>Ga0075420_100006096_pt1 | contig 10647 bp, 12 predicted proteins | sample SoiMetdeltSBSDD4_FD_75296 | JGI IMG/M metagenome (GOLD analysis project Ga0075420, IMG submission 75296) | Bulk soil microbial communities from a Populus tree surrounding site in Tennessee, USA - Soil MetaG P. deltoides SBSDD4 | ecosystem: Environmental > Terrestrial > Soil > Tree plantation... | reverse complement strand
GCGACGAAACCCGCGGCAGCGAACCGGTCGCAAACGTCCTTGATGTGATCGACGAGCCCCCACCACTCCTGAATCACCACCACGCCTGGACCACCACCCAACTCCGGCACTGCCTCGTAACCGTTGATGCTGCCGCCGCTCACTGGAAACTCGATCATCTCTCCCACGACTTCCCTCCTATTACCCTGCTCGTTTTTGATCAAGGAGTACGCCATCCCACCGGTTCATTACGTCGAGGTGAATATCAAACTGGTCCACCACGCGCATCGCTACGTGGTTGATCATGTCGTCAAGACTCTGCGGATGATTATAGAAAGCGGGCACGGGCGGGAGAATCACGACTCCCATGCGCGCCAGCTTCAACATGTTCTCGAGATGTATCTCGCTAAACGGCGACTCGCGCACGACCAGCACCAGTTTGCGCCGTTCTTTCAACACGACGTCGGCGGCGCGATGGACCAGGTTGTCGCCGAGACCGTGCGCGATCGCCGCGAGGGTGCGCATGCTGCAAGGAGCGATAACCATTCCCAGCGTCACGAACGAGCCGCTGGAGATCGCGGCGCCCTGATCGCCGCTGTTGTAACTCTGCGTCGCCAGTTCCTGGACCTGTTTTATCGAATACGGTGTCTCATGCGTGAGCGTGCGCTGCGCCCACTTGCTCATCACCAGATGAGTCTCGACGCCCGACCCGTGCAGCATCTGCAAGATGCGCACCCCGAAGATCGTCCCGGTCGCGCCACTAATACCGACAATTAAACGCGAAGGTTTCGTCTGTTCCATACCGTGAGCGCATTCTCCCACGGATTTTCACCAAAAACAAAAAGGCCGGGCTTTGAACCCGGCCTTCGATAGGCAATTAATTTGCTCGCACTGCTACGCGCGGACGGTGACGTACTTGTCGATCATTCGCGTGATCGACTCCTTGCTCGTCGCGCCCACAACTCGCTCGACTTCCTTTCCCTCGCGGAACAGGATCAGTGTCGGAATGCCCTTGATGCCATAGCGCTGTGCGGTCGACGGATTGTCGTCGACGTTCAGCTTCACGACGTTGGCCGTGTCGCTGAACTGCTGCGCGACAGCCTCAACGGTCGGCGCCAGCATGCGGCAGGGCGTGCACCATTGCGCCCAAAAATCCACCAACACCGGTTTGCTGGATCCGAGCACATCCTTTTCAAACGAGCTGTCGCTCACTTCCTTTACGAATTCACTCATGTTCAATCGCTCCTAGTCTGAATCTTGACGACGCCTGCACGCGCCGTAATCTCTGCAAAATTTTAGTTGCCCTCGCCTTCGAGGAAGTTCTTCAGCAGCCGCGCGCGTGACGGATGCCGCAGTTTGCGCAGCGCTTTCGCTTCGATCTGCCGAATGCGCTCGCGCGTCACGTTGAAGTTCTGCCCTACCTCTTCGAGCGTCCGCTCGTGACCGCCGTTATCGAGACCAAACCGCAAACGGATCACTCGCTCTTCGCGGGGACTCAAAGTCTGCAACACGTCGCCGGCGATCTCGCGCAAGTTCGACGTGATCACGCGCGCCGCCGGGCTCTCGCTCGACTTGTCTTCGATCAGATCGCCCAACTGCGAATCGCCGTTTTCGCCGATCGGCGTCTCCAGCGAGATCGGATCCTGCATCAACTTGCGCGCCTTGCGCACTTTGTCGACGGAGGTATCCATCTTCTTCGCGATCTCTTCGGTAGTAGGCTCGCGCCCGAGCTCACGCACCAACTCCCGCGACGTGTTCTTGAGTTTGTTTATGACCTCAATCATGTGCACCGGGATGCGAATCGTGCGGGCCTGGTCCGCGATGGCGCGCGTGATGGCCTGACGAATCCACCACGTCGCGTAGGTCGAGAACTTGTAGCCGCGGCGCCAGTCAAACTTGTCGACGCCTTTCATGAGACCGAGATTGCCTTCCTGGATCAGATCGAGGAACTGCAAACCGCGGTTCTGATACTTCTTCGCGATCGAGACGACCAGGCGCAGGTTCGCTTCGGTCAACTCGTGCTTGGCCTGCGCGGTCTGCGCTTCGCTCACGGCGATCATCTGGTGCGACCGTTTGATCTCCAGCGGCGACAGGTGATGCTCGAGCTCGAGCTCTTTCAGACGCTTCTTCGCGGTTGCAACCTGTTTCCGAAATTCCTTCTGCTTATCGGCCTTGAGCCCTTTGCGTTTGAGTTTCTCCGAGTACGACTCGATCTCGCGTTCGAGCGCCCGCGTCTCTTTGTACACGACGCCGATCGCCGCGATCAGACGCTGCCGCGCAGCCTCCTTCAAGTGCAGTCCGCGAATTTCCTGAGCGATTTCCAAACGGGTGCGAGCAAGCTTGCGCCGGTAGCGCAAGAGCTTCTTCGAACGCTTGCCGCGCGATGCTTTCTGCTCGTCCGCGAAACGCTCAAACTCTTTCAGACCTCGCTTGTAAAGGTTGCGGATGTTCTGAAGCCCCTCGATCGTCCACTGCAAATACTCTTCACTGCGATCCTCGTGCTCTTCGGTCTCCATCTGATCGGAGAACGCGACGACGTCCCGAATGTTGAGTGTTCCCGCCGCCAACTCGTCACCGATCCTGAAAAGCTCGACTACCGCGATCGGCGATCGCGCAATCGCCTTTTCAGCACGTTTCTGACCGCGCTCGATCCGCTTGGCAATCGATACTTCCTGTTCGCGCGTGAGCAGCGGCACTACGCCCATCTCGCGCATGTAGACGCGAATGGGATCTGAAGTCTTGTCCATCTCGCCGGCGGAAAGGTCGAGCTCGACCTCCTCGCTCATGGCTTCATCAGACTCGACCGCAGACGACGACTCCTCGATCAAAGGCTCCTCGATTTCAGCTTCACTGCTGGTGGCTCTTTCGAGGGTTTGTAGAACCTCGTCGATATCCTCAATAGACACGGCGTCGTCTGTCAGTTCCTCGCTGAGGTTGACAAACTCGCCCTTCACGGAATTCATGAGTTCGATATCGCTTTGATCTTTTTCAAGCCTGGACAAAATAAGACATTCCTTTCTCGCGGTTCATCAGGCAGTTCGGAGAGTCCTGGCTCTCCTGGTCTTTGTACCGGCGCGCAATTCGGACAAAGCTATCTGCCCCTGGTCAAAATGCTTCTTACGGCCGTTCTTCGAAACCGTCCCCGTTCCGTTGCGGCCATTTGTTCGTCCCGCTCCATTGCGGCCGTTTCTCGACACGGCCGTTTGTTTCGCGGCAGAGCCGCAGGGTTTCAACCGCTGTACGACGTCGTTGATCGTTATCTTTCCGAGCACCTGCTCGACGGCCGAATCAACCTCCAAAAATACGTTCCCTAAAACGGTTTCAATGTTCACTCCCACCGGGCAATCACGGCTCGGCGGCGTCCGATGCATCGAGAAGACGCCTCCGCATTCGAGTGCCTCGTACACATCTAGGAGGGTTGTTTTGGCCGGATCGTTTGCCAGCCGCGACCCTCCGAGTGACCCAGTTTGCGATACGACCAGCCCGGCCTCGGCCAACTCCAAAAGCATGCGCCGAATCACCACCGGATTGGTGTTGACGCTTTCCGCGACCTGTTCGGATTTAAGGGGTTCTTCCCCCGACCAGGCCATTAAACTCAGCACATGTACGGCTACGGCGAACCTACTGTTGGTCGACATATCAAATACGGTCTGGGGACACTGGGGTTCCTTTTTGTAACCATTATAGTTACAGTTTTAATTTTGTCAAATTGAATGATGTTTGACGGCGTAGAGTCCGGTTTTAAGGCACGTTTAGTTGCGCTGCGAGAGTTGCGGAAGGTTGAGATTGTGGATGAGATCGAAGAGGACCTCGACGTCGATCGGTTTCGCAACGAGCGCGTGGTAGCCGGTGTCCAGCGCACGTTCGCGATCTTCGTCGCTGGCGTAGCCGGAGATGGCGATGGCCGGTACTTCGTCCATTCCCGGAATGACTTTCAGTTGCTGCAAAAGCTGATAGCCGTCCACATCGGGCATGCCGATATCGGAAATAATGACGCTCGGGCGTTTGCTGACGGCGTGCTCGAGTGCTTCGGCGGCTGATGCGGCCGTGGTGACGGTCGCGCCTTCGTTGCTGAAAAGCGTGCTCAGCAACGACAAAGTGTCCGGCGAGTCTTCAACAATCAACACGTCCAACCCGATTAACGAGTAGGCCTTCGGCGGCACCGGTTCGGGAGCGACTCGCGCCGACGTTGCTAACTGCACACGCAAAGTGAAGCTGGAGCCGTGCCCGACTCCCGGCGATTGGGCTTCGATCAGGCCGCCGTGCATCTTCGCGAGCGCATCCGCGATCGCCAATCCCAGCCCGAGCCCGCCATGACGCCGCGACGTCGAACCGTCCGCCTGTTTGAAACGATCAAAAACGTGCGGCAGGAACTCCGACGCGATGCCGATGCCCGTGTCGACGACGGTGAGTCGCGCGTAGCTGACGTCGCGATCCGTCTGGACGGAAACTTTGCCGCCGGGGTCGGTGAACTTGATCGCGTTCGAGAGCAGGTTCCAGACGATCTGCTGGAGACGCACAGGCTCGCCCATCACGACCAGGGTCGAAGGCGACAAGTTAATCGACATTTCGATATTGCGAGCGGCCGCGGCGGCGCGCACCGTATCGAGTGCGGCGCTGACGACGGTATTCAGGTCGGTCGGCTTCGGTTCGAAGTGCAGTTTGCCCGTGGCGATGCGCGACGTATCGAGCAGATCGTCGATCAGTTTTGACTGGAGCCACGCATTGCGTTCGATCGCATCCAGCGCCTGCGCGACGCTCTTCTCGTCGAGATTGCCGCTGCGCAACAGTTTGATCCAACCTACGACGGGAGTCAGCGGCGTCCGCAGCTCGTGCGAAAGCGTGGCGAGAAAGACGTCTTTTGCGCGGTTGGCGTCGGCGAGCTCGGCGTTCAAGCGAGTGAGCTCCGCGGTGCGTTCCGCGATGCGTCTTTCGAGGTCGAGGTTCAGTTGCTCCAGGTCGGTGCGCGCCTTTTGTTCGGCAAGCATGAGGCGCCGGTGTTCAACTCCGCGCCGGATCGTGTGCTTCATGCTGTCGATGTCACACGGTTTGACGAGGTAGTCGTACGCGCCTTCCTGCAAGGCGGCAATCGCCGACTCGACTGAAGCGAACCCGGTAAGCACGACGGAGATCGTCAACGGCGAGTGCTGGCGAATCTGGTTCAGCACGGACAGACCGTCGCCGCCTTCCATGTGCAAGTCCGTCAGCACGAGGTCGTAGTCTCTCTGGTCCAACAGGGCTATCGCCTCGTCGCCGCTGGACGCGGTGTCGACGGTGTAGCCTTCTTTTTCCAGGATAGCGGCCGTGGTGATGCGCAGGCTCTCTTCGTCGTCGACTACGAGCAGCCGCCCGTTAAGCACCAACGGTGAACGACCGTTCCCCTCCTCCGGCAGCATCTCGTTCTCACTGTGATCCGCTCGAACAGTCATCTGGTTACCGGCGATCCGTTTCCTCCATCTTCGAGAATTGGAGAGTCAACTTGAAGCACGATCGTGAAAACAGTTCCGCGCCCTACCTCGCTCGAAACTTCGATGCGCCCGCCGTGCTGGCGGACGATATCCTGCGTCACCCACAATCCGAGCCCGGTGCCCTTCTTACCCGTCGAGAAGAACGGATCGAAGATGCGCGTCAGGTCGCCCTCGTTGATGCCGACGCCGCTGTCACTAAGTTGCACGAGGATCGACGGCTGCAACGCCTGTTCGTGACGCGAAGTGGAGATCGTGATCTCGCCGCCGCCGGTGATCGCCTGCTGCGCGTTGATGATCAGATTCAGGAACACTTGCCGCAACTGATCGGCGCGCGCGCGAATCTTCGGCAGCGACTCGTTGAAGTTTCGGTTAACCCGAATCCGCAACTGCTTCATCTTCTTTTCAAGCAGCACCAGCGTCTCTTCGATCAACTGGTTGACGTCGACCCAATCAACCTCGCCGGAGCGACGCGCGAACCCGAGCATCTGCCGGATGATGTGCGAGACCCGCTCAGTCTCCTTGCGCGCGATCTCGAGAAACCGCGAGTTCTTTTCGCCCTCGGCGCCCGACTCCATCAAGTAAAGCGCGTTCTTGATGGCTTCGAGCGGGTTGTTCACCTCGTGCGCGATCGACGCTGCGAGACGTCCGACGGCCGCCAGTTTTTCGGACTCAAACAGTTGTTGTTCGACGCGCCTGCGCTCAAGCTCGCGAATCTCGGTCAAGTCGTGAAGAATCGAAACGACCGCCGTCACCTGTCCGGTCGCATCCAAAACCTCGCGCGCGGTTATCTCCATCGGCAACAACTGCCCACTGTCCGGATCGACCAGTTCGATCTCAGCCTGGCGCCCTGTCTCCGACGCGGACGCAAGAGCCGAGATGAACGACGTCAACTTCACGGCGTTCGTCCGCACGGCAGCCATCGCGGCGGGCCGGAACGAGGACTTCTCTTCGAACAACAACTCCGCCCGGCGATTAAACAGTATGAAGTTGCCGGCTGAATCACAGACGACGATCGGATGGCCCACGTTTTCGATGATCAGGTCCAGACGATCGCGTTCGCGGCGCGAGTCCGCTTCGGCTTGTTGCAGCTTCTGGAAGTTGCGCGCCAGTTCTTCATTTGCCTCGCGCAGATCGGTGACGTCGCGAAAGATCGATACGAGGCCGAGCGGCTCGCCGCGAGAATTTGCGGCCGGCGTCGAGATGACTTCGAAATGGATATCCGAACCTTCAATCGGATCCACCAACGTGATGTCTCGTTGAACGACTTCGGACGACGAAACAGTAGCGCTCGAAAGATAAGCAGAGAACAGGAGGTCGTTCATCTTGAGCGCGCGCCGTTTTCCTTCACCGGCGTTGGCGGAACCGCTGAACAGCTCTTCGGCGCGACGGTTTTGCAGCAGGATTTCGTTGTCGAGATCCGTGAGCACGATCGGATCCGCGACTGACTTCATGATCGATTCGATCCACTGCCGTTCGCGCTGTAGTTTCGTTACGGTGCCGACCAGTTTTTCCTGGTGAATGGCCAGCGAGGCGATGACGCCGATGCGATCGGCGAAGCGTTTCAGGAGACTGAGGGAAACGGGATCGATCGTGTCTCGATCGGCGGCGACGTAGAGAACGCCGAGCCGCGCGCCGGCGTCGAAAGCCCAGTAATGGCCGGGCAATTTCGGACCTTGTGAGTCGCGCCGCGTTTTGGCCGAGATCTCGGACATTCCGAAGAGCGGCAGCGCGAGCACTTCCTGGTGCCATTGCATTTTGTCGAACAGCGTGCGGGAGGCGAGGTCGTCCTTCATCGAGATCCACAAGGGCACCGCGTCGTGAATCACGCGCACGCAAGCGGCGCTCGAATCCAACGGCATTTCGACGCGAGTGGACTGATCGGTGTCGAACCCGATCGCCGCACGAATGCGCAGCTCTGCGTCTCGTTCGTTGATAACGGCAACCGCTGCCTGGCGGTGGCCGAAGATGTTTACGATGCCTTCCAGAGCGAGCAGGAGCCGCTCGTTGAGACGCGGAGTGGCCAGCATCTGCGTCGTCGTCTCAACGAAGACGTCATATTGGCGCAGGTAAGAACCGACCCTGTCGCTATCGACAACTGGAAGGGTCGCTGTAAAGACTACCTCTGTCGGAACTTCACCCATGTCCTAAAAACTGATTCGATGCGAGTTCACGTTATTTCTTTTCGACTTCGACCGTTACTCGGCGGCGTGTATCGGTCTCTACTGTTTCGGCTCCGGGGGTCAGCACTGGACGCGAGACTGCCGGCGTCAAACCTACTGCCTCGGCGTACTTGAGGTACGTGTCGATCGAGGCGACGACAACGCGAGCTTCGATTGTGATCAGGTCGATACCAACGAGTGAAATTCGCACCCACGCGTCGATGACGATGCCCTTGTCGAGAACGCGATCAAGGACGTCTATTAAACTAGTTCCGCCTGGTGCTCTTTCGACAGCCATTTGCTTAGTTTCCTTTATCGAGTTTTTGTAAAAGCCACGTGATTCCGGTTTGTATCCGTGTTCCACGCACTGTTTTCAAAACGCGGATTACCCAATAACTAAGTCGTCCGGCGTCTTACTTTTGTCTTGACGGCCCTGGTCGTAACACGACGCTCACTGCCCTCGTCCGAAGCGGCGGCGACGCCGAGTTTTCGGATTTCGAGTTCGAGTTCCGCCAGCCGTTCGCGCAACTCGAGGTTCTCGGCTTCGGCACGCTCCGCGCGTGTCGTGAGGTTCGTGTCGTAGCGCCACCAGTTGAGGCCTATCTGCTCCGCCTTGTCGATCGAGCAAACCAACAGTCGAATCTGCAAGGTGAGTAGTTCTACGTTTGCCAGCGATACTTTGATGTCGCCGGCTATCACCAACCCTTTATCGAGAATACGGTCGAGAACATCCACGAGGCCCGGGGGACGGGCCGTTATAAGGGTAGACCGCTCACTGGACACTTTCGTCCTCCACTCTCAGGAGGCGGCTCAAGTCAAAAAGCTCAGGCGACCGCCACCGTCGTATGTCACTGCCGGGGACAAACTTACTTACATTAGATCAGGCGTCCCACAGGACCCAGATCGAGATTGAGATCTTCATCCGCTAAACCAAATTGTTCCTTGAGTTCCTGAAGCTTGGTTTCCAATCGCATAAGCGCTAACCCTAGTTCCTCGATTTGTTCAGGTGAGAGATCCCCGCCCTCCATGCGACGGACCGCCTGTTTTTCCAACAGGCGTCGGATGAACTCGATCAGAGTAAGAACCAGCTTCGCCAGACCCTGTTCCACACTTTGCGCATCAATATTGATGCGCGACGGCAAAGAGCTTGTGACGCAACTCAGTTGCTCCACGAACTCGTCGACGTGGGAGGTGTCGATCTCCGGCTCGGCCTTAGGGGGTATTTCGGGGGAAATCGCCATCAGCTTACTCCGAACCGTGTTTTAAACTCAAGATCAATATTAGAAAAACTATACGGCGGCCAGGGCCCGCTGACCAGGAAGTGTAATTCCTGCCGTAATTTACGGGCTTCAGCGAGCTGGTCGCGATATTTCCCGATCGCGTCACGGTCGACCAGGTGTGCGGCGGCTATGATCAGTTTTTCTGTCGGCGCGAGGCTCACTTGTTCGTCCTTAAGCAGCGGCCGAAGCTGTTCGTGGAGCCACGCTCCAACTTCCCTGGCTCGCCCTGTGCGAAGCTGCTTCTCCTTTAAGAAACGCGCGCCAGGTCCGTCAGAGCTGGAATCAACGTCTGGTTGATCGGTGTTCCAAATGATCTTCACGCCCATCTCTACACAACCGCGCACGTGCGCCAACTGCGCCTCCAAGGCCTGCCGATGGGATGCCAGGTAACTCCGAAGTCGCTGCTCGTCTGACACTGTTCCGAAACGCAGCGGCAGCGGAGTAGTTTCGTTCAAGATGCTTCGCACGACTGCTGCATGTGCCATTACGTTATCGCGCGTCACCGGAATCGTGTCGCCCGCAAACTCGCTTACCAGCAGCGAGAACCCTTCGAGGTCCAGGACGTCTGCTCTCGCGCCGGAGATACCGCTGGCCGGCTCGGCTGGCGGATCGATCTTTTCAGCAACGCAGTAGACATACAGTTTCATTCCCGTTTTCGCAGCACTTCGTGCGCTGTCTCCACCGAGCTCAACAGCACGTTCAAACCGAGAAAGACCAGATCGATATCGGCCACGGAGATCGTGATCTCGCCGGCGATGACGAGCCCGCGATTGAGGACGTGGTCCAATGTTTCGAGCAGCGAAAGATCCGCCTGGTCCAATTGCTCGATGTCAAAACTCATTTAATCAATCCGTGTAAAATTGTAAGCCGGCCAGGGGCCAGTCAGTTCCAGCCGCACGCCGGTCGCTTGATGTGTCTGCGCCAAACGTTCGGCTGCGTCACGAAAGGTTTCAAAGTCAGCCCTCTTGATTAAAAAGGCAAACTTTGCTTTTAGCTCGCCGTACTCCGTCGCCTCTACTTTCAGAACTCGCAAACGTTTCGCGTCCTCGCTCTGTTGGCTGAGCTCGTGTTCGATCTCGTCGATGATCCGAGTCAGCGCGGCGCGTACTTCGTCAACCTTCAACGTCTCGATCTTCTTCTGCATTAAATACGACTGTCCGGGCGAAGCCTGCGCCGCGCGGTCGACCAGGTCGCGCAACACGGGACTGACGGAGGTGATACTCGACATCAGCGTCGTCTGATCGCAATAGACATTCACGCCCCATTCTTCACGCCCACGCAGACGCTCGATGATCTGCGCCAGTTCTCTTCTCTTTTCTTCGAGCATGCGCTCAACTCCCGCACGTTCGAGATAAATGGTCCCAAAGCGAAGCGGAACAACGCTGGCGCGCCTCGCGACGTATTCCATCACCGTCTCGTGCCGCATGGCCCGCACCGCTGTCCAGCTCGCATCGGACAAGTGTTCCGCCAAACTCTCCTCGGTGTAGCTCGCTCGCGGAACGGTACTCGAAAGCGCGGCCAGATCATTGCTCACAACCCATTCGAGTTTCGACTCGTCCTCGATCGCCGCCGGCAGCGACGCCGCCGGAAGTTGCGCAGCCGCCGCATTCTCGGCGATGCAATAGACATAGTAAGCAAGCTCACTCATGGGTTTTTTAGTATATCCCAGGCGTCGAAGTGGCCCAGCAAATCTTTGACACCGGTGATCTCGTGCGGTTGCTGCGGCGCGGTGAACAATTCAATCTTGAATCGGCGCTTGAA
>Ga0075420_100006094_pt1 | contig 10648 bp, 7 predicted proteins | sample SoiMetdeltSBSDD4_FD_75296 | JGI IMG/M metagenome (GOLD analysis project Ga0075420, IMG submission 75296) | Bulk soil microbial communities from a Populus tree surrounding site in Tennessee, USA - Soil MetaG P. deltoides SBSDD4 | ecosystem: Environmental > Terrestrial > Soil > Tree plantation... | reverse complement strand
CCCTGCCTGCTATCCTGCTTCATGACCGGCTCCTCTCGTGTGTAGCTCTGCGCGCCCTGGTCACACGGAGCGTAACCTACGGTTCGCGAGCTGTGAGTCGGTCATTCCATTGTGTCTACGCGACGCCGGCTTTCTGTCGCTGGATGTCAGTGTCAGCGCGAGCGAGAGGTCAGAAGTCGGCGCCGGTCCCTCCGCCGACGAACGACTTCCACTCGCCGCAACTGTCGACGAGGGTGTACTGGACCGTCGTCGTCTGACCGAGATTCCGTCGCTGGACGGTGAAGTCCACGAAGACGGCGCCGGCTGGCGGCGTGTGGGTTTGCCCCTGTGTCATCGGCTGACCGTTCAGTGTGACTTTCGCGTTGTCCAGCCGAGTGAACGTCACCCGCTGCACGGCGTTGCTCGCCCCACCGGTGAGCGGCGAGGTCTGGACGTGGACCTGGAGGCTGGTCCCGGTGGCGACGGTGCTCTGGGTCACGCGCGGGCGCGGCGTGCAGGCGGACGCCGCCGGGGAGATCGTGATCGAGACCGTGTCGGTGTCGACCTGGCCGCCGGTCGGCCCGACCTGGTCCAATGTCGTGATCGTGAGCGAGGAAGCTCCGGTCACGTTCGGGCTCGGCAGGAAGATGAGCCCGTCCAGCGCGACGTTGATCGCCGCGAGCGTGCCGGTGAACGTCATCGCGGCGTCACCCGTGCCGTCCCCCTGACTGAAGGTCAGACCTGCCGTCGTGCTGAGGGTCAGCGTGCCGTTGCTCGCGCTCAGCGTCACCCGCGCGGGGCTGGAACCGGCGTCCGCGTCCGATACGCTGATCCTGTTGCCGGCGGCCGTGGAGAAGATCTTTGGCGTGTTCTCCAGGGCGGTCTGCGGCCCTGGCACCGCGTTGGCCGGCGGCGCGGCCTGGGCCAGCTTCAGCATGAACGCGTCTTCGTTGCCGATCGCCGCCAGGTTGTTGGTGCCGGAGCCCGGGTCGAAGTCGACGTTGTTCTCGAAGTCGCCCGTCAGGTAGACGCTGCCGTTCGCCTCCACGGCCACCCCGAAGCCGTGGTCGCCGCCAGAGGCACCGACCCGCCTGGCCCAGACCAGCGTGCCGCCGGCGTCCAGCTTGACGGCGAACACGTCTTGCAGGCCGCTGGCCGTCAGGTTGAGCGTACCGGTGCCAGGATCGAAATCGGCCGTGCCGGTAAAGCTCCCGGTCAGGTAGGCGTTGCCGGCGCCGTCGACCGCCACCCCCAACGCGGTCTCGGAATTGGTCCCTCGGAACGCCCTGGCCCAGATGAAGGTGCCGTTGGCGTCGAGTTTCATCGCGAAGCCGTCGTCGAAGCCGGCAGCGGACAGGATGAAGGTGCCTGCCCCAGGATCGAAGTCGACAGTGTTGGCGAAGCCACCGGCCAGATAGACGTTGCCGGCCCCGTCCAGCACAAGGTCGAGCCCGTTGTCGATCGCCACGCCGCCGAACGCTCTGGCCCAGGTCAGGTTTCCGTTGACGTCGAGCTTCAGCACGAAGACATCGAAGGTTCCGGCGCTGGTCAGGTTGAGGGGGTCGAAGTCGGCCGTGCCCTGAAAGTGGCCGGTCGAGAGGACGTTACCGGAGCCGTCCACGGTCACCGCGTTCCCCTTGTCGATGCCGGTGCCGCCGGCGCGCCTGGCCCAAACGAGGTTGCCGTTCGTGTCCAGCTTCCAGAGAAACGCGTCCGTGGAGGCGGCCCCGCCACTGGTCAGGTTGCTGGTGCCGGTGCCCGGGTCGAAGTCGACGGTGCCGGTGAACGCGCCGGTCACGTGGACGTTGCCGGCCGTGTCTACTGCCAGCCCGGCGCCCTCGTCGGTGTTCGTGCTGCCGGCGGTCCTGGCCCAGACCAGGTTGCCGTTCGAATCGAGCTTGACGACGAAGATGTCTGTGGCCCCCGCGCTCGTCACGAACAGGGTACCGGTGCCCGGGTCGAGGTCCGCAACGTCGGCGAAGAAGCCGGCCACGTAGACGTTGCCGGACGTGTCGAACGCCGCCTCGGTGGCCTTGTCGTCAAACGCTCCGCCGAAGCGCTTCGCCCAGACCAGGTTGCCGCTGGAGTTCAGCTTCACGACGAACGCGTCCTGGGCGCCCCCACCGGTGATGTTGAAGGTGCCCGGGCCGGGGTCGAAGTCGACCAGGCCGGTGAACGAGCCGGTCAGGTAGATGTTGCCGGCCGTGTCCACGGTCACGCGGGTGCCCCTGTCCGTGGCGAACCCGCCGATGCCGCGAACGTACTCGAACGTCGCTGCCCGCCCGTCCGGCGCCGTCGCCAGGAGGGTGAGCAACACGAGAAGCGTCATGAGGGTACTGAGCGACAGGCGGTGCGCGATCATGAGAGTCCCCCGACTCCTGAGATGTGCGTGATGGCGCTGCGGATCACTGGCTGAGCAGCCCCAGCGCATGCCAGTACGGGACGCTCGTCGCGATGGCCACGAGCGTCAGGACGGTGATCGCCGCACCCATGACCAGGCTGTGGCGATCGGCGAACGTCGCACCCCCCGTGGCGTCCCTGGCGAGGCGGCAGAGCTCGGCCTGGTTCGGATGCAGCCAGGTGTTGGCAGTGGTCAGGACGACGAAGCCGATCACCCACGGCGAAAGGCCGAGCTGTCGGCCGGCCGGCACGAGCGCCAGGCTCAGCAGCAGTGTCGCTGGGATCCACGGCAGGACGATTCGGCAGGCGACGACGAAGACGCCCATCAGCACCACGGTCACCCCCGGGCTCCCCGACACCTGCCCCACCTGCACGAGGCTGTGGGCGATCCAGCGATCGACCCCGACGCTCTGCAAGACGCCCCCGGTCCCGAGGAGGACGCCGAACAGCGTCAGGAAACCCCAGTCGATCGTGCCGCGGAATCGCTCCCGGTCGAGGCCGCCTCCGGCAGTCGCCACCGCGAGACCGCCGATCGCCAGCCACACCGTGTCGACGTGCACGACTGGCTGGGCCACGAGCCCGACGAGCAGGACGGTGAGGGCGGCGATCGTCACCCGCTCGTGCCGCGACAGCGGGCCTAACGCTCGTCGCCGTGCCCGCACGCGCAAGCTGCACACCTTCGGCGCCGCCTCGACGGGAAAGAGCGCCAGCAGCACGGCTGTGCCCACCAGAAGGATGACGCCAGTTGGGGCTGCGCAGGCGAGCCAGGTCAGCCAGTCGAAGCGAACGCGGTCCGGCTCGGCCAGGAGGTCCAGGACGAAGAAGTTCATCACCAGACCGGTCAGGAAGACGCTGCCGAACAGGCCGTAGCCGACCACCCCGGCACAGGCGAGGGTGGCGCTGGCGCGGCTCCCAGGGGGATAGCCGAGCGCCCGCGCCAGGTCCCGGGTCAGCGGTGCGACGGCCGCGACCCGCGCCACCGCGAGCGGCATCAGCGGGGTGATCAGTACGCCGCTGATGAGCAAGGCGAGGATCTGGCCGACCCGAGTCGGGGGGAAGACGCTCAGCGAGAACAAGGCGATCCGGAACAGCAGACCGGAGTGGACCATCGCGGCGGCGAGGCCGAGCGCGCTCAGCGCGACGACCCAGGCCGAGCTCGCGAAGCCGGCGAAGATCAGGGGCGGCGGCGCCAGGCCGGCGAGCCCCCAGGCGGCGGCCATCAGCAATGCGACGGCGTAGTCTGGCAGCGGCTCCAGCAGCCAGCCGATCGCGGCTCCCAGCACGATCAACAGCACGTGCCAGCCCTCGGCGGCCAGGCCGTCAGGCGGCGGGAGCGGCCAGAGGGCGAGCGGTACGCCGAGCGTGACGGCGAGGCCGGCGAGCCGCGCTGGTAGCGGGCCGTCACGGCGCCGCGCTGCCGCGGGCGCAGGATGCAGGGCCGTCGCCGCCGCCGGCCAGCGTGCGAGCCCGCGTGGGCGGCGCCGAAGCTGATCCAGGTCGCCAACGTTCGCCGCCATGTTCTCAGCGTAGAGCAGGCCGGGTGCGCGGACATGGGTGGCCGACCCCTACGTTGGCGGGGACGGCCACCTATCTTTCGGCGAGCAGGTTCTCGCTTCTGGCCAGCCTGACGGCGGCCTGGCGCGAGGGGACGTCGAGCTTCGCCAGCACGGCGGCGACGTGGTGCTCCGCCGTCTTCGGCGCGATGGAGAGGCGCGCGGCGATCTCGGCGTTGCTGAGCCCCTCGGCGAGCAGCTGCAGGATGTCGAGCTGGCGCGTGGTGAGGCCGAACCGATTCCCCCTGGTCGCCGGCCGTGGGCCGCGTGGCAGTTGTCGAATGCCCTGGGCGCGCATGGTCCGGCGCAGGTCGGCTGCCGCCGGCTGGGCGCCGAGCCGGTCGAAGATCGCGAGCGCCTCTCCCTGAGCGGCGGCATCGCCATCGGCGAGGGCGCGTGCCCGCTCGTACGGGCATCCGAGCCGGCGCCAGGCTTCGGCTGATGCGCGCCACGCGCCGGAGATCTGGAGCGCGAACGGCTCCGCGATCCAGTCCGGTGGCGCCTCGACGGCACCGGCACGCCAGCGCCAGAAGGCCAGCTCGCCGGCCAGCCAGCCATGCTCCTTCTGAACGGCGGCTTCGTACGCGGCATCGGCTTCGGCGAGGGTACGCTTCGCGTCACCGGCCAGCCAGGCGGCCTCGGCGCGCGCGGCGCGCACCGGCCCGACGTGCTGAAAGGCGTCTGACCGGATCGCGAGCGTCAGCGCCTCGTCCAACACGGCCTGCCCGTCTGCGCGACCCTGCCGCGCCCGCAGCCGCCCCAGTGCCACCAGGCCGGCCACCCGGTTGTGGTCTGAGACGTCGGTTCGGCGGACCACTTCGCTCGCCATCGCCTCGGCCGTCGCCCAGCGGCCCTGGTGGAGATGGACGATCGCCTGCCAGCCGAGCATGTAGACCCGCACGATGTCCAGGTCAGACGCTTCTGTGAGGGCGAGTCCCTGGTCCAGATGTCGTTCGGCCTCCGCGAACCGATGGAGCGCACACGACGCGGACCCGAGGCTGGCGTAGACGCTGACGACCCTCCCGTCCAGCCCGGCCTCGCGCGCGATCTCCAGGCAGCGCCCGAGGTAGCGGCGTCCGCGCTCGTAGTCCAGAAAGAGCCAGGCGCCGCCGAGAGTGTCGTAGGCCATCGCCGCGACGTGGACGGCGCCAGCGCACTCGGCCAGGGGAATCGCCCGCTCAGCCAGCGAGATCGCCGTCGCCAAGTCATGGTCGTGGCGGTGGAACCAGGCCAGGTTCCGGTACGCCTGCGCCAGCGGCTGACCGGGGGGAAGCTGCTCCAACATCTGGACGGCTGCGCGGCTCAGATGCTTCGCTTCGGCCCAGCGGTCGGTGCCGACCAGCGCCAACGCCAGGCTCGCCAGGTTCTCGCCCTGCTTCACCGGGTTGTTGGCCTCGCGCCAGAGGTCCGCTGCCCGCTGCCGGCTGGCGATGGCGCCGGCACGCTGATCAGTCCAGGTGCATTCGCGGGCATGGGCCTCCAGCAACGCCGCGTGGTCGGCGGTCGGGAGTCCGTCGGCGACTCGCAGCGCAAGCTCGAACAGGGTCGCGGCGCTCCGGTGCGCGCCGGCCGCGGATGCCTGGCGCGCGGCGGCCGGCGCGTAGGCCAGGATCGCCTCGCGATTGTCCGCGCCTTCGGCGTGATGCGCCAGTTGAGCCAGGTCCGGGGCGCCGCGCGTCGACATCCGCAACGCATCGAGGACCAGGGCGTGCAGCTGGGCTCGCCGAACCGGGGGGATCGACTCCAGGACCGCCTGGCGCGCCAGTTCGTGGCGAAACGCCAGCCGATCCGCCTGCGCGGCGGTCAGGATGCCGCTGGCCAGGCACTCGTCGGCTGCCTCGGCGCTGTCCGGGATCATCGTCGCAAGCAGCCACGGATCGATGCGCGCCCCGACGATCGCCGCCGCCTCCAGGGTCGCCTGTGCCGCCGACGACAGGCGAGCGACGCGGCCCAGGACCGCGTCCCGGACGGTGAGCGGCAGGCCGACGCCGGTCGTGGCGAGCACTTCGGTGATAAAGAAGGGGTTGCCGCCGGTCTGGTGGCGCAGCGCTGCCGCGTCACGCGGGTCATCTCCCACCAGCGCCCGCACGGCATCTTCGCTCAGCGGCAACAGCGGGACGCGGAGGGTAGCATATGACGACGCCAGGTCGCCCAGGACGGTTCGCAGCGGATGGCTCGTGCCGAGCTCGTCGTCACGGTAGGTCAACACCAGCAGCGCCGACGTTCGCGAGACCCGGCGCCCGAGGAAGCGGAGCAGGTCGAGGGTCGCCTCGTCGGCCCAGTGGACGTCCTCGAAGACGGCGACGACGGGCCGGCGCTGCAGCTCGGCGAGGAGCGAGGCGAAGAGGACCGCGCGGTCAGGTGTATCCGTCAGCAGCGTCGACAGGCTGTCGTGAGCCTGGGCTGCCATGTCGAAGACCGGACCGAGCGGGCGGGGGGTGAACAGGGCGTCGCAGGTACCCCAGAGGACGCGGACGGCGGCATGACGGTCGCGCACGAACCGTTCGACCAGGGCCGTCTTGCCGATGCCGGCCTCGCCGCTGATCAGGACGGCCCGGCCCTCGCCGCGTGCTGCGTTCTCCAGCGCCGCGCCAAGCTGGCGCATCGCGACGTCGCGTTCGAGGAGATCCATGGCTGGGAGCTCCTGGCGAAGTCAGCTCACTCGCGGCGCTGCGAGCACGACCATGGTAGGCGATCCCCGAGCGACGGGCAACGTGACGGATCGCTCAGGGCGGCAACGCTGAAGGAGCCCGCGGGCGAGCCGGTGGGAGGTGAGGGCGATGATGCTAGCCACGCGGGCGTTTGCGCAGTGGTACCGGTGGTACCGGACGGGGAATTTGGTGGTACCGGCGTGGTACCGGGGCGGTCACGCGTGGTACCGATTGGCACCGGTACCACCGAGACGATCGGGCTGACTCGAAGGGAGTCGGTCGGGAATTGGGTTCGAATCACCGAAAACGCTACTTCCGGGCGCTGGGCACCGGGCGAAACGTGACAGGTGATGGGCGAGAGGACGTTCATGCGGGACCTCCCCGGCTCGGGCTGTCAGGAAATACCCGTGAGCCTGCTGCGAGGCCACGCCAGGGCTCGCGAGATCGTCGTGACCGGCCTATACTCGCGCGACACTCTGTGGGCCTGAGACGGCATCGAGGCCAGTAGCCGACGCGGGAGCGACAATGAAGGAGCTACGCGATCTGGAGAAGCGAGCGGAGGCTCTCGCCCTTGGTGGCGCGTGGGGCGACGAGGCGATCAGCGTGAATACGCGAATCCTCGAGCTTGACGACCACATCTCAGGGGCGTATACGCGACTCGCACGCTGCTTCAAAGAACGAGGCAACGCCCTGCTCGCGATCGCCGCCTTACGGCGTGCCGTCCAGCTCGTCGCGACTCCGTACACGCTGACGGCCCTCGGGGCTGCATATCGTTTGAATGGACAACTGGACGAGGCCGAGCGTTCGTATCGCCGTGCCATCACGATGGAGGGGTCTCCGGCCGCTCGTGTCGGACTCGCGGCCGTCTACGCTGAGCGCGGCCGACTCACTGAGAGTGACGCCCTCTATCGAAGTGTCATCCGCGAGGACGAACGGAACATCTACGCGCTCAATGGGTTGGGCGCACTTCTGGTAAAGCGAGGTCGCCTCGAACAAGCTGAGGCCTGCTTCATCAGGGCGGCCCAGATTGGTCAGGCCACCGATGACTCCGTCGCTCGGCTGACTGATCTGCATTCAGCATACTCGCGCAAGGGCGACTCCGCCGGAGCGCAACGGATTCAGGCGTTTCTTGCTCGCCTGCGTCATTCGGGACGACCGGTCCGGAGCTGATCGCAGGCGTTGCGCCTACGGTTTGAGGTCGAAGTGGTGTGTCGTCCGACGCTTGCGCTTTTGCTTGGCGTATACTCGCGCGACACTGTCAGTGGGGTGAGGCAACGTGGCGGAGAGGCAGCCCCGGGTCGGCATACGGCATGAACAGATCGTCGCCGTGTAGGTCGAGATGACGGCGCCGATTCCAACCCGACGGTGTCGTTCGGTCAGGTGACCTGAGGAGCACAGTGAGACGTCCATCAGAGACCTACCCGGAAGAAGTGAAACTCGAGCAACTCACAGCTGAGCTCGAAGGCCAGGGGTACCGCGTTGAACGTGAGGCGCTGCTCGGCGATCAAAGGGTCGATCTCCTTGCCGAGCGCGGAGATGAGCGTCTGGCGTTCGCGGTCAAGGCCCGGTCCCGACTCGGGGAGAGCGGTGAGGAGCTTGAGCGCCTCCGCGAAGCCGCCCTCAACGGTGAAGTGACGGGTTTCCGGGTCGTCGTGGCGGTGCCGCCGCACAAGGTCAATGTGACGATCGACAATCTGCGCTCGGAGCTGCTCGCCTACATTGTCGAGCACCGGTCACAGCTCGAGCACGAGACGCCCGAGACGGTGCAGCCGTTCGCGTCCGTGACGAAGTTCGTCGACGTGATCGACATCGTGATCGACGCCGTCGAGATGCACCCGTCACGGATTCGCGTCCAGGGGCGCGCGTGGGCCGACGTCGAGGCGCCAATCGAGGATCCGTGGAAGGATGAGTACGACTTTGCCGTCGACATCTTCCCGTTCACCTTCGATCTCGACCTTGACCCAGACCTGAAGATCGTCAAGATGAACCGCCTCGTCATCCAGACTGAGGGCCTGACCAGGTAGCGGATCTTCGCGGGCATCGGGGCTCCGGCTCCCACAGTCGCCCGGCCGGCCTATACTCGCGCGACACAGTGCATGTGGAGCGTGAAGGTGGCAGAGAAGCAGGTTCGGTTCGGGATCAAGGTCGCCCAGATGACCGGGCTCTACAACGAGGGGATGCGTGATGCCTGGCTGGAGGCCGATCGTCTCGGGTTCGACACCGCCTGGGGCCACGACCACCTACTCAACCAGAACGACCACACGAAACCGGAGGAAGAGGGCTGGACGATCCTGGCCGCCCTGCTCGCGCTCTCGCAGCAGATCAGAGGCGGCCTGATGGTCACCTGCAACACGTTCCGGCACCCGGGCGTGGTCGCCAAGATGGCTACCACGATCGACCGCATCTCGAACGGCCGGGTCATCGTGGGGCTGGGAGCCGGCTGGCTGGAGGCCGAGCACGAGCAGTACGGCATCCCGCTGCCATCGAGAGGCGACCGCTCACGGATGCTGGACGAAGCCTGCCAGGTGATGATCGCGCTCTGGACGCAGGAGCGGGCGACCTTCGAGGGGCGCCACTACACCCTCAAGGATGCGTACCACGAACCGAAGCCGGTCCAGCAGCCGCACCCGGAGCTGCACATCGGCGGCAGCGGCGAGAAGATGACGCTCCGGACCGTCGCGAAGTACGCCCAGGCGTGGAACTTCAACGACAACGGCAAGTCGCCCGAGGAGTTCGTTCACAAGCGCCGGGTGCTGGAGCAGCATTGCGAGGACGTCGGCCGGAATCCTGACGAGATCGAGCGCTCGGTGCAGTTCCGGGCCGGCCCCTCGGCCGCCGAGCTGATCGATTCCGGGCGCCAGTACGTCGAGGCTGGCGCCACCCACCTGATCTTCACCTGCCCGCAGCCGTATAGCGTCGAGGGGGCGCGCTGGCTCTGGAACGAAGTGGTCACGCCGCTGAAGGGGTGAGGTCGCGGGTCCAGATCTCCGGCCCGGCGACGATGCACGGTGCCGTCAGGCCGGGGTAGTACAATGAGCCCATGGCAGCCATGCGAGCGCCCCGTACCCCGCGCATCGTGCATGACGCACGCATCCTTGGCGGCGCGCCGATCATTGAAGGCACGCGCGTGCCCGTGCGGGCCATCGCGTTCTTCTGGCGCGCGACCGGCGACCGGGTGCGCATCCATCACGATTACCCGTCGCTCACCGTCTCCGACGTCGACGAGGCGATCCGCTACAACGAGGCGCACCGGGCCGAGATCGACCACGATCTGTTGGATGAGCAGGGCGAGAGTGATTGAGTCGCCCGCCGATCGTCGTTGACGAGGACTTGTCGGGACTTCATTCACCTGGCGCATGAGTTTCGTCAGCGCGGCGAGACGCACGCCGGCATCGTGCTATTGCCCCGAGATCTTTCGCCGGAGCGGCTGCAGCTTCGTACCGCGATGCTGCTTGACTGGCGAGCGAGTCTGGACGAGCCCAGGCCCGGCACGCTGATCTGGAACGACCTTCAGCAGCAACTCATCGGAGGGCTTCGACTCGTGGGCTACTCCGAGGACGATGTCCGTCTGGTGTCGGGCCGGACGCCCGCATAGACACGAGCTGTCGGCAGTTGTGCCTACGTCTGGAACGGCGCCAACGCCAGCTCCGAGTAATGGGCAACATCCGAGGAGCCTGGCGGCAGGTGGCCGGATGGCGTCTTGAAATACGGAGATCCTTCGGGCGCCATCAGCGGGGCACGTCAGGTTCAGGCCCTCAGGATGACAGACTGGTGCAGCGGGGTGGGTCAGGTTCAAGCCCTCAGGCTGACTCAATGTATTCGCATTCTCGCATCTGTAGCGGCGCTGTCAGGATGATGTTGAAGCGTCTGTCCTTCGGGCGGGGCGGATGCCCGTCGCGAAGTCGACGGAACTGGACGAACACGAACTGGATCTGGATCAAGGCGCGTCGCATGAGGACTGATGACGCTCTTCGTCTCATCATCAGGGGGAGCGTCGTGCATCAAGCTCTGGGCAACGCGCTCTAGCAGCAGGAGGAGGAGTCGCTGGCGAGGGGCGGCAGCGGC
>Ga0075420_100006093_pt1 | contig 10649 bp, 9 predicted proteins | sample SoiMetdeltSBSDD4_FD_75296 | JGI IMG/M metagenome (GOLD analysis project Ga0075420, IMG submission 75296) | Bulk soil microbial communities from a Populus tree surrounding site in Tennessee, USA - Soil MetaG P. deltoides SBSDD4 | ecosystem: Environmental > Terrestrial > Soil > Tree plantation... | reverse complement strand
CTGGGCACGATGTGTTCCCAGTCAACCCGAACATGGAGACGTTCGAGGGCGACCGCTGCTATCCCGATCTGCCGTCCATTCCCGGCGGCATCGACGGGGTCGTGATCGTCACCCGACCCGAGACCACGCAGCGGATTGTGCGCGACTGTCAGCTCGCCAAGGTTCCCCGCGTCTGGATGCACCAGTCGATGGGAAAGGGAACGAGCGTCTCGGCGGAGGCCGTCGAGTTCTGCCGCCAGCACGACATCAGTGTGATCCCGGGTGCCTGCCCGATGATGTACGGCGGGCATCCCGACCTCGGACACACGTGCACGCGCTGGCTCCTCAAGCTGACGGGCGGACTCCCGGTGCCTTAAGGGATTTCAATCGTGACGGCGGTAAATGGTGTGCTGCCGGCGTTGCGGACCGAGTAGCGCGTGTCGCGCGGTACGAAGATCGCCGAACCTGCCTCGTAGGAGGCGGTCGTCCCATCATTACCGAGCTTGAGTTCGACCTGCGCCGGCGCCAACGGGATGATCACCAGGTCGAACCGATTGCTCTGCTGCGCGCTCTGGCTCGTCGGCGCGAACGGCGTCGAGCTCGATCGCACGGTTGCCGCCTCGACCTTCTTCTTGAGCACCACCCCCATCAAATCCCACGGCATCGCGCCCACATTGGCGTTTGCATGCGTGATCTCGGTGGGAAAGCGCTCCACGTTGCCGGCTTCGACGGTGCGCGTGGTGTGTGAGGGGCCGTTCAGCAGGTCGAGCTCGCCGCGAGTGAGTTGAACGGTCAGCATCGAGAAGGGATGCGTGTGCGGCATCTCTTTCGCGCCCGGCGCGAATCGGAATCGCGTCAGCGTGACCGTGTCGTTGTCGAGCACGGGCATGCGCGTGACGCCGGCAGGGGGGCCTGCAGGCGCAGGCGCCTGGGCTCCGATGTTCGCCCACTGCAACGCGACCAGGACGAGTGCAAGCATCAAGATTCGCATGGGCGGATTATCACCGAATCCGACTGGTTCCCGCTAGGGTAGAGTACCAACGGACATGAAGTTACGGACTATTTGTAAATCAAAGATTCATCACGCCATCGTCAGTGGAGCGGACCTCCACTATCCCGGCAGTATTGGCATCGACAGCGCCCTGCTGGCGCTCACCGATATCGTTCCTGGCGAACAGGTTGCTGTCTGGAATGTGAACAACGGTCAGCGCGTGGAGACGTATGCCATTCCGCTCCAGAAGGACTCGGGTCAGGTGGTGGTCAACGGCGCTGCGGCCCGCCATTTCCACCCAGGTGACACCATCATTGTCGCCGCCTTCTGCCTGACCGACGAGCCCGTGGAACCGAAGATGATCGTCGTCGATCGTAACAACCGGTTCGTCGAGCGGCTGCCTGGTCACGAAGGCCTGTCCGCTCCGGCGTAGCGATCGCGCCAGCCCTATCTCGCTTTGCCGCTTCTCAGCGCGTCAAGGCTCCACATGCCGGGACCCTTCGAGGCGATGTGGAGAAACGCGAAGCAGTACAGGACCGCCGGCTCACCGCCATTCAGGAGTGGTATCCACCCGACCGGAAAATGGGCGATGAAATAGGCAACAGCCATCTCGCCGCAGGCAACGAACGCCGCCGGCTTTGTGAACAGGCCCAGCATGATCAGTGTGCCCAGTCCCATCTCGATGACGCCGGCAACGCCGCGGAGCGACGCGGCTTCTATTGCCGGGGTATTGAGCGCGCCGTACTTCTGCAAGCCGTGAAAGATCCAAAGGAAACCAAAGACGATCCGAAAGACGGCGTACGTCACTGGTGCATAGCGTTCGGGAATCATGCAGCTCTCCGTGGTTGAACGTGATGCCGAGAAACTGAAGGCGGGGTTGCCGGCGAAGTGCAACCCCGGCCTTCGTGCGGGCTACTTCAGCGCGACGCGCTTCACTTTCGCCGGACCCAGACGCTCGGTCCAGTACAGCCACTTGCCGTCCTGCGTCACCCAGGCCGCGGGGCTGTTCTCGTTCCCCATGTCGCTGATGAAGACGCTGTTCTGTCCCGCCGGCGTGACCTTCACAATCGTCTTGCCGCTCGGGATGTAGAGCGTGCCGTCGGGAGCGACGCCGAAATCATCGGTCTGCGCACCCATCGCGAACATGACGGCCCCGCCGATCGGCTTGTGGTCCGGGCCAATCTGCACCCGGAACACGTTCGGGCCGCTCGTGAGGTACGCCCAGCCGTTGAATACCTTGATGCCGTTGGTGCGCACCATTGGATCCGCAAACCACTGTTCGACCTTCTTCGCTTTCAGGTCGATGCTGAAGACCGCGTTGCCGCTGGTGGCCAGATAAAAGTCGTCGCCCGCGCGGGCCAGCCCGTTGAAGAACGGCTTCGGGTCCGAGCTGGGCACGGTGAGTTTCACTTTGCCGGACTTGTCGAGCAGAACCGCCTGCGGCTGTGCGTCTGGGGGCATTGGATTGCGGACAAAGCCGGGCTGGCCATCGGTTCGTGCCATGAAGGGCGACTTGCCACCGACGACGACCAGAAGTTCGTCGTTGGTGCCGGCGATGCCGGAAAGGATCTCGAAGTTGTCTGGCACGTAGAACTTTTCCGCTTTCCCGTTCTTGACCTTCCAGACGGTCTTATCGAATGGGGCCGAGACGTAGATGGCGTCGTCCGGTCCCTCCGTGATGTTTTCCATCTGGCCGTTGGGTGCCTGCGGCAGGGTCACAACGGTTTCGATTGTGGGAGTGCCCTGTGCCAGCGCGATGCTCGGCATCGACACAGCCACGCAAGCGCCGATCGACACAATGGCCGCGCAACGCAGTCTTGTTGAGATCTTCTTCTGGTGCCGTCTCATTTGTTTCGCCTCGTGAAATGGCGCCGACAGCACGGTAATGGCGTCGGCGTCTCTTTAGGGTACGGGTGTGAGCCGAATATTACGTCAACCAATGGCGACTGTTGAGCGACAATCGGCGCCGGGCCGACGCTTCTTAGGGGAGTTTCAGGAAGGCGGGCAGACGCTCTGCCGCCTGGCCGACGCTGCGCGCCAGCGTCAGCTTCGCGATGTTGTGCGCGTACACGCTATTGATGTAATCCAGTTCGGCGTTGGCCAGTGCCTCCTGTGCCTGAATCACTTCGAGGCTGTCGCTCACGCCGGCATCAAAACGCTGACGCGTGAGGTCAAGAGCCTGCTGCGCGACCTGTCGGCTCTGGTCGGCGACCTCGACTTGGGCGGTCAGGGCCTGGAGATCCAGGAACGTCTTGTGCACGTCCCCCTGGAGCTGCGACGTCAGATCATCCATTTCAGCGCGGCGCTGGGTGACGGCCGCCTCAGCCTGCTGGATCTGCCCGCCGATCCGTCCGGCCCACAGAGGCACCCGCACCGTGCCGACCACCGAAAATGTCCGGCGGGCATCGCCAGGCGTCGGGCCGATCGCTCCGACGTCAGCACTCACCTGCGCCACCGGCAGGCGTTGCGCGCGCGCGGCCGCCAGTGCGCGTTCGGCAGCCTCGATGTGGGCGGCGGCGGCCTTCAAGTCGCCGCGGGTCATGCGGGCCTGATCGAGCGCGTCTTCGATCGAGAGCGTCGGCGCCGCCTCGAACGGGATGATGTCGCTCAGGGAGTACTGGTCGGTCGGCGGTAGCCCAATCATGCGGGCAAGATTGATCTTCTGTTTCGCGAACTCGTTCTGAAGCGAGATCAGGCGCTGCTGCTGCGTGAGCGCCTGTACCTGACTGCGTGCGACATCCACTTGCGCCACCAGCCCAACCTGACGCCGTTCAGTGTTCTGGCGGAACAACGCGTTTGCCGTGTCGAGTTGCGCCTGCGCCGACGCGGCCCTGACACCAGCCGTCACCGCCTGCAAGTACGCGCCGCCAACGGCCAGGACGATCAAATCTCGCGTGTCTTCGACCATCAACTGATCGGCGCGCAGCGTCGCGCCGGCCGCACGGTAGTTGTTGAGTGCCGTCAGGTCGAGCACGGTCTGCGACAGCCGCGCGCGCAAGTCGATGTTGTTGAACGGTCCGACGATGGTCGGGAAGCTGAACCCGGGGATCGGCGACTCGAATCGCACGCCCAGGGCACCGAGGTTGGTCTGCTGCCGGGTGCCGGTCACCTCGCCGTTGATGGTGGGAAGAAGAGCCCCGCGTGCCACGGTCTGCTGGCCATGCGCCTGGTTCAATACCGCCGACATGCTGACCGCGCTCAGGTTGTACGAAAGCCCCCGCTGGACGGCGTCGCGCAGCGACAGCGTCCCGCCGAACGGCTGCGCGCCCTGGTTCGACAGGCTGCCGATGAACGGACCCTGCGCGGACACGGTCGCGTTGAGCGTGTTGATTCCGGTCGATGGCCCAGGTGCCGGCGTCTGCGTGGCGGTCACACTGCCCCCGGGCATTCCGCGTCCTGAGAGGGGCACTTGCGCGGCTTGCGCGCCTCCGCCCTGCGTTTGTCCCCCGGCCGCCTGAGCGCCGGCACTGCCGGTGACACACAGCAGGAAAACGATGGTCGCGGCGCAGATGTATCTAAACGGGCAGGCCATGGTTGAACGAAAGCTCCCTAATTGAGTTGCCGCCGGAAGCGCCACACGCTTACCGACATCAAGACCAGCGCGAAGACCACCAGCGCCAGCATGTTGGGCCAGAGATCGGAGATGCCGCTGCCCTTGATCATCGTGGCGCGGCTGATCACGCCGAAGTGATAGACCGGGTTCAGCACGGTGAACGGGCGCATCCACACCGGCATCGCCTCGGCGGGTGTCATCGCGCCCGACAATGACATCAGTGGCGGGGTGATGAAGAAGGTGGCCAGTTGCGCCTGCGTGGCCGACTTGGTGAGCGTCGCCATCGCCGTGCCCATGCCGATGCCGCACAGGAGACACAGGGCCGACGCCACGACCAGCAGCCAGGCGCTGCCACGGAACGGCACGTCGAAATAGAGACCGACCACTGCGACGCCGACGAGTCCGGTCACCGTCAACATCGCGAACGAAGGTGCGATTTTCGCGATGATGATCTCGGAGATCTTCGACGGCGTCATGAGCAACTGTTCCAGCGTTCCCGCCTCACGCTCTTTCACCATCGTCGTCGAGGCCGTCATGCTGCCGTTCATGATCAGGAGGCTGCCCAGCAGCCCGGTGACGATGAACCAGGTGGTGACGCCGCCAGGGTTGAACAGTAACGTCGGCCGCAGGATCGCGAAGCCGCGGCGACCGGCACCGGTTCCCGCCACCTGATGGGTGTCGATCTGAATCGTCTGGTTGAAATTCTGGACGACACCCTGCACGTAGCCCTGACTGATCGCCGCGGTGTTGGCGTTGACCGCGTTCAGCAACACTTGGACGGTCGTCGGACGCCCAGTGTGAAGGTCGCGGGCGAATGACGGTGAAATGACCACGCCGGCGGCGATCGTGCCCTTACTGAGGTCGTCGCCGAGCGCGTCCGCGGAGTAGTAGACGCTGCGCAGCACGAAGCTTCCGCTTTGACTGAGCGCTGCCACCAGCTCGCGACTTTCCGGCGACTGGCTGCTATCCACGATGCCAAGCTGGACGTTGGCCACATCAGGACTCATCACCGTTCCAAACAGCATCAACTGCAGGAGCGGCGGCATGACCAGCGACATCATGATCCGGCGGTCGCGCTTCATGTGGCTCAGCTCTTTGACGATGAGCGCCCGCATCCGATGCGAAAACAGTCGTGACAGCATTGGCCTCAGACCTCGAGTTGCATGCGGCGCATGCGCCGCCATGTGCCACCGTAGAACGTGGCGCCGATCCCGGCGATCGCCAGAACCTTCCACCACACCGCCGGCCAGCCGGCCCCCTGCAGGAACATGTCGCGGACGATCTCGATGTAGTAACGGCCCCACACAAAGTTCGACAGCCAGCGCAGTCCCGAGGGAATGTTCGACAGCGGAAACATCAGCCCCGACAGCATGAAGACCAGCAGGAACCCCCCGAACATCACCGCCTGCATTGCTGCCGCCTGATTGGGAATGAACACTCCCACCATTGTCCCGAAGGCGGCGACGCAGAAGGCATACAGAAGGGTCGCCACAAGGAACGGCGTCGGATCGCCAGCCAGGTGTGCGCCGAAGAAGACAAACTGAAACGCCAGCAGCAGGGCGACCTCGCCGAGCGTGACGATCATGAACGCCAGAATCTTGCCGAGCAGGAATTCGTGGGCCGAGACGTTCGACACGAACACCTGCAGGATCGTCTTGCGCTCGCCTTCGCGCGCCATCGCCAGCGTCGCCAGGAGCGGCGGAAACATCGAGATCGACATCACCATGAGGCCTGGCCCATAGAACCGCTTCGATGAGAGCGACGGGTTGTACCAGAACCGCACCGCGGTGCGTACTGGTTGCGGGGTGCCGACGGCGCCATGCGTCGCGTTGAAGGACCGCGCCACACCGCCGGCGTTTGCGGATACCAGCTTCGCGGTGTTGGCGTCAGACCCGTCGAGCACGATCTGCACCTGGGCGTCGACGCCTCGTGCGATGTCACGCCCGAAGTGCTCGGGAATGATCACCGCACCGCGCGCGGATCCTTTGCTGAACGCCTCGTCCGGGCTGCGATCGGTTGGCCAGACGATGATCTGAAACGTCTGCGATGCGCGAAACGCCTCGATCAGCTCACGGGAGGACTTCGAGCCGTCGAAGTCCTGTACGACGATGGGGAGGTCGTGGACGATCAGGGAAAAGGAATTTCCCATCAGCGTGAGCTGCATGAGTGGCAGCACGAGTACCAGCGCTACCGCGAGCCGGTCGCGGGTGAGCTGGGTCAGTTCCTTGCGGGTTTGCGCGAGCAGCCTGGTCATGATGTCTCCTTACATTTCAACGGACACTTTGCCCTCGCGTCGGGCCTGTTCCACAACGCTGATGAACACGTCTTCGAGCGAAAACCTCGACTCGCGCGCGCTCGACACGCGCACGCCGACAGCCGCCAAACGAGCGGTGACGATGGCCACGGCCTGCGCCGGCTCTTCGTCCATGATGACGTGCAGGCGATCGCCAAAGAGCGAGACACGCCAGCGTTCCATCGATTCCTTGAGGTGATCCAGGGCCACCTGCGGCGCGTCCACGAGCAATTCCAGTAAATGGCCCGGCTGGCGACTCTTGATGTCGCTCGGTGTCCCTTCCGCGACGAGCTCGCCGCCCACCATCAGTCCGAGCCGATTGCACTGTTCAGCTTCTTCCAGGTAGTGCGTCGTCACCAGGATAGCGGTTCCGGTATCGGCGAGACGGTTGATCAGCGTCCAGAATGAACGGCGGGCGACCGGATCGACCCCCGACGTGGGCTCGTCGAGAAAGAGGACCGCCGGCTCGTGCAGGATGGCGGCGCCGAACGCGACGCGTTGCTTCCAGCCGCCGGGGAGACTGCCGACCAGTTGCTCCTCTTTGCCTTCGAGACCCGCGAAGGCGAGCACCCATCGCAGCTTCTCGTCGCGCTCGCGCGCGGGTACGTCGTAGATGCCGGCAAAGAAGGCGAGGTTCTCAGCGATCGAGATGTCGTCGTAGAGCGAAAACTTCTGCGACATGTAGCCGACCTGCTGCCGTACCTCCGATGTCCGGATCTGCTGACGCACGCCGGCGAGCTGCACCTTGCCGCGGGTCGGATCGAGCAGGCCACAGAGCATCTTGATCATCGTCGTCTTGCCGGCGCCATTGGCGCCGAGCAAGCCATACACCTCGCCGTACCGGACCTGAAGCGTGACGTCGTGGACAGCGCGAAACGACCCGAACTCCTTGGTGAGCGCTTCGGCGCCAATCGCAATCTGCCCGTGCAGTGCATGATGGTCGTGGTGGCCGGGAAACGTGGGACGCCTGACTTCCTGGCCGAGCGCACGCAGCCGCGCGACGAAGGTGTTCTCGAGCATCGGTTCATCGGTGCGAATGTCCTGGACGGGCACGCCCTGCTGCTCGAGCTGCGCGCGGAGGGCCGTGTCGGTGGCATCCGCATCGCGCACCAGCACGTCCAGCCGATCGCCGAAACGCTGAACGTCGATGATCGGTTTGTCGCCGCCGCTCATCGCGGTGAGGATCTCCTCGGCGCGCCCGAGCTCCGTCGTCCTGATCTCGAGCCGCGTGGCGCCGAGGCTGCGGCGAAGCTCCGTGGGTGTGCCGATCTGCTGGATGCGGCCGTCGAAGATGAGGCCGACGCGATTGCAGCGTTCGGCTTCGTCCAGATACGGCGTGGCGACGAGAATGGTGAGGCCCGCCGCGGTGAGATGCGCCAGCGTGTCCCAGAATTCGCGGCGTGACACCGGATCGACGCCGGTGGTTGGCTCGTCGAGCAGGAGGACGCGCGGTTCCGGAACCAGCGCGCAGGCCAGCGCCGCCTTCTGCTTCATGCCGCCGCTCAGGCGGCCGACAAGCCTCCCGCTGAAGCGGTCCATGTCGAACAGCCGCAGGTAGTGCAGGCTGCGGCGCTCGATTTCGGCCGCCGGCACCCGACGCAGCTCGCCGATGTAGCGCAGGTTCTCGGCGACTGTGAGATCCGGGTAGAGGCTGAACGCCTGCGTCAGATAGCCGGTCTGCTCGCGTGTGTCGCGTGCGGGCTGGCCGAAGACCTCGGCTACGCCGGAACTGGCCTCCATGACACCGGCGAGGATCTGGAATGTGGACGTCTTGCCGGCGCCGTCGGGACCGATCAGCCCGAAGATTTCACCGCGTTGGATCTCGAAGCTGAGGCCGCGGACGGCTTCGACCGCGCCGTAGTGCTTCTTCAGGTCGACGACGCGGACCGCCGCAGCCGTCGCGAGGGTTACTTGCTCGTGCTCGGCCATGTGCTTGACAGGAGGATTTGTCCATCGGCCGGCATGCCAGGCTTGGCAAAACCCGCCGCGGCCTTGATCTGCAGTTTCACGCCGACGACCTGTTTCACGCGGTCTTCCTGAAAGTAGGTGTTCTCGGGGGTGAACGTGGCCTGCGGGTCGATGCGCGATACCACCGCCGCGACCGGCTGGTCAGGGCTTGAATCGAGGAAGATGCGCGCCTCCTGGCCAACCTTGACGAGACCAATGCGGCCCTCCGGAACGAATCCACGCAGATAGACGCGGTTGAGATCGACGATCGTCACAAGCGGCGTTCCAGCCATCACGACTTCGCCCGGCTCGGCGGCTCGGGTGACGATGGTTCCGGCGAATGGCGCGGTGACCGTCAGGTCGCGGCGATTGGCCTGCACCTCGGCGAGCGCGGCGCGTGCCTGCGCTGTTTGCGCATTCGCGCTCGCCACATCGGCGCTTTGCTGCGTGATCTGCCTGTCGATGGCCGCGATGCCCGCCGCGCGAATCCCGGGGTTCGCCAAATTGGCCTTGGCTGTGGCCAATGCGCCTTCGGTGGCGTCGACACGCTTCTTCGCCGCATTCACCGCCGCCGCCTGCTGATCGGCGGTGGCGATCGCTTGCTTGCTTTGCCGCTCTGAGACCGCCCCGGACTCGGCGAGGCGCACGTACGCGTCCTCGTCGAACTTCGCGATCCGATATGCGGCTTCCTGCTGTGCCAACTGCGCCTGTGCCGCGGCAATGTCGGCTTCTGCCTGTTGCACGCGGCCGGCCGCATCCACTTTTGATTGGTCGGCCTGGAGCAGCCCCTGCGCCCGCTGTTCCTGCAGGACGCCGATCTGAAACTGCGCCCCTTTGGCCCGCGCTTCTGCTTGTTCGAGCGCTGCCCGCGCCTGGTCCTCGCGCGCCCGCAACTGGTCATCGTCCAGCACGGCGATGACATCGCCGGCATTCACCAGGTCGCCCTCGTGTACGCGCACCTCCAGGAGACGGCCCGGCGCTCTCGGCGCGACCACCGCATCGTCGCCTTCAATGCGACCGCTGAGCGATACGACATTGTCGGGAGTGGAGGCGGTGAAGACCCCTCGCGAGGCGAGCACGCCGGCAACGATGGCCGCCGCGAGCACGATGATGATGACGATACGCCGGCGGCCAGGGGCGGCAGGCGGTGGAGTCGGGGTCGAGGTGGTGGTCTCTGGCGATGCGGTCATCGTTTGGATCTCTTGGTGGCTTTTTTACGCCGATCAGGTGTGGAGGGCGCGGCCCCTCGCAGAAATTGATCGACATGCTGGCGGGCGAAGGCCCGCGGGTTTCGAATCATTGGCAGCGGTGACCCGATGGCGCGGAGCTGCCTCCACACCACCAGTGGCCCCATGAACTCCATCATGAGCAGTTGCGGGTCGGCATCCTGCAGCCATCCTTCCTTCACCAGTCGCGCCATGACCTCGCGCAGGCGCGACTGCGATCGGCTCAGGTGCTCGAACAGCTTGATGTGGCCTTCGCGGGCGAGCCGGATGCCGTCCGACATGAGGATACAGAAGAGCCGTTGTTGTTGCGGGGTCGAAAAGGATGCCACCGCATGCTGAGCTAGCTGGGTGAGCGTTTTGCGCACGTCGGTGATTGGGGCGTCGGCGATAGCCGATATGAACTCGACCCGGGATTGCTGGTCGGCGAAGATCAGCGCCTCGAAAAGCGCGTGCTTGCTCGGGAAGTAGTTGTAGAGCGCGCTTTCCCGAACACCAACGGCGGTGGCGATGTCGCGCAGGCTGGTGCCGAAGTATCCCTTGTCGGCAAACAGCGTCAGGGAGGCATCGAGGATGCGCTGACGGGTGCGCTGGCCATCGGTATGTGGTGGGCGTCCCAACTTAATTAATGGTCGTTCATTTATTCCACGAGAGTCAAGGTGA
>Ga0075420_100006090_pt1 | contig 10650 bp, 8 predicted proteins | sample SoiMetdeltSBSDD4_FD_75296 | JGI IMG/M metagenome (GOLD analysis project Ga0075420, IMG submission 75296) | Bulk soil microbial communities from a Populus tree surrounding site in Tennessee, USA - Soil MetaG P. deltoides SBSDD4 | ecosystem: Environmental > Terrestrial > Soil > Tree plantation... | reverse complement strand
GCCATCTGCGACGTGAACGAACTGCGCACCAAGGAAGCCGTGCAGATCTTCCCCAAGTCCAAAACCTACACCGATTGGCGGCGGCTCATGGATCAGAAGGACGTCGAGGCCGTCATCATCTGCACTGCCGACCACCACCACGCCTTCATCGCCAACTGGGCGCTTAACCGCGATATGCACGTCTTCTGTGAAAAGCCCCTCGGCATCAGCATCGAAGAGGTGCGTACCGTGCGCGCCAATTACCTCAAGCGCAAGGCGAAGGTTGCCACGCAGCACGGCACGCAGCGACACGCCTTCCCTAACTTCGAGCGCATTCGCGAGCTCATCCTCGATGGCGCCATCGGCGACCTGCAAACGGTCCACAGTTGGGACAGCCGCCGCCTGCCGCGCCCCGGTTACCCCGCCGGCGAAGGCCAGCCGCCGGCCTACTTGCAGTACGAGCAGTGGATCGGCCCCTCGCCTTATCACCCGTACAGCCCACAATATTTCGGCGGCTCAAGCGGCCTGAACTGCCTCTTCTGGAACATGTACCGCGACTTTGGCGTCGGCCAGATGGGCGACATGGGCGCGCACACGATGGACCTTGTGTGGAACTCCGTCGACGCCGGTGCGCCGTCGTCCATCGACATCGATTGGGAGGCCAGCGACAAGTACGATCCCAATATCTGCCCCGTAAAGTTGAAAGCTATTTTCGAGCATCCTGCCAATGCATGGCGCGGACCTGTGAAGCTCGTCTGGTATCAGGGCGGCCTCAAGCCAGATGCGCCCAAGAGCTACATCGATGTGTCGAAGATCGGCAACGGGGCGATCTTCGAAGGCACAAAGGGCAGCATCCTCGCCGACTTCACCACGCGCGTCGTCATCCCCAATAACGACGATGGCGACTTCACTTACTACAAGCGCCGCGGCAAAGAGCAGTTGCTGCCGTTGATCATGGGTTCCGGCCAACCGACGCAGGCGCAGCCGGCCGCGCGGCCCGCTGCTGGACGTCCCGCGCCAGTTCTTCCCCGCGGCATGACTGCGTTGCCGAGCGCCGAGGTCGGCCCCAGCGGCTTCCCGGCGATTCAAATGATGGAAGGCAACGTGCCGCCCGCTATCGGCATGCCGAATGCCACCGTGGAAGCGATCCTCAAGGCCGAGAAGGAAGGCCAGCCCGCGCCCAGCCGCCCGGATGTCTTCCAAACCGATTGGATTGAAGCTTGCAAAGGCCGCCGTAACGGGGTCGTCCACGGAACGAGCACCAAAACGCACTGCGACTTCGACTACGCCGGTTCGATGATGGAACAGATGTTGCTCGGTCTTGTCGCCCACCGCGCGGGCAAGAAGCTCGAATACGATCCTAAGACCGGCCGCGTGACGAACATGGCCGAAGCGAACGACTGGCTGAAGCGCACCTACCGCCCCAACTGGAAGCTCGACGGTTAACGGCGCGTCAGCAAGCGGTACTCGATCTTCCGCACCGCGCCCGTCGTGTTGTACGAGGCAAAGCCCAGCGGCGCCGACAGCTTGATCTCGCCGAGCCGCAAGCTGATTGCGCGGCCCCGTATCGCCACGTTCACCACGCGCTCGTTGTCGATCCACGCCATAATGTGGTCGTCGGTCACCTGCAGCCGGAATGCATACCAGCGGCCCGTTTCGAAATTTGCATAACTGCGCGTTTCATTGTCCGAGGCGTCCCACCCGTCGATCGACGAGATGCCCACGATGTCGCCGCCCCATCCGCCCAGCACCCACGTTGCGAAGTTGCCTCCGGCGGGAAACGTGACGCTGGCGAAGAAGTCCCCGCCCAACATGCGCGCGGCCTCGAAGCGAATTTCGTAGTTCGATTTGGGAAACTCGCCTGCCCACGTGATGCCGGTCAACGGTTGTCCCGCCGTGAGCACAATCGCGCCCTCTTCGAGGCGCACCGAAGGTCTTCGTTCGAACGCAGTCTCTTTCCATTGGCCAAGGCTCTTGCCATCGAACAGCGGCGTCCATTCGACACCGCCGGTTTGAGCCAGCACAGTGGCGGCCCACAATAGAGCGAACGGCAGGTCCTTCATCTCGCCTGTATCATCTCACGCGGCTTCAGCAATTCCCGTCCCGCCGCAGTGCAGTATTCTCTAACCATGCTGCGTTCTCTTCTCTTGCTGATGACCCTTGGGCTCCCCGCCGTTGCCGATCAGTTCGTCCTCTTCGATGTCACGTTCACTTACACGAAGGCCGACGCAGACAGCTCTACTCCCAGTAAGTCGCACTATTACGTAAAGGGCCCGGCAATCAATCCCGACCGCCCACGCGATTGGACCAGCCCCGTCGACTACCGCAACGGCACGGTGCACATTCGCGCCGAAGTGATCGAGAAGCCGGCCGGCGGCGAACCCACCACGTGGACGCTCTGCTACATCCCCAATAAGGGGCAGGGAAACGGCTACGGCTGCACCGGCACGGGCTTCTACCGTGAAAAGGGCGTCTACGAGGTAGACGTGCCGATGACGTCCTTCTGGGAAAACGGCTCCATCGTGTGGAGCGAAGGCATCAAACAAATGGACCTCGTAATTAAGGACGACAGCGGCGGCCGCGGCCACGCCCACCGCCGCGCCGATCACGAAAAGTTCTTCCCCACCAAGATGCGCATTACCATGATTCAAGTCTCGGCGGGTGCGACTTACAATCCGGCCAAGCTGCCACCGGCACCCAAGGAGTGAGGTGTTGCTACTTCGTCCCTCACACCTCGCGGCCTTACCGCCCCGCCCCCTTCTTCTTCCCCTTCGGCTTCCGCTTCGCCTGCGCCCGCTGCCCCGCCTCCACTGCCAGCCGTCCCCATTCCAGCGCCACGTCCTGGTTGTCGAAAAACTCCGGCGGCGCGAGGAAATAGGACATAGCCGACGCTTTGTCCGGGAATGGCCGGAAGGGCTCCAAGCCGCGCGCTTCAAATCGCGGCCGTGTCTCGGCGTCCGCCTTCAGGTACAGAGTGTTGGCCGCAACAAGTGCGAACACGACGCCATTCAGGTACAGGCAGTGGCCGCCCATCATCGCGCGCGAGGTCAAAGTGCCCAGCGGCGCCAGTTGCTCGGCAAGAAAGTCGAGATACTCGCTACTGGCTGCCATCGGCGTTGCTCTTCTTGAGCGCGAGCGCCGTGGCCGCTTCGGCTGCCTCGGCCGCTTCTTCGGCTGCCTCAATGTCTTCCGGGAACACTGCGTAGCCGGTTGGCGGCGGGAACAGACCTTCGATCATCTCCAGCCGCTTGCGAAGATACCGGCTCGGCAACTGCCTCGGTCCCGTCTCCACGTCGATATCGCAACAGATGCCGTGCAGATACAAAGTCAGCGTGTCAATGAACGATTCGCGCGCGTATTCGAGAAACCCCTTGGTCTCGCGCTTCATGTTCGTCTGGCGGCGGCGCAAAGCCTGCTTGAGCGTCCAGCTCTGATCGTCCACCTCTCCGTTCACGTGGTTGATCAGTTCTTCGCGCAGCATCCCGTTATAGTCGCGCAGCTTCTCCGGATCCACGTGATCGGTCGCGATCCGTGCCAGCTCGTGATAGAGGTGATAGTGGTAGTCGGCGACTTCCACATCCTCCACGCCAAACAGCAACAGCGCGCTTCCGTGGAGCCGCAAACTTGCCCATGGGATCGACCGCCCGTCGGCGGGCCGGTCAAATAGAATCTGCACACCCTCCGGATCGGCGCTCCCATTCTGCCTGGCTACATGCTCAGCCTTGCGTTCGCGGGTCCGAGGCTTGGCCTCGCCGTTATTTCCGTTCTTCGGCGCGGACTCGGCCTTCAAGCGCGCCGCGCCGGTTTCCAGATAAGGCACCAGCAGGAGGCTCACCTTGGGCAGGAGCTTGGAAAACGCTTCCGGAAGCGCGGATACGGGATCGTTCAGGTATTCCTTCAAATCTTCGTCTGTGAACGAGGTTCCGGCGAGGAAGTACGAAAACTGGGAGTTCAGTGGGATCAGGTCCTGCTTGATCCGCACGAGGAACTCATCCGGCGTGATCCGGACGAGATCATTCTGTGGGGGCATTACGTCGCCTCCATTCTAGCATCGCCGTTCCGTACCGCGTCCCCGATACGCTTGCTATTCTAGCCACCAGTGCCCGGTGGACCCATTGACATCATGATTTCCGCCGGGGAAGCGTCAGGGGATCTCTACGCCGCCACGCTCGTCGGCCACCTGAAGCAACTCGTTCCTCAGGCACGATTTTTTGGCTGCGCCGGTCCCCGCATGCAGGCCGTTGGCGTCGAGCCGGTTGTCGACGCCGCCAAGCTCAGCGTTGTGGGACTCGTTGAGGTCGTCCGGCACATTCCGGAGATCTACGGCGAGTACCGCAAGCTCATCCGCGAAGCCCGGCGCCGCCGTCCCGCGCTCGCCATTGTCACGGATTCGCCTGATTTTCACCTCCGTGTCGCCGCTCAACTCAAGCGCCGCGGCATTCCCGTCGTCTACCTCGTCGCCCCCCAAGTCTGGGCATGGCGAAAGGGCCGCCTGAATGCAATGCGCCGGAATATCGACGAACTCCTCTGCATTTTTCCCTTTGAGGAGCAGTTCTTCCGAAATCACAACGTGCCAGTGCACTACATCGGCCATCCGCTAAAACGCCTCGTGAAGCCCGCGAACACTCGTGAGGAATTCTTTGCCCGCCACTCCCTACCACGCGACCGCCCCCTGGTGACGATTCTGCCCGGCAGCCGCCGTGGCGAAATCGGCCGCCATCTTCCCGTGCTCGCCCGAACCTTGCTCCTCATCCAGTCTCGCGCCCCGTCCTCCTACGTCCTCGGCGCTCCGCCCGAAGCCGTTTCGCGCTTTGGGGAACCCTTTTTTACGCAACCCTTTCGGGCGGCATCCATCCAACAAAACAGGGAAATCCTCTCCGGGCCAGGCGCAGAAACTGTCCCCCTAGTAGTGGAAGGCGAAACATGGGATGCCATTGCGCATGCCGACTTGGTGCTGGCCGCTAGCGGTACGGTCACCATGGAGGCGGCGCTGCTTGGCACGCCCATGGTGACCTTCTATCGAGTCACCGGGGTGAGCTGGTGGATGGGCCGGTTTCTGGTGGACGTTCCCTTTTTTACGATGGTGAATTTGATCGCCCAAGAGCGCGTTGTACCCGAACTGATTCAAAATGAAATGACAGCGGAGAATCTGGCACGCGAAGCCGTACGATTGTTGGAGAATCCGGCCGAGGCAAGACGGATGCGAGACGGCCTGGGAAAGGTTTCGGACAGTCTGGACGTCGGAGAAGACCCGCTTGTGCGCGCGGCCGGATTGATCGCCCGGCGCCTGACGGCAAACAGCGGAAGTTAAGGAACTAGGGAATGCACGTGAGAGCGTATTCAATAACCAACCGGCGCCTCTGGGCGCTCGCCGTTGCGGTGGCGGCCATCTTCAGCAGCGCGGTTCAGGCGCAGGACCGCCGCCCGCGCATCGACGTTCAGCACTATCGCGTCGAGGCCGATATTAATCCGCGCACGCAATCCTTGTCAGCCACCGTTGCCGTGAACTTCGTGCCCCTCGACGACCGCATGTCGAGCGCCATCTTCGAACTCCACAACGCTCTCACTGTCACGCGCGTCACTGATTCAACTGGCCGCGAACTCCAGCAGAGCCGCAACTCTTCCGACTTTACGGTCCGCGTCTCTTTCGCCGAACCGCTCACTAAGGGCAAGGCAGAGACCATTATCTTCACCTACGACGGCCGCCTGACCGGCCAGGAAGAATCGCCCATTTACGGCATACGCTTCGCCTCCATCCAAAACGACCACGCCTACCTGCTCTACCCGGCGCGCTGGATTCCCACCAACGACTACACGGCCGATGCCTTCGCGGCCCTTCTGCGCGTGTCCGTTCCCGACGGATTCAAGGTCGTGGCCCCTGGGCTCGATACGAAGGAAACAGCGGCCGGCCGCACCATCTATCAGTTCGACTTCAAGCGGCCCTCGTTTCCGGCGAGCCTTGCCGTCGTTACTGCCGACCCCGTCGTGGTCACTGCCGGCGGCGCTACTCAGCGTGTCTACTTCCGCGGAGAATCGGCGGCCATGGCACGCGCCTATGGCGAAGAGTCCGGCAAACAGATGGTGGAACTCACCGCTCTCTTCGGTCTTCCGCCTAGTGCCGCGCTCTCGATTGTCGAAACTGACTCCAACACCCCCAACGGCTACGCCGCCCCAGGCATGATCTTCCTTTCCACCAAGGCCATCGGTAAGGATGTGAACTCGCGCCTGATCGCGAATCAGGCATCGCGCCAATGGTGGGGCAACATGGTCTATCCGGCCACCCGCAATCACATCTGGATCATGCATTCCATGGCCCGCTATGCGGAGTTGCTCGAAATCGAACAGGCATCTGGCCCCGAGTCGGTGCAGAACGAAATGAAGGATGTCTACGTCGAGGCGCTCACGGTTAACGACACCCCCATTTCGCAATCCTCCCGCCTGGAAGACTACTCGCCCGAATATTGGGCCGTCACCTCGGCCAAGGGTACTGCCGTGCTCTCCATGTTGCGCTTCGCAATTGGCGACGATGCGTTCAAGAAGTTGATTAAGGAGTTTCCCGCCGGCTTCGCTTGGAAGGCCGTCACAACGGCCGATTTGCAAAAAGCCTCCGAACAGATCGGGCAACGCGACCTGAAAGGATTCTTCATTCAGTGGATCGAATCCAATGGCGCGCCTGAGTTCAAGCTCGACTACACGGTCTTCCGCACCTCGAAGGGATTCCGCATCATGGGCAAGGTGGCGCAGGATCTGGACACCTTCCGCATGCCCGTCGAGCTGAAGATAGAGACCGAGGGCAACCCTGAAATCAAGACGGTCGAAGTCGTCGGCCAGCAGAGCGAATTTGTGGTGGAAACCTTCGGCCGCCCCAAGAAGGTCACGGCCGACCCAAACGCCCGTGTGCTCCGCTACTCGGATCCGATGCGTGTCGCCGTCGCCATTCGCCGCGGCGAGATGTTCGCCGAGATCAGCGAGTTCGGCGATGCCCTAAAGGAGTATCAGAAGGCGCTCGACACGAACAAGAACTCCTCGCTCGCCCACTACCGCGTCGCCGAGCTGTTCTTCCTGCAGCGCAATTACCAATCGGCTGCCAACGAGTTCCGCGCCGCCCTTGACGGCGATCTCGATCCCAAATGGATCGAGGTTTGGGCCCACATCAACCTTGGCCAGATCTTCGACATCACCAGCCAGCGCGAGCGCGCCGTCAACGAATACAACCTCGCCATCCGCACCAAGGACAACACCCAAGGCGCGCAGGAAGTGGCCGCGAAGTATCTGAAGACGCCCTACGAACGTCCCGCCGCGACGTTCTAATGTGAACTGCGGCGCCACGTACACCGAGCCGCGACCGTGAGGGAGCGGTCTCCGATACCATAATCGTGATGCTCCGGCGCGAGACAAAACTCCCCTTTGCCCTCGTTTGCCTCCTGGTTTGCCTCTCCGCTTGGGCCGCCGACTACCGCCCCCCTGCCGCCGACCGTCCCGCCGTCCGCCGCCCCGGCGCGGAAAGCGTGCTTCCCGGAGGCCGCGTCATCACCCCTCTCGGCCAACAGTATCCAACCGGCCCTGGCCCCTTCGGTCTTGTCCTGAATTCTTCCGGCGACACGCTGGTCACCGCCGACGGCGGACCCAATCGCTACTCCCTCACCGTGCTCCAACGCGAAGGAAGCGGCTGGCGTACCACTACGCTCAAGGCCGATCCCAAAAGTAAAGCCGGCGATGATGATGGCGAAGGCGACTGGCGCAGCGTCTTCCAGGGCCTTGCCTTTGCCAACGACCGCGAGCTATACGCAAGCGAGGGCAACTCCGGCCGCGTCCGCCTCGTCGACGCCCGTTCCGGCTCGCTTAAACAGCTCTACGAACTCAACACGGGCGGCTTTCAGAACTCCTACACCGGCGACCTCGCGCTCGATACCCGCCGTGGCCTCCTCTACGTCCTCGATCAGGCCAACTTCCGCCTCGTCGTCATCGATACGAAAAAGAAGCGCATCTCCGCCAGCCTCAAAACTGGCCGCCTCCCCTTTGCCATCGCCCTTTCGCCGGATGCGCGCCGCGTCTACGTCACCCACGTCGGCATGTTTGAATACAAGGTCATCCCCGGTGCCGACCCCAAGCGCGCCAAGGAAACCGGCCTCCGCTTTCCCGCGTTCGGTTTCCCCTCGCAGGAGGCCCGTGACGGCGCGCGCCGTCAAACCGAGTCCGGTATGGTCGACGTTCCCGGCCTCGGCGACCCCAACGTACGCGAGTCCAACTCGCTCGCCATCGTCGACGTGGAAAACGCTTCCGCACCCAAAATCCTCGGCATTGTCCGCACCGGCAAGCCGTTCGGCGGCGCCATCGCCGGCGGCGCCAGCCCCTCAGGTGTAGTCGCCACGCAAGACCGTATTTTTGTTTCAAACGCAAACCAGGATTCTGTTTCCATCATCAATGCCCGCACGCTCCAGCTCGAACGGGACATTGAGCTCCGCGTTCCCGGCCTCGAATCCCTCCGCGGCATGCTTCCCATTGGCCTGCACTACGACCCCACGAACAACTGGATCCTCGCCGCCGAGGCAGGCATCAACGCCATCGCCGTTCTTGACGCACGCGCGCTGACCGTCCTCGGCCACATCCCAGCCGCCTGGTTCCCCACCCGCACAATCGCCCGCGACGGCCGGCTGTTTGTCGCGAGCGCCAAGGGCCACGGCACCGGCCCCAACGCTTCGCGCCAGGGCCCAGTAACCGGCAGCTTTCAGGGCGAACTTCGCCGGGGCGCCGTCTCCGTCGCTCCGTTTCCCGGTCCCGACGAACTCAGCGAGCTCACCCGGCGTGTTTGGGCCAACAATGGCTTTCTTCCCGTCAAAGAGGAATCCGCGCCGCTGCCGGCCGATCTCGATCACGTCGTCATCATCGTGAAAGAGAACCGCACCTTCGATGAGGTCCTGGGCGATGTCGAAACCGCCGCCAACGGCCCCGTCGAATCGCTACCGCCTCTCGCCCGCTTCGGCAAGCGTGGCGTCATCGTCCAGCAGAAGACTGAACTGCGCCAGCGCCTCGGCCTCCGCTTCGTCAACATCACTCCAAACCACCACGCCCTCGCCCAACGCTACGCTTTTTCCGACAACTTCTACGCCGACTCCGAAGTCTCCGTCGACGGCCACCACTGGATCGTCGGCTCCTATCCCAACGCGTGGACCGAGTCTACACTCATGGCCGCCTATGGAGGGCAAAAGGACTTCCGCTTCCCGCCGCCCGACAACCCCGCCTCTGCCCCCGGCCGCCTCCTCTTCGCGGAATCAAACTCCTCCGTCCACCCCGAGGAACAGCTCGAAGCTGGCGCCCTCTGGCACCACCTCGAACGCCACAACATTCCCTACCGCAATTTCGGCGAAGGCTTCGAACTGGCCGGTATCGACGAAGGCAAGGGCCTCAAACCCACCGGCGCTCGCGTGCTCACCAATGTCCCCATGCCCGCGCCGCTCTTTCGCAACACGTCGTTTGACTACCCCGGCTACAACATGAACATCCCCGATCAGTTCCGAGCCAACCAGTTCATCAACGAAATCGACCGCGAATACATTCGCGCGGGGAAGCCGTTCCCACGCCTCATCTTCATCCACCTTCCCAACGACCACATGACGCGTCCGCGCCCAGAAGACGGCTACCCCTTCCAGGCCTCTTACGTCGCCGACAACGACCACGCCCTCGGCCGCATCGTGCAGTTCCTCTCGCAGACACCCTACTGGAAGCGCATGGCGATTCTCATCACCGAGGATGACGCCCAAGGCGGTGTCGACCACATCGACTCACACCGCACTATCTTTCTCGCCGCGAGCCCCTGGGCCAAGAAGAACTACTGCTCGCACGCCAATGCCAGCTTCCCCGCGCTGCTCAAGCTCGCCTTCCGAATTCTCCGCATTCCCCCGCTGAATCTTTATGATGCCGCCGCCGCCGACCTTGGCCACCTCTTCACCGACACGCCGGATGACGCGCCTTACAATCTGGAACCCTCCACGCTCGAAGTCTTCGACCCCGCTAAAGCCCGCGAACCGCTCGACCCCCAACCCTCACCGCGCATGGACGACCCGCGCGTGCTGCGGCAACAACATCAGAACCAGCAGCCGTAGGTTTTCAAAATCCCAACAGCGGCGCTATTCGCGCAAGCACCTCTTCCCAGGCCGCTGTCGACAGCCCACCGATGCGTTCCGCACGGCGCGCTTTCCCGTCTAGGCTCCGCACCTGGTCGGCCAGCACCACCCCGGCTACTCCGCACGCCTCTTCGACCAGCACTTCAAACGGATATCCCTTCACCTGGCTCGTGATTGGACAAACCAACGCTAACCCAGACTTCTGGTTATAGGCCCTCGGGCTCAATACTAGTGCGGGTCTTCGGCCCGCCTGCTCATGCCCCGCTTGCGGGTCGAACGTGAGCCAAATCAAATCGCCACGTTCCGGAACGAAGGCGGCCATCTACCAAACTTCCCTACCTGCTGGCGGACCCCAGTCCGTCTCCGCGTGACGGTTGCTTGGTGTGATTCCCTGAACCAATTCATCCAGCGAATACTTTGGCTTCGAACTCCGCAGCACGATACTGCCATCCCCGGCCACGTCGACCGACACGTGGTCGCCCTCCGTTAATCCCGCTTCCCGCAAGATCGTTTGTGGAATTCGCACGGCGAGACTGTTTCCCCATTT
>Ga0075420_100006089_pt1 | contig 10651 bp, 9 predicted proteins | sample SoiMetdeltSBSDD4_FD_75296 | JGI IMG/M metagenome (GOLD analysis project Ga0075420, IMG submission 75296) | Bulk soil microbial communities from a Populus tree surrounding site in Tennessee, USA - Soil MetaG P. deltoides SBSDD4 | ecosystem: Environmental > Terrestrial > Soil > Tree plantation... | reverse complement strand
GCCAGCGCCGTCAAGCTCGCCGCGGCGGTGCGAAACGTGATGTAGCGCGTGACGTTCAGCACCGGGAACCACGGCGTGAGCGGCGGAAGGAGGAGGTACAGCATCAGGCAAACTCCGCCTTGAGTCGTTCGACCACCAGATCGGTGCCGATGCCGCGCGAACCCTTGACGAGGACCAAATCGCCAGGGCGGATCCATTGCACCGCGAGGTCGGCGGCCGCTTCGCGATTCGGAACGTGGGTGACTTTCCCAGCCGCCATGCCGGCGGTGATGGCGGCTTCAGCCATCGCACCCGCGGGCGCGCCGCCGACAGTGATCAGCAAGTCGAGTTTGGCCTCCGCGGCGGCTCGTCCCGATTCGCGATGAAGGCGATCGGCGTGCGCGCCGAGCTCGAGCATTTCTCCCAGCACGGCCACGCGCCGCGCACACCCTTGCGCCACAGCCAGCGTGCCGAGAGTCTGCCGCAGCGCCGACGGGCTGGAGTTGTACGAATCGTCAACGAGCGTGATGCCGCCAGGCAGGCGGAGCAGCTCGCCACGATGCGTGGCGGGCCGCAGGTTCGCGGCCCTCTCTACGATCTGAGACACCGGTACGTCGAATTGGAGCGCAACAGCCGTCGCCGCGAGGACATTCGACAGGTTTCCCAGCCCCAGCAAGGGCGTTTGGACCTCGAACGTCTCGTCGCCAACTTGCAGCCGGGCGGCTGTGCCCGTCAGGCCGCGGTGTTCCACGCGGTTGGCGGCCACGTCCGCCGCCGTGTTTATTCCGAACGTCACAACGCGGCCCATGAACCATTCAGTGCGGGACATGACCCTCGGGTCGTTCGCATTGGCGACGAGCACATCGGTGGCGCGCGCCTGCTCCAGAATCTCCGCCTTGGCCTCGGCGATCGCGTCGGGTGACTCGAAAAACCCGAGGTGCGCGTCGCCGACGTTGGTCCACACACGGATTTCGGGCTCGGCGATGCCGACCAGCGTGCGAATCTCCCCCGGATGGTTCATACCCAGCTCGACGACCGCAATCTCCGGCTTCGACCGCAACTCCAGCAGCGAGAGCGGCAGGCCAATGTGGTTGTTCAGATTTCCGCGATTTCTGAACACGCGATAGCGCGCTTCCAGAAAATCCGCGGCGACTTCCTTGGTCGTGGTCTTCCCGGCACTGCCGGTGATTGCCACGACTGTCGCGCCCGATCGGCGCCTGACCTCGCGGGCGACGTCCTGCAGCGCCCGCGTCGTGTCGGCGACCTGGATCGTCACCGGCGCTCTACTGTCATTGCCGGCCGCCGGCGTTCCTTCGGCGTGCACGAGCAGGCCGGTCGCCCCTTTGGCCAGCGCGTCGCCAACGAACTCGTGGCCATCGAACCGTTCGCCTTTGATGGCCACGAAAAAATCGCCAGCTTCCACCCTCCTCGAGTCAATCGCGAATCGGCCGATAACCGATACGGGATCGCCTTTGATCACCCGCCCGCCGGCGGCGGCGGCGACGTCGGCCGCGGTCAGCGAAAGGCCGTCCACTCGCTACGACACCCGCGATTGGGTACGGCGCCGTGCGAGCGCACCCTTCGCCACGTCCACGTCGTCGAACGGCAGCACCCGGCCGCCAATTTCCTGGTATTTCTCGTGTCCCTTTCCGGCGACGAGAACCAGGTCGCCGCCCCGCGCATCCTGAATCGCCCGCTCAATCGCCGCCTTGCGATCGACGATGGCCAGAAACGGCGTGGCCTTCGGTCCGGCCTGCGCTTTGGGCGGCGTCCGGTCGGCCGGCATCACGATGCCGCGCTTGATCTCCTCGATGATTTGCTCGGGATTCTCGGAGCGCGGGTTGTCGGACGTAATTACCACCAGGTCGCTCAACCGCGCCGCCACGGCGCCCATGAGCGGCCGCTTGGTGCGATCGCGATCGCCGCCGCAGCCGAACACTGTGATCACGCGGCCGGTCGAGAGCGGCCGTGCGGTCTCCAGCAGATTCTTCAGCGCGTCGTCGGTATGCGCGTAGTCGACGACTACACGGACGTCGTCGGACGGTTCCGAGACGAGCTGGAAACGGCCCGGCACCGACGTGAGACCGGCGATGCCCTGCTCGATGGCATTGAACGGCAAGTCGAGCGCCATCGCGGTCGCGGCCGCCGCCAGGATGTTGTAGGCATTGGGGCGGCCGACGAGCTGTGATCGGACCGAAAGCGTACCGCGCGGCGTACGAATCTCGAATGTCAGTCCGCCGAGCGAGAACGTCAACGGCCCCGGCCTGACGTCGGCGGGGGTGTCGATGGCGTACGTCACCGGCCGCGGCGCGGCGGCTGCGAAGGCACTGCCGCGCGGATCGTCCAGATTGGCGACACCGATTCCGCCGGGCGGCAGCAGTTCGAACAACTTCCGCTTGGCGACGAAGTAGTCCTCCATATCGCGGTGGAAGTCGAGATGATCGCGCGTGAGGTTGGTGTAGATCGCGGCGCTGAAGTGGAGATAATCGACGCGTCGCAGCGCCAGAGCGTGCGATGACGCCTCCATCACACAGGCACCGCACCCGGCGGTCACCATTTCGCGAAGCATGCGCTGCAGGTCTGGCGCCTCGGGGGTCGTCCTCGTCGCCTCGATCTCGTGGCCCGCCACCTGGTAGCCAACGGTGCCGATCCGTCCGCACTTGATCCCGGCAGCTTCGAAGATCGACGCCAGCAGGTACGAGGTCGTTGTCTTTCCGTTGGTGCCGGTGATGCCGACGAGAACGAGTCGATCGCTCGGTTGACCGAAGAAGGCTGCCGACAACGCCGCCAGCGCGAGCCGCGCATCCTGGACCTGAATCCACGGCAATGCCACACCCGCCGGTGCGGGAACTTCAGCAACCACGGCAATCGCGCCGCGCCCGACCGCATCGCGGGCAAACGCGCTTCCGTCAGCCTTCTGGCCGCGAAGCGCGACGAACACCGATCCCGGCACGGCGCTGCGCGAGTCGCTCGTAACGGAGGTCACGAGCCGCGCCGCATCGCGCTCCGCCAGGATGGGGTTCGACGCCGCGTCGAATGGCGAACGCGAAGCCGTCGAATTCAGGAGATCCGCCAGCGTCACTGCGGCGCTCCGGTAAGGGCCGGACCAGTCGGCTGGCGTCCGAGCTTCAAGGCGCACGCGGCGCCCGGAATGAGGACGCTGCCGGGAGCAGGAGACTGCTCGAGAACGAAGCCCGTGCCGGTGAGCCGCGCCGACATGCCAATACGCGTCAGCGCACGAGTCGCGTCGCGAGCGCTCAGCCCCCGCAGATCGGGCATGAAGCCGTCGCGCGCAGGCTCGAGCGTCGCGGCGAGATTGATCGGTAGGCTGACCGGCTGCGGCAGCGGCGTTTCGGCGTCGCGGTCGGCCGCCGCGACGAGGACCGGGGGCGGTGCGTTGACCGTCGGCGCGACGCCCATGTGCCTGAGAGAGGCTTCGGCGATGCGACGGAAGATCGGCGCCGCCACGGCGCCGCCATAATGGCCATTCCCGCGCGGCGAGTCGATCAACACGATAATCGTCAGCGACGGCTTACGCGACGGCACGAAGCCCACGAACGACGAGTTGTACTCGGACGGCGAGTAGCGCCCGTCGACGACCTTGTGAGCAGTGCCGGTCTTACCCGCAACCGTAAACCCGGCAACCTGCGCGAGTTTGCCGGTGCCTTCCTCGACGACCGCTTCCATGATTGCCGTCAACTGCGCGGCCGTACGTTCAGAAATCGTTTTGCGGAGCGGTTTGGCCGGAAGCTCGCTGCGCTGGCCATCCTTGATCGTGGCTCGAACGACCCGAGGTTCATACAGCGTTCCACCATTGGCGACCGAGCTGACCGCGGCCGCCATCTGCACCGGCGTGACGCCAACCTGATAGCCCATCGAAATGGAGGCCAGCGCGCTGTTGTCGAGCTTGCCCGGATTCCACACGATGCCCGGATTCTCGCCCTTGAAATCTGGGACCAGCGTCTGACCGAATCCAAACCGGCTGACATAGCGGCTCAACCGTTCGGGCCCGAGTTTCAGGCCGACCTTAATCGCTCCGACGTTGCTCGACTTCACGATCACCTTCGTGAACGAGAGCACCCCGTAGCGATGGACGTCGTCGATCTGCCGGGAACCGAAGCGAATCATTCCGGCGCTGACGTCGATGGGATCGTCGGGACCGATCAGGCCCTCCTCGAGGGCCGCTGACGCCGTCACGATCTTAAACGTCGATCCCGGCTCGTACAGATCCTGAATCGCACGGTTGCGTCGCTGCTGATCGGACGCGCGCGCATACACGTTCGGATTGAACGTCGGCGCGTTCGCCAGCGCGAGGATTTGCCCGCTGTTCGGATCCATGATGACGACGGATCCACCGGCGGCATTGAATTCCGCGACGCCGGCCTGCAGCTCGCGTTCGGCAATGTTCTGCAGGTATTGATCGATTGTCAGCTCGAGCGTGGCGCCGGCTGTCGCCTCGCGTTCAATGTGGCTGGTGAGAGCGCTGCGGCGCGCGTCGCGCTGAATCTGGATGATCCCGGCGCGTCCGCGGATCTGCGAATCGTACGCGGACTCGAGTCCGCCGAGGCCCACGTTGTCGACGCCGACATAGCCCAGGACGTGGGCCAGCAGCTCGCGCTTTGGATAGAAGCGGCGGCTCTCTTTGGTGACGCCGATCCCCTTGAGATCGAGCGCGCGGACCCGCTGCTCCTCGTCGGGTGAGACCTTCCGCGCAAGATAGGCAAACTGACCGGTGCGGCGCAGGCTCTTGGCAATCGCCTGGCGGTCCGCCGGGGTGCAGCGATCCAGCGCGCGGCAGACAAGGGCTGCGGTCTTGTCCGGATTCTCGACCTCGGAGGGATCCGCAAAGATTGAGTCTGCGTCCACGCTGTACGCGAGGACACGTCCATTGCGATCGAGGATATCGCCGCGCCGGGCCGGAGCCTCGAGCGTGTTGAGGCGCTGCCGATCCGCCAGCGCGGTCATGTCCGCCTGCTTGAAGATCTGCAGGTAGACGAGGCGCGCCTCGATGGCGCAGGTCCACGCTGCCAGGAACATGGCGCTGACGAACAGCCGCGATCGGACCGTGTCGCGCCAGTCTGGCCCAGGAACCGGCTCCCCACGTCGGAGCCGCGCCTTGACGCGACCCGCCCATGGGAGTCGAAATCCTCTACTGGCCTGATGGTCCGCCACCGGTCCTCCTGACGTGCCCGTTCGGGCTACCGCGCCGCGACGATGGATCGGGCGGGCGGCGCAGGGGTGGCCACTCGCTCGATCACAATGGCTTGCTCAGCCTTCGGCTCGATCAGCCGCAGCTTCGAGGTCGCAATGTCTTCGATTCGCTTGGGTGAGCTCAATACCTCGATCTCCAACTTGAGCTGGCGGTTGATCTCCTCTTCCGCCGCGCGCTCCTGCTGCAGCCGCTCCATCAGATAGCCGTGCCGCACCAGCTCGAAGTGCTGCCACGCCGAGAACAGCAGCACCAGCACGAGCAGCGCGCCGATGCCCACCGAGCGCCACAGCTGCCGCTGCCGGGCCTCGTCGACCTCGCGGACGATCGGGTTGTTGCGGACATCCTTCTTGATCGCGTACTCGAAATCGGTCGCGCTCATGCGAACCTCTCAATCGCGCGAAGCTTCGCGCTTCGCGCCCGCGGGTTGCGGGCGACTTCGGCGTCGCTTGCCTCAATGGGCCGCTTGGTCAGGATGCGGAACGCCGCTTCTCCGTGCGCGAGCGCCCGGAAAGTGTGCTTGACGATCCGGTCTTCGAGCGAGTGGAACGCGATGACCGCCAGCCGTGCGCCGAGCAGCAGGCGCCCGGCCGCATACGGCAAGAACGTGTCGAGGCCCTCGAGCTCGCGGTTCACCCAGATGCGCAGCGCCTGAAAGGTGCGCGTCGCCGGATCGATGCGCTGGTATCCGCGCACCGGCATCGCCCGGCGCACGATGTGCGCGAGTTGTCCGGTCGTGAGGATGGGCGACGCCTCGCGCGCGCGTACGATGGCACGGGCAACGCGCCGCGAGTGGCGCTCTTCGCCGAACTGGAAAATCACGTTTGCGAGATCCTCTTCGTCGACATCCGCCAGCCACTCCGACGCCGTCGCACCGCTCGTCCGATCCATGCGCATGTCGAGCGGCTCATCACGCTGGAAGCTGAAGCCGCGTCCGGCGCCATCGAGCTGCATGGACGACACGCCAAGATCGGCAAGCGCGCCCGAGATGCCCGTGACGTGGCGGGCGTCCAGCACTTGCCGCAGATCGCGGTAGTCAGCGTGCACGAGCTCGAGCCGGTCGTGAAAGTCCGCTAGTTCGGCGGCGGCAAGCTGCAGGGCGTCGGGATCCCGGTCGAGACCGAGGACGCGATCCGCGCCGCTTTCGAGCAGCGCGCGGCTATGCCCGCCGAGGCCCACCGTGCAGTCCACGAACAGGCCGCCTCGCGACGGCTCGAGGAGCGCAACGGTTTCTGGAACGAGGACGGGTTCGTGCAGCCGGGCCATCGCCTAGATTCCGAAGTCGGCGAGCGCGCGGGCATCGTCGTCGCTGTACGGCTCGCGTTGCAGCTTCGACAGGAACCGATCGTGGTTCCAGACCTCGAGTGTGTCGTACTGACCGAACACGTCCACTTCTCCGTTCATCCCCGCCGCGTCTCGAAGCCGCGGGTGAATCACGACGCGGCCCTGGGTATCGATCAGCGCGACTTGTCCGTAGTAATTGACGCGATCGAAATAGCGGCGACGCGCCGGATGCTCGGACGGAATCCGGGACAGCTTCTCCTCGTGCGCCAGCCAGACCGGCATCGGGTAGATGCGAACGCATTCGCCGTTCAGGCTGGTCACGAACACCTCCGAGCCGTGCTGTTTTTCGAGAAGCAGGCGAAAGGCGTTCGGGATTTTGAGGCGTCCCTTGTCGTCAATTTTTGCGGCGTAGTTGCCCCGAAATCGGTCACGGACTCCACTTTGCTCCACAGATTTCCACCCGGATACTAGAGAAGGCCCGCGACGCTGTCAACCGCAAAATCATGATGCTCCAGAAGTTACGCTAAATTTTCGCCGGGGAAGGAAAGTCGAACCAACGCCCTCGCATGTTACGATGTGCAGATTTGGCTCAGTGTAGTGGCCTCACCGTAGGAGGCTGTCTTCAGAAGGTGGCTGGCACCTTTCGCCGGAAGCTGCCAGCCACGTGTGCGTGATTCGAAGATGCTCAGAGCAGGACTGATTGGATTCCCCTCGTCAGGTAAGACCGCGCTCTTCCAACTCCTCACGAGCGCGCGCGAGGCACCGCGAACGGGGGGACGCGCCGAGGCGAACGTCGGCGTGTCGCGCGTGCCCGACGAGCGGCTCGATCGCCTGACGGCGCTCTTCAATCCGCGCAAGCACGTGCCTGCGACGGTGGAGTTCGCGGATGTGGCTGGCGTCAGCAGCGGTGGTCAGGCGGGCGCGCAGGCGCTTCTCGATCTCGCGCCGTTCCGCAACGCGGACGCGCTGCTGCACGTCGTGCACATGTTCCGCGACCCCGCCGTGCCGCATCCCTCCGGCGCCATCGATCCGGCGCGCGATGTCCGCGCCATGGAGGACGAGATTATCCTGGCGGACCTTGGGGTCGTCGAAAAACGGCTCGAGCGCCTCTTACGAGATCTCAAGAAAGGCGGCAGCACCGATCTGCGCAAGGAACAGGAAATCCTGGCGCGGTGCCGCGCCGCGCTCGAAGGCGGACAGCCGCTGCGCGCGCTCGGCCTCGCTCCCGAGGATGCAAAGCGTCTGCGCGGATTCCAATTCCTGTCGGCGAAGCCGCTGCTGCTCGTGCTGAATCTCGACGAGGCCGACTTGGCCAGGGCCGACGACGCGGTGGCGTTGGCGGGGCTCGAATCGTTCATGTCGGGCGCCGCGACGCGGGCCGTCCCGATCTGCGCCAAAATCGAGCTCGAAATCGCGCAGCTGGATCCGGCGGACGCCGCGGCGTTCATGGCAGATCTCGGATTGCGCGAAAGTGGCCTCGATCGCGTCATTCGCGCCAGCTACGACCTTCTGGGATACATCTCTTTCTTCACGGTCGGCGAGGACGAGTGCCGGGCGTGGTCAATTCCCGTCAATACGCCGGCGGTGCTGGCCGCTGGCGAGATCCATAGCGACATCTCGCGCGGGTTCATCCGCGCTGAAGTCGTCAGCTACGACCGGCTGCTGGCCCGCGGCTCACTCGCCGCCTGCCGGGACCACGGCGAACTCAGGCTGGAAGGCAAAGACTACGTGGTAATCGACGGCGATGTCATCAACTTCCGCCACGCGACATAGAATCTGGGGTCAAATCGCTCAATCACAATGAAGACGATTCTCGTCTGCGAGGCGCAGGTGCCCTTCGTGCACGGCGGTGCGGAGATCCTGGTCCGCGAACTCGTGCGCGAGCTGCGCGCGCGAGGGCACCAGGCCGAGCTCGTGAGCGTGCCGTTCAAGTGGTATCCGAAAGAAGAGATCCTGCCTCACGCCGCGGCCTGGCGTCTGTTGGACCTGAGCGAAAGCAACGGACGGCGCGTCGATGTGGTGATCGCCTCGAAGTTCCCGACGTACTTCGTCCGCCACCCGAACAAGGTCGCATGGCTGCTTCACCAGTACCGCGCCGCGTACGAGCTGTGCGGCACGCAGTACAGCGATTTTCACCACACGGAAGTCGACGTCAACCTGCGCGACACGCTCGTCCGCCTCGACACTGAAATGCTCGGCGAGTGCCGCGCCGTGTATGCCATCGCTCGAAACACGGCGGCGCGGTTGGCGAAGTTCAACGGCCTCTCCGCGCCCACGCTCTATCACCCACCGCGGCTCGCGCCGCGACTGGTGTCAGGGCCGTACGGGAACTACGTCCTCTCGGTCGGCCGTATCGAATCGGTCAAGCGCGTGGATCTCATCGTCAAGGCGATGAGCCACGTCGATCCGTCGATCGAGTTGATCGTCGCGGGAGACGGAACGCAGCGCGAGAATGTCGAACGCGAAGCGCACACCGCCGGGGTCGCCAATCGCGTCAAGTTCCTGGGCAGGGTCGACGACGACGAGTTGATCGCGCTCTACGCCGGAGCGTTGGGGGTGGTGTATCCCCCGTATGACGAAGATTTGGGCTACGTCACGCTCGAAGCGTTCCTCGCGCGCAAAGCGGTGGTGACGGCCACCGACTCGGGAGGACCGCATGAATTCGTCGTGGACGGCGTGAACGGCCTCGTCTGCGAGCCTTCGCCCCAAGCGCTCGCTGACGGTATCAACACGCTCGCGCGCGATCGCCGGCGCGCGCAGTCCCTCGGCGACGCCGGCTACGCTGTCGCAAACCCGATCACCTGGGACGGCGTGATCGATGCGTTGGTCGGATGATGTAGATTCGTGCAAACGCCATCTGTCATTGCTAAAACGTCCAGAATAGCCATAATGACCGGTCAGGCCCGGTGGTGAAGAAGCTCATCATCCAGATTCCGTGCCTCAACGAGGCCGACACGCTGCCCGCAACCATTGCGGATCTGCCGCGCGTCATCCCCGGGATCGACATCATCGAAGTACTGGTAGTTGACGATGGCTCGCGTGATGGGACGTCGGATGTCGCGCGCAGCGCCGGCGTCGATCACATCGTGCGCCTTCGCCGCAACAAAGGGTTGGCCGCCGCCTTCGCCGCCGGCATCGACGCCTCGCTCAAGCGCGGCGCTGACTTCATCGTCAACACCGATGCGGACAATCAGTACAGCGGCCAGGAAATCCCCAGACTGCTCCAGCCGCTGCTCAACGGCGAGGCCGACATCGTGATCGGCGACCGCAACATTGCGGAAGTGAAGCACATGTCCTGGCGCAAGCGGCAGCTGCAGCGGCTTGGCAGCTGGGTGGTGCGCCAAGTCTCGAACACGACAGTGCCCGACACGACCAGCGGGTTCAGGGCCTACACCCGCGACGCCGCCCTTCGCATGACGATCGTCTCGGAGTTCTCGTACACGCTGGAGACGATCATCCAGGCCGGGAAAAAGCGGATGGCGATCGCGCACGTGCCGATTGCCACCAACCCGCGGACGCGTAAGTCGCGGCTCTTCGACAGCGTCTTCTCGTACATCAAACAGTCGGCCGCAACGATCGTGCGCATCTACGCGATGTACGAGCCGCTCAAAGTGTTCTCGTACATCGGCATCTCGGTGGTCATCGTCGGCGTCGCCCTCTCGCTTCGCTTCGTCTATACCTGGCTGACCGAATCACCGGCGAACCTGGGCGGCCGTAATCTGCAGTCGCTGTTCCTCGGCGGCGTGCTGATGGTCGTCGGCTTTCAGATCATGCTGAACGGCCTGCTTGCCGACGTCATCTCGGCCAACCGCAAGCTGCTCGAGGATCTCGTCTACCGGGTGCGATCGCTCGAGCTCCCCGACCGCAACCACGCGATCAACGGACGCGAGGACGAGCCGCGCGAGTTGTCGAAAACCGGCGCCGACGGCCGCTGGCGTTCACCAGACAGCTTTTAATGGCCGATTCTTCGCAAGTCTCCATCGTCATTCCCGCATTCAATGAGGGCCCTGTCATCGGCACGGTTATCAGGGCGCTTGCCGCCGCCGGTCCATGGCGCGAGATCGTCGTCGTCGACGACGGATCGGCAGACGAGACCAGCGCCGCGGCATCAGCCGCGGGAGCAACCGTCGTCCGACACCCGTACAACAAGGGCAACGGCGCGGCGGTCAAGAGCGGCAT
>Ga0075420_100006086_pt1 | contig 10651 bp, 9 predicted proteins | sample SoiMetdeltSBSDD4_FD_75296 | JGI IMG/M metagenome (GOLD analysis project Ga0075420, IMG submission 75296) | Bulk soil microbial communities from a Populus tree surrounding site in Tennessee, USA - Soil MetaG P. deltoides SBSDD4 | ecosystem: Environmental > Terrestrial > Soil > Tree plantation... | reverse complement strand
TTAACTGAGCGTGGGGCATCCACAACGAAGAAAAATGATAAAGGACCTTCTAACGATCGTCTGCTTGCAGTTGTCTGTAGCCTTCGGGTCGTTTTTACCTTCGGCTCCGGCAATGACGCCGCACACCGTGAAACCGCAAGCGTTCAGAACGCGTGAACCGAACCTCTATGCACCGCATCTCTATGCGGACAAGATCGATTTCCTGGCTACGCTGGAGAACCTGCCGGGGGCACAGAAGAAGCAAAGCTACTGGGAGTTGTCGTATCAACTCTATTTCCTTCCGGAGGCGAAATATTACGAGGCCCTGGGACGTTTCCCGCAGGGCGGATATAACCCCACCCCCGAAGAGTTTCACGGGAAAATATTGCTCACAACGGGCCATCAGAAGAAGACACGCTTGAGCACGCCGCAAGAGCGGACGATCCTGTTAACGGGCGTGGATTTCAAGCGGAAGGTCCCGGACGCGCAACGGACCAAATTTGGTGTTCTGCTGACTGTTTATTCGGTCAAGATTTTTGACGCGGAGTTGAAGACAACCATTTACGACTCAGGGATCTTTCTCACCGATGCATTCGAAGATGATCCTCGAGATAAAAAACAGGCAATTCCTCGCAAGACCCTGTACGTGACCTTTAACGTTACTCCCAAAGGAACGCTCAATGACTCCCAATTACGCCCTAAAAGTATAGCCGCCTCACGATAGGGGACCTCAGCCATGCCGAAGCGATGGTTTTCGATCGCAGGCATCATATTCTTTCTGCTCGCCGTCTTCTGTGCCGGCTTCGCATTTTTCTATACCCGCATGCAGCGCTCACAAGCTGTGGCGCCTCAACCTCAACCCTCGAACCCCTCGAAATCACTCATCGACAAGCCCTTTCCCCATGCTCAACTCGTCGACATCAACGGATCGGCGGTCGACGAACAGATCCTCAGAACAGGAAGAGTCGTAGTCGTCTTCGTAACGACGGACTGCGACGCCTGTTCCAGCGAAAGCAAATTTCTCGAACCGCTCGTCAGTAGACGCAGTGACGTCACGTTCTATGGGCTGGTTCCCTTCGGGCCTCGTCCGAAATCACCCGCCGCGGCCGAGAAGATGTTTCCCTTCAGGATCTTTTTCGATCAAAACAGTTCCTTCATCGCGACCATGGGGATAAATCGCGTTCCCGTTAAGGTGTTTTTGGAAGATGGAATAATCAAAAAGGGTTGGATTGGCGCAGCTTTAACCGATAAGGACCAGAAGTCGTTCATCGAATGGTTGGATACGCTTCCCTGAGCAGGTATAATGGGCCGTCCGTCTATCTTCTGTTGGGAGTAGACCAAGATGCTGTTCAAGCCGTTAGTAGTCGCACTTGCGATTGTCTCACTCAACTTACAGGCGCAACTGAGTCCCGATCTGTCGAAGCGAGTGTTCGAAGTACTCAATGCGACGGCCGACGAGGCGAGGAAGTGGGACGATAAGGCTACGGCGGCTCGCACTCAGGCCCAGATCGCGGATCTGATCTGGGACAACAACCGCGACAACGCAATCACTTACTTGAAAGCTGCATGGGACGCCGCGGGAAAGGTTGAGGAACCAAAGCGCGAGCGTTCCGCATTTGCGAATCCGTCTCGGCGCAATGCCGTGCGTCGTGAAGTGTTGCTGGTGGCGCATAAACGAGCGCGGGAATTGGCGGAGCAGTGGCTGGAGCAGATAGTCGAAGAGAGCAAGTCCGGCGAGAAAACGGAACGAGGGACGTTTGACGATCGAACCGCGCGCAGTGCCGTGCTACTGCAAATGGCCCAGGAAGTCGTCGCGGACAATCCACAGGCTGCCGCGGAACTGCTCATCGACAGTTTGCGCGACGGCGTATCTTTCAACTTGCAGAGCGGTCTCTTGCACCTTCAACGGAAAGACCCGGCACTGGCCGAGACCGTTGTTCGCGCCGCGGTCGCGCGGTTGAGAACGTCGGGCATGATCGATCCGAACGAACTGCTCACGCTTAACTCTTTCCTGTTTACGCCCGGACGTGTTTTTGGGGCTAACACTGCGGACAATCGCAATCAGGTGCAGTTGGCTCTCGGCGGATCACAAGTGTCCATGCCCGCTGGACGACAAAATCCCGCGCTGGCCCGCGAGTTCCTGGACGTCGCAGCCGATTTGCTGCTTACGGCGCCGGTGCCTGACGGTCCTTACGCACTCATCACGGCGCGCCGAATCGTAAGCACTATCGGGTCGCTCTTCCGTGAGATGAGCGCACACTTGCCCGAAAAGGCGGCACTGCTGCAACAACGCGCACGGCAACTCGATTCCGAAGCTCGTTTCTCCACCACGCCGATTCCGCGCAAGCCTGACATGCCTGAGTTCCGCCCGGGTGAAAGTAAAGAAAGCTTCGCCGAACGCAGAGTCGATCTGCTCGAGGAGTCGGCGGCGAAAGCCCGCGACGCGTTGAGCCGTGATATCGGTTACGCCAACGCCGCCGTCGCCACCATGGTCGAGCGTTACGAACGCGGTCTGGATCTCGCGGGAAAGATCGCCGACAAGACGCTGCGTGACGGAGTGCGAAGCTGGCTCATCTATCGCGCGGTGCTGCACCTGATCGCCGCCGGCAACCTCGACCAGGCGCACCGGCTCAATCTGAAGAATGACGACGCGGCGTCGCGCGCCGTTTGTTTGGTGGCCGGCGCGCAACGAATGATCAAGGACAAAGACACAGATCGCGCGGGTGAGTGGCTGCGCGAAGCGGGCGCGTTGGTCAGAAGAAGCGATCCGGATGAAAGCATAGCGCGGATCGCGCTCGGTATCGTGTCGACCTACGGCAGCTTCGACACGCAGGCCGCGGTCGATTGGTTGTTGTACGCCGTGAAGCTAATACGAAAGGCGCCGCCCGTTTCTCTCAACGACGACCGCGCGCCGGAGCTGAAAGGCATCAGCGGCATAACGCCGGTTGGGGAAGTCACACGCGGCACGTCCGGATTCAGTTTGCAAACGGCAGTCGCCGTGTTCCCGCCGGACCAATTCGAGCAGGTTCTTTACGTGCTCAACGACATGACACCTCAGGAAGCGCGCGGCATAGCGGTGCTCACGCTTTGCCGGAACTTTCTCAGTCACAAAGAAGTGAGATCGAAGATTTAGATCGAGTGCAGCCTGTCCCCCAACAGACTGCACCCGTGCGGTTGAGATCAACCGCCATCTGAGTACCCGGATGATACCCAGATGCCGGCCATCGCCTGAAATGACGCCGCGGTTGTGCACAGGGAATCGCCCGCCACTCTACGAGCGTCGCCTGCACGATTTGACCGGCATCACTTCAATGCGAGGACGGTCCAATGGCGTTGAGACGTGCCCCGAGCATTGCAACGAGTGTGCCTGCTGCACCACGACGTTTGTGCCTTTTGTAGCTGCCGGCGTTCGTAGCCCTATGTTCCACCGTGAGACAAAGCCCTCTGAACGTGGCTCACGCTGTATCAGTGGTTGGTGGTCTACCGGCGTGTGTGTCGATTAGCTTGAGGATTTCAGAAAAAGGAGAGGGCTTCGCGATCCCCCCAACGGCCCCGAGTTTTATCGCTTCAGCGAACACCGTCGGACTGCCATGCGCGGTCATCAGCACAATCGGCAGCTCAGGCTGAAGACTGCGTATGCCTGTGATCACTTGAAACCCGGTGATGTCAGTAAGGAACAGATCGACGATGCCGAACCCAAAACGCCGGCGGCGCGCATGGTCGATTCCGTCATGGCCATTGGTCGCTAGCACGACCTCATAGCCGTGCGCCTCGAGCACAAGCTTGAGCGCATCGCCAACTGACGGTTCATCATCAACGATCAGAATAGTGAGTTTTTCGTTTGTTTCAGCACAAGTCACGATGTCTACACTTCTTGAGATTTCGCCGCTGCGGGTGGAACAGGACGGTCGACCTTTATCCCGAGCTTCTTGAGTTTTCGGTAAAACGTAGGTCGTGGGAAACGGAGGATCTGAGCCGTTTTTTTAACGTTGCCCGCGGTGCGTTCGAGAGTTTGGAGGATTGCCTCGCGCTCGATCTCTTCCATCGGAAGTAACGGAGGAATAATGAAAGTTGCGTTGGGAGTGCGCGTCTGGAACTCTTCGGGTAAACAGTCGGGCAGCAGCTCTGTTCCAGCACAGAACAGTACTGCGCGTTCGATCACGCTTTCGAGCTCGCGTATGTTGCCGGGCCAGTCATAGCGAACCAACCGCACCATCGCATCCGGCGAAATCTCGCGGATATTCTTACCGTACTGCTCGTTGAACCGCTTGAGAAAACGGCCTGCGAGCAGCGGTACATCGTCAAGACGGTCCCGTAAAGGCGGTACCTTGATCTTGATCGTGCTGATGCGGAAATACAGATCTTTACGCAATAAACCCTCGTCCAAAAGCGCCAAAGTGTCGCGGTTGGTGGCCGAAACGAGTCGAAAGTTAACCTCCATCTCGTGCTCGTCGCCAACCCGACGCAATTTTCTCTCTTGCAAAACGCGTAGCAGTTTCGTTTGGAGGTGCGGCGGCATCTCCGCGATCTCGTCCAGCAACAGCGTGCCCTGGTTCGCGGCTTCGATCAGCCCGCGCTTGTCGCGGTCGGCGCCGGTGAATGCGCCTTTCCTGTAACCGAACAATTCCGATTCGATTAACTCGTGCGGAATTGCGGCGCAATTGATGCGGATGAACGGGCCCGCGGAGCGCTGGCTCTGGGTGTGAAAAGCCGAGGCGATCAGCTCTTTTCCGGTGCCGCTTTCCCCTTCAATCAACACGGAAGCGTCGGACGGCGCCGCCGTGCGGACGGTCTCGAAGATCTGCCGCATCTTCGGATCGCGACCGATCATGCCGAACGTCTCGCTGTCGCCCGCGAGCGTACGTTTCAGAATTTCGTTTTCGTGTTTGAGTGCGACCAACTGTAAAGCGCGATCGACCAGCGCGAGGAGACGATCGGGCGTGTAAGGCTTCTCGATATAGTAGTAGGCGCCCGCTTTGATGGCCTCGATCGTGACGTCGAGCGAGCCGTATGCGGTCATGAGTATCACTTCTATGTCCGGACTGTGTTGCTTGATGTGCTTGATCACATCGATTCCGGACGCGTCTGACAAGCGCAGGTCGGTGATAACGAGATCGACCTGATGCTGCTGGAGGATACTGGCCGACTCCGCAAAACTGGCGGCGGTCAACACTTCGAAACCGGCGCTGCCGAGGATCAACGTGAGAGAATCAGTGACGGACGGTTCGTCGTCAACGACTAGGATCGTCTTCGCGAGACGTGCAGTCACTTCAGTTCCCCCTCTCGTTGGCCGGCAGTTCGATCTTGACCTGGGTTCCCTTTCCGACCTCGCTCTCGACGATGATTTGGCCGCCGTGTTGTTGAATGATCTTTTGCGCGTAAGGCATGCCGAGGCCGAGGCCGCGGCTCTTGGTGGTATTGAACGGTTCGAAGATGTCTTTGATTCGATCGGGACTCATGCCGGGGCCGGTGTCTTTGATCTCCATGCAGAGCTTGTCGCCGGTTTTACGAGTCGAGATCGAGAGCTGTCCGCCGCTCGACATTGCCTGCACGGCGTTGAGAACGAGATTGAGCGTAGCTGCTCGAATCGAGGCTTCGTCGAGCATTCCCGTTACCGGCGAGCTGTTCAGTTCCAACTTAGTCTCGATGTTGTGAGCGGAGATCTCCGTGCCTAGAAGCTGGACAATGTCGGGCGCGACTTCGTTTAGATCGACTTTCTTCGGCGCCAGTGTTACCGGACGAGCGTAATTGAGGATCTGTTCGGTCGTCGCGGTGAGATTGTTGATGGTGCCGATGATCTTGTCGATGAGTTGGGCATCCGACGGCGAGAGCTTTCCGTCGAGGCGGCCTTTGAGATGTTCGGAATAAAGTAAAAGACCGGCCAGCGGGTTCCTGACCTCGTGGGCCACCTGGGCCGCCGCCCTGCCCAGACTCGCGATTCTCTCGCTGCGCGCAAGTTGTTCATGCGCAGCCGCTAAGCGTCTCTGGTTCCGATCGACTATCGCCAACAGGATGCTGACGACGACGAGGTCAACCGTCATCGAAATGAAGAAGTGTTCAGTCCTTTGTTCGATCCGGTCACGCTTCAGCGCGTTTGCCGGGCCGGGATACCGGCGTTCAACCCACTGGTAAAAAGGCGGGCGCAGCACCTGCTCCCACAAAATGATGACTGTGCCGGTCAACACAATCGTCAGGAGCGTGAAGAGGATAATCAAACGCTTATTGAGCCCGCGTTTAGTCATTAATAATTCCTGGTAAAAAGACCGACTCCCTGCGGTCTTAGAGAAGGGACCACTCTTATGGTTTTGATTTAGACGAGGTTACTAACTACTACACCCAAAAACCTGGTTGCAACTCTGCAAGACTCTCTGCAACTGGCGTGCGTGGCGTCTCATTATGAGAAAGCTGCGTTCCCTGCGGAGTTATTTCCTCGGACTTTTAAAACCGAGAGATATCTCGCGCCTGGTGGGGATTTTTCCCGCGAACGACGTAGCTAGCGGAGAAGAAACTTAGCAAGAAAGCTGTAGCACAACTCTTGCAGGAAGTTGAGCGGCAGCGAGCAACAACAGCCTATTCGCGCACGGGAATAATACCACATCGCAAGGAGATTGAAATGCGGAGACTGACCTATGCTCTTATCCTCTTGAGTCTTGCCTGCGTGTTGCCGGCAACAGCTCAAACACCTCAACCGTCTACGCCTCCGAGCGAGAATTGCGGGTGCGAATCGCAGGTTTTGCCTGAGACACTGGCCGTCGTGAACGGCGTGAAGATCACGTCCGCCGACATCAGGAAGTCGACCGGCGACGCGGTCAGCCAGCTCCAACGTCAGGTCATCGAAGCCCGCAAACGCGAGCTCGACCTGATGATCAATTCCAAACTCCTGTCACTCGAAGCCAAAAAACGCGGTATCACGACAGTAAAACTGCTCGAACAGGAGATCGTCACCAAAGTTAAGCGGCCCACGCAGGCCGAGGCGCAGGCGTTCTTCGATCAGAACAAGGCGCGTATCAAAGGAGAGTTCAAGGAGGTTGCCGAAGATATCGTGACGTATCTCCTGGAGCAGCGGCAGCGAGAAGAGGCGAAAAAGTTTGCCGACACTCTGCGCGGCGGAAGCGAAGTGAAAGTGCTGGTGAACGATGTCACGCCGCCGGCAACGCAAGCGGACCGTGCGCGCGTTCTCGCCACGATCAAAGGCGAGCCAATCACGTCCGCCGACATCGAAAACTCGCTGCTGCCGATGATCTTCGACGTGCAGGAGCAAGTCTACAAGCTGCGCAAAGACGAGCTCGAACTGAGCATCAACGACACGCTCCTGACTCAGGAAGCGCAAAAGCGAAAGATCACGACGAACGCGCTGCTCGAAGCGGAAATAAAACCGAAGCCGGTAACGGACCAACAAACACAGACGTTCTACGAACAGAACAAGGAGCGCGTCAGCGGCGACTTCGCGCAAACAAAGGACGCGATCAAGCAATATCTGGAGCAGATTGAGCTGCGTCAGGCTGAACGCGCGTTTGTCGAGAAGCTGCGCGCGACGGCGACGGTGCAAGTGTTCCTGGTCGCGCCCGAGTCGCCGGTGTTTTCGATCTCCACGACGGACCAACCTTCGTTGGGCAACGCCAATGCGCCCGTTACGATCGTCGCGTTCACCGATTATCAGTGTCCGAGTTGCGCGGCGATGCATCCGGAGCTGGAGCGGCTCGTGAACGAGTTGGGTGACAAGGTACGGCTCGTCACGCGCGACTTTCCGCTGAATCAACATGCCGACGCGTTCAAAGCCGCCGAGGCTGCTGAAGCGGCTCGCGAACAGGGTAAGTACTGGGAGTACATCCACATTCTCATGCGCAATCAATCGACGTTGAGCGTTGATAAGCTGAAGGCCTTTGCCGGCGAGCTCGCACTCGATCAGGGCCGGTTTGATAGTGCGCTTGATTCAGGAAAGTTTGCTGAGGCAGTGCAGCGCGATCTGGAAGACGGGATGAAACTGGGAATTAACGGCACCCCCGCTATCTTTGTTAACGGCCGGCGCGTTTCGGCGAAAGGGTACGACGAGTTGAAAGCGACTGTTGAGCAGGCGCTGAAGGCTGCGACTCCGAAGGCGAGCGCGGCCGCTCCAGCGCGCGGCGAGCGGTGAGATTCATCTGATGACGGTGATCTTAGTGATCGGGTGAATCTCCCACGCGGTTGCGCGCCAGTTTCCGGGTCTTTGAGGGCTGGTGTTCTCGGCTTCTTCGGCGTGGCCGACGTCGAAATACAACCAGCCCTCGAATTCGCACCAGTGTCCCACTAACTGCGTGTGAAGAGTTTCTTCAGACCAGTCCATTCCTTGTTGCGCGGCCCAGTCGCGTATGTTTGGCGTAACCTCGACGACGACCTGCTCGTTTTGCCGTGCTTCATTGTAGGTTGCGACAAGGATGTGGATGTCGCGGCGCAGCGGGTGGAAACAGTTTGTCGCCTCAGTTCCCGCGTACGCGACGTCAATCACCTGTCCCTGAATGCGTGCGGCGCGATCCGTGGACCAGCGATCACGATCGTCGCCGGGTTGAAGCAGTGCGTCGAGCGTGACGCGTGAATCGAAGTCAGCGGCCTGCGGCAGCGCGGTCCTGTTCTTCAACCGATGAAGCTGCCGCGCCCTGCTCGTCAGCGCAATCCCGACGCTCGGACAACTCCAGGCAAACCCAACGCCGGTTGCGAGGAGACCAGCGAGGAGAACGACGACGAGCAGTAATGTTCGGGTGCGAATCCGCATGGACCAGGTACATTGCTACGGTTTGGCTTTCTGACAACGCGGAAACGGCAGCGTCAGTTCGACGTCCTCGACGTCATGCTCAGCCGTGAGCTTAATGACGTTGCTTTGCGCGGTGACATTGTTCCCACCGCGCCTTGCAATGAGTTCGTCCACTTTCGGACACTTTTTGTAGTAACCCTCAAACAACCACTCTTCTCCCACCAGTTCGCCCGATAATCCTTTTAAGATCGTCAACGTGAATCGACCTGCACTGTCCGTTTCCCCGCGAACGTCGTCCTTGTCGACGTTCTCCGCGGTCTTGGTAACTTTGAACTTGACCGGTTTTTCAATGGCCGGGTTGCCGTCGGAGTAAAGCAGCACGCCTTTAATGGTGACGGTCTCTTCCAGTGCCGGGATGACTAAGTCCAGGTTTTCTACTACAGTGCCTGGGCGAACGCTTACGACTGCGGCGCGCTCGCGTTCTGAGACGTTTGGATAAAAAATTCTGCGGAACGGCTCACGAGTGCTGAGCTTGTCGTCTTGATTCGCAACCAACACGTATTCACCCTCCGGCACGGATGTGATTTCGAATCGACCTTGTTCATCGGTACAGTCGCCAGGCCCCCATTCAGTTCGTCCTGGTGCTAACAAGTAAACACAGATCTGATTCAGAGGTTGTCCCTTTGGACCAAGGACTCGGCCCCGCACAAAATTTTCGATCGTAAAATCGATATCGACGCTCGCATGCTTCTTTGGCTCGAGCATGATCGCAACTTGCTTTCGAGATCTCAGTTCGGGTTTATCGAACCCCTCCATCACGACACTCGGCGAGTACCTCAGCCACAAAGGATCAATCTTCCAGCCCCGCGGAATGTCGGTTTCCACGAAGTACTTCCCGGGCGGGAGATCGTAGATCTCAAAGACACCATCTGCGTTCGTCTTCGTCTCATATGTTTTTTTCGGGCCGATGAACCTGACCTTCCTTCCCTCGACGGGAAGATCCAGGTCCTGCCACCGGCCGAGCATTCCCGAGACTCGCGTCTTTCCGCGGAGCCTCTTCATGTTTTCAAGATAGAGCAGGTCTTCCGTTGCGCCCCCCAATCCCGCTGAACGCCCGCAACCAAAGCCGAACCACAACCCGGGCTCTTTCGAAGGCAGGTACTCACTATCTTGGCCAAGTTTCTCGGGCCTGATTAGATAGAAAAGGTATTGACGCCCAATCGACTCCCCGCTAAAGGTCCATATGCAATCGGCGCCGCCGCCTTGTCCGAAAACTATTTCTTCTCTGACTTTGAGCTTTCCCTTGAAGACCCTCTCAACAACCGCGGTCGCGGTGCGAACGCCGTCAACGTAGTTGTCTTTCTCGGCGTCTACAACCTTTTCGACAGAAGTTATCCTCAGGATAACGACCTCGTCAGATTCGTCGAATGCCTCCAGCACGGTGGGCCGCGGACCGCACGAGCAGGCGCTTACAGTTTCTGCGACGCCCAGGAGCAGCACAGAGGTGAAGATCAAGCACGAGAGGAGTCGAAAGGAACGAGCCAACATGCAGTTTTCTCCTTACTGCCACTTAAAAATTTTAAGCGCGACGATGAAGCTAACGACGCACCAGGCGATCATGATCGTGATGGGCGCCCAGTTCGAGGAGACGGTTGCGCCTTCGTTCATCAACGAGCGAAGGGTGGAGTTGAGGGCCGTCAGCGGCAGGGCTTTGATGAACGGTTGAAACAGTTGCGGGAAACGTTCTGACGAGAAGAACGTCCCTGAAAGCAACCACATGGGAAGCATGATGAAGTTCATGAGGCCCGAGACGCCTTCGATCGTCGTCGGACGCGCCGCCACCAGTAAGCCGATTCCCGAAAACGTGAAGCCGCCGAGCATCGTGATCAAAACGACACTCAGCCACGAGCCGCGCACGGTAAAGCCGAAGGCAAGCTGCGCGAA
>Ga0075420_100006085_pt1 | contig 10654 bp, 10 predicted proteins | sample SoiMetdeltSBSDD4_FD_75296 | JGI IMG/M metagenome (GOLD analysis project Ga0075420, IMG submission 75296) | Bulk soil microbial communities from a Populus tree surrounding site in Tennessee, USA - Soil MetaG P. deltoides SBSDD4 | ecosystem: Environmental > Terrestrial > Soil > Tree plantation... | reverse complement strand
AACCCGGCGACGGAACCGGCTCTGCAACCGGCCACGCCTTGACCACCCCCGGGTCGCGTGATAGCATCCGACGAAGACTCTCCAACACGATCCGATGCCCCCGACACACACCGCACACAGCAGACCGACCGATCGCGCCACCCTGTTCATCGCCGCCAGCGAATCCGATTCCAATCTCTATTACGCCACTCATTTCATCGCCCCGGACCCATTCATCTATCTCGAAGTGCGGGGCGAACGGCTGATGATCATGAGCGATCTGGAAGTGGACCGAGCCCGGCATCAGGCGACCGTCGATCGGGTGCTGTCGTATTCCGATCTCGAACGCCGGGCAAAATCATTGGGTGTGACCGAACCCGGCAGCGTGGACATCATTCATCTCGTCCTTCAGGATGCGGGCATCAAACATGTGCTCGTGCCGTCGACTTTCCCGTTTCTCCATGCCACCCGTTTGCAGGAACTGGGGTACCAGCTTCAATCCAAGCGCGAGCCCTTCTACGAACAACGCATGGTCAAGACGGCGGAGGAAGTCCGTCACGTTGAAGCCTCCCAGCGAGCCACTGAAACCGCCGTCGCTGTCGCACATGATGCGTTGCGGCGGGCGATCATTCGCGACAATTCGTTCTGGCTCGATGGAGAAATCGTGACCTCCGAACGCATCAAGAAACTGATTAACGTGAAGTTGATGGAGTGCGATTGCGTGGCACAACACACGATCGTGGCGGGAGGGGAACAGGCGTGCGACCCGCACGATGAAGGAAGCGGGCCGTTGCCGGCTCACCGAAGCATCATCTTCGACGTATTCCCGAGATCGGCGACGAGTCGCTATTTTGCCGACATGTCACGGACGGTCATCAGGGGAACGGCGTCACCCGAGCTCAAACGCCTTTATCAGACGGTCAAAGACGCGCAGGAAGAGGCGATCACGCAGATTCACGACGGCGCCGACGGCGCCAAGATCCACCAACGAATTTGCGATCGGTTCGAGCAGTCCGGGTACCGGACCGGGGTGGTGAATGGACGTATGCAAGGATATTTTCATGGCACCGGTCATGGGGTCGGGTTGGACATTCACGAAGCTCCCCGGATCAGCCGGACCGGATCCATCCTTCATGAAGGTCACATCGTGACGGTCGAGCCGGGCCTCTATTATCCAGGACTGGGAGCCGTCCGCATTGAAGACATGGTGCTGGTCACCAAGGAGGGCTGCCGGAATCTGACCAACTACCCAAAGGATTTCGAACTCGACTGAACATAACCGTAAGGGGTGAGGTGTGAGGCGTAAGGTGTAAAGGAAAAATCTCTTTTCGCCTCACGCTTCCCGCCTCACGTTTCACGCCCCCCATGCGCCTGACTTTCACCGTTCAACGCTTCAATCCCGAAACCGATCTTCATCCGCATCTCGAGGACTACCGACTCGACATCGGCCGCGGCGCGACCGTTCTGGAAGCATTGATCCGGATCAAACACGAATTGGACGGCAGTCTCTCGCTTCGCTATTCATGCCGCTCCGCCATCTGTGGCTCCTGCGCCATGAAGATCAACGGGTCCGAGAAGCTGGCCTGCCGGACGTCGATCCGTAAGGAAATCGAACACCACGGTAGAATGGACATCGAACCGCTGCCCAACTTGCCGGTCATCAAAGATCTGGTGGTCGATATGTCCTCGTTCTGGCACAAGATCACGGCTGTCGCACCCTGGCTCCGGTCTTCCTTACATCCCGTCCAACGATACGGTCCATCCGGACAACTGCGGCTCGTACCCACCCACTATCAGTTTTTCAATGTCGATGCCTGCATCATGTGCGGGGCCTGCGTGGCCGCCTGTACGACGCATGAAGTCTCGAAGGGGTTCCTCGGCCCGGCCGCGCTGGCCAAAGCCGATCGATTTCTTTCGGATCCGCGTGAGCCTGAGCCCGCCAAGTTGCACCGGCTTCGGATATTGGAGCGGGCGAACGGAATGTGGGACTGCACCCGCTGCAATATGTGCGTGCAAGTCTGCCCCAAAGACGTCAAGCCGATGGAAGCCATCATTCGTCTCAGACGGGGAAGCATCCAGCGCGGGCTGACCTCAACGGAAGGGGCCCGGCACGTGACCGGTTTCACCGAGATCATCGAGCGTAGCGGCCGGTTGAATGAAGCCGTCATGCCACTAAAAGTGATTGGCGCGAATCCGGTCGGGATGCTTCGGGTGATTCCGCTTGGTCTCAGCATGCTGTTGAAGGGGAAAGTGCCGAGCCCGTTCGGACACATGTTGCCCGGGATCGAGCAGGTCAGGGCCATCTTTGCCGCCTTCAGCCGGCGCAAGCGGCCGGTTCATCCCTGATGGGCGCGGCGTTCACGTTCCTGGATGACATCGCGCTGGCCGACATGGCCTTCGAAGCCACCGGAGATTCACCCGTTGAACTCCTCGAGAGCGCGACCAGCGCCTTGATCGAAAGTTTGGCCAATCCTCTCACCATCGGGCAGTCATGGGTTCGTCCCATTGATCGGCACGCCGACGATGTGTCATCGTTGCTCTTCGACTGGCTGGAAGAAATGGTCTATCTCAAGGACGCGCACGGCGTCGTCTTCCACCATGCCTCGCTCACCCTGGACCGCCGTCCGACACAGGCAATCTGGCACCTTCACGGGCAACTGGTCGGCGCGCCGGTCGATCCCGGCACGCAGGAGCTGCGCTCTGACGTGAAAGGAGTGACGAAACATCTGTACGAAGTTTCCGAAGGTTCTGGAGCATGGCGCGCAAGGGTGGTGCTCGACGTATGAGGCTGAATACCGTAGAGATCGCTGTGCCAATTCAAGACAATTCGAACTGGGCTGACCAACCCAATCCCCCTCTGGAAGCCATCCCTGAACCGTATCTTATGCGCGATAATGAAGATAGGGTCTTCCAGGGTATTCTCGATCTAATCTAACGGCCTCACCGGACAGCAATCCCGCTTGCTTTTAGCGACCGTCTTCGAATTGTTCTAACAGATTGAAGAAATGATTTCGATGTGTTAGCGGGGGCTCCCTAGATCGGTCCGATGACCGCAACAGGAATGAAACAACCTGGGGTATGAATAGAAAAACAAAAGAGAGGCACTGCCTGTTCATCATCGTAATACTGTTAACATTCGTGTCCTGGACAATCGCCCGAGAATCAATCCAAATTCCTGGACGTTGGGAAACGCTTGCGCCCGCTACAATAAAGCGAACGGAGGTGGCTGCCGCCGCCATCGGGAAAAACATCTATCTCGTTGGCGGATTTCGAAAGCCGAGTTGGTTTGAGAGCCTGCTGAATCCTTTCTTTAACCGCCCCAGTATCATCAGCACTGACGCCGTCGAGGAGTACGATATCACTCTTGATCGTTGGAGATTGAGGGCGCCACTCCCCATACCCGTCCACCATGCAAGCGTCGCAAGTGTGGCCAATCGACTGTATGTCGTTGGCGGCCTGATACAATGGCCTCCCGGTCGCAGCGCAAGAGTGTTTGCCTACGACCCTGCAATGGATTCGTGGTCCGAAAGAACTCCAATGCCGACTCCTCGTGGAGCACTAGGCCTTGCCGAGTATGGCGGCAAGCTTTTGGCCGTCGGCGGGATAGGCATGAACGGGAATTCAGCAGCAGTGGAGATGTATGATCCGGTGACCGATACATGGATGCCGAGAGCACCGCTTCCGACTCCTCGTGATCATTTGGCAGTGGCCACTACCAATCAGAGGATCTACGCCATTGGGGGACGAGTGGGCGGTGACTACAATCGAAACCTCACAATCGTCGAGGCCTATGATCCGATAGCCGACCGTTGGGAGAGGGAGACCGACTTGCCCACTCCACGAAGTGGGATGGCAGCAGGGGCCATTGACGGCATCATCTATGTGGTTGGTGGGGAGGGCAGTCACACGACGTTTGATCTCAACCATGCCTACTTCCCTGAAACGAATCATTGGGAGAGAAGGGCCCCACTTCCTACAAGCCGTCATGGTCTTGGTGTGGTGTCCGTCCTTGGTCGGCTATACGTGCTTAGCGGTGGGCCATCTCCTGGCGCGACCTACACCGATGTCAACGAGGTATTCATACCCGGCATGGAAGGCGAGACAAAATAAGGGAGCGAAACATTGACTTCTATGCTTGTGTGCGGCAAGGACGTCACCGTTGAGCCGTACGAGCGAGACCGGCACAGTCGTACGGTCGCCAATATCTTTCGAGGAGAGCGTTCACCTTCCAGCTCAATTTGTCCCTATGACTCAGAGTGGCATATATTTCACCTCGAAGGTTGCACTGATAATCGCTGCCGGTTACTGTGAGCCTATAAGAGCCGTCTCTTGATCCTGCACAACGATCTTCTTTGAACTCGACGGCCCTCGGTTCCCGGCCTTTCGTGCTAAGTTTGACCCGCTTTGTTTAACGTAGGCTTGAACATGGCCCGAGATCTCCACGGGTATAGCGTGAACAAGATCGACGATCAGATCTGGGAAATCCCAACGTCGCAGAAAGCCGGCATGCTGGTACCCGCTCGTATCTATGCGACCGAATCCATTTTGACCGCAATGGACCGCGGCGTGTTCGATCAGGTCACCAACGTCGCCTGCCTGCCGGGCATCCGCCGCTATGCGCTCTGCATGCCGGACGGCCATTGGGGCTATGGCTTTCCTATCGGAGGGGTGGCCGCCTTCGACCAGCAGGACGGCGTGATTTCCCCCGGTGGTGTGGGATACGACGTCAACTGCGGCATGCGACTGATCCGCACCGATTTATCGCTCGCGGACGTCCAGCCTCGATTGGAGCCGCTCATGACAGCGCTTTTCCGGAACGTGCCGGCTGGGGTAGGGGCGCATGGGTTCGTCACTCTCGATCGGAAAGACTTTGATGGCGTCATGCGACAGGGGGTGCAATGGTGCATTGACCGCGGGTACGGTTGGCATGCGGATCTCGAACGCATCGAAGAGCGGGGACGAATCGCCGCTGCCGATCCCTCCACCGTCAGTGACCATGCCGTCACCAGGGGCATCAATCAACTTGGGACGTTGGGATCCGGCAATCACTACCTCGAAGTCCAAGTGGTGGAGGACGATCGTCTCTTCGATCCGGAGACCGCCGCCGCCATGGGCATTCATGGCCGATCTCAGATCGTCGTCATGGTTCATTGCGGATCACGAGGGTTCGGCCATCAGGTCGCGAGCGATTACCTCAAGACCTTCGAAAAAGCCATGAGGCGCTACGGGATCGCGGTGAAAGATCAGCAATTGGCCTGCGCGCCATTCCAATCTCCCGAAGGTCAACGGTACTTTGCGGCCATGAATTGTGCAGCCAACAGCGCCTTCGCCAACCGCCAGGTCATCACCCACCAAATACGAAGGGCATTCGAGTCCGTCTTCGGTCAATCGGCGGAAGCTCTCGGTATGGAGCTGGTGTATGACGTCGCGCATAACATTGCCAAGGTCGAACGATATCCGGAGGGGGACCTCGTGGTACACCGGAAAGGCGCCACCCGTGCATTCGGACCTGGACACCAGGACCTTCCCCCCTGTTACCGCGGCATCGGTCAGCCTGTCATCTGCGGCGGATCGATGGAAACCGGCTCATATCTGTTGGTCGGCACGGATCGGGCGGGGCAGGAGACGTTTGCGTCCACGATGCACGGTTCTGGCCGGACCATGTCACGCGGACAGGCCAAACGATCGGTACGTGGCGAAGATCTTCAGCGGCAGATGCAACAGCGCGGAATCATCGTGAAGGCGGTCTCAATGTCCGGATTGGCGGAAGAAGCCGGGTTCGCGTACAAGAATATTTCCGACGTGGTGGACACGGTGGAGCGTGCGGGAATTACAAAAAAGGTGGCGGAATTGAAACCGATCGGCAATATAAAAGGCTAACACTGGGATACGCGTCCTCCTCGATGGACCAACGCCTACACCCTCGCTTTCCTGTCCGCTTCCGAAGTTCATTCACTTCGGTCAATCTTGTAGATGGAGAAGGGCACGTCCTGGATGTTTCGCTCCGTGGGTGCAGAATCTACAGCCTCACCGATGTCCACCCCGGCACGACCTTGGAACTTCGCATACACTCTGCCGAGCACGAGCCGCCGATCAACGTCGAGCAGGCCGTCGTCCGCTGGAACCGTGACCATCATTTCGGGATCGAGTTCGTGACGCTCCAACCTGAGGAGTGGGCCCGTCTTCAGCACACCGTCACGGAGCTTGAACGGCAACCATACCAACAATCGATGGAGAAAACATAACCTCCAGCTCCTCAATGCGGCGTAAGACGCCCTTCAATAGCCTGTATCGCCTCCGACCACAATGAAACAGATGCAGTCGGCCCGTCCGGTGGTCCTCGTCATCGACGACAATCCGGCCATGCGAACCGTGATCCGTGAAACCCTGGAGGTGGCGGGCATGACCGTCTTCGGGACGGACGTCGGGCCCACGGCTGTCGCCTCGTTTGAACAGCACGTTCCTGATCTCGTCCTTCTGGATATCGTCATGCCGGACATGAAGGGTTTGGAAACGTGCTCGCGGATCCGATAGCTCCCGCGCGGAAATCGTGTGCCGGTCCTGATCATGACGGAGTACGGCGATGCAGATCCCATTGCGATTGCCTACGAACATGGAGCCACCGCCTTCATCACCAAACCGATCAACCCGATGATTCTTCTCCACCATACCCGTTATATGCTCCGTGCCAAGAACGTCCTGGAGGCGCTGCGCGAGAGCGAAGCACGGCTCGAGTTGGCGCAACGGATCGCGCGCATCGGCAATTGGGATTGGGAACCGCGAACGAATCGCTTTACCATGTCCAATGAACTCTGTCGGCTCGTCGGCGTCCGACCTCAGGATTTCGGAGGAACCATCGAGGATTTTCTTGCCCTGGTTCACCCGGACGACCGGGCATCCGTCAAACAGGCCCTCAGCGATATCCCGGACCATCACAGACCATGCGACATGGATCATCGCGTAGTCCTGCAGAACGGTGTCGACTTCACCGTTCATCTCCAAGGGGAAGGCGTGCGCGATGAACAGACGCATGAGTTCACGGTGATCGGCACCGCTCAGGACATCACGGAACGAAAGCAGGCGGAACGTGCCATCCATCGCCTCGCGTATTACGATAGTCTGACCGGTCTCGCCAATCGGGTTCTCTTCAATGACCGGCTCTCGACCGCGTTGTCGCATGCGAAACGTTATCGGACCCATCTCGCCATTCTGTTTATCGATCTGGATCGCTTTAAACTCATCAACGATACGTTGGGGCATACCGTCGGCGATCTGCTCCTCAAACACATGGCGGAGCGTCTCAGTGATTCAGTCCGCCAGAGCGATTCCATTTCCCGGAGCGGCGAGCCGGAACCCTCCCAAGCCTTGGCCCGGTTGGGCGGGCGATGAGTTCACGATTCTCCTGACGGACCTCGTTCACCCTGAGGGTGTCCCGCAGGATTCTCGAATCGTTCGCTCGCCCGTTTTTGATCGATACGCACGAGATCTTCATCTCGGCCAGCGTCGGCATCTCGATCTATCCTTCCGACGGTGAGACGGCCGAAGTGCTCCTCAAGAATGCCGATACGGCGATGTACCACGCCAAGGAGCAGGGACGAAGCAACTGTCAGTTTTATTCGACCGGTCTGAACGCCGCCGCATCGGAGCGATTGGACGTCGAGAACGATCTGCGGAAAGCGGTGGAGCGCCGGGAGTTCCTCATTTACTATCAAGCCAAAGTGGACGTGCGATCCCGGCGCATTACGGGCGCGGAAGCCCTGATTCGCTGGAGGCATCTGCGTCGCGGCATCCTGTCTCCTGCCCACTTTCTGCCCGCGGCCATCGATACCGGCCTGATCCGGCCCATGGACGAATGGATGTTACGTGAAGCCTGCCTGCAATCCAGGCGATGGCAGGCGGCCGGCCTCGCGCCGATTACCGTCTCTGTCAACGTGTCGAATTCCTTATTCCACGGCAGCACCCTCGTGCCGACCGCATCGAAAGCGCTGAGCGAATCGGGGTTGGCGTCCCAATACCTGGAGTTGGAATTGACCGAATCGATCGCGATGCGGGACATGGACACGTCCATCACGATGTTGGAAGACCTGAAGAGAATGGGCATCCGGCTCTCGATCGACGACTTCGGAACCGGCTATTCATCGTTGAGCTATCTGCAGCGTCTTCCGCTGAGCCGGCTCAAAATTGATCAATCATTCGTCCGGAACCTCGGGACGGACGAACACAATGAAAGAATTATCCGCGCAATCATCGCCCTTGCCCATAGCTTCGCCCTTCCTGTCCTGGCGGAAGGGGTGGAAACGGAGGAGCAGTTTCGAAAGCTCGAGGAGGAAGGCTGCGATGAGGTGCAGGGATATCTATTCAGCCGGCCGACCAATGCAGAGGAATTTGAACGGCTCCTCAGGCGCGATGCCGATAGCCGTAGAGTAGCGTGATGTTGATCCGTCGATTACGATATCCTTCCTTGAAGGTAATCTCATCGGTTTCATGGAAAAGATCCGAGTTGAAGATCACGGCCCGGTTGGCCCGATAGGGGATCTTGACCTCTTCCGCCCCGCTCTGTTTGAGCCATTCGTAGATCGCCCCCCGATTTTTATCGCTGTTGTAGTCCTTGAAGTTCCACTCCCGGGGCGCTTCCTTGTTCCAGACGACGAGACCTCCTGATGATGCGTTGAGATTCGCGTCATCGGCGGTAATCCAAAAGTTGACGTTCACGGCAGCGGCATCGGCATGGATATTGAGCCCCCGTCTGCCGCTGTCATGTTTGAAAGCCCATGCCTGCGTCAGGCGGTGAGTGCCGAAAATCCCGGGAAATCGGTTTCGCAGTTCATCCGCAATCTGCAGCAGGAGCGGGGATGCAAATCCGTCGCCCAAGAAGGCGCCGATGTATCCGTTCTCATAATCCTTTTTCCAGATCGTGGATTCCCAACAGAAACACCGGAGCGCATCGAGAGAGGAAGGGTTCAACAAATCGTCCACAAACGTCACTTCCGGTTTGGTTTCGCGGTAACGAGCCTCGATCGCTTTGACATCCAGATGCGAATTGAGCGCTCCTTCAGGATTCGTCTCACAGGGCGGCACATATACCAATTTATTGAATGATGGGGCAATCCCCGCCAGATCGGCCGGCATCACGGGCACCCGATTGGAACGGTGTTCAGCCTGGTTCAGGGTCGATTGGAACCGGGTGAGCTCGGCAAGATACTGCCGGTATTCCTCTCCGATCCGCCCTTCCGTCAATAGATACTGCACCTGTTCGATGTCATGCTTCACTCTCGACCGGTACACAAATCGTTCTACGGGCGAGCGCCCATGGTTATGCTTGACGCCGGCAGTTCGGTTGAAACACGTCACGGCCCGGTCAATGTCCCCCTTCCAGATACAGGCCATCCCGAGATTGTAGATCGCTGTCGAATACCCCGGCGCCACTTGCAGCGCCCGTTCGTACGATACGATTGCAGCGTCCAATTCATCCTGTTCCATCAACAGCAGTCCGAAGTTATTCTGGGCCTCCGCGTGGTCCGGTTTGAGGCTGATGGCCTGCCGGTAGGAATTGGAAGCCTGTTCAAAGAGGCCGCGCTCCTTCAGAACGACACCGAGATTGTTGTAGGTGTCCGCATGATCGGGGTAAATCTGAAGGACTCGTCTGTAGGCTTCTTCGGCCGATTCCAGCGAGCCCAGATCCTTGTAGGTATGGCCGAGATTGGTATAGGCGTCGGCGTACTGTGGATTCAGAGACACCGCCTGCCGATATGCACGGACTGCCTCCTCCAAGCGGGCGGCCCGCTGAGCGACTACGCCGAAATTGAACCAATAGAGTGCTTGGCCAGGTTCGTGTGTGCAGGCCCGGCTCACGAGGTCAACCGCTTCGTCAAGCTGTCCGAGTCGATACAACAGCAGTCCCAAATAGTGGAGTGTTTCCGGATGTTCCGGTGCCAGACTGAGTGCGTCACGGTAGGCCTGTTCCGCTTCCTGCAGCCGGCCGGCTTGATGCGCCCTCTTTCCTAGGTCGAGCAGGGATCGCATAGGGGAGGCATTACCGGACGCGTGCGGACGTCCCTGCATCTTCTCCTGCCGCCTTCGATCCGCGCGATTCACCCTATCGTTCCACTCCTGCTTGATCCACAACCAAGGACAGTCCCGGCCACGGGATCGCAGCGTAACGCAAAAGAAGGCTGGGGTCAAAGAGGGACGGAGTGGAGAGCGGTGTCGAGCGTGACGCCTGGACAACAGCTGCAGTAGGGGAAGGTCAATGGCGCCCTTTTCAATGGAGTCGTTCAGCAAACGCCTTTGTCGAGAGGACCGTGGTATAGTGCCACCTATCACTCAATACGAACGAGAGGCACAAAGTTATGGCCCTGAGATATGCCCTCTATCCCGGCTGTGCCGCCAAAGGAGCCACCCCGGAACTCTACCAGTCCACCATGGCGATTATCGGCCGACTGGACATTCAGATCGTGGAACTCGCCGCGGCATCCTGTTGCGGAGCCGGGGTGGTAACAGAGGCAGACCCGGACATCGCCCTGGCGCTCAACGCGCGGACATTTGCGCAGGCGGAGCAACTGGGGCTGGACATCATGACGATTTGTGGCACCTGTCAAGGCATCATGGGCGCCGCCAACAAACGGTTGAAAACGGAGCCGGGTTTGTTGAAACGGATCAACGAAGTACTGGCGCA
>Ga0075420_100006084_pt1 | contig 10654 bp, 8 predicted proteins | sample SoiMetdeltSBSDD4_FD_75296 | JGI IMG/M metagenome (GOLD analysis project Ga0075420, IMG submission 75296) | Bulk soil microbial communities from a Populus tree surrounding site in Tennessee, USA - Soil MetaG P. deltoides SBSDD4 | ecosystem: Environmental > Terrestrial > Soil > Tree plantation... | reverse complement strand
CGACCGTGACTGCCGTTTCGAGCAGGGCAGCCGGATTGGCAGCTTCGCCGTGGGCGACAGAGCCGAACGGAAGGACTCGGATCGCCTGACGCTCCTTGAAGCCCGTCTCGCGCGCGATCAATCGCGCTGGGACAGCACCGCTGTAGACGGTGGAGCCGTCATGGAGCGTTCGCGTGCTCAGACTGGTCATCCCGCCGGTGATCCGGCGCAGCGTCGCCCCGCCGACGTCCTCGCGCACGGCGGCCAGAGTCTCGCCCGGTGTGGTGCCGCTGTCCGGGTCGATGTTCTTCGGGCTCCCCATCTCGAGCCAGCGTCCGTCCTCGACTCCGTACACGACGCCGTCGACGACGAGCAGCGCCGATCCAGGACGCCCGTTGCGATCCGGCATGTCGCTCTTGACGGCGATGTCATCGCCGTTCCAGCGGATCGTGCTCCCCGTCCAGGGCTTGCCGTCGTGGGTCATGCGGACGACAGCGGTGCCGGACCGCTCCGCGGAAGCAGCCGTGAGCGTCGTCGCCTGCTCGAATGCGGCGCTCGCGCTCTGGACTCCCGTGGAGCCGATCGTCGAGTAGGCGATCACGGCGGCTGCGACGACGAGCGCCGCCGCGGCAGCCGACAGTCCCAGGAGCCGGCGCCGGGAGCGACGCGGCGGAGCGACGTCACCGGCGGTCGCGATTTCCGTTCGGACGAAGCCGGCAGCTGCGTCGACCGCTTCTGCGAAGCCGGCCTCGTTGCGTGGGTTGGCCCTCCGCAGGGCCTCGAAGCTCTCAGGCGTGCTCATGGATCCTCCTTCTGGAAACGTCCGGCGTCGTGTGCTGCCGGCCGGTCAACTCTTCGAAGGACGCTCGAAACCGACGTCGCGCGCGGTGAAGTCGCCCGCGCGCAGTCACGGTCAAGCAGCCCAGGACGGACGCGATCTGCGCAGGCGACAGGCCCTCCCACTCCGCAAGGAGCAGCACCTCGCGGTCGCGAGCGCCGAGGCGGGCGAGCGCCTGGTGCACCGCATCGAGCTCCAGGGCCGTCTCCTGCGAAACCTGCGCCGCTTCGCGCGACAGTCTCTCCTGGAGTGCGGCCCGGCGGCGATTCGACCGTCGCTGGTTCGCGATCACCCGCCGCGCAGTCGCGTAGAGCCACACGCGCGCCGCGTCGCCCTCGGGAAGCTCGTCCACCCGGCGCCATGCTGTGAGGAAGACCTCGGCGACGGCATCCTGAGCATCGCTCGTAGATGCGGCGCGCCACCCACAGTAGGCGACGATGTCCGAGCTGTAGGACTCGAAGAGGGCGTCGAAGCGCCGCCTTCGCTCAGGCTCGCGTTGGCTCATACCCCATCCATGTCCGGCACAGCCGAGATCGTTTGACTCTACGCGGCGACGCGGCCCGCGCCGATTTCGCATCAGGGGCAGCGACATCGGATGCAAAGGGCGGCCGCGAGGCCGCCCCTTGCATTCCACGTAGTTCGGTTTACCTCCGTGAGATTCGGTACACGGCACCGTTCGAGATCGAGACGACGTAGAGGTTGCCGTCCGGCCCCGTCTCGATGTCGGTCGTGACACCGAAGTTGCTGCCGAAGAGCAGGCTTTCGCTCTCGGTGATGTCGTTCTTCGCGTTGTTGTCGGCGACCCGGTCCTCGAGACGCGGGTCGTCGACGCCGATCTTCTGCCGGTTGCCCGTGAGGTTGAACCGGAAGAGGTAGCCGCCGGCCGTCAACGGCGTGGCGGCCCCGGCGAAGAGGTCGTTCTGGTACTGCGGCCCGAGAGCTCGGCTCCCGAGGAAGCCGATCGCTGCCGGCGGAACTGCGAACTTCCAGCTGAACTCCGGATCGCTGTAGTGCGAGCCCGGCAGCTCGAAGAGGCGCGCCAGCGCCTCGCCGGGGGTGTTCGCGAGGTTCGTCGGTGGCCAGCGGATCTGCTGGAGCTGCGCACCGGGAATGCCCCCTGACGGCGGCAGCGTGAGCTCGATCTGTTTGAACTGGGCGATCCTCGAAACCGGCCCCATGATCTGGATCCAGCCGCCGTTCATGCCCGGCTCGACGCGGTTCAGTTCGTCGAATGCGTCGTCCGCGTTCTGCTGGTCCCAGAGACTTCCGGAGACCGGATCGAAGTCGATCCCGAACGTGTTGCGAAGCCCGTAGGCGAAGACCCGTCGGATGTTCGCCCCTGCTTCGCCTCCCCGCTGGGTGCCGACTGCGAAGAACGGGTTGTCCGTCGGCGTCGACCCGTCGTCGTTCACCCGCAGGATGACCCCGCTCAGATGAGCGTTGTCGGGAGCCGGACCGCCGAACTGGTCGTCGGCGGTCGGCGGAGTCGGGCCGTTCTCGAGGTTCTGCATCTCCCCGCGCCGACCGAGGTCGCCGACCGAGACGTAGAGCTTGCCGTCGGGGCCGAAGTCGATCACGCCGCCGTCGTGGTTGCCACGCGCCGGCTGCGCGGAGTCCCCCTGCCCCGGTGGATCGGGCGCTCCGTCGTGCTGGAACGAGCGCAGCATGAGCAGGTTCTGCTGGTAGACGAGCGACGAGCCAGTCCATTCGAACCGGTCGACGCGGTTCCCGCGCAGGGGCACGAGCAGGATGTTGTCCGTGTCTGGCGGGCCGGAGATCGCGGCGTCCGAGCAGACCTGCTCTTCGGGTCGGAACGGATCTCCGTCGAGTGCCGTGTTGCTCCGGCACGACCAGTAGAGGTAGACGCTCGGATTGGCCGGGAACCTCGGATGCAATGCCATCCCGAGGAGCCCTCTCTCGGACGCGAAGTTGACCGAGAGGTCGAGCACCGTGCCTTGAACCACGCCGTTCACGACGCGCTTGACCTGTCCCGTGTTCTTCTCGGCGATCAGGAAGTCGTTCGGCCCGAGAAACACCATCGAGCTCGGCGTCAAGAAGCCTCCGGCGACTGTGCTCACGCGGAGGTTCGGATCGACGACCGTCGGTCCCTCCTGGGCCGCAACCGGTGAGCTCGTCATGGCGACTACTAGCAAGAGGCCGGCGGCGATGATCGGCATGAGCACCCACGCTGGACGTATTGCTCGTTGCAATTGCAAGAAAAGACACCTCCCCTTAGTCGAACTAGCAGGACTAGTTCGGGAGGCGGCCCCCGTGCAGCCGGGACAACTCCTTGCTCCCCCTGCGGCATAACCCCACTGTGTTGTTACGGCCCGTAGGCGCCACCGGTTTCGCCGGCACGCAAGGGGCGGCCCGTGGGCCGCCCCTTGCTCCGAGCGGAGTCGCCGCTCAGTTCGTTGCAGTCACGGGCTTTGGCGCCGTTTCACTGGCAGTCGCCGGCGTCCGCTCCAGCGCCCCGCCGAGAGTGAGGACCAGGAACCCGATCCCTGTCAGCAGCAGGGCAATGCCCATCACGAGCCCGAAGACGCCGACTCGCTCAGCGAAGTAGGCCTGGTTCAAGGCCGTCGTGAGCGCCGTCTCCGTCACCCAGATGTTTCGCGCCTCGTTCGCGACCGGCTGACCGGTCTTGGGGTCCTTCGCGGCCTTCGACTCGTCGGAGGTCGCGTTCCCCTGCGGATCGAGGAAGCGTCCCATCTCGGCATAGACCTGTCCTTCGGTCGACTCGAGCGTGTGCTTGCGCATCACGCCGGCGAACTCGTGCGCCTGCGAGCCGGTCTTGACCTGCTTGCCGGACTGATCGGCAGGAACAGCCGGGTCCGTGGCGTGGTCACCGAAGAAGATCTGCTCTTGCGCGAGGTTGTCGCGCACGTTGTTGATGCCCCAGGCTCCGATCGCGATCGATCCGACACCAAAGGCGATGAGGATCACACTGGCGGCGATCCCGCCGTATTTGAACCAGTTCCTCATGGCGACTCCTTTCTCGTTTCTTCTCATGGGCGCAGTGTCGATCGCCGGCGGTCAGGCGCCATCAGGGGCGAACCGTGGAGCTGCTGCGGACTTTCCGCAGTACCGTCGCGGCTCCTAGACACCGACTGCGGCCGCCAGCGCGAGCATCGCGCCTGCTCCGGAGAGCGTTCCGAGGCTCGCACCGAGCGCATGCCGGCGAAGCTGCACCTGGGGGACGAGCTCGAGGGCGACCAGCGCCAGCATTGCTCCGGCGGCGAACGCGAATGAGGCAGGCAGGAGCCCCCGAACGTGCTCGACGACGAGGAACGCTGCGACGGCCCCGACCGGCTGAGGGGCGCTCGTCAGCACCGCCGCCCAGAACTGACGCCGCCGGCTGAAGCCTGCCGCCTGCATCGGCAGAGCGATCGCGGTCCCCTCGGGGATGTTCTGGAGCGCGATCGCGAGGATCACGAACAGGCTCAGCCCCGCTCGGTCCGAGGCGTATGCCGTCCCGATCGCGAGCCCCTCGGGGAGGCTGTGCACGAACAGGACGCCGAAGACGAGCACGGACAGCCTCACGCTCCCGCCGCGAAGCTCACCGACGCGCACGTCGCGCTTTCCGAGCATGGCGCCGGCCCCGACGAGCAAGAGGATGCCCGCGGCGAAGCCGAGAACGACCGATGCGATCGATCCCTCCTCGAGCGCCGGCTTCAGAAGCCCGAGGAGCGAGGCGACCGTCATCGCGCCGATGCTGACTCCGAGCAGGATCGGGCGCAGAACCTCGGCGCGCCTTCCCATGAGGAAGACCGGAACGGCGCCGAGCCCGGTCGCGAGCGCGGTCGCGCTCGCGGCGAGCGTCAGGACCACGACGTCCATGCCGTCAGTCTCGACTCGCACCCGGGAAGTGGCATCAGGCTCGGGCCGGCGCGCCTTGCGGATTAGCCGCAGCCGAATTCAGCGGGCGTGCGGATACCGCCGCCGCTCGTGATCGGAACCATGAGCGGGATATGTCGAGCAAGGTTCTGATCGCGGGCGGCGGCGTCGCCGGCCTGGAAGCAGCACTCGCCCTGAGAGACCTCGCTGGAGGTCTCGTCGACGTCGAGCTCGTCTCTCCCGAGACCGACTTCGTCTACCGCCCGCTGGCAGTGGCGGAGCCGTTTCGCACCGGCGAGGCTCGCCGCTTCCCGCTCCACCGCCTGGCGGAGGCTGCTGGCGCAGAGCTCACACGCGCGGCGGTTCGCTCCGTCGACCCCGAACGTCGCATGGTCGTCACGGCGGACGGAACAGCACTGCGCTACGACACGCTCCTGCTCGCGCTGGGGGCGCGGCCGGTGTCCGCAGTTCCGGGTGCGCTGACGTTCCGAGGCCCTGGAGACGAGCAATCCTTCGCCGAAGTTCTGCACGACGCGAGGGCCGGACGGATCGGGCGGCTCGTCTTCGCGCTTCCGGCAGGATCGTCGTGGCCGCTTCCGCTCTACGAGCTAGCGCTGCTCAGCGCGGTTCATCTCGCAGACGCGGGTGCCTCGTCGGTCCGGCTCTCGCTGGTCACGAACGAGGCGCGCCCGCTGCAGCTGTTCGGTGGCGCTGCGAGCGACGCCGTCGCCGAGCTGCTCGAGCTGCACGGGATCGCCCTGCGGGCCGACACGACACCAGTCGCGGTCGAGGGCCGGTCGCTCCGGATTCTCCCCGACGAACGAATCCCGGCCGACCGCGTCGTCGCGCTTCCTCGCCTCGAGGGCCTGCGACTGGCGGGGCTGCCTCACGACGCGAACGGCTTCGTCCCGACAGACGCGCACGGCCTCGTGCGGGGGCTCTACGACGTCTACGCAGCAGGCGACCTCACCGACTTCCCTTTGAAGCAGGGCGGCATTGCGACTCAGCAGGCCGATGCGGCCGCCGAGTCGATCGCAGCCGCGGCCGGCGCAACCGTCGAGCCGAGCCCCTTCAAGCCCGTCCTGCGCGGCCTCCTGCTGACCGGGATCAGCCCCCGCTACTTGCGGGCCGAGCCGGGAACTCTTCACTCGAAGGTCGACACGGAGCCGCTCTGGTGGCCGCCGGCGAAGATCGTCGGGCGCTACCTGGCGCCGTTCCTCGCCTCCCAGCTCCACCTTTCGGAGAGCCCGCCGCCGGCGAACGGTAATCGGATCGCGGTGGACGTCGACCTCCAGGCTCACGTTCCGTAGAAATCCACGACAGGAACCGCGTCGACCCTGACGGACTGAACCACGCCCCAGAGCAAGACTCGAGCCATGAGACCCGTCACCTGTCATCTTCTCGCCGCCGTCGACATCCTCGAGCCGTGCCCGGGCGAGCAGTGCCCGTTCTTCGAGGAGTCGTGCCAGCTGGTGGGGCTGCGCTCGGACTTTCCGTCGAACCCGGAGCTCGTGCAGTTCCTGCTCGGGTTGAGAGAGAGGCTCGAGCTCGAGCCTCGCCCGGTCCTGGCGCGCGAGCCCGGCTTCGACTGAGTCTGCGGTAAATCGCGGAAGCTATATCAGTCGATCCTCCGATTCGCGTGCGCCGCTCCCGCACCAGAGTGATCGCAACGACTTCAGGAGGTACGAGAAATGAGGGCACGCAGAACACTCCGAAGCGGCGTGGCGATCATCGCCGCGGCCGCGGCAGCATTCGCACTGACGGCGTCCGCCGGGGGAAGCATCAGCCCGAGGGCCGACCGGATCGCTTACATGAGCGCGCTCGACGGCGAGGCTGACATCTACTCGGTCAGCCCGACCGGCCTGGCCAGCTTCAACATGACCCACGACGACACGATCGGCGTCCGCGAGGACCTCGAGCCGGCGTGGTCACCAGGCGGCGAGTTCGTTGCATTCCAGCGCAACGTCTTCCAGAAGGGAATCCCCGTCGGTTCCCAGATCTTCCTCGTCGGCTCCGACGGGACGAAGCTCGGAGCGCTGACGCCGCTTCAGAAGGGCGTTGTCGACTCCCACCCGACCTGGTCGCCTGACGGAGACGGCATCGTCTTCTCCAGCGACCGTGACGGGAACTTCGACCTCTACATGACCCAGTCCAGCGGCTTGGGGCCCATCCAGCTGACCAACAGCAAGCTCGGGACCGAGAATCTCGAGCCGGCCTGGTCACCCGACGGCAAGTGGATCGTGTTCACCCGCCAGCAGGCGACGGTGACCCCGTCCCCGTCGAGCCTGATGCTCTTGAACGTCCAAAAGGGCACGATCTACAAGCTCACGGCGCGCGTGATGATCGGCCGGGGCGATCGCGAGCCCGCGTGGTCTCCGGACTCGAAGCGGATCGCCTTCGCGAGCGACCGCCTCGGGCCGAGCCTCGCGAGGTCGACGGACCTCTACGTGATCAACCTCGACGGGTCGGGCCTGACGAGGGTGACCTCGCTGCCCAGCAACGAGTACCACCCGACGTTCAGCCCGTACGGTGACCAGCTCGCCTTCATCAGCGATCGCAAGGGTGTCACCGAGATCTACTCGCTCAGCCTCCCCGTTCCCAACCAGGACACGACGACCGAGAAGATCCAGCAGATCACGTTCGACGGTGCGTACAAGTCGAACCCGACCTGGCACGGATTCGGTCTCGTCCACTGATCGCACCGACAGCGACTCACAGAGGGCCCGTTCCGGCGGGCCCTCTCGCCGTCCGTAGAAACCCCGGAGCGGCAACCCGCGCCGACGCCGATGTGACTCGAGCGCACCCGCGACAGGCTGGGAGCGTCGAAAAAGGAGGAACGCAATGAAGGCACTCGTCTTTCACGGTCCGGGTGAGCGCTCCTGGGATTCGGCGCCCGACCCGGAGATCGTCGACGAGACCGATGCGATCGTGAGAATCGACACGGCCACGATCTGCGGGACGGACCTCCACATCCTCAAGGGCGACGTGCCCGAGGTCCAGCCGGGGACGATCCTCGGCCACGAGGCGGTCGGGACCGTCGTCGAGAAGGGCTCGGCCGTGACGACCCTCGAGGAGGGCGACCGGGTTCTCGTCTCCTGCATCACCGCCTGCGGGCGCTGTCGTTTCTGCAAGGAAGGCCACTACGGCCTCTGCGTGGGCGGCGGCGGCTGGATCCTCGGTCACCTGGTCAACGGGCTTCAGGCCGAGCTCGCCCGCGTCCCGTTCGCGGACATGTCCACCCATATGCTTCCGGCCGAGATCGCCGACGAGCAGGCGCTGTTCCTCGCGGACATCCTGCCCACCTCGTACGAGGTCGGCGTGCTCAACGGCGGCGTCGTTCCCGGCGACACGGTGGCGATCGTGGGCGCCGGCCCGATCGGGCTGGCCGCGATCATGACCGCGCGCCTCTACACGCCCGGTCGGATCGTGGCTCTCGACGTCGCCGACGCCCGGCTCGAGCACGCGAAGTCCTTCGGAGCCGACATCACCGTCAACAACGGCGAGGTCGACGCCGTCGAGCGGATGATGGAGCTCACGGACGGCCTGGGCGTCGACGTCGCCATCGAGGCGGTCGGCATCCCTGAGACGTTCGAGCTCTGCGCCGACATCGTCAGGCCCGGCGGCCACGTCGCCAACGTCGGCGTTCACGGCCGGCCGGCGACGCTCCATCTGGAGAAGCTCTGGATCAAGGACGTGACGATCAAGACAGGTCTCGTCGACACGTCGACGACGCCGCGGCTGCTCGAGCTGATCGCGGCCGGGCGGCTCGATCCGACGCCGTTCGCGACGCACCATTTCGAGCTCGCCGAGACGGAAGCGGCATACGAAACATTCGCCGACGCAGCGTCCACGAACGCGCTCAAGGTGGTCCTGAGCGCACAACCAGCACAGCGGACGGCCAGGGATACTTCAGAGGCCCTTGCCGGAACGGCTGTCTAACTCCGCTCGGACCGGGCGCTCCCAGGGCGCCCGGTCCACCTTTCTTCCGGACGGCCCCGTCGACGTCATCCTCCGCGACGGCGGAACGCTGCGCCTGCGCCCGCCCGCGTCCGCCGACGCGGACGCCCTGACCGACTTCCTGCGCGGACTCTCCGAGCGAAGCCTCTACCTGCGCTTCCACGGCGCGCCCACGGTGCGACCGTCACTCGTCGAGCCCTTCCTCGACCCGGACTGGCTCGAGCGAGGCGCGCTGGTCGGAACGTTCGCTGCCGAAGGCGGTGAGCAGATCGTGGCACTCGCCAGCTACTCAAGGCTCCGCGACCCTGCGGTCGCCGAGGTCGCGTTCGCGGTCGCCGACGAGCACCAGCGCCGCGGCATCGGCACGCGCTTGCTGGAGCAGCTCGCGGCACGCGCGGCCTCGGCCGGCATCGAGCGTTTCGTCGCCGATGTGATCGCCGACAACGCGGCGATGATGAAGGTCTTCGAGGACGCCGGATTTGGCCTCTCACGGGCACTCGACCACGGAACCTTCGAGGTTGCGTTTCCGATCGAGCCGACCGACGCCTACCGTGGCCACGTCGAGGAGCGCGATCACCTCGCCGTCGTCGCGTCGCTCCGCCCCTTCTTCGCGCCGACGAGCGTCGCCGTGATCGGAGCGTCGACGCGGCGCGAGGCGATCGGAGGCATCGTCTTCAGGAACCTGCTTGCCGGCGAGTTCAAGGGCGCCGCGTACCCGATCAACCGCACCGGACAGCCCGTAGCCGGCGTCCGCGCGTACGCCTCGGTCGCCGAGGTTCCCGGTGAAATCGATCTAGCGGTCATTTGCCTGCCGGGCGCGCACGTGATCGACGCCGCCCGGTCGGCGCTGGAGAAGGGGATTCGCGCGCTCTGCGTGATCTCGGCGGGCTTCGCGGAGATCGGCGAGGAAGGCCGCGAGCGCCAGGAGGAGCTTCTCGCGCTCGTCCGCTCGCACGGAGGCCGGCTCATCGGCCCGAACTGCCTCGGCATCGCCGTCGCCGCGCCGTCCATGAACGCGACCTTCGGGCCGCGCGCACTCCCGCCCGGGCCGATCGCGTTCTCCTCGCAGAGCGGCGCGCTCGGGCTGGCGTTGCTCGAGAAGGCGTCCGAGCGGAGCCTTGGGTTTTCCTCGTTCATCTCGATCGGCAACAAGGCTGACGTGTCCTCGAACGACCTGCTCGAGTACTGGGAGGAGGACGAGGACACGGGTCTGGTCGCCCTCTATCTCGAGTCCTTCGGGAACCCACGGCGGTTCGGGCAGATCGCGAGCCGGGTCGCCCGCGTGAAGCCGATCCTCGCGATGAAAAGCGGGACCTCCAAGGCCGGCGCCCGTGCGGCAGGCTCGCACACCGCCGCGCTAGCGGGATCGGAACAAGCCGTCGACGCGCTCTTCCACCAGGCGGGTGTCCTCCGCGCGGAGACGCTCGAGGAGCTGATCGACGCCGCGGCGCTGCTCTCGACGCAGCCGCTGCCGCGCGGCCGGCGGGTGGCGATCTTGACGAACGCGGGCGGGCTCGGGATCCTCTGCTCAGACGCTTGCGAGGCGGCGGGAATGGAGCTGTCCGAGCTGTCGGCGGAGACCGCGGGGCAGCTCGGGGAGCTCCTGCCCGGGGAGGCGAGCCTCGCCAACCCGATCGACATGCTCGGCTCGGCGACCGCGGCCAGCTACGAGGCCACGCTTCCAGTCGTGCTCGCGGACCCGGCCGTCGACTCGCTGATCGTGCTGTTCGTCCCTCCGGCCACGGCCGGCGCCGAGGACGTCGCGGCAGGCCTGGCCAGGACTCTCGAGGGCCTGTCCACGGACAAGCCTGTGCTCGCGGCCCTGCTTGCCGCAGAAGGGATTCCGTCGGTGCTCCGCAAGACTCCCGGGCTCGCTGCGCTCTTCACTTATCCCGAGTCGGCGGCGCGGGCTCTAGGGCTGGCGACGGAGCGCGCCGAGTGGCTGCGCCGGCCCGCGGGCACCGTCCCACAGATCGACGGCATTGACAGGGGCGGCGCCGAGCGGATCGTCTCGGCAGCCGAGGATCGTTGGCTGACGCCGGG
>Ga0075420_100006083_pt1 | contig 10655 bp, 10 predicted proteins | sample SoiMetdeltSBSDD4_FD_75296 | JGI IMG/M metagenome (GOLD analysis project Ga0075420, IMG submission 75296) | Bulk soil microbial communities from a Populus tree surrounding site in Tennessee, USA - Soil MetaG P. deltoides SBSDD4 | ecosystem: Environmental > Terrestrial > Soil > Tree plantation... | reverse complement strand
GGGAATGTTTGAATGCCGTTGAACGAATTGACCGTGGAGTTGCGATCCGGAAAGACGTTGAAGAGATTCTGGACACCCACCGCGAACAGGTAGCCCGCCGGCCGGAACGACGCCTCGACGTCGGTCAGCCACTTGGCGCCGAATTCCTGATCGTCCGCCGGATTCAGCGTGAAGCTGCAGAACTCACCGAACCTCGCGAGGTTGACGTTGACGCCCAGCCGGTCACGCCGCCACTCGCTATCGAACCGCGCGTTGTCGCGCGGCTGACCGCACTCGAGCCGCCGCCGCTCGATCCGGTCGAACAGCACCGACGAGAACTCACGAAGCTGCGGCGGGGTAGCGACTTCTCCGACCACTTCGGTCAACGTGTTGTTGTAGCCGGCACGGAGTTGGAGATCTCCGGCAGAGCCGAGCGTGAGGCGATAGCTGGCCATCACGTCGACGCCATTGGTGCGTGTATCGATCGCGTTGGTGAAGAACCGTGCGCTGTTCGCGCCGAACGGCGCCAGCAGCACGGCGATCGGCGGCGCCGTAAAGTTGCCCGAAAGGACAATGCGATCGTCGATCGCGATGCGGTAGAAATCGACGGTAAACGAGAGCGGCGAGATCGGTGTGATGACGACGCCGGCTCCGACGTTCAGGGAGTTCTCCGGCTTGAGGGGCTGCGCCCCCAACACCTGCGCCGGCGCACTCTCGACTGGCAACGTGAGCGACTCCACCGGCACGAGACCCTGACCGAGATTGAGGAAGTTCGTCGCGGTCGAGGAGAAGAACGACTGGCCGAGCGACGGCGCACGGAAGCCGGTGCTGATCGATCCACGCAGCACGAACCGTCGATCCGGCTGCACACGAACGGTGAGCTTGCCGTCGAGCGTCCCGCCGAAGTCACTGTAGTCCTCGGCTCTTGCCGCGATGCCCACGCGCAGCCAGTTCACCAGGTCTCCCTCGACATCCACGTATCCGGCGACGCTGTGCCTGGACTCATCGACCTCGTTCGACGGCCGGAACCCCGGGAAGACCTGCGCGCCGATCGCCGCGCGTCCGCCGAACTGGTTGGGCGCGCCGCCATCGCGGTATGAGTCGGGCTCGCCGGCGCGAATGACGTAGTTCTCGTGACGGAATTCGGCGCCCATCGCGACGTTCAGTGGTCCCGCGAGGCTGCCAATCTGGAACGCGCGGCTCACATCGAGGTTGCCAACGAACTGGCCGAGCTCCAGCGTGCCGGCGTCGAAGCGCGTCTTGTCACCTCCCGCCGACGGTCCCAGCGAGACGTTCAACGAGTTGGCAACCTCGAACGCGAAGGTGTTGCGGCCGAATCCGGCGCTCGCGTCGTAGTTCCACTTGCTGACGACACCGCGGATGCCGCCCTCTCCTGATGCGTCAACGACCGTCGGTTCGATCAGCGGCAGGAATCCCAGTGGATAGACTTCCGGGAGGTTTCGCGCGTCGAGCGATCGCCGGTAGAATCCGGCGCTGCTCGCGAGGCGCCGGCTGTAGCCGCCGAAGCCATAGAGAAAGTGTGAGCGACGGTTGTTCAGCGGCATGTTCGCGTCCACGAAGGTCATCACGTCCTTCGTGTCGGGATCGCCCCATCGATGATTCGGCTCGGCGACCGCGTTGTTGCCCGCGTCACCCGCGACGACCTGATCGCGCGGATCGAATGACGCGCGGTTCGTCAGATTGTGCTGCCGGTATTCGGCGGCGATGGACACCTGGCCCCTGCCGACCTCGAATCCCCAGGAACCGCCTGCGTCGAAAAGCCCGCCGTCCGCGAAGTCGATGTTGGCGCCTTCGACGCAGCTCAGTCCGCTCGGCGTGCAGCTGTTGCCGGTGAACGACCCCATTGACAGTCCGAACTTCGATGACACTGCCGGCCCTGATGCGCCGCTCTTCAAGACGATGTTGATCACGCCGGCGATCGCGTCCGAGCCGTACTGCGCGGACGCGCCGTCGCGCAACACCTCGATGTGATCGATGGCCGAGAGCGGGATGGCGTTGAGATCAACGCCGGTCGAGCCACGCCCGACGCTGTTGTTCAAGTGCACGAGCGAGCTCTGATGCCGGCGCTTGCCGTTCACGAGCACCAGGACCTGATCGGGACCGAGACCTCGCAGTGTGGCAGGGCGGACCGTGTCGGTGCCGTCAGTAATGGTCGGACGCGGAAAGTTGAAAGACGGTGTCAGCGACTGAATCACTTGCGCCGTCTCGGCGTAGCCGCTGGCAGCAATCTGCTCGCGCGAGATGATGTCCACGGGCACGGCTTGTTCCGCCTCGGCCCCGGACGCGCGTGAACCGACGACCACTTGCTCGGTGAAAGCGAGACGCAGCGCGACGTCGATGGTCACGGTTGCGCCAACGACGACCGCCTCCGCCGTTTCGGTAGGGAGCCCAAGAGCGTCCACTTGGATCTGAATCCTCTCGCCACGCAAACGCGTACGAGGCACCTGAAGACTGTATCGGCCGTTGACGTCAGTGGTGCCTTTCACATCGGCGCCGACGATCGTGACGACCGCGCCTGGCACGGTCATGCCATCGGCCCGGGTCGTCACCGTGCCGGACACGGTCACGACATCCTGCGCTGACGCCGCGCTGCTGATGAGCAGCCAGATCGCCAGGGCTCGAAGCGAGCCTCGAACCGCCTTCTTCACGCATGTCCCTCCACGCGTGATTTTACGGCCAAGGCCGCTGACTGGATTGTGCGCGGACGAGCTGCTCGAGCAGGGAGTTGAGGCGGGGGTTCAGGGCTGCTTGTCGTACACCACCGTATTGGTGAACGGTTGTCCCTTGGCGTTCTTGACCGTCACGACTTGCGTCATCGTCATTCCATCGGCGGAGATGGTGATCGTGCTTGGCTTATCGGCTGTCTTGCCATCGACGATGAAGAAGAGTTCCTCGGTGCGGCGATCGATCGATCGTACGGTCACTAGCCGAATCGACTCTGCGCCGACGGCCGCCTCCGGATAGGGCTTGCCGTCGCGTTTGTAGACCAGATACGCATGCGCGGTGCCTTGGGCGGTGACGACATCTGTCGTCATGAACACCGTTCCGCCGCCGCGATCCTCGTACGTGCGCGTCAAACTCTTGGGCGGTCCTCCCGACTCGTACTTTGATGTCTGCGAATTCAACTTCCAGACGCCAAGGAACGGATCCCGCGTCCGAGCGGCAGGCCGCGCCGTCGTGGTGGCTGTCTTTGGCTTGGGCCCCGCCGGCTTCTGTTGGGCTTCGGAGACTCCGGACCACAGGATCATCGACGTCGCAAGAGATAGCAGCAACAGACGACGTGATTCAGGCATCGATCCGCTCCAGTCGCATAAGCAGCTTCCAGCCTCGCAACAAGGTTCGCGAAGCATGAGGGGGCGTGCATGCGCCATGCCGGGTTTCCCCTTAGAGCAGGGAGTTGAGGCGCGTGTAGCCGGCGCGGCTTACCGGAAGACGACGGCCGTCGGTGAGAACCGCCACGCGATTCTCACGTTCGTCCTGATCGACCCGCACCAGCCGAGCCAGATTGAGCAGATACGAGCGGTGGATCCGGACGAACTTCGCCGGGTCCAGTGACGTCTCGGTTTCGGCGAGCGTCTGCTCCTTCAGGTAATCCTTGCCCTCTGATCGGAAGCACACGTAGTCGTCCTGCGCCTGCACGTAATCGATCTTGTCCACCGGGATCACGTGGACGCGTGGACCGTCCCGCACGAGCACACGGTGCGCATGTCCTTCCCGCGGCTTGGCGGCGGCCATGGCGCCCGGTGAGGCCGCGCGTTCGCCGCGCCCGAGACGCTCACGCACGCGGGCGAGTGCTTCGCTCAGACGTTCGGCGCTGATCGGCTTCAGCAGGTAATCGACCGCGTGCACTTCGAAGGCGCGCAGCGCGTACTGGTCGTAGGCCGTCGTGAAGACGACGGCCACGTCGCGTCCGACCAGATCGAGCACCTCAAACCCGTCCAGCTTTGGCATCTGCACGTCGAGGAGCAGCAGGTCGGGCGACAGCTCCGAGACGGCCTTCACCGCCTCGAAGCCGTTGGCGCACTGCGCCACGACCTCGACGTTCGCTTCGGCGGCCAGGAACTCGCACAGCACCGACCGCGCCAGAGGCTCGTCATCGACGACGGCGATTCGCAAGGGAAGAGACGAGTACTCAGGCATCGACAGTACCGGGCAGATCAATGGCGACACGGAATCCGCTGGGGCTCGCGGCGGCATCCAGGCGCGCGGCGCCGCCGAAGACGAGGGCCAGCCGCTTGCGGACGTTCTCGAGCCCGACGCCGCCCTGCTTTCGCGGCAGAGCGTCCGGGTCGCGCGGGTTCTCCACAATGATCAAAACACGATCGCCGCGCCTCGCGATGTCGAGGCGGATCGTGCCGCCGTCCACGAGCCCGGCGATGCCGTGCCCGACGGCGTTTTCGAGAAGCGGCTGAAGCACGAGCGGCGGCACCTGACACTCCATCGCGGTCTCGTCGATCGCTCGCTCGACCTGCAGACGCGGTCCGAACCGCACCTGTTCGATGCTCAGGAACCGCTCGGCCAGTGACAACTCCTCGGCCATGCTGATGCGCTGCTGCGTGCTGACGCGCAGCGTCGTGCGAAGAAATTCCGCCAGCAGCAGACACATGCGCCGCGCCGCTGGCGCGTCGCTGCCAGTCAATGCGCTGATGGAGTTGAGGCTGTTGTAGAGGAAGTGCGGATCCACCTGCGCGCGCAGCGCGCGGAGCTCGGCGTCGCGGGTCAGCACCTGGAGTTCGAGCTGCTGGCGTTCCGCGGTGCGGAAGGCCTCGAATGCAAGCACGACATAGTGCACCGACAACACCAGCAGGTACAGCATCACGCTGACCACGAACAGAAACGGGACCTGGGCGCGGAAACGGGGCGTGATCGACGCCAGCTCGGGCATCGATTCGAGCGTGGCAAGCCAGGCCTCGTTCAGTGCCAGCCACAACGCGGCACCCACCCACGCGGCCACCATCGACGCGGTCAGCACGCGAGGCACACCGCTCGTCGCCAGCGGCGTCGCACGGCACACGTACCACGCTGACAAGCAGACGAAGGCGTAGACGAGGAGCGGCGGTAAGACCTGGACCAGCGCCTCGGGCCATGTCAGGCCTTGCTGCGTCAGGACCGAGCTCTCGAGTACACCAACGACGCACCATAGGGCCAGGTAGCCGCCCAGGCGATCCAGGCGGACGAGGATCGGGTGCATCAGCTCTTGATCTCGATGCCGCCCATCAAAAGCAATCCGCGCAGCACCAGACGCGGAGCCGGTCTGCCAGCGAGGCTCTCCGCACTACCCGGCAGCGGTGGCAGCCGCTTGTCGTCCACGCCTCCCATCACCGGCACCAGCGATGTGACCACCGTCCAGGATGGCGGGACGATGATTTCACCGCCGCCCATGATCACGAAGACATCGATGGCGGCCTCCTCACCTGGCGGAATGGTGGCTTGTCGCAGATCGATTTGCGTGCCGCCCATCAGCGCCGTGATTTCTCCACCGCGGAATCGCTCGGCGGTGCTGATACGCTTCACGCCGCCCATCACGGCGAAGACGTTAACCGTGTTGTCTCTGTCGGTCACCGAAACTTCCCTGGTACGCCGTCCCAGCGTCTGCAGCACGAGCGCCACGCCGATACCAATCAGAACCAGCGGCCAGAACATCTCCCAGAAACCCACACGCACGATCCCGAGCGAGTTCAAAAGGAGCCAGCCGCCGATGAGCATCACGATGGCGCCGTTGATGCCGCCGCCGATGCGTCGGGACTGCGTGAAGATCATCACGCCGATGGCGATGATCACGCCCGGCCACAACCGCAGCACCTCGTCGGCGTCGACCAGGTTCAGGCGATCGAACACCAGCACGACGCCGAAGAGCGCAATTGCCAGCCCGATGATCAGCCGCGGTGTCATCAGGTTGCCGCGTCCGAATTCATTGTTGTCCATCGACATCGTCGGTTCCGCCCTTATGAAGTGATGTGGAGGCGGCCGAACATGACCAGGCCGCGAAGCACGAGTCGCGGCGCCGGGCCTGTCGTCTCAGCCTCGGCGGGCGTGGCGCCAGCCTCGGCCGGCGTCACATCAGCCCTGGCTGGCGTGTCGCGCTCGTCACGCACACCGCCCAATGCCGATATCGCGCCCGTATCGACGATCCATGTAGGCGGCACGCGCAATTCGACGGTGCCCATTGCCGAGAACACGTGGACGGTCGCATTCGCGCCGGGTGCCAACGTCGCGTCGCGGAGATCGATATCGGACTTGCCCATCACATTCGTCACGTCAGCGCCTTGAAAGGCCGTCGCACGGCTGATGTGCTCCGAGCGGCCCATCACCGACACGATACGCACACGTTCGCCGGTGCTAATGGCTTCGTTGAACGATCTGATCCCGCTGATCCCGGACACTTGCAAGGCGACAAATATTCCGATCCAGACACCGAGCACGGCCAGCGGTGAGAGCGTGGCGTCGTGCCGGCGGTGCCGACGCCCGAGGTGAGCCGGTTTCGCTGGGCTGCCAGGGGTAGGAGGCTCCTCAGGGCGCCAGCGCCGCCGTCTCCCACCATTGAGTGCGACGATGAGACCAAACACGATAACGACGATGGGCCACGATAACTCCAGCGACAGCCAGCCGCCTTCGGCGAGAAACAGCCACAGCGCTGCGGTGAGGAACAGCAGGCCCTGCTTCGGCTCTCCGGGAACAGACTGAACGAACCGGGCCAGCCCGATCCCACCGAGGATGATTGGCCACAGCGTCCACTGATCCCGCCACTGAAACGCGCCGGTACGGTCCAACACGACCGCGAGGCCAGCCAGGACCAGCGTCGCGCCGATCACGATATCGCCCTTGCGTGTATGGATGTCGCTCACGTCGTTCATCACAGGCTCCGTTACAGTAGTTCGAGGAGACGCATCAGCACGCCCTGAATCGTCGTGAAGAGCAGTTGGGCCAGCCCGCCGAGTTCGTGGCTGCTCACCGCGTCCACGACGTCGAGCGGCCGGGCGAGCAGGAGCCAGAGAACGAGTGCTGCCATACTCGCACTCCCGAGTGCCATCAGTTCCGCTGCCGTTGCTGCTGCATTGCGCGTCGTCATGGCCGTCCCCCGAATTCCTCTGACGTCAAGTTACGGGAGGCGGCGACCGCGTGGACGGGGCTTTCGGCGAATGGCGGTGGGGGCCCGGCGAATGACGGCTGGGCGCCGGCCGCCGCGGAACTGCCGGTGGCGGTGCGGCGGCTTGACATGTGACGACGTGTACAGTTACAAGATGTAACACATGAAACGCGACCCGCCTGCGCGACCACGGCCGGCGCTCAGTGAGCTGGAGCATCAGGTGATGCAGGCCGTCTGGGCCAGCGGCCCGTGCACCGTCGATGCCGTGCACCAGGTGGTCTCGCGGCGTCGTGATCTCAAAGAGGTCACCACGCGCACCGTGCTGCGGCGGCTCGAGCAGAAGGGCTACCTGCAGCACGACATCGATGGCCGGGCCTACATCTACCGAGCCGTAGAAGCGCCAGGCCGTGTCGCGGCGCGTGCCATCCGTCACATCCTCGATCGCTTCTGCCATGGGTCCGTCGAGGAGTTGATCAGCGGCCTTGTCGAATCAGAAGTCCTCACTGAGGCCGAGCTCGACAGCCTCGAAGCCACCGTCAAGGCACGGGCGCGGGCACGGGCGGTCAAGAGCCCGAAGAAAGGACGAGACGATGGACCTCCTCGCTGAATCCGCCATCCGCATCACCGTGCTGGCCCTCGGGGTGGCTCTCGTTCTTCGCAGCTCGCGCATTCGTTCGCCGCGCTTGGCGCACCTCGCGTGGAGCGCGGTCGTCCTCGTGATGCTCCTGCTGCCGCTGTTCGTGGCGTGGGGGCCGGAGTTCGCAGTGCCGCTGCTGCCCGCACGAACGAGCAGCACTGTCACATTGACCGAGCGGCCAGGCGCGCTCACCGAATCACGCGACATTCGGACGGGAATAACCGCTCCGGCCGATCGGTCGCAGACACTCATGACATGGACGACTGCTCTCTTGACGGTGTACGTCGCCGGCGTGGGATTGTTTCTCGTACGCCTCGTCATCGGACTGCGGCGCGCACGCGCGATTCGCCGCGGGGCGGTTCACGCGCACGGACGGTTGACGCACCCTGGATGCGTGACGCCGATGACGGTGGGGATCGTCGCGCCTGTCGTCATCCTGCCGCCCGACTGGACGCAGTGGAACGAGGCGGAGCTGGCTGCGGTGCTCGCGCATGAAGAGGAGCATGTGCGCCGGCGCGATCCACTGGTCGCCACCCTGGCGCTTCTCAACCGCGCGATCTTCTGGTTCCACCCGCTCGCGTGGTGGCTGCAGCGGACGATTGTCCGGCTCTCCGAGCACGCCTGCGACGCCGCTGTGATCGCGCGCGGTCACGACTGCCATGTCTATTCGTCCTGCCTGTTGCAGTTCGCCAGGCGGACCGCGCAGGCCGGAGGCCGCATTGCGCCGATCGTGACGGCGATGCCCGGTTCGGGGCTCCACGACCGTCTCGTGATGCTCGATCGTCGGTTGGCCCCAGCTCCCTCGCGCCTCCGCATGGCCTGCGCCGCGGCCGCTGTGTTTGCGCTCCTGGTCGTTTCTGCGTCGGCGGATCCGGCGGCGGCGCCCGCACAGAACCTTCCGTTTCCGGATCGCACTCCGGCTGGATGGCCAGTCCAGACCTCGGAGCACTTCGTGGTCGCTCACGACAATCTCTCTGCCGATCGTGTCAGCAATGCGGTCCGTGATCTCGAAGCCGCGTACGCGCAATTGAGCACTGCCCTCAAATACGACATGCCGCGCCCTGTCCAAGTGATTCTCGTGCGACAGGATCGCGATATCGCTGGTCAGTCGAGCAGTGTCAGAGGCGCGCTCGCGCAAGGACAGCGAATCGTGCTTTCGCTGGAGTCGCTCGATGGACGCGGCGGCCTGGCCGTGCACGAACTCACGCACCGGTTTGCATTTGACATCGTTCCAGAGACGAGCCGCATCGCGCCGGTCGTCATCGAGGGACTTGCCGAGCACCAGCGCGGCGCGTGGGCCGCGCAGGACTTGCGCCTGATGCGCGCAGCTGCGGCCGCTCGTGCGATCCCGACCATTGCGGCCCTCGTCAACACCGACCGTCATTGGGCGCACGCCGTGTTCGACTTCGTGGCCGCGCAAGATGGCGCAGAGGGCGTTCGCCGGCTGTTGTTCGCACTGCGCTCGCAGGAGACGCTGCCGCAGGCCGTGCCGCTCGCCTTCGGCGTCACGTTCGAGCAATTCGAGCAGGCGTTTCGCAGCTACGTGATCACGACCTTCACCCAACCCTGACGCGGTCAGCGATCGCCCTGGAGACTACTGCTGGACTCACTGCTGTCAGTCACAGGATTGGGTGTGGTGGTGTTTGCCGCGACCAACATCGACGACATTCTGCTGTTGTCCGCGTTCTTTGCGGATGCCTCGATGCGCCCGCGTGCAGTCGTCATCGGCCAGTTCGCGGGTATCGGCGTGCTCACGGCCGTCAGTATCGCCGCGGCCTTGTTCTCTCTGGTGGTTCCCGAGGGGTGGATTGGCCTGCTGGGTCTGATCCCGCTTGCCCTCGGCATTCGTGGTCTGCAGGCGCTCTGGCGCACGCGTCGTGATGGAGTGGACGCAGACGATCAGGTCGAGACGGACGGCATAACGACACATTCAACGCGCCAGTGGATCGCCGTTGCCTCGGTCACCATCGCCAATGGCGGCGACAATCTTGGTGTCTACATCCCGCTGTTTTCACAGCAACTCTCGTGGACGCCTGTGTATGTGGTCGTGTTTACCGTCATGACGGCGCTGTGGTGCTGGGCGGGATTCTGGGTTGTGCATCACGGGCGCATCGGCGCACTGATCCGCCAGTACGGTCATGGAGCGCTGCCATTCGTGCTGATCGGTCTCGGGATTTACATCCTCTGGGGTTCCCGCGTGCTGTTTCTGTGAGGTCTGGCCCCGAGGGTCAGCCCGTTGGCAAGTTGCACGAACGCCCGCCGCAGGGTAAGCCAGGCCGGTGCTCAAACTGGGTGGCATCGCCCACGTCTTGTGCTACCGTCAGCGGGCGATGACGACCGTTTTTGCCCAAGGCGCCGTCGAGTACGTCGGGGCCGCAGGTGGGGCCACCAGTGCCATCAGCGTGATCAGCGAGCAATTCAGCTCGGTGTTCAACACGGTGAGCCTCAGCGTCTCCGATCACCCGATGCTGTGGGGCGCTGGCTTTTGTGTGGCGGTGTGGATGCTCTTTCGCCGCAAGTGAAAGACCCCGGCCGTAGCGCGATGCGCGGCATCGGTGCGTTAGACTCCACGCAATGGCCAAGAAGAAGAAAGCGACGCGACGCAAGAAGGCCGCGCCGAAATCGGTCGGCCTGTCAACGAGAGAAGTGCGCGCGGCAAGTGACGGCCGCGACGTCCGCGAGCTGACCTCCCGCGTTGAAGACGACGGCGGCGCAGTACTCGGCAGCTACAGCGACCCGTTCGGCGGCACCCCCGTCCTCCTCGTCGCACTGCCCATCGACAGCGTCGAGCCGACGCCCTATCAGCGCGATCCCTCGGAGGCGCACGTGAAACGGCTGATGACCGTGATCGAGAAGGTCGGTCGGTTCCTCGATCCGGTCGTGATCGTGCGCAACGACGAAGGCTACTGGACGCCCAACGGCAACCATCGC
>Ga0075420_100006078_pt1 | contig 10661 bp, 4 predicted proteins | sample SoiMetdeltSBSDD4_FD_75296 | JGI IMG/M metagenome (GOLD analysis project Ga0075420, IMG submission 75296) | Bulk soil microbial communities from a Populus tree surrounding site in Tennessee, USA - Soil MetaG P. deltoides SBSDD4 | ecosystem: Environmental > Terrestrial > Soil > Tree plantation... | reverse complement strand
CGATGACAGATTGGCAAACGAGTAATGGATACCAAGACCAGACACGGGAGAGGCGACGAAGCGACCCTCGATCTGTTCGCTGAAGCAGGCGCGGGCGGGGCCGGCACGGGCGCGCCCGCGAATCCGACGGCGATCGGCGGCGACGATTTCATCGACATGGCGACGTTCGCCGAGCGGAGCTACCTCACGTATGCGATGAGCGTCGTGCGCGGCCGCGCGATCCCGAACGTCGAGGATGGCCAGAAGCCCGTCCAGCGCCGCATTCTCTACGCCATGCACGAGCTGGGGCTTCGTCCGGGCGTCGCGCACAGCAAATCCGCGCGCATCGTCGGCGAAGTGCTGGGTAAATACCATCCGCACGGGGACGCTTCGACCTATGACGCGCTGGTGCGCATGGCACAGGACTTTTCGCTGCGCTACCCGCTCATAGACGGGCAGGGAAATTTCGGAACGCAGGACGGCGACGCGGCGGCTGCCTACCGATATACCGAAGCGCGGCTCACTCCGATCGCGGACCTTCTCCTTTCCGAAATCGACCAGGACACGGTCGATTTCCTGCCTAACTATGACGGGCGTCTGCAGGAGCCGGAGCTTCTGCCCGCGCGGTTGCCGATGCTCCTTTTGAACGGGGCTTCGGGCGTCGCGGTCGGCATGGCGTGCGAGCTCCCGCCGCACAACATGCGGGAAGTTGCCGAGGCAGCGGTGCAAGTGCTGCGGCATCCGAAAACGAGCGCCGAAGCGCTGCTGGACATCGTGAAAGGCCCCGATTTCCCCGGCGGCGGCCAGATCATCAGTCCGCGCCAGGCGATCATCGATGCGTATACGACCGGACGCGGTTCGCTGCGCGCGCGCTGCAAGTGGAAAGTCGAGAACCTCGCGCGCGGCCAGTGGCAGGTCGTCGTGAAGGAGCTTCCGCCGACCACGTCTGCAAAGCGCGTCATGGCCGAGATCGAGGAGCTCACGAATCCCAAGCCGAAAGAAAAAGGCGGCAAGGTCAGTGCGACGCAGACGAATCTCAAGCAGTTGATCCTCGGCGGGCTCGAAAAAGTCATCGACGAGTCCGACAAGGAAAACAAGGTTCGGCTCGTGCTGGAGCCGCGGTCTTCGAGGCAGGATCCGGAAGAATTCATGCGCCTCATGCTGGCCCACACGAGCCTCGAAGAGAATTTCCCCATCAATCTGGTCGTGCTCGGTCTCGACGGCCGGCCGGGGCGCAAGAACATTCGCGAGATCCTCGACGAATGGGTGGCGTTCCGCATCATCACGGTCACGCGACGCACGAATTTCAGGCTCACCCAGGTCGAGCGGCGCATCCATATTCTCGAAGGCCGCAACATCGTCTTCCTGAACATCGACAAGGTGATCAAGGTTATCCGCGAGTCGGACGAGCCGAAGCCCGAATTGATGAAGCGCTTCAAGCTGACCGACGTGCAGGCGGAAGACGTGCTGGAGATAAGGCTGCGGCAGCTCGCGCGACTCGAAGGCATCAAGATCCAGGAAGAGTTGAAAGCGCTGAAGAACGAGCGCAAGGAGCTGAAGTCCCTCCTTGGCAACGACGTGGAAATGAAAAAGCTCGTTGCCAGGGAGATCAAGGACGACGCGAAGAAGTACGGCGACGAGCGGCGCACGACGATCGAAGAAGCCGGACGCGCCACATTCGAGCGCCAGGTCGTCGACGAGCCACTCACGATCATCGTGTCGCGCAATGGCTGGATGCGCTCGCGCCAGGGCCATGGGCTCGATCTTTCGGGCACCACGTACAAGACGGGCGATGCGGAATACGCCGTTTTCGAGATGCGGTCGGTGAATTACGTGGCCGCCATCGATTCCACCGGCAAGGTGTTCAGCATCCAGGCTGGGGACATACCGGGCGGCAAGGGTGACGGCGTGCCATTTACGTCGCTCATCGAGCTTGCGCCCGGCGCACGCCTGGCGCATGTCGTCGATGCGTCACCGGGGCGGCGGTACCTGTTCGCGAATTCGGGTGGCTACGGGTTCATCGCGAAATCCGAGGAGCTTCTGACACGCGTGCGCGCCGGCAAGGCGTTCATGACGATTCAGGAAGAAGAAGTGCTGCGCCCTGCGCTCGTGCCCGAGGCACCGCAAATGGCGGTCGCGCTTTCCGAACATGGTCGCATGCTGCTCTTCTCCGCAGACGAGCTGAAAGAGCTCGCCCGCGGCCGCGGCATCACGCTGATGGCGCTCGACGACAACGAGAAGATGACTGCAGTCGGCTTCGCCGACGCAAAGGCCGTTCAGGTCGTCGGCAAAACGCGTTCAGGTTCCGATAAGACCGTGCGTGTGGCGGGTCAGGACCTGAAGAAATACATCGTGCACCGCGCGCGGAAGGGGTGTCTCCTCCCGGGCAAGATCGTGCCGAGCGCCGTCAAGAGTTGATCGATGCAGGCCCGTGTCGGCTGGGTGTCATGGCGAGGGCGGATCTTCCTCGATCGCTCGTTCGGCGAAGCTCATCTCGGCCACGTCCTCGTATCTGAAGCGGGTCCGCAAGAGCCCGGCGGCCAAGGCTGCGTCGCGTAGCCATTCGAGACCTTCGCGGTACATCGTCGGCGTGCGGTTCCATAGTCCCAGCCTGAGATAAGCCTCGAGGCACGCTGCGAGCGTGGTGCGCGAAAGATCCGGGAAGTAGCGTTGGATGGCTTCGGCCAGCTCTTTGCCGTCATGCGCGGCGATCCATTTCTGCGTCCGATACATCGCGCGGCACATCGCGAGCAGGATGTCCGGATTTTTCTGCGCATACCCGCGCGTCGTGTTGAGGGACGTATATGCCGTCGGGCCGCGGGTTGCCGCCGCATACCAGATGTGTGCCTCCCCGCTTTCGACAAGCTGCGCTGCGTAAGGCTGGAATACCTGCACGAGGTCGATTTCGCCTGATCGCATCGCCGCGCAGTTCTCGGGCATCGGGCGGTCGGGGGCCAAGGTGATGCGCGACGCGTCCAGGCCGGCGCTGCGCATGTCGTGCTGCAGGCACATCCAGGGTGTCGGCACTTCAGTCACTTTCGCGAGCTTCTTGCCGTAAAGATCGGCAAGACGAAAGCCCGGATTCGGCGCGCGCCCCAGGACAAAAAAAGGATCGCGGCCGACGACTTCGCAGAACACGATGGGATCGCTCTCGGGAAACTTTTCTCGCGCGAACATGAGCCGCAGCGGCCCACCCCACGAGACTTCCGCTCCGCCCGAAATCACCGTCTGCATCGTAAGCGCTGCGTCAGGAGACGGTTCGATCTTGACATCCAATCCTTCCGCCGCAAAAGCGCCGAGCGCCGGAGCCGCATAGAACGGCGCGTAAAACACGGCACGGAAGTTCTCGAGGAGTTTAATGGGCATATAAGACGCCATCGCGCGTCGAGCCATCTATCGTGTGGACAAGGAAAGGGGTCACTGCTTATACCAATACGCCTTCTTCTCCTTCACGAAGAGATTCTTCGGAATCATCCCGTAGACCATCTGATTGAGGTTCACGGCCTCGGCCACGCGAAAATCCACTGCGATGCTCGAGATCGTGTACGCCATCGCGGGCTCGACCTTCTTCTCCTGCACCAGGAAATCCACGGTCTCCTGCACCGCAGCTTTGAGCGCGAGGTTGAGGTCCTTGTCGATTCCCATCGTGATGTAGTGCGTAGGCGTCTCCGCACGCGGCCACTTGCCGAGACTCGCCCCTTTACCCTTGTGCACGAAGAACTGCACGACGGGCGTGAGTGACGTCTCGATCGCCGTGCCGTTGATTTCGCCGTCGCCCTGCGCCGCGTGTGCGTCGCCCGTGAAGAACAGCGCGCCCGCGTTGTATACGGGCAGATACACGGTCGAGCCCGCAGTGAGCTGCTTCAGATCCATGTTGCCGCCGAACGCACCCGGCGGGCGTGAGCTCACGGTTTTCTGGTCGGGCGGCGGCGCGACGGCCATGATGCCCATGAACGGCGCCAGCGGAATCTCTATTTCCGGAGAGAGCAGCGCGACCCTGCGTTCCGTGTCGAGCCGGATGATGCGGAACACGGGCGCACCCAGAAGCTCGGGCAGCACGCCGACGCCTTTGTTCGAGAAGTTGACACCGTAGGGCACGCGAAAGCGCACGTCGATCACGCGCACTTCGAGCATGTCGCCGGGCTCGGCGCCCTCGATAAAAATGGGTCCCGTGAGGACGTGCGTGCCCATGCCGGGCGGCGGTTTCACGCGGCCGTATACGTCGGGGAGCTCCGGCAGCACCTGCTCGCGTGGTATTCCGCCGCGCGCGAAGAACGCGATCGGATCATCGCCGGTGTTGATGCCCTGGTGCGACAGCGTATCGATCGTGACGGTCTGCCCCGGCTTTACACGCATGATCGGCGGCAGATACGCCGGAATGTGCCCGCGAATGACGGTCTCGGGCGTAGACGGTATGCGAACGTCGCCGCTTCCCGGTGCTTTTTGCTGGGCCACCGCCGGTACGGTGATGCCTGCCACGCACGCGAAGAGCCACGTCACCAGATGTCGCTTCATTGTCTCGCCTCCCATTTTTGCGAGTGGATGCCAAGCTGCAAGACCCGCCCTGAGACCTTTGGCGGGTCTTCCGGCGCACTGGAAGTAAGTATACTCAAGCGCAAAATATCGATACCCCGTTCGTCGGCGGTACGGACGAAGGAGGACTCTATGGCTGTATACCAGATGGGTTCGCACGGAGCGCAAGTGCGGCAGATTCAGGAGGCGCTCAAGGCGAAAGGTCTATATCGCGGGCCGGTGGACGGCGATTTCGGCGGCGGTACGCAGGCAGCGGTGATGGCATTCCAGCGCTCGAGCACGCTCGGTGCGGACGGCCGGGTCGGGCCGGAAACCTGGCGTAAGCTCTTCGAGACAACCGCGGAGGTTCCCGCACCGGATATACACGCCCAGAACCTCGCCGCCCGATGCCTTGCGCTCACGGGGTCGTTCGAGACGGGCGTGGGCGTGCCCGATTGCTACTGCGGAATCAGCGGCGACTTCGACGGCCAGGGAATGAGCTTCGGCGTGCTGCAATGGAACTTCGGGCAGGGCTCGCTGCAACCGCTCCTGCTGGAGATGGCGAGCGAGCACGCGGACGTGATGGAGCAGATCTTCGGCACCCAGTTGCGCGCGCTCAAGGAAGCACTCGGCGCAAGCCACGAAGATCTCATGAACTTCGCACGGTCCGTCCAGCACCCGGTCAAGCACACGGTGTTCGAACCGTGGCGAGGCTATGCCAGGGCTTTGGGTCGCACGCCGGAATTCCAGCGTATCCAGGTGAAGCACGCGAACGGCAACTTCCAGCAGGCGCTCTCGCTATGCCGCGAGTACGACCTCTGGAGCGAAAGGGCCGTGGCGTTGATGTTCGACATCGTGACGCAGAACGGCAGCATCAGGAAAATCACCCGCGCGCAAATCCTGGCCGACATCCAGGCGCTTCCTTCCGGGCTCCCGGACGCAGAACGCGAAGTGATGAAGCTCGAGATCGTCGCGAATCGTCGCGCCGAAGCTGCAAACCCGCGATGGGTGGATGACGTGCGGCGTCGCAAGCTTTGCATCGCCCGCGGCCGCGGCATGGTCCACGGCATTTCGTACGACATGGAAGAGCAGTTCGGAATACGCCTGCAACGACATTCCGGGGGCTAGCAATGGACCGCCACATGCCTGCCACACCGATCACTTTCATCGTTTCCGGCCAGGAGCAGCCCACGGCGCCCGCGACTCGAGGAGCTGCCGCGCAGCAGATCTCGCTCGACGTGCCGCGAGGCCGTGTGAAGCAATCGGTGCGCGTCGGCGCGCAGCGAGCTGGCGGCGCGGGGGTACGCGTAGAGGCGGTACCGGGCGAGGACGTCGTCGTGATGCATATCGCCGGCGGCCCGGCGCTCGTGCTGCATCCGGAGCATGCACGCGACCTCATGCTGGCGCAACAGGGCGAGGCGCGCACCAAGCGAAGAGCCCGCGGCGAAGCGACAGACGATTTGAGAGTGGTCGCGGTGCCGGTGCAGTTGCGCTGGCGTGGCGTGGAGGAGGGCATGCCCGCGGGTGCTGCGAAGCGCGGGCTTTTCGGCGACGTCGTGCTCGCAGGCGTCGAAGTCGTCACCGGTGTCACGACTGACAAAGCAGCGGATTACGCAGCGTCGAAAGTCGTCGAGCTGGTCGACTCGCAGGTCGTGCCGGGCGTATACGCCCTGCGGCCCGATTTGCTGTTGAAGCTGAAGGGCAGCAGCGAGCCCCTCGCCGAGGTGCCATCAGCGCCGGAGGGTGCTCCGCTCCTCGTGTTCATACACGGTACCTTCTCCGAGACGCATGGCACCTTCAGCAAGCTCTGGACCGAGCACCCTCACAGGGTGCGCGCGCTTTTCGAGTACTACGACGGCCGCGTTTACGCGCTCGAGCATCCGACGCTCGGCGCGAGCCCGATCGCGAACGCGCTGACGCTCGCACAGGCGCTGCCGTCGGGCGCGCGGGTGCACCTCGTGACGCATTCACGTGGCGGTCTCGTGGGTGAAGTGCTCGCGCGCGTTTGCGCGAATCCCCGGTTCACCGGCGAGGACTTCAGTGATTTCGAAAAACCCGAATACGAGTCACAGCTTGCCGATCTGAAAAAACTCGGCGCGATCATCGCGAAGCGCGGGATCCGTGTGGATCGGTTCGTGCGCGTAGGCTGTCCGTCGCGGGGAACGCTGCTCGCGTCGAAGCGCCTCGATGCCTATCTCTCCGTATTCAAGTGGACGCTCGAGCTCGCGAACATTCCCATCGCGCCCGAGCTCCTCGAATTTCTCGGGCACGTCGCGCAGCGGCGTGCCGATCCGAAGCTCATTCCGGGATTGGCCGCGCAGATCCCCGACAGCCCTCTCGTGCAATGGCTGCACTCGGTGGACGATGCCGTTCCCGGCGAGCTCCGGGTGATCTCTGGAGACACCCAGGGCGATTCGGTCACGTCGTGGCTCAAGACGCTGATGGCTGATGCCTTCTACTGGACGGACAACGACCTCGTCGTTCAGACGCGCTCGATGTACGGCGGGGCACCGCGGGAGGCCGGCGCGATGTTCCTTTACGATCGCGGCGGCAAGGTCTCGCATTTCAATTACTTCGGCAACGAGCGTACTGCCGAAGCGATCGTAAATGCGCTCACGCAGACCGATCCCCCGGGGTTCCGCACGATCGGCCCGCTCTCGTGGCGCGGCGACTCCTCGACCGGCGTGCGCGCGGCGCTTCGCAGCAGGGACGACGGCACGCCGGCAAGTGAAAAGCCGGCCGTGTTCGTGCTGCCGGGGATTCTCGGCAGCAACCTGAAAGTGGACGGCAAGCGCATCTGGCTCGACCGCCGCTTCGTGAACGGTCTCAAGAAGCTCTCCTACAAGCTCGGCGAGCTGGACGGCGTCGAACCCGACGGGCCGCTCGACGGCGTCTACGATGCGCTCGAGCTCTATCTCGCCGAGACTCACGAAGTCAAGGAGTTCGCGTTCGACTGGCGCAAGCCGATCGAGGAAGAGGCGAAGCGCCTCGCGACCGAAGTGGACGCTGCGCTGTCGGCGCGCGCCGGGACCGGACAGCCGGTGCGCATCATCGCTCATTCGATGGGCGGGCTCGTCGCGCGCACGATGCAGCTCGAGCGCCCCGACGTGTGGCAACGCATGATGTCGCGGCCGGGCGCGCGCTTCGTCATGCTCGGCACGCCGAACCAGGGATCGTGGGCGCCGATGCAGGTCCTGTCGGGCGACGACGATTTCGGCAACCTGCTGGTCGCGGCGGGGGCGCTTTTCCAGGACAAGAAGGCGCGTACCCTCATGGCCCAGTTTCCCGGGTTCATCCAGCTGCAGGCGGGGCTGCTCGATCCTGCGAAAGCGCTCGAGAAGGAAAGCACGTGGCGCGCGCTGGCCGAAGACGATATCGCGCGCGTTCGCGATTACAACTTCTGGCACACGGAGGATCATCTCGCCGCGTACGAGTGGGGTATCCCGAGCGACACAGTGCTCGAGCGCGCCGTCGCGCTGCGCAAACGGCTCGACGCCCAGCGCGAAGATCTGGGCGGTCATGCCGACAAGGTCCTGCTCGTGGTCGGCCGCGCACCCTTCACGCCCGACGGATACGAAACGAGCGAGACGGGCCTGTACTATCTCGACGCGCAGAACGGAGGCGACGGACGCGTGACCCTGGCGAACGCGCGGCTGCCGAACGTCCGCACGTGGCAGGTCGATTCCATACACGGAGATCTGCCGGGTAAGAAAGAAGCATTCAAAGGCTATCTCGATCTTCTGCAGAACGGAACCACGGAACAGGCGACGCTCGAGCTCTTGGTACCTGAAGCGCCAGTCGCGCGCGGAATCACCGAGGCCGTTCCGGTACACGTGCGCAGACGTCCGTCGCGCGACAGCATTGCCGATCGGCCGCCGGAAAGCCCGCGCGAAGTGCTTGCGCCGGCCACGCACGAGCGACGGGTCGCGCGCACGAGCTCGCGTCCGGCCCTCGTCATCACCGTCACGAACGGCGATCTCATGTTCGTGCGCTATCCGCTGATGCTCGGACACTACCGTTCGATGCGGCTCACGGGCACGGAGCAGGTCATGGACCGGCTGATCGGCCACACGATGAGCGAATCGCTTGCGATGGGCCAGTACCCGGACGCGACGGGAGAGCATCAGGTGTTCGTGAATACCTGCGCGAACCGGGAGAATCCGTGGCAAATGCCGCGCCCTGAAGCGGTGGTCATCGTCGGGCTGGGCGAGGAGGGCAAGCTGCGGCTCGTCAACTTGCAGAAGACGATCGTCCTGGGCGTCCTCGCGTGGTCGCAGCGTGTGAAGGAGAAGACCGATCACATGCCGCCCGCTTTCGAGCTGGCCGCCACGCTGATCGGCAGCGGCGGGATCGGCATCACCGTGGCAGAAGCGGCGCACGCGCTCGTCCGCGGTGTCACCGAAGCGAACGAGCAGCTGGTGAAGCGGCACTGGCCGCAGGTGAGCCATTTGCACCTCATCGAGTTGTATCTCGATCGGGCGAGCGAAGCGTGGCGCGCGCTGCACGTCGAAGCCGAGGCCCAGCCGGGCCGCTACCTGGTGGCGGAAGCAATCGAGCCCGGGACGGGCGGACTCAAACGTCCGCTCGAATCGGGTTACCGCGGCGCGCCGTACGATTTCATCAAAGCCGTCACGCAAAAGGATGTGCACGGCGATAGCATGATTTCGTACACGCTCGATACGAGGCGCGCGCGGAGCGAAGTGCGTGCGCAGAAAACCCAGGGGCCGCTGCTGCGCGAGTTGCTCACGAAAGCCTCGAACAACCTGAACGACGACGAGCAGGTCGGCCGCACGCTCTTTCAACTGCTGGTGCCGCTCGAGATGCGATCGTTCCTGAGCGGCACCTCCGAGATGCAGCTCGAGCTCGACCGTCAGACCGCGAGCATTCCGTGGGAGCTTCTCGACACGAACACGGGGACCGGTCTCGCGGGTATCGACGAGACGCCGTGGGCGATTCGCGCGAAGCTTCTGCGGAAGCTGCAGACGGACGACTTCCGCCCGTCTGCCAACGACGCGGGCGCCGAGGCGAGCGTGCTCGTCATCGGCGAGCCGCTCGCCGATCCGGATCTCTATCCACCGCTGCCGGGCGCACGCCAGGAGGCGTTGGCTGTCGCCGAGCGCCTGCGTCCCCTTTCGCAGAGCAATGCCACGAGCGTCAAGTCATTGATCAGCGCCGACGGCGCGCCCGGACCCGATGCGCGCCAGGTCATCAATGCGCTTCTCGCGCGCGAGTGGCGCATCGTCCATATCGCGGGGCATGGCGAACCACCGCTGAAAAGCGATCCTCGCGGCGTGGTACTTTCGAATGGCGCCTTTCTCGGGCCGCGCGAAATCTGCAACATGGAACCGGTTCCGGCGCTCGTCTTCGTGAACTGCTGTCATCTCGCGGCCTTCAGTCATGAGCAGCTGGTGAAACAGGGCGGCCGCAAAGGCTACGATCGTTCGGAGTTTGCAGCCGGCGTCGCCGAGGAGCTCATCAAGATCGGGGTGCGCTGCGTGGTCGCCGCGGGATGGGCGGTATCGGACGATGCGGCGAAACTTTTCGCGACCACGTTTTACGACCAACTGCTGGCCGGACGTCGTTTCATCGACGCCGTGGCAGCGGCGCGCAAGGCCGCATGGAAGCCTCACGACAACACGTGGGCGGCGTATCAGTGCTACGGCGATCCGGAGTGGCGTCTGACCCGCGAAACGGGCGATGCACAGCGGCCGGCGCGGCCGCTCACCGACGAGTTTGCGAGCGTCGCTTCGTCGGACGCGCTCATACTCGCGCTGGAAACCATCGCCGTGCGCAGCAGGTACGAGAAAGCGCCTGTGCCGCAGCGATTCGCGAACGGCGCGCTGCCCGACGAGCGCGCGCTCGAGCAGGCGGAGCTGCGTGCGGAGGCGCTGCGCCTCGAGCAGCAGCGGGCAAAGATTCGCCATCTCGAATCGCGCTTCGAGCGGCTGTGGGGGAGCATCGGCGCGGTGGCGGAAGCGTTCGGTGCCGCGTGGGCTGCCTCCAGCGACCAGGCCGCTGCGGTGAAATGGTACGAAAAGGCGGTTGCCGCGCCCGACGCGACCGCTTCGATGAAAGCGACCGAACAGCTCGCGAACTTGCGCGTGCGGCTGGCGTGGGCGAGCGTGGACCGCGCGCGAGCGAAAGGCAAGGAGAAGCAGCGACTCGTCAGC
>Ga0075420_100006077_pt1 | contig 10662 bp, 10 predicted proteins | sample SoiMetdeltSBSDD4_FD_75296 | JGI IMG/M metagenome (GOLD analysis project Ga0075420, IMG submission 75296) | Bulk soil microbial communities from a Populus tree surrounding site in Tennessee, USA - Soil MetaG P. deltoides SBSDD4 | ecosystem: Environmental > Terrestrial > Soil > Tree plantation... | reverse complement strand
ACCTGCCGCAGCCGAAAGAGATGCGCCACGGGATCCTTGAGATGGTAAAGAACGCCCACGTGATGCAGCAGGTCACATTGAGGCAGCCGCGCCCAATCGTCCGCTACTTCCAAATCGCACGAAAAGATCGCCGCGCGTTGTCCGTAAAGCGCAGTCCTGACCATTGCCTTGACAACGTTTTCGAGCCTCGCGTCCACTGCCGTGACCTGCGCACCCTGCGCAGCGAGCGCGATCGTATGCACTCCCTCGAAGCACCCGAACTCCAGTACCGATTTGCCATGTAATCCGAACCGCTCATGCATGAGGCGGATACGTCGGTCGGGGAGTTGCTGCGGCGCGCCGCGCTTTCCTGGCCGCGCACGCCTTCCGACCCGCCGTCCGCGCCCGTCGGTCGTGAAGCAGTACCAGGGCAGAATGGCGTTAAGTTTGCCGAGATCACCGTCGGATAAAGCGTCCAAGAGAGGGCACGCCATCTCGCTTCTTGGGTATCCATGCAGCGGCAGGTTTTCCTCGCCGCCCACCAACCCTCGCAGGAACGACCTCATGCACTTGCTCCGTCCTTTGCATACGCGCCGGCACAGCCGCTGAGCAAGCCAGCCAGCACATGAAACCGCAAAGAACTCGTGGCGACCGGATGCTGCATCCTTATGCCTTGCGTGAATGTCCACCACGCCGCGCGCCATCCCCCCTGACGGCATCGAACCGTCAGTTCCTGCACCAGGCCGGCTGCAGGGGTTCCGATTCCCCGCTCGTCGAGGCGGCGACCGAGCGCCTCGGCTTGCGCCACAGCGCGGCAGAATACGTGTCTCGCCTGCTCCGGGCGAAGATACGCCATCCATTCGGTACTTTTTGCGCCAATGACATTGGTCGCATGCGATCGGTAGTCTACGAGAGGCTCGCGCAGAGTTCGGATCTGGCCGGCCGCCGCCGCGATCAGCGCGAACCACCAGTCATGCATGGAAGCTTCGCGAGGGATCGGAAGCGCGATTTCCAGTGTCGCGCGATTGAAGACAGCGGCGCACCCGGTGACGTAGTTTTGCACCAGCAACTCCGCTAGCGGTAGAGGATGTTCATGCCGAAACCCGCGGCGCTCGAAGAACGAAGATGAGGTGACAGCCTCGGCTCCGATCACTCTGAGGTCGCTGTGAACCAGCGCAGGCCGGTGATCGCCACCGAGCGCATCGAGCGCATGCTCTAGCCGCTGCAGTTTGTCCGCATGCCACACGTCGTCCTGGTCGCACAGTGCGACGTAGTCCCCGCTGCAACGGTCGACCGCTACGCCGAAATTGTGCACCACGCCAAGTCGCCGCTCGTTCACGTGAAGTCGAACCGGGAACGGCGCGCGGCCGGCGAATTCGCGGACAATCGCCACGGTAGCGTCCACAGAGCGATCGTCCTGCACAAGAAGCTCGTCGGGCAGGCGATGCTGCCCGATCAAGCTGTCCAGTTGCTTTGGGAGATACCGCTCGCCGTTATAGGTGCAAAGGACTACCGAGACGGACCGACGTACGTTCATTAACGGGCCAGCAAGCGATCCAGCGCCCGTTTGGCGGTCGAAAGATTCAGCATCAACGTATTGCGCGCAAGCCGAAGAAACCGCCTGTTCTGGTCCATCAAACTGTACGGCGTGTAGATGTCCTTGTTCTGCACGTGCTTCGGTCGCTCAAGTTCCTCGCACATGCGGGCGAAATCCATTTCGGGCTGATCGAGCTTCAGGAATGGGTTGACGGAAACCAGATTGACGCTCCTCGTCCGCAACACGCTGCGCATCTCGGCCAGCCCCTCGTAGTACTGCATATATCTGTGATTAGGGTCCACGCCTTTCCACAACGTGTGCTGTTCATGCGCGTGATGGTTGTCGGCCAAGGAGGCATTGTCGCATCCGACCAAAATGATGTTCTTCGCGCCCATATTCGCCGCCAGATTGACCGCGCTCTGCGAGATTGAGGTCCAGAGGTAGAGAAAATCTTGCGTAGGACGGGCCACCCAATCCAGAACGCGACCCGCCTCGCTCGGTTCGTCGAGCATCGTTAGGCTAGTTCTGCCGACGGTGCGAAAGAAGAACGAAGTTTTCTCGGCCCACGCGAGCTGCTCCGGCGAGGCATACGCCTTGTACTTGTCGTACTTCGTCACCCAGATCGTGTTCGGGGGGACCGGCGCACCGAGAAGGTCCGGAAAATTGAGATGGGGCACCATCGAGATGCAGTACTGCACAGGAAGCAACTGCCAGGCGCGATTGAGCCCAATCGTAATCTTGCCCTCGAGGAACGAAAGCGGAAACACACGTAGGCTCGCTCCCGTGCCCACGACATAGATGTCGGCTCCGGGATGGCGATTGCAGAGTTCAGCGACCGTGCGCATCAGCCTCATGTCCCTTGAGTTCGACGATGCGCTCAAGGAGGTCCTGTCTCACATGCATCTTGCGGATCTCCTCCTCGACGAACCTCTCATCGAAGGCGCCTGCTTGCAGGCACTCCGCGACTGCCGCGAAGAAAAACCTTTCCTGGGCGGGATCGGGATGCGGGAGGTACCGCGCAGTCGCAATCGCGTCTGGAATTGACGCGCCGATCAGTCTACGGAGGCGGGTCGCCAGTAGCGGCCAGCCCAAAGGCCTCGGCGATGTGGTGTCGTAGTCCACCGGCAGACCGGTTTTCCACGGCTGCGTGGAGCGTTCGGTGTTATGCAGGAGCCTCGTCCGAGGCGTCAATGTGTCGAAGTGATTCCACTCCTCCTCCAGCGGTCCTATGGTTGTGGGGTCCTCGAGGGCAAGCGCAATCCATGGACCATAGTCCAGCCTTTGCGCGAATATTGCGTCGATCTGGTCTTTCCAGTCCCAATGGCGCAGCCTCGAGCAGTCGAGCAGCATTACGCTGGAAGCGTAGAAGGGGTTGCCGTTGCCTTTGTATCCGCCCGCCACCTTTCTGGCCAGTATCGCCTTGCCGCGCATGTCACGGGTCAGTAGATCGTAAACGTCCCCGACGGCGAAAACATCCGGATCGATCAACAGCGCTCGGCCGCTGAAGCCCATCAGCTGCGGCACCATCATCCGCAGCGGACTGAACGACTGCAGGTCTGCATTCTTCCAGACCGCGACCTTCCCCTTCCGCAGATATCGGTGCCCTTCCCGGCGGTGCAGATGCGGAGTGTCCTCGAGTCGGAGAATGTGCACGTCAAAAGCGTCTGCCGCCTTCGAGCGCGCCTTCAGCAGGTAAGCCCCAACCCGGGCGCCGAGAAGCTGCTTGTCGTTCGTATGAATGAAAACCACTGGTCTCATGCATCGCTCAATGTATCGATGAGATTGCGCCAGCGCTCGGCGATCACTTCACTATCGTACTCACGGGCGAGGACGCTTTGTGCGGCGTCGACGTCTCTGCGTCGACGTGCGTCATCGGTCAAATACGCAAGCAATCCACCCTTCCAATTGTCGAGCGCTATGCAATCCGCAAAGGGAAGAAACGAAGGAATGGAGGTCGCAACCACTGGGACCCCCATGGAAAGCGCAAGTGCCGCGCGGTTGGCCGATTTCGTGATTGAGAATTCATCACGCGGATTCGGCATGACACACACATCGCATTCGCGGAGGTGCGCGAAAATGCCCTCGAGGGTCCACTTCGAATAACGGCAAGGGAAGGACACTTGGCGTTCCAGCGCCGCAAATCGGTCGAAGTTATTACTCACCACTATGAGCTCGATGGGCACGGACTGGTTGACATCTTCCAGCACCGGAAGAAGGGCCTCGAGGCTCTCCATGCCGAATTTGCTGTGGGGAGCGCCGTGCTGTCCGAACCAGAGCACTTGCTTTCGTGTTCTGGCGTGAATGCTTTTCGGCGCCGCGGTGGACATTTGCGACGGCGAAGGCTCGAACGCGCGGCGCGCGCGATCGAGTGCGCCGCGCAGCGTCGCCCGAGGGTGTTGCAGCGCCCGGCCGATCCTGGTTGGCGTAGCAAGAAGGGACCTAGCGCTCCGGAAGACCAAGCGGCGAACCCGTCCCGTCGGATCCAACCACCTCGCCAAGCCACGGAGCGCCGGCGCTACGCGGGCCAACAAGCGGTAGGGAATAAATGCTATCGCGCGCGGGACAACGCGATCGCGCCGATATCGGTACGGCGCTGCGCCAGACAGGAGGCGGGCAACGATGTCGGGTGTCTCAAGCGGATCCGGTATCGTGAATATCTGGGCCGCCCCGCCTGTCGCCATGGCTGTCCTGCTTGCCAATGGCTCGGTCGGAACCACGATCGCCTCCGACATAGCGGCCATGCGGTGGAAACCTTCAATGGGGCTGACGGGCGCGTCCGTCGCGTACCCGGCGACAAAGATGTTGTCGCACAGGTCCAGGACCACGGGGATGCCGTACCGCCGCGCGAGGGCGGCGAGCCTGGCGTCCGACGCGGTAAAGGATTTCACGAATATGAGGAGGTCGAAATCCTCAAGATCCGTGAGCACCTCACCTTCCTCGAAGACTGTGGATTGAACACCACGCTGCTCCAGAGCGAGCGCAGGGATGAGACATCGGTATCGGACGCTGGCGATTCGCGGCGTAAGTTGGTAAACCTTCCAGGCCACCTTGCGCAGCGGCCGCACCGGCGTTCCGCCGACATCGACGCAAGGCGCGTTCATCGTTCGACGATGACGTGGAAGCGATCCGGGAAGCCCGCAGCGGAAGCGAGGAGGACTGGTATCGTGGCGAGCGAACGTCGAACTCGATCATCCATCAACGGGTCGATTGCCCGCGCATCTCCACCGCGATGCCGCCGCTGAGCGCGCGCCCGGCTGCGAATGAAGTCTTTGTAGACCGGCTCCTTCAATAGCCGGGGCGCTCGGAACCCGATACTCTCCAGCCACCGCATGAGCATGCGAGGGGGATACAGGACGACGTGCCGCGGACAGTCAAGACCGTGCCAATAGGAACCAAAAAGCGAGGCCGAGAGACCGTCCGGATTGGGAAGAGCAATATGCAGGCGAGCTTTCGGACGCATCGTGCGCATAAGTTGCATGAGCACCGGCTTCGGCTCGTACAAGTGCTCGAGCACATGATTCATGCGCACGAAGTCGAGGCTTCCGTCCGACAGGGCGTCCCAGCCCGACGGCGCGGCCGGCAGCGCACAATGACCCTTGGCACGGACCTGCCGCAAAGCGGATTCGGAAAAATCCATTCCGATTGTCTGGCATCCGCGCTCGCGCATCCGGTCGAGCATCTTGCCGGCGCCGCAACCGAAGTCGAGAAAAACGGATCCGGCCGGCAACTCGTAGTAGTACGCGTGTATGCGTGCTCGAAAACGCTTCTCAGGGCCATCGACCATGCGCATCCAAGCCTTTGCCAAGCGGGAGGCGGGCTTTACCGGCGCCTTCCGCGCGCTGGCGCCATAAGGTGAATAGTCCTCCGGATAGAGCTTGCCTAACGCTGTTTCCACGGGCCGCGTCGCTAAGAAGAGTACCCGGCAATGTCGGCAGCGAAGGTAGCGATAGAGTTGGCTACTCGTGCCGATCAGAAAGTCGGCGGCCTCGCCCCATCGGAGCAACTCTTGTCCGCCGCAATGGGGACAATGGTGCAAGTCCGTAGTGGGGATATCCAGGCTGATAGGCGCGTTCATACTTTGACCAGCACCGCTTCGCCAGAGGCGCTGCGGATAAGAGCAGCTCGTGTTTCGCTGCAAAAGGTGTCCACGGCCTTCTTCGCGCCCGGAAAGAATAGTGATCCGTAGTCATCGCATATCAGGACGCCGCCTCGAGCCATGCGGGGATAGAAGTAGCGTAGTGCGCCAAGCGTGGGCTCGTACAGGTCAACATCCACGTGTACCAGGCGGTATGTCCTTTCCGGGAGCGCCTGCAGTACGGCCGGAATCCAGCCCTTGCTGAATTCGACCTCCGGGTAGTCAGCCAGGACGCCCCGTACATGCTCGATCGACGCGGTATAGGCTCCGGTCGTCTTGAAGGGGCGCCCTTTCCGCGAAATGCCCTTTACGACCATTTCCCGATCGATGACGTCGTGTTGCCCAGGTTGGCTCAATCCCTCAAAAGAGTCGATGACCATCACCCCGGCGCCTCGGAAGTCGGGTCGGCGTGCGCGCAGGTACTCGCACATGAGATAGGACGACAGTCCTTTCCAGCAACCGCATTCCGCGACCCAGCCTTCCAGCCGGCTGACGGCCTCGAGCGCCTGCGTGAGCGCATAAAAGCGCCGGCGCCGGCTCAGACTGGTGTCGGGTGTGCCGGTTCTGAGAACGCCGGCTTCGTAAGCGCGATGAAACGGCTCATCAGCCTCGAAGAGCACGCCATGTGCCTGCTGGGATTCGAGCGGGCGCAGCAGTGCTTGCACGCCGTTGAACGGATGTGTAATCGAGGTGGTCGCCCCCAATCTATAGCCGGCGCCACAGAGCGCGTTGAGCACGTCGCTCGAGCGCTCCCACCACATACTCTCGTACAGTCCGCCGCGGATGCCGCCCTCCTCGGCCGCCCCGCGGGCAACTTCCACGATCAGATAACCTGACGGCTTGAGCACACGCTTGACCTCCGCGGCGATGCGCTCCAGATCCAGCGCGTGGTCAAGTGAATTCGTGTAAACGTAATCGATCGAGTGATCCGCGAACTGCAGATGATGAAAGTCCCCTGTGACCACGTGCCTGTTTGCGGAGCCGGGGTTGAGGTCGATTCCGACCGCGAAGCATCCGAGCGCTATGAACGCCTTGCACTCGGCGCCGGTACGGGCGGCAAGGCATAGCACTGAGCGCGCTTCCCAGGGAAGTGGCAATAAAGACAGCCGCGCCTGGAGAGCCTCGGCGAACCGCTGGTCATACTCGGTGAGATCAAGCTTGCCGAGCTTCGCGCGCTGATGGCGCACGTAATCCTCGTAGCTCTTGTATTGCCGGCGCGATAACTCCCCTTTGCCAGCGCCCTTTGTCCAAGGGCGACCCCATGCATCACCTAGGGCCGAGATCCGGTGAAGCATCGTCTTATAGACGCGCCTCGGCTTACCCATGGTCGAGAAGGGCGCTGACTACGGGTCGGGCGCTCCACACTCGCGGCTGAAACACCAGACATTCATTCATGTTCGCCTCCCCTCGCACCAGGAATCGGAACTCCTCCAGTGCATCGAAGATGTAGAACGTGGCGTCGGCCAGCACGACTTTAGCAACGTACGCGCCTGGACCGAGCACCAACGGGCGGAAGTGAAGGCAAAGTACTCCCTCGCCTGGGTCTATGCGCAGCGGCTGCGCATCGCGGCCGCTGTTCAGATTCAGAACTAGTTCGCCGCCGTGCGACAGATTGCGGACGAGAACGGCAAAGTGCAGGTCATCGACGGTTCGCGACGCTATGTAGCGGACGTGAAGAACGGCGTCGCGGCCGGCGCAGGCCTCATGCAGCCGTTCGCCGCTCTCCTGCGCCAGGTACACCTCGCGGATGGCGACCTCAAGCGGCGCCTGGTTGCGCGACCTCGAACGAAGCGTTTGGTCGTGCGCCGAAATGCTCGACGACACGTCCGACATGTCGTTTTCGTACCGGCTTACAACGTCGGTCGGCGGCCCGCTCGCGGCGACGTGACCGTCGCGCAAGTACACGACGTGATCACTCATGGAAAGAATAGCGTTCATGCTGTGGGAAACTACGACTACCGCCGCGCCTCGGCCGCGCAATTCGGCAAGCTTGCGATAAGACTTCGCGCGAAAGCGCATGTCGCCTACGGCGAGCACTTCGTCGATGAAGACGACGTCGGGCGAGGTCATGATGGCACAAGCAAAACCGAGCCGCGCCGTCATGCCCGAGCTATAGGTCTGCAAAGGGGCCTCTATGGCGTCGCCGATCTCCGCAAAGTCAATCACCTCGTCGAGGCTGGAAGCGATCTCCCTCTCGCCGAGACCGAGCATCGCCATGTTGAGGTATATGTTCTCGCGGCCGGAGAGCACCGGGTTGAACGCCGCGCCCAAGGCGAAAAGCGGTGCCACCCGTCCGCGAACGAGCGCTTCGCCCTCGTCTGGCTTGATCAGGCCACTCAAGATGCGAAGAAACGTGGTTTTACCGCTGCCATTGGGGCCGATTAAGCCGATGCCGGAACCGCGCCGCAACTCGAGGCTGACATCTTTGAGAGCCCAGAATTCACCGCGGCGCAGCTGAGCACCGCGGTCCTTTCCGGCGAGCTCGCGGATGATATCCACGACACCGTACGACATCGCGTATCTCAAACGGCGCGCGAACTTTTTAGAGACGCCGTGCGCCATCACCAGAAGATCGTCCATTCTGCTATGCGCGCAGCCGTTCTATGACGAACGGCATTGACACCTTGCACACGAGCCAGCCGGCCCCAAGCGCGATTAGCGACAGAAGAGCGATCAGGGCCGTGTTCGCCGCCATGCTGAGCGGCGCGGCGATCGCGAGCTCGCGCGCGGTAACAAGCAGTGGTGTGACGGGATTCAGGCGAACGAGCGTACCGAATACAGTGTCGGCAGCCGGCACAGGATAGAGGACCGGGCTAAAGAAGAGCCAGATCATCAGGCCAATCGTTATGGCGCGCGAAAGGTCGTGGTATAGCGAGGCAAACGGCGCGACCAGCAGGCCCAGGCCGTATGCGAGCAGGATCAATACGGCAGCCACCGGAACGGCCAGCAGCGCACCCCAGGCCAGCGAAACATCGAACAGCACAAAGGTCGAGAGGATAAGCAACACGCGCACAGCAAAGTTCACCAGCACATCGCCGAGGCCGGCGATCAGTAGCGCCTCGCGCGGGAAATAGATTCGCGCCAATACGCCGCGAGATTTTTGTATGAGCGAGGGCGGAGCCGCGAGCGCTTCGGCAAAAGTCTGCCAAAGCGACATGGAGAAAATGAGGTACGCCGGATAAGGAAGATCGGTTTCCGAAATGCGCAAAATCTGCGAACGCGTCGCTAGCGTCATCCCGAGCGCTACGGCGACGGGAGGGATCACGATCCAGAGGTAGCCAAGCAGGGTTTGGCGATATCGAGCGCTCAGGTCGCGGACCAGGATGCGCCACGCGAGATAACGCGCTGCCTTCAGATCTCGTACGGCGGTGCATAGCAGCCGAAGCGGCTCGCGTAACTCGGAACGCGGCGTATAACGGCGCTCGTTCATGGCATCTGCCCGTTCATGGCCGTGAAAGCCTCTTGCCAATGCGGTAGTCGGATCCCAAAGTCTTCGGCAAGGCGCGCATTGGAGAGCACGGAATAGCGGGGCCGTCGTGCCGGCGTGGGATATTCGTTCGTGCTAATCGGCTCCAACCGAGCGTGCGGCCGCTCCAAATCCGCGAGAATGGCTTGGGCGAATCCAAACCAAGTGGTCTCGCCGCCGCACGTCATGTGATACAGCCGCGATGGAGATTCGGCGAAGATGCGCTCGGCCACTCCAGGGTCGAATAAGCGGGCGAGCAAAGTGCCCGTCGCCTGGGCAACGGACCGTGCCCAGGTCGGCGCGCCGCGCTGATCCGCGACAACGCGCAAAGACTCACGCTCCTTCGCCAGCCTGCGGATCGTGAGGTAGAAGTTCTTTCCTCTGCTGGCGTAGATCCAGGCCGTTCGCAAAACGACCGCACGCGCGCCCGACTCCCGGACGCGCAGCTCGCCGGCCAATTTGCTTCGGCCATAGGCACCGAGCGGCCGAGGCGGGGCCGACTCTTCGTATGGCGAACGCGCCTCTCCATCAAAAACATAGTCGGTCGAATAGTGCACGAGCAGCGCCCCGAGCCTGCGGGCCTCCTCGGCCAGCACGCCGGGGGCATCCGCGTTTACACGCCACGCGCGGGGCTCGTCCGCCTCGGCAGCATCGACCATGGTGTATGCAGCGGCATTGATGATCACGTTCGGAGAATGCGTCCGCACCGCGGCACGGAGCCGATCGGGGTGTTCCATGTCCACCTCCGCCCGTCCAAGAGTCGTCAAGGACCCCAGGAAGCCGAGCGCAGGTTGAAGCTCCCAGCCGATCTGACCGTTGCCACCGAACAGCACGATGGTCAAGCAAAAACCTCGGCCTGTTTCAGCAACGTCCCGCGGCGGTCCTTGTCGCTCACGATCGGTTCGCTGTCGAGCGGCCAGCGAATCGCGAGTTCCCGGTCGTTCCAAAGGATGGTGCGCTCGTGCTCTGGCGCGTAATAGTCCGTGGTCTTGTAGAACACGATCGCGTGTTCCGAGAGCACCATGTAGCCGTGTGCGAAGCCCGGCGGGATCCAGATCATGCGATGGCCTCCTCCGGTCAGCGTAACGCCCACCGATCGGCCAAAGGTCGGAGAGCTGCGACGCAAGTCGACAGCAACGTCGAAGATTTCGCCGGCGAAGGCCTGGACCAGTTTTCCCTGGGCGTGCCGGATCTGGTAGTGCAGGCCGCGCAGCACGTTTCGCACCGAGAACGACGTGTTGTCCTGGACGAAACCAATATCCAGGCCGGTTTCCTCCTTGAAGGTTCGACGGTTGTAGCTCTCGAGAAAGAAGCCGCGCTCGTCCTGGTGCACGCGCGGCTCGAGCAGCAACACGTCGGGGAGCTCGGTACGCGTCACTTTCACGATAGCAGCCGCTCCGTCAGCACGCGCCGCAGATATTCGCCGTAACCGCTTTTTTCCAGGGGCTTGGCCAACGCTTCGAGTTCGGTTCCGCTAATGAAGCCCATGCGGTAGGCGATTTCCTCCGGGCAGGCAATCTTGAGCCCCTGGCGGCGCTCGATCGT
>Ga0075420_100006076_pt1 | contig 10663 bp, 6 predicted proteins | sample SoiMetdeltSBSDD4_FD_75296 | JGI IMG/M metagenome (GOLD analysis project Ga0075420, IMG submission 75296) | Bulk soil microbial communities from a Populus tree surrounding site in Tennessee, USA - Soil MetaG P. deltoides SBSDD4 | ecosystem: Environmental > Terrestrial > Soil > Tree plantation... | reverse complement strand
CGTTGGTCCAGTCGAGGCTGTCCACGGTCAGATAGATCGGCCGGTAGCCGATGCTGGCCGCGATCCGGTTGACGCGGGCGTTGCGGGCGCCGGCCGAGGCGCTCCAGAGCGGGCGGGTCGTCCTGCCGGTGACGGCGCTGATGACGGCGTCGGCGTTCTCCAGGTCGGCGCGGACGGCCGCGTCCGAGACGGTGGTGAGGTCGAAGACGCTGTGGCCGTGGCTGGCGACCTCGTGGCCGTCGTCGGCGATCCGCTTCAGGATGGTCCGGCCGGGCTCCCGTTCGGCCCACCAGCCGAGGACGAAGAACGAGGTCCGCAGGCCCTTCTCGTTCAGCGTGTCGAGCATCGAGACGGCCGGCTCGTAGCCGGCCCCGATGTTGACGACCAGCGAGACGTTCGGGCGGTTCGGGTCGCCGCGCACGACCTCGTCCGGGGAGACCTCGACGGTGCGGGCGGGCGCCTCGAGCGGGTTCGGGGTCGGCTCCTGGGCGGCACCCGCGGCCGGCACGAAAAGGAGGAGGACGGCGAACAGCGACGCCAATGTCACCGAGGCCGTGGACTGAAGTCCACGTCTACCTTCGTCAGTCCCTACGGGACTGGAGTGACGGTGTCGACGGCCGCTCCTGCGTCCCGTAGGGACGCTGCGAGGGTAGGCAGGGACTTCAGTCCCTGACGCGATGCTGTTCATTGAGTCAGGATAGCATCCTCCCGCTGGTATACTCCGATCATGCAGGTGCTGCTCGCCGGGCCGCGCGGATTCTGCGCGGGCGTCTCTCGAGCGGTCGAGATCGTCGAGCGGGTGCTCGAGATCTACGGACCGCCGGTCTACGTCAAGCACGAGATTATCCACAACCACCAGGTCGTGGCCGACTTGCGCAACCGCGGCGCCGTCTTCGTGGAGAGCCTTGACGAGGTGCCGCCCGGCAGCCCGCTGATCTTCTCGGCGCACGGCGTGCCGCCCTCGGACCGGGTGCTGGCCGACGAGCGCGGTCTGAAGGTGATCGACGCGACCTGCCCGCTGGTGACCAAGGTCCACCTCGAAGCGATCCGCTACGCGAAGCGCGGCTATCACGTCCTCTACGTCGGGCATCGCGGCCACCCCGAGCCGATCGGCACGCTCGGCGAGATCGGAGCGGACCAGGGGATGCTGATCGAGACGCTGGCCGAGGCCGACACCGTCAGGGTGCCGGATCCCGAGCGCGTGGTCGTGCTGACCCAGACGACCCTCTCCGTCCAGGACACCCAGGCGATCCTCGCCCGGCTGCGCGAGCGCTTCCCGAAGCTGGAGCTGCCGCCGACCGAGGACATCTGCTACGCCACGACCAACCGTCAGGCGGCCGTGGCGGAGCTATCGACCGAGGCCGAGCTGGTCCTGGTCGTTGGATCGAAGACCAGCTCCAACTCGAATCGGCTGGTCGAGACGGCCCGGGCGCGCGGGCGGGCGGCATACCTCGTGCAGAGCCCCGAGGAGATCGATCCGGCCTGGCTGGAGGGCGTCAAGTCGGTCGCCCTGAGCAGCGGCGCGTCCGCCCCCGAGTACCTGGTGCAGCAGACGATCGCCCGGCTCCGCGAGCTTGGCGCCGAGCAGGTCGAGGAGCGGGTGATCGTGGCCGAGGACGTCTCGTTCCCGCTGCCGAAGGTACTGCTCCAGGTGATCCCGTGATCGAGCCAGATCAGGCGGCCCAGACGCCGACCTTTCCGAAGATCCGCAAGCGCCGCAAGGGCCCGTACGCCGCCGACGCGTGCGGCGATCCGCCCCCGCCCGAATTCCTGAAGGGCATCCACGAGTTCAACGAAGGCGAGTTCTTCGAGCAGCACGAGACGCTGGAGCTGCTCTGGCGAGCGACGGAGTCCGACATCCGGTATCTGTACCAGGGCGTCCTGCTGATCGGGGTCGGCTTCTACCACCAGCAGCAGAACAACTATCACGGCACCCAGGCGAAGATCGCGGCCGGGATCGAGATGCTGGAGTGGTTCGCGCCGGCCTGCCAGACGGTCGACGTGGCCGACCTGATCGCGAAATCGAAGGTCTGCCTGGAGCAGATCCAGTCGCTGGGGCGCGAGCGGCTGCAGGAGTTCGACCGCTCGTCGATCCCGCGGGTCAGGCTGCTCGCGTAGCCCGCGCCGATCGAGCAGGACGGGGGCGACGGGCCGGCGGACGGCACCACGCAACGGGCCGACGGTATCTGAACCGTCGGCCCTTCGCGTGGTGCTCGGCAGCTATTGAGTGGGGTAAGACTCTCAGAAGCTAGTGGGTGTGGGAGAGCGATCAGGCGAAGACGCCGAGCAGCCAGAGCAGGACGATCAGGCCAAGAGGAACTCCCAGCAGCCAGAGGACGATGAAGACCATGATTGCTTCCTCCTGGACGTTGACGAAAAGCGCGTCGTTCCTACCGAACGCTTAAAGCAGGGATCGTGCCAGGGGCGAGTTGCGAGTGGCGAGTTGCGAGTGAACCCCTCTCGTAACTCGCCACTCGCAACTCGTAACTCGCGGTTTGTCAGGCGGCCAGGCCGTTCCCGAAGACCGTCGTCAGCCAGACCGAGATCAGCGAGAGCCGGTCGCTGAAGATCAGCAGCCCCATCCCGACCAGCAGGAAGCCGCTCACCAGCTCCAGGGCGTGCATCCGCGCCTTCACCGCCGCCAGCAGCCGTAACGACGTCCCGAGCGCCAGCCCCGTCAGCACGAACGGCACCCCGAGGCCGAGCCCGTAGACGAACAGCAGCAGCATCCCCTGCCCGACCGTCTGCTCCTGGCTCGCGAGGGCCAGCAGGCCGGCCAGGAACGGGCCGATGCAGGGGGTCCAGCCGGCCGCGAATGCCGCGCCGAGCAGCAGCGCCCCGACGTAGCTGCCGTCCTTGCCGCCGATCGAGAGGCGACGCTCTTGCATCAAGAACGGGATCCGGATCAGGCCGAGCGTGTGGAGCCCGAGCAGCACCACCAGCAGCCCGGCGATCCGGAGGATGATCGTCTGGTTGCGCACGAGCACCTGGCCGACCACCGAGGCCGAGGCCCCGAGCGCCGCGAACACCAGCGACAGCCCGATCACGAACGCCACCGATCGCCCGACGATGTGGGCGCGTGTGGCGGTGTCCCGCGCGCCCTGGATCTCCTCGACGCTCAGGCCGGTCATGTAGCCGAGGTAGGCCGGGAGGAGCGGCAGCACGCACGGCGAGACGAACGAGAGGAAGCCGGCGCCCGCCGCCAGGGCCAGGGTCAGGGGGTTGAGGGGGAGCGCCTGCGGGTCCATGCCGGATCAGCGGGTCAGGGGGCGGTCTCGCGGATCAGCGCCAGGATGTCGGCGTGGAGGCGCGGGCCGGCCGCTGCGAGGATCGACGGGCACCCCACGGCCCAGGGCGACCCGAGGCGGTCCGTCACGATGGCGCCAGCCTCCTCGCAGAGCAGGACGCCGGCCGCGGTGTGGACCGGCGAGGAGAGCTCCAGCAGGAGGTAGGCGCCGATCCGCCCGGACGCGAGGTACGCCAGCGAGAGGGTGCTGCTGAGCATCCGGAGGTCCCACTTGTCGGCAAGGATGGCGGCCCGCGTGAACTCGGCGCCGATGGCGCTGTCCATACCCGGCTTGGAGGTGCCGGCCGAGAAGCTGAGGATCGGCGAGCCCGGGTCCGTGGCGAGCCGGATCGGGCCTGTGGGCGTGACCTGGAAGGCGCCCTGGCCGCGCTCGGCGATGAAGCGGTCGCCGGTGACGCCGTCGCCGACGGCCGCGACGCTGAGGACGCCATCCCGGACGAGCGCGACGTTGACGGCGTAACCGGGGATGTTGGAGGCGAAGTTGCGGGTCCCGCAGATCGGGTCCACCAGCCAGTACGGCCGGTCGCCGATCTGGTCCTCGCCGCCGCGCTCCTCCCCGACGACGGTCCACTCGGGGTACGCCGCGAGCAGGCTGGCGCGGATCGCGTCCTCGCAGGCGACGTCGGTGCCCGTCACCAGGTCGCGCCCGCCCTTGCCGGTGATCTGGTCGGCGCCGGCGCGCCTTCGGATCAGCTCCAACGCCGCGTCGACGGCCGCCAGCGCCGCCCCGGTCTCCGCTCGCATGTTCACCTGCGCCCCTCTCACGTCATCGTCCCGCGATCCGTGCCTGATTATGGCCGACGACTCCCCGCAGCCGAAGATCGTTCGTCGCATGGGCTACCGAGGGCTGTCCGGTGGGGGTGTCGAAAGCGGCCGGGACGGCCGCGCTCCCAGCGCCGTATCATCGGGGCATGCGCGGCGAGCGGTCGATCACGACGCGGTGGCCCGGACGGGCGGCGGTGGACCTGGTGCTGGGGATCGACCCGGCCCGGCCGGAGCCGCTGCATCGCCAGTTGTACGGCGGGCTGCGCGCCGCGATCCTCGAACAGCGGCTGAAGCCGGGCGCCCGGCTCCCGTCGACGCGCGCCCTGGCGACGACCCTCGGGCTGGCCCGCAACACCGTCCACGGCGCCTACGATCAGCTCCTGGCCGAGGGGTACCTGGAGACGCGCCACGGGTCCGGCACCTACGTCGCGGCGAGCCTGCCGGACGACGCGCTGCGGGCCGTCGCCGGACGGGCGTCGAACGGGACCGTCGACCGGGGCGCGGCGCCGGCGCCCGTGCCCGCCGGCACGGTCGGGCAGCGCCTCTCGAACTGGGGTCGCCGGGTGGCCGAGATCGCGCCGGCCCCGTACGCCGCGCCCAGTGCCTCGCTGCCGATCGACTTCCGCCACGGCCGCCCGGACGTCGTCCACTTCCCGATCGACGAGTGGCGGCGGGCGGCCTCGCGACAGTTGCGCCAGATGGACCACGACGACCTCTGGTACGGCCCGCCGGCCGGGCTGCCGTCGCTGCGCGAGGCTTTGGCCGAGTACCTGGGCCGGGCGCGCGGCGTCCGCAGCACGCCGGAGCAGATCGTCGTGACGACGGGCACCCAGCAGGCGGTCGACCTGATCTCGCGCCTGCTGGTGGAGGCCGACGACGTGGTGGTGGTCGAGGATCCGTGCTACCCGGGGGCGCGACGCGTCTTTGAGGCGCTGGGCGCGACGCTGCTGGACGTGCCGGTCGACGAGCACGGCCTGCGCACCGAAGACCTGCCGGAGAGGCCCGCTCGGCTGGTCTACACGACGCCCTCGCACCAGTACCCGAGCGGCGCGACGCTCCCGGTCAGCCGCCGACTGGACTTGCTGCGCTGGGCCGAGCGCCACGACGCCCTGGTCATCGAGGACGACTACGACAGCGAGTTCCGGCACGTCGGGCGGCCGTTGGAGGCGCTCCAGGGGCTCGACCGGGCGGGGCGGGTGGCCTACGTCGGCAGCTTCTCGAAGGTGCTGTATCCGGCCCTGCGCCTGGGGTACCTGGTGGCGCCGCCGGCCCTCGTGCGGCTGGCCTCGGAGGCGAAGCGCCTGCTCGACCTCCAGACGGCGACGCCCGGCCAGGAGATGCTGGCCGAGCTGATCCAGTCCGGGCAGTTCGAGGCGCACCTGCGACGGATGCGGCGGGTGTATCGCGGGCGGCGGGCGGCGCTGTTGGAGGCGCTGGAGCGTGAGCTGGGCGGGCTGGCGACGCCCGGCCCCAGCGACGCCGGCCTCTACCTGCGGCTGGTGCTGGCTGAAGGCCTGGACGAGGAGGCGGTGGCGCGTCAGGCCGCCGAGCTTGGCGTCGCGGTGTACCCCGCCGGGCCGTACTTCGCGCGGCCGGTGGCCCGGCCTGGCCTGATCCTCGGGTACGCCGCCCTCGACGAGGCCGGCATCGCCGAGGGGATCCGGCGGCTGCGCCTCGCCATCGACAGTTTGCTGGCGCTTCCCTGAGGCACGTCAAGCTGGCGCCACGACTACCGCTCGACAAAGTCCGTTGTCATCCTGAGGCACCCGGCGACGACCCATCGCGGCCGATCGCGTGCCGAAGGATCTCCCGGATTGTCCCGCGCCGCGACGTGGGATCGGGGCACGAACAGACTCCGAGGCCTCCATCCCGATTCGGGCGCCAGTTCCGGCCCCGACAAACTGCTGCCGGGGCGGCAGTCCGTGAGATCATTCACGGCGCGATCAGCCGGGAGGAGGCATGAGCGGCCGCTCAGGATGACATGGGAGATGGCCGCCGTCGAAACGCGCAGCCCATGACGTTCCCCGTAAATCGGCCTGCTCGTAGGCCTGCAAGCAACCAGATGCGACGCCTACGCCAATGGTCGCGGGCCGGGGTGAGGGGCGCGGCCTATGCGTCCAGCGCCGCCAGCTCGGCCTCGGCCTCGGGCACCCAGTGCGTCATCTCCATCGACAGGTACAGGTCGATGGCGACGTTCAGCTCGGCGCGGGCCTCGTGCTCGCGGCCAGTGTGGCGGTACAGCTTGCCGAGGCTGAGGTGGGTGTGGGCCTGGAGCGGGCGCATGCCGAGTTCTTCACCGATGGCGAGCGCCTGCCGATACTGGCCCTCGGCTCGATTGACGTCCGGGCTCTCGCCGGCCGCGATGGCGTCGCCAAGCTCGCGGAGCGCCATGGCCTCGAATCCGCGCTCCTGGTGGTCCCGCCCCATCCGAACGGCGCGCTCGGCTGTCCGCCGGGCGTCTTCGAGGCGGCCAGCCTGGAGATAGGCGCCCGCCAGCCAGCCCATCCAGAGTGAGACACACGGCAGCCAACCGCGCTGGTCGGCCCGCTCCATCGCCGTTTCGAGTCTGACAATGGCGTCCTCAGCCCGCCCGTCCAGGGTGTACGCATGGCTCAGGAACGCGAGGGTCCCAACTGGCGGGAGCCCGAGTTGATCGCAAATCTCCAAAGCCCGCTCGAAGCGGGGGATCGCCCGATCGACTTCGCCGTTGATGACCTGGACGAGCCCTACCTGATCCAGCGCGAGACGGATCGTGAGCGCGTGTTGCGCTTCCTGCGCAATTTGGAGAGCCTCGTCGACGTGAAGCATCGCCTCAGGAAACTCGCCGCGCCATGCAAGCGAGTAACCCAGGTAGCCTCGCGACACGACGGCCGGTGTGAAGACCTGGCCCAACCGTGCGGAGGAGATGTCTCCCTTCGTCAAATCGGTGCAGCTACGTAAGGTGTCAATTGCACGGTCGTAGTCGCCCATCTCAAAGGAGGACGCGCCCACCACGTCCGAAGCCGCAATCTGCAGTTCGACATGTCCCACCTGTTCGGCAAGGGCGAGCGCTCGCCTGCCGGTCTCGACCGCCTGCCGGTGATCGACCAAAACTCGGAGGTGGTGAGCCTCATAGGTCAGGGCGCGCACGAGGCGCAACTGGTCACCGGCACCCTCGGCGAGTGCGCGAGCCTGCAGGGTGTACTCAATGGCACGATGGTACTGATTCATAGCGAAGTGCGCGGTGCGCAGCTCGAACCGGACGTCGATGGCCTGTTCTCTGATTTCTGGCGTAACGTCCATCTGCTCCAATGCTGCCAGTGCCTGCTCGAAATGATCGATTGCTTCACGGCTTGCTGAGTGGCCCATCGCGCGCTGGCCAGCCCGCCGGCAGTACTCGAACGCCTTCTCCCAGGCGTGCCCGCGGAGGGCGTGCTGGGCCAGCCGCTCGACGTGCTCGTCGAGGCGATCGGGGTAGAGCGCCTCGATCGCCTCGACGATCCGACCATGGAGGATTCGACGGCGCTCCTGGAGCAGACCGCCGTATGCGACCTCGTGGGTGAGGGCGTGCTTGCACGTCAGCTCCAACTCGGGGAAGAGGCTGACCGCGTAGAGCAGCTCGGCGGCCTGGAGGCGCGAGATCCCGGCCTGAAGCTCGGCGTCCGTCATCTCGGCGATCCGCTGGAGCAGCGCGAACGGCACGTCCTTGCCGATCACGGCGGCGGTCTGGAGCAGGCGCTTGTCCTCGGGCGGCAGGCGGTCGATGCGGGCGGCCAGGACGGCCTGGACGGTGGCCGGCACGCGGACGCTCTCGACCGGGCCGGCCAGGCGGTGTGCTCCACGCTCGCCGACCAACGCGCCGGTCTCGACCAGGGCCCGAACGCTCTCCTCCAGGAAGAACGGGTTCCCGTCCGTCCGGCCGATCAGCAGCGCGTTTAGCGGCTCGACGCTCGGATCGTCGCCGAGCAGGGCGGTCAGCAGCTCCTCGGCGCTGGCCTGCCCGAGCGGGTCGATCCGGAGCTGGGTGTAGTAGCTCTTGTTCCCCCAGGTGTGGGTGTACTCTGGGCGGTAGTTCACCAGCAGGAGGATGCGGGCGGTCGGCAGCGCTTCGACCAGGCCGTCGAGCAGCGCCTGGGTCTCGGCGTCGATCCAGTGAAGATCCTCGAACACCAGCAGCAGCGGCTGCTCCTGGCTTTCTCTGAGCAGCAGGCGGCGCAGCGCGTCGAGCGTGGTCTGGCGGCGGCCGGCCGGGTCGAGCATCGCCCACCCGTCATCATCAACCGGCAGATCCAGGAGGGCCAGCAGCGGCGGCAGGATCGCGGTCAGGGCCGGATCGAGCGCCAGGAGCTTGCCGGTCAGCTTCTCGCGGACCGTGCGCGGGTCGTCGCGGGGCTCAATCCGGCAGTAGTTCTTGAGCAGGTCGGTGACCGGCAGGTAGGAGGTCGCCTTGCCGTACGAGACCGACCCGGACTCCAGCACCAGCCAGTCGCGGGTGCGCTGGGAGTGGACGAACTCGTAGAGCAGGCGCGACTTGCCGACGCCGGGCTCGCCGACCGGCGCGACCACCTGGCCGTGACCGGCGCTCGCGAGGCCGAGCGCTCGCTGGATCGCGTCAAGCTCGGCCTGTCGCCCGACGAACGGCGTCAGGCCGCGCGCCGCCGCGGCCTGGAAGCGCCGACGGCTCGGGCCGGCGCCGAGCAGCTCGAACGCCTCGACCGGCTCAGCCAGCCCCTTGACCGGGATCTTCCCGAGCGACCGGACCTCCACCAGGCCGTCGACCAGCCGCACCGTCTCGGCGGTCAGGCGGACCGTGCCGGGCACGGCGAGCTGCTCCATCCGCGCGGCCAGGTGGGTCGTCGGGCCGATCGCCGAGTACTCGACGTACAGGTCGTTGGAAATCGAGCCGACCACCACCTCGCCGGAGTTGAGCCCGACCCTGGCGTTCAATTCGACGCCGGCCCGGGCCCGGGCGGCCTCGCCGTATCCTCGAATCGCGTCCTGCATGGTCAGCGCGGCGTAGCTGGCGCGGGCGGCATGATCTTCGTGCGCCAGCGGCGCCCCGAAGAGCGCCATGATGCCGTCGCCCATCACCCGGCAGACGGTCCCCTCGAATCGGTGGACCGCCTCGATCATGGCGCGCACGGCCGGTTCGAGGAGCGCCCTGGCTTCCTCGGGATCGAGGTCCCGGATCAGCTCGGTGGAGCCGACGACGTCGGCGAAGAGGACGGTGACCTGCTTGCGCTCGCCCTCCAGCTCGGCGCGGCTGGCGAGGATGCGGTCGGCGAGGTGGCGCGGGGTGTAGCTCTCCGGGGATGGAGCCCCCGACGGGGTCGGCCTGGAGGCAGCGGCGTTGCTCTCATCCGTCAACCGAGCGCCACACTCGCCGCAGAAGCGATTGGTCGGCGGGTTACGGCTGCCGCATGCATCGCAGGCCCGCACGAGCGCCGCGCCGCACTCGCCGCAGAACTTGTTCCCGGCCGGATTCTCCGCACCACATGATGCGCACGCCATGGCGCAACCCCCGACGACACAGGCGGGCGGCACGATGCGCGGAGTATAGGGGTTGAGGGTGGGGGCGGCCTACGCCGTGCGCATCCTCGGGCGGACGGACTCGCGGCGGCTGGGGGCCAGCACCGTCTCGCCGCTCGCGATCATCCCCTCGACGTGCGGGACGTGCTCGAAGTCGGCCTCCACCACGTCGGCGTCGACGCGCACGTTCCGGCCGAGCTTCAGACCCGGCGGGATCCGTACCCGCTTGCCGACGACCGAGATCCCGGTCGAGAGGTTCTTCGGCTCCATTCGGTTCAGCGTCATGTCGTCGCCGTAGCCGACGTGCGCGCCGGCCCCGATCACCACTTCCTTGTCCAGGATCGAGCAGTCGATGACGGCGTTGCGGCCGACGATCGTGTCGTTCATGATGATCGAGTCTTTCACCACGGCGCCCTCGGCGACGAAGACGCCCGGCGACAGCACGCTGTGCTCGACCGTCCCGACGATGTGGCAGCCGTGCGAGATCAGGCTGTTGGTGACCTTCGCCGCGCCGCTGATCTTGGCGGGCGGGCGCTCCTCGCTGCGGGTGTGGATGACCCAGTCGTAGTCGGACATCTCGAACTCGGCCGGGTCGGCGAGCAGGCCCATGTTCGCCTCCCAGTAGGAGGCGATGGTGCCGACGTCCTGCCAGTAGTCGGGGAAGTGGTAGGCGAACACGCGGTCGATGCCGACCATGCGCGGGATGACGTCCTTGCCGAAGTCGTGGGCCGAGCCGCGCATCCGCGAGTCCTCGACGAGGCGCTGGGTCAGGATCTCGGGCTCGAAGACGTAGATCCCCATCGAGATCAGGTTGCTGCGTGGCTCGGGCGGCTTCTCGTCGAACTCGACGACGCGGCCCGCGTCGTCCACCACCATGGTGCCGAAGCGGTGGGCGTCCTCGATCGGCACTTCCATCACGCCGACGGTGACGTCGGCCTGCTTCTCGCGATGGAAGTCGATCATCTTCCCGTAATCCATCTTGTAGACGTGATCGCCGGAGAGGATGACGCAGAGGTCCATCTTCCAGTCCGCGAGCATCGGCAGGTTCTGGAAGACGGCGTCGGCGGTGCCCTTGTACCAGTC
>Ga0075420_100006073_pt1 | contig 10664 bp, 8 predicted proteins | sample SoiMetdeltSBSDD4_FD_75296 | JGI IMG/M metagenome (GOLD analysis project Ga0075420, IMG submission 75296) | Bulk soil microbial communities from a Populus tree surrounding site in Tennessee, USA - Soil MetaG P. deltoides SBSDD4 | ecosystem: Environmental > Terrestrial > Soil > Tree plantation... | reverse complement strand
AGTCGAGGACATCGTCAACGAGGCGGTCTACAAGACGCACGCGCGAGGGTTCATCGGCCTGCAGATCCACGGCCTGAGCCAGCGGGAGGTGGATGCGAACCCGGGCGCGGGCATCACGACCAGTCAGCCGCTGACGATCAAGTGGCGGAATATCAGAATCCGTCCGCTCACGTAGTCCGCGGGTCCGCTGACCGCGATCCCTGGGACTACCAACCACGCCGCCAGATTTGTAACGCCGGCGAACAGTTCGCGCGCGGCCGATGGCGTGGCGGCCGCGAACAAGCCAGAATTGCCTTCGGATCGTCCTTTGCTCTGATGATCCGGATGCGCCGGTGTGCGGGAACTCTGTTCGTGTGCGGGTTGACGTTCCTGGCAGCGCCTGCCAGGGCGGCGCAATCCTCGACCGAGGACGGCATCCGCGCGATGCTGCGCGGCGACTATACGGCCGCCGCTCGCGCCCTGCGGCCGCTCGCGGATGACGAGGGGCGGCCGGATGCGGTGGCGCAATTCTTCCTCGCCCTGCTTTACGACACGGGTCTGGGCGTCAAAACCGACATGGCACGCGCCTGCGGACTGTTCCTGCGGTCCGCCGCACAAGCGCACCCCTTCACGGAGCAGTCGGCCGCGATCGCCGCCTCGATGCAGGAGCAGCTCGGCGGTGGTGCGTCGCTGCTGTGCGTTGCCGAGGAGCGCTGGCGAGGAGGGCCACCGCAGGCGTTCGTGCTCGGGCCCGACCATCGGGTTGTCTTCGCGGACACGACCGTCCGCGTGATCCACGGCGAGCAGGAGCAGCAGAGCACCATTCTGCATTCACCCGTGAACCTGTTCCTGCCGATTCAGTACTCACCGCTCGCCGTCACCCGACCTGCCGCCGCGCGGCGTCATTTCTTTCAATGGTTCCAGTGGATGCCGGACGCACCCACGAATCCGTCGGCATGGACGCTCGGCTGGTTCTTGATGGAGGTCGTCGGCCACCAGTGGGTTGTGATTGCGGGCGAAAAGAGTCTCGCCGTGGTCAATGGCGCGTCCCCGCCGTCGTCGTACGACCTGTCGACAGTCGTCCGTCTGCGGGTAAACGCGAAGGGCGAGGCGGAGTTCACGATTACGGGCGGGGCCTCACCGCGCACAGAGGTGATTCCGGTGCATGTGCCGCTGATGTCGTTGGAGGCGCTCTTCGCGGAGCCCATCGTCACCGTCAGCGTGCCTGGCCCTTCGGCGCAGACCGGGACTGCTGATGGCGTTGCCGCCCTGGCGCGCGGCGACCATCAGCGGGCGGTCGAGATCCTGCGACCTCTCGCCGAGGACTGGCGATCCAGGGATATCGTGGCGCAGTTCTTCCTGGCGGGCCTCTACGACACGGGCCGTGGTGTCCCGGTCGACCCTCTGCGCGCGTGCGCCTTGTACCAACGAGCGGCGAGCAACTTCGACAGCCCGTTTGGCCGTCAGGCGATGGCGCTGTTTGCGTTGTCGATGGCGCGCGGCATCGAGTTCAACCAGGAGTGCCAGCGTCTGGCCAACGTCGGATTCGACAATGGATTCGAGCCCGTTACCTTCGATCTCGGACCCGGACACTCGGTCCACTGGACGCTGGCCGGGGCGACGGTCACCTACGATGGTCGAACCAGGCGCGAGGAACTGCCGCTGGCGATGCCGGGAGCGCGGGTTCTGCCACTGCGGCACACCGAGTTGACCAGAGACACGGTCCGATCTGGTTCCCGACATTTCATCGAGATGTTCATCTGGCAGCCAACGAGGCCGGATCGATGGGACCTCCAGTGGCACGTCTTCGAGGTCGTTGGCAGCCAGATCATCCGGATCGATACGCCGCAGCCGCTCGTCAGTATCGAGGGTGTGGCGCCGCCTTCGGCGGAGACGTTCGACGCGCGCTCGTACGCGACGCTGCGGGTGAACGACGAAGGAACTGCCGAGTGGGCGGTGCTGGAGGGAGAACACCGCAGGGTGGAGCTCATCGAGTCCGAAGCCGAACGGCGCGAGGTTCGGCAGGAAAAGCTCGCACGCGACGGGGCGCTGAAGCAGGTGGATTGGAAACGGCGCCACGACGTCAACCGATCGCCCACGCTGGCCTACGCGGACGCGGACGGGTGCGGGCTTCTCCAGCTGTACGGGTGGACCGCCGATCGCGCAGAGTCCATCGGTGTAACCGCCACGGGCTCACTACCCGGTTCCGCGGCCGAGCCGGGGACCTACGACCTCGCACGCGACGTCGCGACCATCACAGTCGTCACCCGCGTCTACGACGCACCTCAGCGCCGTTTCGACTTCTGCTCTGATGTCTCGATGCCGCTGGGCGCTGATGCCATCGGACCAGTGATCTGGCAGGCCGTCGCCGGGACGCTCACGATCGGGCTCTCGCCGCCGGGCATCCGGGCACGCTCACCGCATCTGCGCCGCGCGACGATCACCCTGAGCAACGTGGTGCTGCGGAACGCCGCAGGGACGACACTGAGGATGCCGGGACCGGTGAGACTGACGGCGATTGTGGGAGGCTTCGGCGGGTGAGGGCTCGGAATCGGTGGGTGAGAGCGGCGCGAAAAGCCCGTTGACCGTCTTTCACCCCAACCATCGAGCCACTCGCGGTCCGCGGACCGCGGTCCGTAGTCCGGTCGCCGGGTCTGAAGACCCGGCGCTACGAAAACGACTACAGACCACGGACTACGGATTACGGATAGCGCACAACGTGCGCCCGATGGCGGCGTCCTCGTCTGTGCTCTCCGCCACCGCCGGCAATACCTTGCTCGCCGTCGCCTCCGCGATCAATCGCTGTGCGTCCTCGGGCAGCAGGAACCGGTCTTTGACCGCCTGCTCCGCGGCTCGCGTGACCACGCACAGGTAGCCTTCCTGGGTGCCGTAGCGCTCCGCGAGCGACAACCGGGGGTCGTTCTTCGCGAGCCGTTCGGCTTTCGTGCGTGCGAACGGCACGTAGCCGCCCGCGAACCCGCAGCCCTGGCCAGCCAGAAAGCCCGTCTTGATGACGTTCCACCCCAGATAGGTGCCGAGGGGTGCCTGATACAGGACCGAGGAGACGCCGGCGGTTTCGTTGCCGTCGCGATTCACGCGCGGCACGTAGGTCGGGAGGCTCCTGCGCACGCGCGGCGGCACCATTGTCATGACTCCGGAGAGATCGGCGGCCTTGAACGACGGTCCGAAGTCGTAATCGAGCACCGGGTTGACGATCTGATCGTTGAAGGTGAGCCCGGGGATATCGGGAAGTCCCATCGCCGCCCGCGTGGGTGCGACCAGATCGCCGGCGGCCAGCATCGGGTATCGGCTTGCCGGCGGCGCCGTATCCCGCGTGACCCACTCGACGAGCGCCTGGGTGAGCGCACGCGTCGTATCGGCCTCGGGATTCGGGTTCTCGGGCAGCTCGCATTGGGCGCCGCCGAACGAGACCGGACCGCCGGGCTCGACGCGAAAGCCGCCGCGCCCGCCTCCGTGCGTCGTCCCCGGGTAGTAATAACGCCGCACGTTGTCCGGCAGTGGAACATCGGCCTTCGCGTCGGTCCCAATGAGATCCGGTGACATGCGCAGGCCCCAGAACTCTGCCGATCCGAATGCCTCCATGATTTTCGGACAGGTCTTGGTGGCCGTACAGCGATCGAGCAGGCTTGCCGGCTTCAGCCCGCGGGTGCGATCTGCATACCGTCCCCACCACACGATCCCGTCGCTGCCTGGCTCGTACGGACCGGCCGCGCCGCCGGGCAGCGCGAACCGGAGGTTCATCGGGGTCTGCCGCGCCGCGATCAGCGGAAAGGCGCCGTCCCACACGATCCGGTTCGACTCGTCCTGGTTGAATCCGAGGTGGATGAAGGTGCGGATGAAGTTGCCGGACTGCGAATACCCGATGCTGACGGTCCGGTCGATCGCTCCGGCGACGGGGTTCGCCGTGCCGCTGCGATCGCGATCGGCGTAGCGGAAGAACGACACGATATCGCGGGTTGCGGCGAGCCCGACGCCGAGGACCAGAGGATCCTTCGCCGTGTAGACGAGCTGATAGGCCCGGCCCGAGCGGAAGCCGTCGCGAAGGCACACCCGCGTGGGGTCGGGAGTCCCCGGGAACGGGGTCTTCTCGCAGTTCGCAAACGCCCAGTCGGACCGTGCGATCGTCTGACGGCCGTGCTGCGCGCCGTTTCTCGTCTCCGACGTGAAGCTCGTCATGACGGCGCCTGCCTCGGAGAGATCGGCGGGGAGGTACGGCTGTGGAGTGCCCATCGAGGCGAGGCGAATCGGCGCCGTCGACGCGCCATCCGGCACGTCGATGAAGCGCGCCATGACGGGACCGGTGAGCGCGCCGCCGCCGCGCATCTTCGCGACGGGGACGACGATCGTCTGGTTGTTCGGCGTCGGTACGACGTCGCCCTGCCATCCGCTGATCAGGGAGATGTAGCCATCAGGGCTGAGGGTGACCTGCCCGTTGCCCCGGTTCACGACCTGGTACAACAGCACCCGCGCGGCCTTCGTCATATCGACCGGCTTGGCGAGCGCAAACGTGGCGACGTATTCCACCTGGCCGCGCTCGTTGCGCGGCGCCAGCGCGAGATCCTGGATGAGCGCGTTGTGCGGATCGGCCGGATCGATCTCGCCATGGATCTTGCCGCGAAGGATCTCGAACGCACCGATCGTTCCGACCGCCCGGCCATCGTTGGCCGGCTGCCGGGTGAGCACCTCAATCCGAACGACTTCGGCGCGGCTGTCGAGAGGCGCCGCGGCCAGCAGGGCGGCGGCCAGCGCAATGACGACCTGAGACCGACGGCACGCGTGCATCATTCCTCCGTGAGAGACCGGCTCGCAGGCTGCAAGCACCGCAATTGTGCCATCTCGCCGTCACACGCGGTATGCTGACCAGCGGTGCCCGCTGTTTCATTGTCATGAGTCACATGAAGCCAATGTTTCTCCCCGGCGTCGAACAGAACCCCGGGGAAGGTCCCTATCGAACGCTGATCGAACAGATGCAGAAGCAGGGGGCGGAATACCCGCAAATCTGGCACCTGTTCGCTTACCTGCCCGCCACGGAACACCTGGCGCGTTTCACGCAGGCGGTGCTTCGCGGCCCGGCCCCGCTCAGCCCCGGACTCCGGGAATTGATCGCCGCCTATACGTCACAGAGAAACCACTGTCCGTTTTGACTGAAGTCCCACGCCGCAGTTGCGGCGGAGCTTCTCGGGGACCAGGAGCTGGTGCAGGCGGTACTGGCGGACGTGGAATCGTCGCCGCTGGACGAGCAGCACAAGGCGCTGTTCCGGTTCATCGACAGGGTCAATCACGACTCGCCGCAGATTACCGTGGCGGACCTCGACGTCGCCCGTGCGGCGGGGTGGACGGACGAAGCGCTGTATTTTGCCATCACCGTTTGCGCCCTCTTCAACTTTTTCAATCGATGGATCGACGCCACCGGTGTGCATGCGCTGTCAGACGAAGCGCATCGGCAGGGCGGAAAGCGGAGTGCGCAGTTCGGGTACGTCAGAAGCTGAAGACAACCTGCGCGTAAGGTCGGTGACGGCTTCGGCGAGTTGCGTGAAAGTCTCGCATTCGGGTTTTGTCGCAGGCTTGTCGCGGCCGCTTCCTGGCTCCCGCCTTCGGCCGGAAACGACGACTTACGTCGTGCCGTCGTGCCGTCGTAAGGGGGTCAGATCTTGTTTTTCAACATTCTGAATGTTGAAAAACAAGATCTGACCCCTCCGTCCTCCGTCGTCGTGCCAGCGCGAAGCGCAACGTGATCAGGTTCGCAGCGTGACAGCGAACAGCGGAGGAATTCCGAAGTTCCACCGCCCGAGTCTCCTCACTGTCCCGTGCCGGCCTCGCCCACGCCTCGCGGCACGCAGAGCACGGCCGTGAGTGCAAGCGCCGTGTAAACCGCCATCAGCCCAAACAGCGGCCGATAGCTGTCGAACATGTCGAACAGCGCGCCGTTGAGCGGATCCCCGATCGCGCCGCCGGCCATGCACAACACGAACATCGCGGACAGGACTCCGCGCTGGTGCTGCGGTATCGGCTCGACGAAGAGGGGATAGGCGTTGGCCATCGGCAGCGCCCAGCTCGCGGACGCGAGGGCGATCAGCGGCGTGGCCCGCGACATGTCGCCCACCCGGTCCAGCGCCAGCAGACAGATCGCCATCGACGCGAACCCCAACACGATCGTCTTCCGGCGGCCGATGCGGCGCCCGATGAACCCTCCAGGCAGCGCTCCAATCAGCGCGCCCGCCGCCCAGGCGATGAATCCGATGGTGACGTCTTCGGGGCGGACCCCGAAACGTTCGGTGCCATACAGCGCGTACCAGGTGGTGAACGTCTGGAACGTCAGCTGGAGCAGCAGGGTAGAGACGAAGACCGCGCGCAGGCCCGGAATGTCGCCACGAACCGCGGACCACGCGACCGCCGCGAGGGACCGATAGGTCGCCTCGGTCGCCCGTGTTTGCGCGACGCGCGGCTCGCGCAGCCACAGGGCGAACGCAGCACCGATGGCCACCACGGTTCCTGCGGCGATGAGGAACGCCGGCTGCATCCCGAGCATCCGTCCCAGCATCAGGAACACGATGGCACCGAGACACATGTGAAAGATCACCGAACCATTGCCGACGGAGCGGTATGCGGAAGGGACGCTGTCGGCGACCAGTGCCTGGAAAGGTGACCGCTGCAGATTGATCCCGGTGTAGAGCACCACCATCGCGGCGATGACGCCGGCAATGCCCGCCCGCGCGGACAAGGGAAACAGCGCCATGCCGGTCGCGGCCAGAGCGTAGCCGACCAGGACCAGCGGCAGGCGTGCTCTTCCGTTCGCCACGGCGCGATCGGACATCGCTCCCGCCAGAGGTACCAGCAACAGCAGCAATACGTTGTCGATCGCCATCACGGCGCCGATGATGGTGCGCCGATCGCCGAGCGCGCTCTGTACGAGCGGCGGCAGGAAGGCGCTGAGCAACGGGCCCGTTGCGCCGGCGAAAAGTCCGCCCCAACCGACAATGAGGCAGCTCAAATAAGCAGATCGGAGCGCTGCCCGATCGGGACCCACTCCCGGGCGTTCGCCGATGCTCACGTTGACGTCAACCGCAGGCACGGTCACCTCTGCCATCTGGAGATACTAGGCACCGCCCGGAACGGCAGCAATAGTCGGATAGCGTTAGTTACGCTCGCGGTTCGCGCTGTCAAGCCGTGGCTTCCGGCTTTAGCCGGAAGACTCCTGGGCTTTGGCTTCTCTTCAGTGGCTTCCGGCTTTCAGCCGGAAGGTCGGAGCTCGAGGCCCTGGGGGATCCTGGTCAGCCTCCGGGTGCGCGCTAACCAGAGATCGACTCGATGACGGCCTCGAGACCGTCGACGACGAGCGCGAGCTTGTCGTAGTCGATTTTGTCAGGCGTGTCGTCGCGCGTGTGGTACCAGGGATAACGGAACGGCGCGGTGTCGGTGACCATCATCGCAGGGTAGCCGGCCTGCCAGAATGCCCAGTGATCCGACCAGCCGACGCCCGGCAGCGAGGCGGGAATCGCTGCCGATTGCAGTGGAAATGACGTACGCTGCGTAAAAGCCCTCCGAGCCTTCAGCAGAAGCCGCGCCGAGCCCACGTTCGCGACGAACCCGATGAAATCGCCAGTGTCGGGATAAACCGCCGCCATCGGCGCGGGGTACTGCTGACTGCCTTTCTCGGCCGAGTAGTACCCCATCGTCTCCAGCGACAACATCCCGACGATGCGATCCCCGCGCGCTCTCGCGGCCGTGGCGTAGACGGCGCTCCCCATGTCCCTGGTCTGGAAGAAGGGCGGCTCTTCATTCACGAACGCGACGAACCGGATGGTGCGTGGCTGCGGCCTGCCTGACAGGCGCTGCGCCAGCTCCAGGACGGCGGCGACGCCGGTGCCGTTGTCGTTGGCTCCCGGACAGCCGGATACCGAATCGTAGTGGGCCCCGACCACGACGATCTCCCGGGCGCGCGCCGTTCCCTCCAGGCTCGCCTCGATGTTGCTGACGGGGAGCTTCGCAATCTCGTAGGTCTGGCGTCGCGGCGCGTAGCCGTTCGCCGTCAGCTGGCTGGAGATGTACTGCGCGGCCTGCTCCAGCGCCCCGTACCGCCACAGGTTCCGCTCGCCGATGGCGCCGGCGAGCATCTCGACGTGCGCGCGCAGCCGGGATGCCGGCGGCTGGCCGCGCGATCCAAGAGACATTTGTCCTACGGCCCGTACCACATTCTACGCGTCGGCAGTGTTCGGTGCCTTTTTCGCCTGGTTCGCTCGGGACGCCGTGGCTGGAGTCGAAAAGTGGCGTTCGTAAGTCTCCGCCGGTATTTGACCGGTATCCCATTTCATCTCACCGTCCGGCGGCACGAGAAGGGCAAAGGCCTGCGCAGCTTCATGGGCGGCACCGGGCTGTCTGAAGAAGTGCGACCCGTTAACGGGGGACTCGACCCCCGCGTGGCACACCGTGGCACGCTGACGCTCTGGATTCACGGCTACAACAACAACCAGACTGCGATCGGCGAGACGTGGCAGACGACCGCCGCGGCGCTGGCGCTCCGCGGGGTCTCGCTCGAGGATGTCGTGGCCTTCTACTGGCCTGGCGATCAGTGGGGTAGCGCGCTGGCGTCCGCAGCCGCCTATCCGCTTCAAGTGCCGGTGGCCAGGGAGGCCGCGGCGAGGTTGGTGACGTATCTGACCGACGCGTCTCACCGCAGGGAACTGCGTCTCCGCATCGTCGCCCACTCGCTCGGTTGTCTTCTGACGCTGGAGCTGATTCGGCTACTCGACACACAACGAGACAAGCACAACATCACGGTGGAACGGGTACTGCTGATGGCGGCCGCGGTGCCACAAGGTTTGTGCAAGCCAAACCTCGGCCCATTCGACCGGCGGACTCGAATGCGTACCAAGACCGCGTACTCTACTCGGTCAGCGACAAGGTGCTCGGATTCGCGTTCCGTCTTGGACAGCGGGCCGCCGAACTCTTCAGCTGGGCGCAGACGCCACCACTCGCCAGCTGGGAATACCGCCGCGCCGTAGGTCGCGAGGGCGCACCCCAGTATCTCTGGAGTGGCGAGCCAATGCCCGGTTTCAACCATGGTGACTACTGGACGGCGGACGACGTCTATGGAGAGATCGAAACCATCCTCGGCAAGTCGACCGGACGCGTCGAGGAGGAGAGGCCGAGCACGCATCCGGTAGCGGTGCGTTGCAATCCTGAGGAACGAAGAGTGACTGAGCGTGCCGCGCCTCAATGGCATGGTCGGCTCGCTGGCTGGCGCGCCGAAGCAGACCCCGACATGGGCGGCGCGTAGATGTACTCAAAGCCAACTAGCCGCTGAACTCGCCCCGGTTGCCTCTGACTACCACAGGCTTATCCGAGCCCTGAACCCCGAGCCCCGAGTCTCGAGCCGCCGCCTCCATCACGATCGTGAAGCGTGTCGTGCCGTGGCTGGTTCGTTCCAGACGGTAGTCGAAGCCGTGCGCGGAGAGGATTTCCTGGACCAGTGTCAGCCCGATGCCCTGGCCGTGCGGCTTGGTGCTGAAGAACGGCGTGAACAGGTTGGCCTGCGCTTCGGCGGAGATTCCGGCGCCGGTGTCCTCGATGATGAGCGTGGTGCGTCCCCCGGCCGACGCGAGGCGGATCGTGACGATGCCTTCTCCGTCGATCGCTTCTACCGCATTCTTCAGGACATTGAGCGCCGCCTGCTCGAACTGCGTGCGATCGATGTCGACGGCCATCGACGGCTGCTCGAGCTCCCACTGCCACGTGACCCCACGCGCGCTCGCGTTTGCCGCGAGCAGCCGCACGATGCCCTGCAAGATGGGCACGAGGTCGCAGGCGCGCGTCAGCGGCGGTGGCAGGCGGAACACGTCGGCGAAGCGGCGCATGAAGCTTCCCAGCTGCTCGGTGCGCTCGATGACGATCCCGATCGCGTGCTCGAAGTCGCGGCGGTTGTCCGGCTGGAGATCGCCGGCGTAGGCGAGCGAGGAGTGGAGGAGCGAGTTCGACGCGGCGACGCTGTTGTTGACCTCGTGCGACATCACGCGGATCAGCTTCTCGTAGGCGGCGCGCTCGAACTGCCGCAGCTCCTCGGTGAGCTCCTCGATCAACAGGAAGCTGCGCGGAAATCCCCGGTCGATGAACGTGCCGTGGTGGCACTTCACCCGGCGCGCCCCGAGCATTCCCACCAGCCGGGCTTCGCCGGGCGGCAGCGCGCCGAGCGCGTCGCCGAGCGGCGTGTGCAGCGCATCGAGCCCATGGCCGACGATGCTGGCGGCATCGGTGTCGAGCAGGCGCTCGGCGGCGGGATTCAGGCTGCTGACGCGGCGGTCGAAGTCGAGAATCACCACGCCCGAAGGGGAGACGCGCAGCACCTGGCTGAGGAACTGATGCTGCTCCGCGACGCGGACGCGCTCGCTGCGCAGGTGGTCGACCATCTGGTTGTAGATGCTTATCAGCTGGTCGATCTCGGGCTGGCCGACGGGGAGGAAACGGGAGGTGAATTCCCGATCGCGAATGAGGCGCAGACCCTCGGCCGTCAGGCCGAGATGCCGGTACATCTCCCGGGACAGCCGCAACCCCACGATCAAGGACACCGAGAACACCGCTTCGACGGCAATCAGCCAGAAGGCGCTGTCGAGGAACAGGTAGACCGCCAGCGCCGCGAAGATGGCGTGCAGCACGACCAGGTAGGCGAC
>Ga0075420_100006072_pt1 | contig 10664 bp, 5 predicted proteins | sample SoiMetdeltSBSDD4_FD_75296 | JGI IMG/M metagenome (GOLD analysis project Ga0075420, IMG submission 75296) | Bulk soil microbial communities from a Populus tree surrounding site in Tennessee, USA - Soil MetaG P. deltoides SBSDD4 | ecosystem: Environmental > Terrestrial > Soil > Tree plantation... | reverse complement strand
GTGAGCGCGCCCTCCTCCATCAGGATCAGGATGGCGACGCTGGTCAGCGCCTTCGACTGCGACGCGATCCGGAAGATCGTATCGGCGGTCATCTTCCTGGAGGACTCCTTGTCGCTCCAGCCGACCGCACCGTCGTAGATCGGATGCCCGTCCCGGAGCACGAGTCCCACGGCGCCGGAAATGCGGTTGTCGTCCACGTACTGCTGGAGCAGCTTGTCGATCCGTCCGAGCCGATCCGTGGCGATCCCGGCTTCCGTTCTGGCGGGCGTCGCAGCCCGCTGGCCGGCCGAGAGGGAGGCAATCGCGAGCGCGAACACCAGCGCGAGCCAATGCAGTTTGCGCATAGCGCGGCATTCTATACCTGCGTATACTTCGGGGCCTATTTGCACGACTGCTGTCGGTCTGGAGGATCCCGATGCAAAGACGACTGGCGTCCGTAACCCTGGCGGCTGCCTTCCTGCTGGTCGCGTTTGCGGCCGTCACACCGACCGCCTCGGCGGTGCGCCTGGCGCGCCATCCCGACTATCACGCCGGCACGATCGCCTTCAGCTACCTTGGCGACATCTGGACGGCGAGCGAGGATGGGACCCGAACGAAACGGCTCACCGACCACCGCGCGCGTGAAGTGTATCCACGCTTCTCGCCCGACGGGCGCCTGATTGCCTTCTCGTCGAACCGGTACGGCAACTACGACGTCTTCGTGGTGCCCGCCACCGGCGGAACGCCGAAGCGACTGACTTTTCATACCGGCACCGACGACGTCGTGGGCTGGACCCGCGATTCGCAGAACGTGATCTTCCGGTCCGCCCGCGGCGACGGCGCGTTTCCAACCGTCGCGACGATGTATCAGGTTGCGGTGGCCGGAGGACAGGAGCAGCGGTTGCCGGTCGACTGGGGGTATTCGGGCAGTTTCTCTCCCGACGGCAAGTCGCTCGTCTTCAACCGCCATCCTTCGTCGTGGTCGCGCCGGCATTACCGCGGCAGCTATGCCGCCGACTTGTGGATCGCCGACCTGGCCGGCAATCGCTACACGCAGCTGCTCGCCGACGAGCGCTACAACCGCTTCTGGCCGATGTGGGGCGCCGACGGTGCGATTTACTTCGTGGGCGATCCCGTCCCCAACGACAAGACCGTGAAGCCGGGAAGCCCCGACGTCCGCCGCAGTGTGAACAACATCTACAAGGTCCCGGCAAGCGGCGGAACGCCGGTCCAGGTCACCCGCCACACCGACGGCGCGCTGTTCTGGCCGTCGATATCGAGCGACGGGAAGGTGATCGTCTACGAGGAGAACTTCGGAATCTGGAAACTCGACGTCGCCACCGGCAAATCCACCGAGGTCACGCTCGATCTTGCGAGCGACGAAAAGGAGAACCAGGTGGATGTCGAGACGGTGACCAACGAGGTGGACTCGTACGACATCTCGCCTTCGGCCCGCCGCGCCGTGATCTCGGCGAAGGGGCAGATTCTCACGATTGCGACCGAGCGTGGCGACATCACCAGGGTGGCGCCCGACGACATGGCGTCGCGGAACCAGTTCCCGAAATGGTCGCCCGACGGCAAGTTCATCGCGTTCCAATCGGATCGATCCGGGCGTGACGAAATCTGGCTCAGCGATCCCGACGGCCGGGATCTCAAGAAGATCACCGATCTCGACAACGAGAAGGGAACGCCGCTCTGGACGCCGGACTCGAAGGCTCTCCTCTACACCGCCGCGGACAAGAAGCTGTACAGCTACAGCGTCGCTGACGGAAAGACCGGCGTCGTGAGCTCGAGCGACGTCGCGCGGATCGGTTCGGTTTCGGTATCGCCCGACAGCAAGTGGGTGGCCTTCTCGAAACAGGACCGCACCCTGCGGTCGCACATCTACATCGCCCCGATCGCCGGTGGCGAAGAGCGCCACATCTCCGACGACAGCACGCTCTACTCCGAGAGCAACGCGGTCTGGACAGCAGACGGGCAGTACCTGGTTTTCACGTCGGCCGAAGGCTTCAGCAACGGCATCGCGACCCAGGGTGGCATCAACACGACCATGGCGCTCTGGGCGCTGTCGCTGCGCGATCAGGATCGCGATCCGAGCGATCGCGACATCGACAACGAAGCGCAAGGTCTGGCCGCTGAAGCGGCCGCCCGGCAGACGGCGGGCCGCAGCACGCAGCCTGTGGACGTGCGCATCGACTGGACCGGGATGGCGCGCCGGGCCCGCCAGCTCACCGTCCCGGGCACTGCGCTGACCAATCTCACGGCCGCGCCCGAGGGGCACTCGATCGCGCTCACCGTGACCATGCCGAGCGTCGCTGCCGGACGAGGCGGCGAGGCGGCCGACCCCTCCTCCGCCATCTACATCGTCAATGTCGAGAGCGGACAGCTCACACGGATGCCGTCGGCTCCGCAGACCCCGGGGGCGGGACGAGGCGGCCGGGGCGGGGGCGGCGGTCAGGGATTCGGCGGCGGCGCGATCGTGTTTGCCAGGGACGGCCGCACGCTCTATTTCCGTTCGGGCACGGGCCTGTTCGCCGCGGCCGTGCCGCAGAGCGCGCAGGCTGGGGCTGCCGGAGGCGCCGGCCGCGGCGGCGGGCGCGGCGCGCCGGCGAGTGGTGCGGCCGGAACCGAGCCGGCGGGCGGCTCCACCGCGAGACAGGTGACCTACACCGCCAATCTCGAAGTGGATCGCCGGGCGCTGCGCTCGCAGGTCTTCAACGAGGGCTGGCGGATCATGAAGAACCGCTTCTACGACGCGAAGATGCACGGTGCCGACTGGAACGCGGCGCGCAAAATGTACGAGCCGCTCCTGGACCATCTCGTCGACACCGAGGAACTGCAGAGCGTCATGATGATGATGATCGGTCACCTCAACGCCTCGCACACCGGCGTGAGCGGCGGCGGCCCAGCGAATACGCGGCAGGTGCAGACGCGCTATCCGGGGTTCGATCTCGCCGCCGATCCTTCCGGCTATTACAAGGTGGGGCACATCTACAAGGACGGCCCAGCGGATCGCGATCACCTCAAGATCGCGACCGGCAACTTCGTGATCGCCGTTGACGATCACGAGCTGAAGACTGCCGAGAACTACTGGCAGTACCTGACTCTCGCGGCCGGAAGCAAGTTCCACTTCCGCCTCAACGACAAACCGGCGCGCGAGGGTGCCTGGGACGTGACGATCGAGCCGGTGGCGGGCACCGCGTGGGGCGATCTGCAGTACGCGCGGTGGGTGAACGAGCGCCGGGAAATGGTCACGAAGCTGGGCGGCGGCGAGATCGGCTACCTCCACATCCGCGCCATGGACGCGCCGTCACTGCGGCAGTTCCAGCTCGATCTCGCGGCGAACCGCACGAAGAAAGCGCTCGTGATCGATCAGCGCTTCAACGGCGGCGGCGGCATCGATCAGGAACTGCTCGCCATCCTCGCCGGCCGCCAGTATCAGTACACGGTCGGGCGCGACGCGGGCTTCCAGCAGCCACGGCCGCAGAACTTCTATGGCCCGATGGTGGTCATGCAGAACGAGCGCTCCGCTTCCGACGCGGAGATGTTCCCCGCCGGCTTCAAGGCACTCGGTCTCGGCAAGGTGGTCGGCGTGCCGACGATGGGTGCCGTGATCGGGACGGGCTCGTACACGCTGCTCGACGGATCAGCGATCCGCACGCCGGGCAGCGGCGTGTGGACCGTCGACGGCGAGAACATGGAGAACTACGGGGTGCCGCCGGATGTACTTGTCGACAACACGCCGAGCGACTTCCTCAAGGGACGCGATGCGCAGATCGAAAAGGCAGTCGAAGTGCTGAAGGGGCAGATGAACACCCGCAAGACGTCGACGTCGTCGCAGCGTTAGTGTTTTCTGGGCTTTGGCTGATTCGCGTCGTGAATCTGGTGGACGTATGAGGCTCGGGCGTCGATTTCGGCGAGACGTCCGAGCGCGTACTGTGACGCCTGGGTGAGAAGGAGACGCTGCTCAGCGGCGGGTTTCGTGCCAATCGTGGAGAGGCTGCAGCCACGTTCTTGCAGGTATTCTTCGATGAAGGCCCGTTCGAGGCTGGCCTCGGGATCCTCGATCGACGTTTCGGCCCGCTCACGCATGTCAATACCTCCAGTGTTGGCAGGCTGTTTTCCGATCTTACACCCTACAGCGCGTGATCGATCGGGAACTCCTCCCCCCTCCACGCGCGTACTGACGTCCAGGGCTGCGGCGCGGCCGACCAGAACTCATCGGACGGCGGCAGTCCGAGTGGCAGCAGCCCGACAGAACACAGATACAGGCTTCCGGTGGAAATGTAGCGCTCCCCCGCCCCGGGCTGATGCCCGCAGAACCCTATCTGGAGCCAGCCGGCCTGATCGAATGTGCCTGGCGCTTCGAGCGTGCGGCGGATGACGGCGGTCAGCGCGCCCCGGACCTGAGCCGGTGTGATGCCCTCGGGCAGCATCTGGCGCAGCGCGGCCTGCGCCAGGAGCTGCATGGCGCCGCATCGATACGCCAGCGAGCGGCCGATCGGCGGGAAGGATCCGTCGGGGGCAATCAGCCGCTCGAGCACGGCCGCGTATCGGCGCGCCCGCTGCAGTTCGCGCGTCGCGAGGTCTTTCCACCCCGGGTTCTGGTCGGTGAATGCGTCGAGCACGTCCAGCAGCATCGGATGAATGACGAAGCTGTTGTAGTAGTCGAAATGGAACTCGGGACCATCGCCGTAGGCGCCGTCGCCCTTGTACCACTGGTCGTGCTGACGGAGCGCGTAATCCACCCGCATCCGATCCCAGCTGGCGCCGAGCTTCGCCAGGGCGGCTTCGACTGTCGCAGAGAACAGCAGCCAGTTGTTGAATCCCGGCAGAGTGATTCGCGACGACTCCAGCGCGGTGATGAGGTTGCGGCGGGTGGTGGCGCCGAGCTCGTCGCGGAGGGCTCGCGGCGCGCGCAGCACGCCCTGGGCGAGAAAGGCGGCATCGACCAGCGGCTGCCGGTCGCGCGTGAAGTTCAGGAAATCCTTCGAGGCCGGATCGACCGCGCGATCGATGGCACGCCGCGAGAGCTCGGCATAGCGCGCGCGGAGGCGCCCTTCATCCGTGCTGTCGGGCGCCAGCTCGAGCCACGGTGCGATTCCCGCGATCAGCCGTCCCAGCGCTTCGAGATGCGTCACGCTCTCGCGCTTCGCGCCCGCGGCCTGCTCGACCGGCATCCGGGCCTTCAGCATCTCCGCCGAGAGATTGTTGAGCACCGGATCGGCGAGCTTCTGCATGTGGCCGACCCAGATGGCTCGGTCGCCGGTTGACGCGGACTTTGACTGCGCGGCGATCGAGGCGGACGCCAGCGGAGCGGCGCCGAGGGACATGAGGAAAGATCGTCTATCCATGAGTCGTGTGGGTTGTCAGTTCCCGGTTCCCAGTCTCCAGTTGCCAGTTTCCAGAAAGCGCCGCCATTGAGTGAGAACTGGAAACTGGGAACTGGCAGCTGGAAACTGCATTCATTCACCTCGGATCCAACGTCCGCCCTGCATCGAGACTGTCGTAGTTGAGAATCGTGTTGAACACCAGAAAGTAACTGCCGATCGTTCCTCCGCGCCAGATCGGGTTGTTCGCGAGCAGCACGACGTGTCCCTTGCCGACCGGGACATCGACCACGACGGGCCGCTCGGCGATGTCGGTCCCGCCGTCCAGAAGTCCCGATACGAGAAGGCTGCGCTGCGCGTCGAACCGCAGGGCCACCCGGGGCCGGAACTGCGGCGGAATCAGTGTCACGGGATTGCGTTTCACCTGCTCCTCGGTGGGCAGCGCATATTGCCACGGCTGCACGGTGACCGGCGGCGCGAGCGGCGACAGGTTCGATCCCTCGACTGCAGGTCGTCCCTGCACAACGTCCGGGTCGTCGGGTGTTCCACGTCCTGTCGGCCGTCCATCCGGTCCGCCGCCTCGGCCTCCGCCGGCCGCGCCCTGGGCCCCGCCCCCTGCCCCGCGACCGCCGCCAGCGTTCGCGCTGACGCTGAAGCTCTCGCCGCTGTCGCTGTACATCGCGAGATTGTCCGGCATGCCGTAAACGATCGGGCTGGCCTGATCGACGAGCTTCGTCCGCAGGAGCGATCCGACGACGCGCGAGTTCGTGCCGGGTCGATTCAGGCTGACGCCGTAGGTGAAGTGGGCGATCGCGAACTCGGCGCTGCTGTTCGAACCGATGAACACGCCACCCGCATCGATGAACGCGCGAAGGTGCATCAGTCCTTGCAGGCCCATGCCGATCCGCGTGTCATCCGTCTGGGCCCACGTGCCGATGTTCGGCGTCTCGGTCGAGTGCCGGTACGGAATCGGCGTGCGCCACAACGGCAGCCCCTGCACTGCCGACTGATTGCCGCCCGGGCCGAAGACGATGACGTCGTACTTGGCGCGCAGGTTCGGTGTGTCGCGGATCGCCCGCGGATCGATGTAGTCGTAGGGAGTCTTGTAAACGTCGAACGCCTGGCGCCACCACCCTTCCGTCTGGGTGTTCGTCCAGCCGTGCAGGATCGCCACTTTGGCCGCCCGTGCGGCGTGCAGCTTCACGGAGGGGGCTGCCGCGATCGCGTAGGCCTTGAGCCCCAGTTCCTTCACCACGCGATCGAGCTCGTCCTGTGGGACCCTGGTGATGACGAACGATCCGCGGGCGAACTTCATGCCGTTCGACTCGAACGGTTCCTCGGCGATCTGAATGTCGGCGTCCTTCAGCACATACCGCAGCGAGACGAGCGCGTTGTCCGCGTTGTGATTCACCGCGAATGTCGTACCGGTGCCAACCACGCCGCATGGTGGTGAGATTTCGGACTTGACCGGCTCCATCGCCACGTCGAGCACCTTCGTGTCCGTGATCCGGACGGCCTGCACGGCAAAGCCTTCCGGGAACGTCCAGCCAGTGTCGTCGTAGGGCCGCGCCTGCGCCTCGTTCGGTGCCCAGTACTGATAGTCGAGGAGGGCATCGGCAATGCGCGAGTACGGCTGATCCATCCGGACGATGTAGCTGCCGGCAGGGAACTCGCGGGGCACTGGCGGCGGTTTCACCGGCGGCACCGCCGGAGCCGACGCGTTGTCGCTCGCTTCCTCGCTGTCACTCGCTTCGGTAGCATTTCCCCGCCCGCCCCGGCCGCCGCGCCCGCTTCGTGGAGCCGGCCGAACGGGAAGGGTAACGGTGAAGGCGGCGGTGGCCCTGGAGATCTCGACGGCCTGCTTCTGCAGCACGCGCAGCAACTCGGCCTGCGCTCCCGGCCGGGGATCGTCGGCCGGGAACACATAGGCCGCCGGCCCTTCGACCTTGGCCTTCGTGATCGAGCGCTTGCTCTTCTCGTAGAAGTTACGGAGGAAATACACGCGGTTGCTGGCAATCTGATTGAGCGAGATCAGCAACCCGGTGATCTCATAGTTGTTGTTGTTCCGGAGCGACCAGCGGACGCGTGAGATCGGCGGATTCTGTCGGAACCAGGTGCGAGACGTCTCGGCCGGCGACAGGGTCCGCTCCTCGGTATCGGCGCTGCCGCTGTTGCCGAAGGTCTCGTAGAGCCGGCTGATGCCGTTGTGGGTGGCGGCCATGAACATCAGGTAGCCGGGAGACCACGTATCGAACGTGCCCCACGCGTACACGCCCGGCATCCCCATCCGCGTCATCTCGTTGACGTTGTTCCACCCGATCAGGTGCCACTCGTTGGTGAGAATCGGATCGAGCCAGGCGTTGTACGGTCCGTTGCCGATCGTGTTGTCGTAGAGGAACGAGCCCGACTCGTGCAGATCGTGCAGGACCTGCGCCTTCCATCCCAGGTAGGTATCCAGCACGTTCTGCGACAGCTTGAGCGTGAGCGCCATCGCGTCGCGATTGTTGTCATGCGCGACGTAGTGTCCCCAGTACACCGGGCTCATTGGCGTGTCCCCGGGGTGCTTTTTCCGCCATTCGTACACGTCGACCACGCGGTCCCGGCCGTCCGGCTCCACGACGGGGGTAATCAGCGTGATCACATGCTCGCGGATGTTCTGGATGTAGGGGCTGTCGTCGACCGCGAGCCGGTAGGCGAGCTCCATCAGGGCCGTCGGGGCCCCGGCTTCGGTCGAATGAATCGTGCCGGTGATGTAGTAGACCGGCGCTGCCTGCCGCGCGATCGCGTCAGCCAGCTGGTCGTCCATCTTGATCGTCCGCGGATCCGCGAGCCGGGCGAGATCGGCCTTGTTCTGATCGAGCCTCGCCATCAACGCCTCGGAGGCGACCGCGACGGCGATCATCTCGCGCCCTTCTTCGGTGGTGCCGATGGTGTGAACCTTCACGCGCGGCGTGGACTTCGCCAGCAGCCGCATGTAGTCGTAGACCTCTTTCGAATACGGCAGTTTCCCGGGTGCACCGGCGATGTCGCCGAGCACGGCCTTCGGCGTGGGCACGGTCTTCGAGGCGGGCAGGTAGTCGACGAGTGGAGAGAGGAAGAAGGTTTCGGTCGTGTATTCCTTGATCTTCTTCGTGTATTCCTCGTCGAGCGGCTGATTCGGATCGCGGCCCGGCCTCGCGTTGGCGAGGGCCTCCTTCGTGAGCGCCTTGCCGGTTTTCTGCTGCCGTCCCTGCTCGGCGGCCAGCGGGGTCAGGAGCACGGCGCACGCGACAAGCGTCACAGCAACGCGAGAGCACACGAACGGGCGACTGAACATAGTTGAGAAATTGTAGTGCAGGGCTGAACCCTCACTGCGACACGTTCGGATCACTCGACGAGTACTTGTAGGCGTCACCGAGCGCGACCACGTTCCCCATCCAGTCGGTGGGATCTCGCCAGACTACTACTCGCGGTCGTAGCAGGTCGCGGAGATCGGCCAGGTCCCACTTCACGGCAAATCCCGGAATGACCGCATCGTGCAGATTGATGTGGATCGGACTGTCGATGGCCGCGCGGAGACTGTGTGGCGTGCGCGTCAGGACGATCGAAGAGATGCGAGGATTGACAGCGGCCGCGAGCAGCGCCGGGATACCGGCAAGCCCGGTCGCCCGCACCGTGATGCGCGCGGGATCGACATCGCTGCGCTGGGCAAGCTCTTCGACGATCGCATTGATTTCGGCGGCATGCGTCGCCGGCAGGTTACGGCCGACCAGCCAGGCGCGCGTGTTGTTCATCCAGTTGCCCGTGTACGGCCGCTCGCTGTCTCCCCCTCGTCCACTCATCACCATCAGGGCCACGACAGTGCCGGTGGCCCGAAGCGCTTGCGCATCGGCATCCGGGTCGAGCGTGTTCTGGACGACGACCACCGCCGGATGACGGTTGTCTGCCGGTGCCGGAGCCAGGATGTGGCTGATCTTCAGGACCGGAGGATTCGCCGCGATCAGGTCACCCACGAATTTCGAGAGTTCCTGCGGGCTGCCCTTGGCGCGCGGCGTGTCCCGGATGATTTGGTACAGCTCGCGCCCCTCGACCTGTCCGGTCTTCGTGACCCACAGCGCCTGATCGGGCAACAGGTCGGTCACCTCCGCCATCGGTCTTGCCTGACCCTTGGCGAGCCAGCGATCCATCCATTCGTAGATCGCATCACGATTGACCTTCGGCGTGCCGTGGCCGCCAGGACCGACGACCCACTTCACGCTATCTTTCGCATCGAAGAGCAGGTACCACCGCTGCGCCTCTTCGAACACCTGGCGCGCGCCCGGCGGCGTGAAGAAGTCGTCCTCCGTCGACGTGATCAACCAGGGCTTGGGTGCAAAGAGCTCGACATAGTCGGTCTGATCCAGCCCCGCAGCGAGGAAGCCCGGCACGCTCTGCTCGGAATCCCCGATCGATCCCGCGAAGAGCGTCTGGAACGAGTTCATGTAGCAGTTGACCGCCGCCACTTTGACCCGAGGATCGAGTGCCGAGATGTAGGTCGTCTGGGTGCCTCCGCCCGAGCAGCCGGTCGCCCCGATTCGATCCGGGTCGACCTCGGGCCGGCTCACCAGGTAATCGATCGCCCGCATGCCGTCGTGGATGAAGTAGCGCGACAGCGCCTGCCCCATCAGGATCGCGGCTGCGCCATTGGAGAAATGCTGGTCGGTCGGTCCGCCGATGAGCGATCGCCCGAAGCGCGGATCGAATGCCTGCTGCCGCTCCCCCTGCCCGACCGGGTCGTAGGCGAGCACGACGAATCCGCGCCGCGCCAGGTTGACCGAGAGCAGCTGTCCTGCCGCCTTCCCCGAGTCCCAGTGCCCCATCGACATCAGAATCGCGGGATGCCGGCCTGGCCGATCCGGCCGGTACAGGTTCGCCGTGACGACGTAGTCGGGGAGGCTGTCGAACATCACGTTCTCGATCACGTAGCCGTCGCGCGGCGTGGTCTTCGTGACGCGCGGCCGAAGCGGCCCGCGATAGTCCGGCAACCCTCCAATCAAGGCCAGCACCTTCTCTCGCACCGCCTTCTTGCGGGCCTCTGCAGCGGCGGTGTCCTTGATCCCCGCGATGACGTCGGCACGCGCCCGCAGCTGCCGCTGGGCGATCGCGTCGAGCGCGGCCAGGAACGGTGACGGCGACTGCGCACCTGCCGGGACGACTGCCGCAAGACTGACTGCCACCACCAACCAACGCAGGGAACCGGTTTTTGTCATGGGGACCCTTCCATTTGCCGTTGCAAAACCGCCGGGCGAGCGCCAATACTGCCGACGTTCCGGAAAGCTTCAAAGGCTTTTTACAGGAGGGCGAGGAGTTCAGGAGCATTCTTGGGAAGAAAATTTT
>Ga0075420_100006070_pt1 | contig 10666 bp, 7 predicted proteins | sample SoiMetdeltSBSDD4_FD_75296 | JGI IMG/M metagenome (GOLD analysis project Ga0075420, IMG submission 75296) | Bulk soil microbial communities from a Populus tree surrounding site in Tennessee, USA - Soil MetaG P. deltoides SBSDD4 | ecosystem: Environmental > Terrestrial > Soil > Tree plantation... | reverse complement strand
ACCTGGCCGGCGTCGACCCGGCTGCCGTGGTCGGAGACGTGCATGGTGGCCGGCCCGGGCCGCAGCCCGACGTCGGTGAGCAGCGGCGCGTCGGCCCGCGGCTCGGTGCGTAGGATCACCGAGGCCGAGCCCCGCGACGGGCACGGCCGCGTCGGCTGGCCGGCGGTGCAGCCGAGGAACGGCGGCCGGTTGGTGGCGAAGTCAGGGTTGATCGTGACCAGCCCGCCCTGCGGTGTCGCCACCCCGCGGAACGGCGCGTGCAGCAGGTCGAAGTAGTGGCCCCAGTTCCAGTACGGACCCGGGTCCCAGTGCATGCCCCGCACGTTGGCCGGGGTGATCCCCGGCACGTTGTCGTGGCCGAGGATGTGGTGCCGGTCGAGCGGGATGCCCAGCCGCAAGGCCAGGTAGCGCACCAGCTTGGCCGAGGTGCGGTACATCGCCTCGGTGTACCAGGTGCCCTGGGCGGCGAAGCCCTCGTGCTCCAGCCCGATCGACTTGGCGTTGACGTACCAGTTGCCGGCGTGCCAGCCCACGTCCTTGGCGAGGATGTGCTGGGCGATGTGCCCGTCCACCGAGCGCAGCGAGTAGTGCCAGCTCACGTACGTCGGGTCGGTGACCAGCCGCAGCGTGGTGGCCCAGGTCGCCTCGGTGTCGTGGATGATGATGTACTCGATCTTCTGCCGCTTCGGCCGGTCGGACAGGTCGTGGTTGCCGTAGTCCCTCGGGTTCGCCGACAGCTGCTGGTAGGGCGCCGGGATCCACTCGCAGGAGATGTCCAGCGGGCACTCGATCCCGTCCGGGCGGGCGAGCCGGCTCAGGCCGAGCCGGTCCAGCCACTCCCGCTGCGGGGCCACCGCGCCGGCCGCCAGGCTGACCAGGTGCCCGTCGTCGGTGAGCCGGTTGGCGCCCTCGCGCATCGTGGCGTACACCTCGTCGGCGAAGGCCGCCGCGGCGTCGGCGCTGTCCGCGCCGCTGTACCTGGCCACCGCGCCGAACCAGGCCGCGGGGTCGCTGCCAGCACCGACCGGGCCGCCCACCCCTTCCTGGTACGAGCGCAGCAGCGCGGCCCCGCCGCGGATGTTGGCGGCCGGGTCGGCGCGCAGCGCCTCCTCGGACTCGCCGGTCAGCGCGGCCGCCCGGTCGAGCGTCTGCAGCGACCCGGCCGGCGGTGCCGCGTCGCTGTCGTGCCCGACGACCAGGGTGGCCCGGCTGTCGTCACCGCGCGGGTCCTCCGCGTCGCCGTCGTGGTGGCCGCCGCCCGCCAGCTCGGCGAGTCCGGCCAGGTAGGCGGCGTCGGTCAGGTGCATCGGGCCGAAGCCCGCGGACGTGCTCGGCGTGCCGGCGTTGGTGTCCCACCGCGACTCCAGGTAGGAGACCGCGAGCAGGACCCGCTCCGGCACCCCGTACGCCGTGGCGGCCTGCGCGTACGCCTCCTGCCGGGTGGCGGGCGCGGCGGTCTCGGCGGTGGGCAGGCTGGCGGCGCCGGGTGCCGGGGCTATCGCCACGGTCACCGCCAGGACGCCGGTTGCGATCAGAACCTTCGGGGGGTGCATCGGACCTCCATTCAGGGAGCTCGCTCGCTCGTCACCATCGCGCGCGCCGCGTCCTGGCGTCAATGGGTTGCACCAGCCCGCGCCCGCCACGACAGAAAGCTTCACCCGAGGTCGACCGGTCGCAGACTCCGTCGGGCGGGTGGCCCAGCCTCCGGGCGGATGGGCGGTGCGCCGGGCACAATTGCCGGAATGTGGCGCGTGCACCGGCGGCTGGCCCGCCTTCTGGCGATCGGCTTTCTCGCCGCCGCTGCTGCGGCAGCGGCCGGCTGCGGCTCCGGCGACGGCGAGCCCGGCTCGCCGTACAGCCCGCTGCCGACCGGCAGCAGCGCGGCACCGTCCACGCAGCCGCCCGCCACGCCCAGCACCGCCCCGACGGCAGAGGTGCGGTACCGGTTCGACTCGGGCCTGTCCGGCGACGTCTACGACGAGGGCCGGCGCCTCCCGCTGCGGGCGCGCGCCGAGGCGGGTGGCGAGCTGCGCGCCGTGCCGCGGGGTACCGGGTACGCCGTACGCTTCCCCGAGCGCTGCGCGGCCGGCCCGCAGGCGCCCGGCTGCCCCCGGGCGATCCTGGAGAGCGGGCCGGCTGGACTGCTCAACCCGGGGACGCGGCCGGTCCTGTTCGGCGCGAGCGTGCGGATCACTCCCGCCCAGGAGGCGGTCGGGGCCAACGTGCTGCAGAAGGGCTTCTCAACCGCGGGCAGCCAGTTCAAGCTCCAGGTCGACCGGGGCCGGGCCAGCTGCGTGGTGGCTGACGCGCGGGACAAGCGCATCCACGTCGCCCAGGCGCCGCAGCCGGTGGTGGACGGCGAGTGGCACACCCTGGCCTGCGAGCGCCGCGGCACCCGGCTGGCCATCGTGGTCGACGGTGCGCAGCGTTACGAGGTGGCGGTACCCGCTGAGCTGACCATCGACAACGACGAGCCGCTGCGCATCGGCGGCAAGAGCCTCGGCCCAGGAAACGACCAGTTCTCGGGCGAGATCGACGACGTGTACGTCGTCATCGAGTAGTCCGGCTCGCACGCCTCAGGTTGCACACCGTTAACACCCGTCACTAGCCTGACCTTGTCGGCCCGGATGTCGGCTACTCACGGGGGTGGCGCCGGGCAGGCACCGCCGAGTCACCACTGTCGGTGAGCCGGGGACCCAGGTTACCGGGGTGAGTCCGCGCGCCACGGCCGCGGTAGGGCGTACCTTCTCCCGCCCGAACCCGTCAGCTAACCCGGTAGGCGGGCGGAAGAAGGAGCTGGGACCTCGTGCCGAGCCATACCAGGCGGCCGTTATGGCCGCGCCTCACCCTCACCACGGCGGTAGGCGCCGCCACAACGCTCGGCCTGCTGGTCGTCTCCGGCGCCACCGCACACGCCGAGCCCACCCTCGGCGAGATCGAGCGCCAGATCGACCAGGCGTGGAACAAGCTTGAGCCGGTCATCGAGCAGCACAACGCCACCCGCATCCAGCTGACCGCCAACAAGGCCAAGGTCGCGCAGCTCACCAAGCAGATCCAGCCGCTGCAGCTGCAGTTCGACCTGGCTACGGCGAAGCTCGGCGACATGGCCGCGCACGCCTACATGGGCGGCCAGGCCGCGACGCTCAGCGCCCTGCTCTCCGGCGGCTCGCCGACCACCCTCGCCGAGCAGCTGGCAGTGCTCGACCAGCTGGCCCGGGCGCAGCAGCGGGAGATCAGCGGCGTCGCCGAGCTGAAACGGCGGTACGAGGAGCAGAAGCGGCCGATCGACGAGCTGGTCGCCAAGCTGGCGGCGACCGAGGCGGAGCTGGCGGCCAAGGCGAAGCAGATCAACACGGAGATCCGGCGGCTGGAGGCGCTGCGCCGTGCGGCGTCCGCCGCGTCGTCTTCGTCGGGGTCGACCGGCTCGACCGGGTCGACTGGCTCGACCGGAGGCAGCAGCTCACTGCGGCCGGTGGCCTGCCCGGCCACCCTCGTCGGCGGGGCCGCCGATGTCGCGACCCGGTTCGCCTGCGCCCAGATCGGCAAGCCGTACGTCTGGGGCGCGGACGGGCCTGACTCGTACGACTGCTCGGGCCTGACCATGGCGGCCTGGGCCAGGGCCGGGGTGTACCTGTCCCACAACTCGGCGGCGCAGCGGCGCGAGACGGCCTATGTGAGCCGGGCCAACCTCCGCGCCGGAGACCTGGTCTTCTACTACAGCGACCTGCACCACGTCGGGATGTACGTGGGCGCCGGCTGGATCGTGCACGCGTCCCAGGCCGGAGTGCCGGTCAAGATGCGCAGCCTCGACGGCGCACCGATCCACAGCTACGGCCGCCCCGGCTGAGCCGGCGCACTGCTAGCTGGTTGGGCTGCTGGTTAGGTGGGCTGCTAGCTGGTTGGGCTGCTAGTTAGGTGGGCTGCTAGCTGGTGGGCCAGGTGCGCCAGTTCTGCCAGGCCCGGCTCGGCGTGGGACCGCGCTGCCCCTGGTAGCGGGAGCCGTAGACGGCCGCGCCGTAGGGGTGCTCCGCCGGCGACGAGAGCCGGAAGATGCACAGCTGCCCGATCTTCATGCCGGGCCACAACGTGATCGGCAGGTTGGCCACATTGGACAGCTCCAGCGTGACATGGCCGGAGAAGCCGGGGTCGACGAAGCCGGCCGTGGAGTGGGTGAGCAGGCCCAGCCGGCCCAGGCTGGACTTGCCCTCAAGCCGCCCGGCCAGCTGGTCGCCGAGGGTGATCACCTCGAGCGTGGAGGCGAGCACGAACTCCCCGGGATGCAGCACGAACGGCTCGCCGTCCGGCACCTCCACCAGCGCGGTCAGGTCGTCCTGCCGGACCGACGGGTCGATGTGCGTGTAGAGGTGGTTGTTGAAGACCCGGAACAGGCGGTCCAGCCGTACGTCGATGCTCGAGGGCTGGATCAGGGCCGGCTCGAACGGGTCGAGCAGTAGGGCTCCGGACTTGATCTCGGCGACGAGGTCCCGGTCGGAGAGGAGCATTGTCGAAGGGTACCCATCCGGGGAGATCCGTCAGGTAGGCTCGCGGCCACGACTACCGATCTCGTACATGTGTTCGATAAACTCTGGCCATGGCATCCTGGCTAGAGTTCGCCAGCACGGCCCCGGGTCTGGCCGAGGCGATCCGTGCCCTGGTCCAGCAGTACGGGCCCGGGCTCGGCTACCTGGCCACGGTGCGGGCCGACGGCGGGCCGAGGGTGCACCCGGTCTCACCCGTGATCACCGAGGATGGCCTCTTCTGCTTCGTCGTCGACTCGCCCAAGCGGCGCGACCTGGAGCGGGACGGGCGCTACGCGCTGCACTCGTTCCCGCCGGAGGAGAGCGACGACGAGGCCTACGTCGCCGGTAGGGCGCGGCGCATCGACGACCCGGTGCTGGTCGAGCAGATAGCCGCGCAGGTGCGGGCCGGCCCGCACGAGGACTGGCGGCTGTTCGAGTTCACGGTCGACGTGGCGATGGTGGCCCGCCACCCCGGCCAGGCCGTCGGTGCGGCGCGCATCCCGGGCGGCGTACGCCCGGTCTACCTGGTCTGGCGCGACCCGGCCGCCGCATAGGCCGGCGCCGACCCCGCGAGCGGAGCCGGCGCCGGGTTGGTGCCTGGTCAAGCCGCGCGGTAGGCGTTCCACGCGTCGATCATCCGCTGGGCCTGGCCCGCGGTGAACGCGTTCATGCACGGGTCGTCGGTGTAGTCCATGAAGTTGTGGATCGGGTCGGCACCGCCGCCGGCGCAGGTGTCCCGCCCGACCGGGCAGCCGAAGGCCGGAGAGGCCTCGGGCGCGGTGTCCGAGACGTAGTCGCCCTTGCCGGCACAGCCGCCCTGGAACGTGTGGTAGAGGTTCAGCCAGTGGCCGACCTCGTGCGTGCCGGTGTCGCCCTCGTCGTACGGCACTGCCGTGCCGCCGGGCAGCGACTCGTGCAGCACCACGACGCCGTCCGTGCTGCTCAGCTTGCGGCTGGGGAACGTTGCCCAGCCGAGCAGGTCGTCGCTGAGCAGGCCGGTGTAGATGTTCAGCGTCCCCTTGCCGCCGACCCGCAACGCGGTCTTCATCTGCCGCTCGGCTGAGGAGCCGTAGATGATCGGGTACCACGCCGGGTTGACCACCCGGTTGATGCTCGCCAGCTGGAACGAGAACTCGGTCGCGGCGCCGCCCGTGGCTCCGGCGAACGACTGGTTGAGCACGCTGATCTGGGCGCTCACCATCGAGTCGGGGATGCTGCCGCCGGCTCGCGTGCTGTCCTCAGAGACAACGTGTACGACGACCGGGATGGTAACCGCGCTGACCCCAGGCCCCTTGCCCTTGGCAGCCCGTTCCCGCAGCGCACCCGCCAGGTCCGCCTCGCGCGCAGCCGCCTCGCGGGCGGACAGCTCGTTCGGGTCGTGCCGGACGAGCCCACCTGGCTTGCCGCGTGCCTCAGCGCCGTGCTCGGCCGGCTCGTAGCACTCCACACCCGGCCCGCCGGCAGCCGCGGCGACGGGTGCGACGCTCGCTGCGGTGGAGCCCAGCAGTAGCACGAGCGATGTGGTGGCTACCCCGGCCGCGCGCAGCGACCAGGGGCGGTTAAGCCTCATCGCCTCACCTCTTCCTCCCCAATCTGACCGGCACGGCGGGGGTGGTGTGCCGGTGTGCGGAGGCTATCGTCGATCGACGCCGGAGGAAATAGATCCGACAAGATGGACTGGAACGGTGTCCGGGTGGCAGGTCTACTGGAGGCCGCCGCCAGTGGTCCGCAAAGACAGCCGGTGCTCACCGCTGGTCCGGGGTCAGCCGGACCCGGCGCAGCAGCTGCGCGTTGAGCGCGACCACGATGGTCGAGGCGGACATGAGGACCGCGCCGACCGCGGGGCTGAGGGTCACCCCCGCCCACGCGAGCACGCCCGCCGCAAGGGGGATCGCGACGACGTTGTAGCCGGCGGCCCAGGCCAGGTTCTGCACCATCTTGCGGTAGGACGCCTTTGACAACCGGATGACGCCGGTGACCCCGCGCGGGTCGGACGAGGCCAGCACCACGCCGGCGGACTCGATCGCCACGTCGGTGCCGGCGCCGATCGCCACACCAACGTCGGCGCGGGCCAGGGCGGGGGCGTCGTTGACACCGTCGCCGACCATCGCCACGGTCAGGCCGCGAGCCTGCAGGTCGGCCACTGCCCGGTCCTTGTCGGCCGGCAGCACCTCGGCGAACACCTCGTCTACGCCGGTTTGGAAGCCCAGGTCAGCGGCGACCGCCTCGGCGACCGGTCGGGCATCCCCGGTGATCATCACAATCTTCTTGACGCCCTGCGCCCGCAGCTGGGCAATGGCCTCGCGGGCCTCGGCGCGGACCTCGTCCTCCAGAGCGAACGCACCGAGCGCCTCCGGCTTGCCATCGCCGCGCTCGGGTAGGCGCAGCAGGTGCAGCACTGCCGCGCCCCGCGTGGACCATGCCCAGGTCTGCTCGGCCAGGTCGACGGGCACGGTGACATCCAGCTCGCGCAGGAGCGCGGGGCCACCGACCGCGTACGCCGTGCCGTCGATGGTGGCCCGCACGCCGCGGCCGGTCAGCGACCGGAAGCCTGTCGCGACGGCTGGCCGCCCGCCGTCAGCCGCGGCGGCGACAATCGCTTTTGCCAAGGGATGTTCGCTGTCCGCCTCCACCCCGCCGGCCAGGCGCAGCACCTCGGCGCGGGTGGCGCCGTCCGCGGCGGCCACGCCGGAGACCACATGTGCGCCCCGGGTCAGGGTGCCGGTCTTGTCGAACAGCACCGCGTCGACGGTGCGCATCCGCTCCAGTGCGAGGCGGTCCTTGACCAGGATGCCGGCCCTGGCCGCCACCGCCGTGGATAGTGCGATCACCAGCGGGATGGCCAGCCCAAGAGCGTGCGGGCAGGCGATCACCAGCACCGTCACGGTGCGGACCACGGACTGGTCCACGTCGCCCAGCGCCCACCACACCACGAAGGTGACCAGCGCGGCGGCGGTGGCGATGTAGAACAACATCGCGGCGAACCGGTCAGCCAGCACCTGTGCCCGGCCGCTGGACGCCTGCGCCTGGGCGACCAGGCGGCCGATGCCGGCCAGTGCGGTGTCCTCGCCGATCGCCTCCACCCGAACCCGGATCGCCGAGTCGGTGGCTACCGTCCCGGCCACCACCCGGTCGCCAACGCCGCGGTGTACCGGCCGCGACTCCCCGGTGATCATCGACTCGTCCAGCTCGGCGGCACCCTCGACGATGCGCCCGTCAGCAGGCACCCGGGCGCCGGAGCGCACCAGTACCACGTCAACTACCCGCAGCTGGCTCACTGGCACCGCCTGCACGTCACCGCTGTCGGTGAGGCGTTCGGCCTCGTCCGGCAGCAGTGCGGCCAGCGCCGACAGCGCACCCTGCGCCTGGCCGATGGCCTTCATCTCCTGCCAGTGCCCGAGCAGCATGATCGTCACCAGCGCGGCCAGCTCCCACCAGAAGTCCAGGTCGAACGCGCCGAGGCTGGTCGCCAGGGACGCGGCGTATGCGACGGTGATCGCCATCGAGATCAGCAGCATCATCCCCGGCGCCCGGTCGTGCACCTCGCGTACGCCGCCGACCAGGAACGGCCAGCCGCCGTAGCCGAACACCACCGACCCGAGCACCGGCCCGACCCACGACATGCCCGGAAAGTCGAGGGTGTAGCCGAACCAGTCCATCACCATGTGGCTGGTAGCTACGACCGGCACGGTCAGGACCAGGCTCAGCCAGAACTTGCGGCGGAACATCTCCGGGTCGTGCCCAGCGTGCTTGTCGTGTCCGGCGTGGTTGTCGTGGTTGTCGTGTCCGGGGGTGCCAGGCGGATGTGGACCGTGGATCCGATGATCCGCGGACCCGCTGGCCACGCTCGCCTGATGCCGGTCATGGTCCGGCGCGGCGTGGTCGTGGTACGCCGGGCGCGTGGTGCCAGTCTCGTTCATCGGTCGCTCCCTCCGTTCCATGGCAATATACCCCCAGGGGGTATGAGTCGCTAGTGTCGGTAGTCATACCGGCGCCGCCGCCTAAGTAGCGTCAGCGCAGCGCGATCTATAGGGACGAGTGGTGGTGCCGCTGGCTCCAGCAGGCGGCTGCGGTGGTCGGGCTCGTGGCCATGGGGGCCGCTGGCCCGCCCGGCTGGGATGACGTAGCCGTGTTGCGGTCTGGTTCGCCAGGGCGGCGGGCGGGCCACGACCTACGTCAGACCGGTACCGGCCGTAGCGCCGAGCCGGGTTCGCGGCGGCGCACCACGCCTACGCCAGCCCGCCCCATTGCTGGTGCACGCCGTCGATATCGGCCACCCGCAGGTGCACCGCTCACACTCTTGGCCGGCAGGGCGAGCCGAAGAGACGCGGCTGGCGGGTCCAGGGACGAATCAGTGCGGAGGGCGCAGCCCCGCCAGGGTAACCGTGACGAGCCGGCGTACCGCCGCCTCGGACGGCAGATCAGCGGCGGCGGTCAGTGCATGCATGCAGAAGCTGGCCAGTTCCTCGGGTGGGACATCGACACGCAGGCCGCCGGTGGCGGCGACCTCGGCCAGCAGATCCCGGATCAGATGCAGAAGCCGCTGCTGGAGTTCGGCCACATTCTCACGCCGGTGCAGCAGCGCGGCGAGCTCGGCGCCGTGGCGGCCCCGGCGATGGCAGATCAAGGCGTAGGCCAACACCACGCGGACGCGCGCGTGGCATAGCCGCCCTACGAGCATGCGCTCCACCCGCAGCAGGGCGAGCCTCCCAGCGATGAGCACGGCCGTGGTGGCTGCTGACGCCACGTTCGGAACCATCAGCGCCCGGCCCGCGCGACCGTAGCTGTGATGACGTAGTCGGATAGGACAGTCCCCGCTCAGCCTGTAGCCGAGACGGACGTCGTGGCACGAGGGCGCCGAGTCGGGTACAGTGATGGCCGCTTGCGGGTGTAGTTCAATGGCAGAACATCAGCTTCCCAAGCTGACAGTGAGGGTTCGATTCCCTTCACCCGCTCCCACACGAAAGCCCTGGTCAGGACCGATGTCCCGCCAGGGCTTCCGCGCTCTTAGGAGGGCTGAAACAGGCGATGGGCCATTAGCGGGCCATTAACTCGCCTCGGCGGCCGGGCCCGTCGCCGGGCCCGTCGCCCTCGGCGGTCCGCTTCGGCTTGCGCTTGCTCGGCTTGCGCCGGGCCGCCTTGACGGCCTGGTCGATGGCGTCGGCGATCCCCTGGTCGGCCTCCCGGTTGGCGTGCTGGTAGATCAGCGCGGCACGCGGGCTGTCGTGGCCCATCCGCGCCATGATGTCCCGCAGGCTTGCGCCCGGCGCACGTGACGCCAGGGTGTTACCGGTGTGTCGGAGGTCGTGGAAGTGCAGACCCGGCACGCCCACAGCGGCCACCGCCTCGGACCACTTGACCAGCTTGTTGAAGTTGCCGCGCCAGAGGTTCCGGCCGCTTTCGCCGGTGAACACGAACGCCTCCGGTCCCTCGCCGACCTGCCCGCTCATGTGCTGTTTCAGCACGGGCAGGGTCGCCTTGGGCAGCGCGACGGTCCGCACGCCCGCCCGCGACTTCGGCGGCCCGAGGATGAGGCCGGTGCCCCGGTGCTCGACGAACGCCTGCCGTACCCGCACCGTGCCGGCCGACAGGTCGATGTCGCACCGTTGTAGGGCCACCACCTCGCCCCACCGCAGGCACCCGAACGTCGTGACCAGGATCAATGCGCGGAAGCGCTCCGGCATCCGTTCGGCTAGCTCGAAGATCTGCGGGACGGAGAGGACCGGCCGCTCTGCGGGCTTCTCCTGGTCAGCGCCGACGATGCGGCACGGGTTCACCCTGATCAACTCGTCTTCCTTCACGGCGGTCATCAGGATCGCGCGCAGCAGCCGGTACGCCTTCGCCGCCATGGTCAGCGACACGCCCTCGGTCAGCAGGCGCGTTCGCCACTCCCGGACCATCGGCGTGTCGAGGCGGTTGAGCGGCATGTCGCCGAGGTACGGCGTGATGTGTCTGCCGAGGGTCCACTGGTAGAGGTGCACGGTCCGGGGTCGCAGGTTCGGTCGCTCGGCGATCCACCGTTCCGCGTAGTCGCGCAGGCGCACCTTGCCGCGCTCGGGGTCGATCCACTCGCCTCGGGCCAGCTGCGCTTCGATTAGGGACAGGTACCGCTCGGCCTCGGCCTTGCGGGCGAAGGTCTGCGGCGC
>Ga0075420_100006068_pt1 | contig 10667 bp, 7 predicted proteins | sample SoiMetdeltSBSDD4_FD_75296 | JGI IMG/M metagenome (GOLD analysis project Ga0075420, IMG submission 75296) | Bulk soil microbial communities from a Populus tree surrounding site in Tennessee, USA - Soil MetaG P. deltoides SBSDD4 | ecosystem: Environmental > Terrestrial > Soil > Tree plantation... | reverse complement strand
CCGCCCTCGACGCGCATCTTGATTCCACTCAGCCAGAGTCCCAGGTTCACTCCGACGAGACCGGCGCGATACAGGATGGCGGGGCTCCCGATGATCAGCGCGAACAGCACGAACGGCGCACCGACGATGAGCACGTAAAGCGAGACGGTGACGTACGCCGCCAGCGACCGGACGGCGGCCACTGCGGTGGCCAAAGGGGAATCGGGCACAGGCGGAGATGCGATGATACAAAAAAACCGGCCCCTGGGACTGCCCTGAGCCTGTCGAAGGGAATGCTACGATGCCCGACATGATGCCGCTGCTGATGACGCTGGTCTCGCTGACCGTCCTCCAGACGCCCGCCGCAGGCGCTCTGCGCTTCACGGCTCCGCCGGAGTGGACCTCCCGGCCGGCAGCGTCCGCCATGCGGGTTGCGGAATACGTGTTGCCGAAAGCGGCGGGAGATCCGGAAGACGGCGAATTGATCGTCTATTTCTTCGGCGGAACCGGCGGCAGCGTCGACGCGAACATCGAGCGCTGGCTCGGGCAGATGCAGCAGCCGGACGGACGGGCGTCACGTGACGTGGCGACGCGCGCCACGCGTACCGTCAACGGCCTGAGCGTCACGACGCTGGATTTGGCCGGGACGTACGTCGCCGAGGTGCGGCCTGGATCCAGCGAGCGCCACAACAAGCCGGGTTTCTGGATGCGAGCGGCCGTCGTCACGACGCCGCGCGGTCCCTATTTCGTGAAAGCTGTGGGACCTGCGAAGACGATGACGCGCTGGAAGGACGCCCTGGACGCGTTCATGAATTCCGTGCGCGTGGACAAATAAAGAAGGCCGGAAGCTGCGGTCAGCTCCCGGCCTGAATCGTGCGGAATCCCGAGATGCTCAGGACGCCTTGGCCGTCCGACGCGCGGTGACGCGCGTCGTCGTAGCCGCTGACGCCTTCGCCGCTTTCGCGCGGGCGATGGAGCGGTTCTTCATCGTGAAGCAACGCTCCAACGCGCGATCGACCTTGTCTTCCACCATCGTCGTGTTCTCTCGCGACACCTCGGAGATTTCCGAGATGACGAGGAACTTGGCGCGATCGAGCATCCGTTTCTCGCGGAACGACAGGTTCTTCGAGCGCGAGAGGAACGTCAGGCTCTTCAGGACTTCTACGACGTCGTAGATCGAGCCGGTACGCATCCGGTCCGAATTGTCCTTGAAGCGCCCTTTCCAGTTCTGGTGATTGTCGATCTTGCCGTCGCCGAGGAGGGAGAAGAGCCTTTCGATCTCTTCGTCGTTGATCGCGCGCCGGAGCCCGACGCCGTCAACGTTGTCGACCGGAACGAGCACTGTCGTCTCGTTCGCGACCATCCGCAGATGGTAGAAGCCGCAGGTGGTGCCTAGGATTGTTTTTGTTTCGATGCCTTGAACGACGCCGAGTCCATGATTTGGGTAAATGACCTTGTCACCAACCTGGAATGTCACATGTCCCCCACAGAGTAAGGTGAGTCGGTTAGGAGTGAGCCCGACGAGCAGTTCACTCAGTATACCGAAGTTCATACCGCACGGCAACGAAAAACACCGAAAAAACGGGGGTTTTTGCAGTTTTGGGCACCTCCGACGAGCACCGACAGGCGGCTTTGGTCTGCCGTTTTCAGGCAGCCGACCCGTCTGCTCCTGCCTAACCGCCATCCCGGGAATGATTTGCGGCCGAATGCCCGAGCGCACTGTCAGCGTTGGTTAACACCTGGGGGAACTCCTATGATGATCGGATGTTGAGGCTCGGAACGCTCGTCCTGGGGTTCACGATCGCCTTTCTGCCACGGCAGAGCTTAGCTCCTTACGTCCCAACCCCTCCTGACGTCGTCGTGCGCATGCTCGAGCTGGCGAAGGTCACCAAGAACGACGTCGTCTACGACCTCGGGTGCGGCGACGGCCGCATTCCGATCGCCGCGGCCGCCAAATATGGTGCGCGCGGGGTCGGTATCGACATCGACCCGCGCCGAATCGAGGAGTCACGGGCTAACGCGAAGGCCACCGGCGTGGAGCACCTGGTCGAGTTTCGTCTCGAGGACGTGATGAAGGCCGACGTGTCGCGTGCGACGGTCGTCACGTTGTTCCTGCTGAGCTCGTCCAACGCGAAGCTCCGCCCCATGTTGCAGTCGCAGCTCGGTCCGGGTGCGCGCATCGTGTCGCACGCCTTCAGCATGGGCGCCGACTGGCCGGCCGACAAGGTTGATCAGTTCATCAGCGAGCGCGGCGACGAGGTCACGCTCTACCTGTGGACGATCACTTCCAGGTAAATGGGCAAGGGGCGATGGGAGATGGGAAATGGGCAAGGACCAGGGCAGCGTCAGAAGCGCATCGCCCATCGCCCATTGGCGCGCGAAGCGCGCCATCAAGCGCCGTAGCGGCCGAGGGCGAGGTCGACGATCTCTTCGATCAGCTGCGTGTAGTTGCGCCCTGACTTGCGGGCGGCGAGGGAGAACTCGGCTTTCGCCGCCAGCCATGGATTCGGATTCGCTTCGATGACGGCGACCCGCCCGTCTGGACGCAGTCGCATATCGATACGCGCGTAGTCACGCAATTCCAGCGCCTGATACACAGCCACGGCGGTCGTCTGCATCAACGTGGCCGCCTCCTCCGACAGATCTTCCGCGATCGCTGACTTCGTATCCCTGTAAGCCCGCGTGCCCTTGCCCCACTTCACCTCGGCGCCGGCGATGCGCGGCGTGCCTTCGGGGAGCTTCGACAGGTCGAGCTCGACGACCGGCAGCGGCTGTGGATTGTCGTTGCCGAGGACGCCGACGTACATCTCCCGGCCTTCCACGTATTCCTCGATCAGCACCGGTGAATCGAAGTTCGCGTGCAGCCAGTCGATCCGTTCCATCAGCTCGCGGATGGACGAGACGACGGCGTTGAACTCGATCCCAATCGAACCGTCTTCCCGCGCGGGCTTGACGATGACCGGGAACGCCAGGTCGTGGGAAAAGTCGAGGCGGCCACGGAACGATCGGGCGAACACAGGCGTGTGGATGCCGTGGAACTCGAGGATCTTCTTCGCCACGGCCTTGTCCTGCGCGTACAACAGCCCGTGCGATCCCGAGCCCGTGAACCGTTTGCTCAGCAGCTCGAGATAGCTGGCGATGCAATAGTCGGCAGTATCGTTGCCGGCAAACGACTCGGCGAGGTTGAAGACCAGGTCGCAGTCGATGCGCGCAAGGGCGTGCAGGCTCTTGATCGACCCGTCGAGGACATGCAGCGTGGCGTCGTGTCCGAGTTTTCCCAGCGTGTCCGCAACTTCATCCTCGACCTCCTTCTTGTCGAGGGTTCGGGTCAGCGGGGCCTTCTCCGACGATCCGCTGCCGGATTCCTCCGGCTCCTCCCAGCGATCGTAGAGGACGAGAATGTTCAGTTTGCCCACGAGTGAGGGAATTATAGCGTAGTGTCCGCTTTCAGACAGAGTCTGACGGCTTCACCCCACCTCGCTAAGTCCCAAACGCGCTGTCAGTTCGCGAGTTCGATCGCGCGACGCTTCGCATCGTGCGGATCGTTCGATGTCAACGCGTCGATCGCGTGCCGCGGTCTGATCGCACGACGAATCACTTGACGAGTGACAGGAATGACGATTCAATCGAGGGTTCATCTTCGTGACAACTAAGTCGGGGACGAATAGTGGGACGGCCGGAAGCATCGGCGCTCACAGGGAGGGAGGAACCATGCGGAAGGTCTTCATAGCTACAGTGCTTCTCGCGCTGATGGCTCCACTCGCGGCGGCGCAACAGGAAACCGCCACCGTGATCGGCACGGTCATCGACGCACAGAGGGCGGCGCTTCCCGGTGTGAGTGTCACCGTGCGCAACGTCGAGACCGGTTTCAATCGCACCGGTGTGACTGACACCGAGGGCCGGTACCGCGTGGCGGCGGTTCCGCCGGGATCGTACGAGATTTCGGCGCAGATGCAGGGATTCGGCACCGGCGTGCGTCGAGGCCTCACGCTCACCGTCGGCGCCGAGGCGGTCATCAACTTCGAACTGGCCGTCGCAAACGTGGCCGAAGAAGTGACGGTCACCGCGGACACGCCTATCGTCGAGACGACCACGTCGGCAGTTCAGGGTACGCTGCGTCGCGAGCAGATCGATCTGCTGCCGTTGTCAGGCCGCGACTACACGGCCCTTCTGCGCCTCGTGCCGGGCGCCGCCTCGAACAACAATTCGTATGGATTTGGCGGATCCCGCGGACGGTCGAACACCTGGAACGTCGACGGCGTCGACAACTCCGACGAGATCTCCGGGTTCGCGCACCAGAGCCCGGCGCTCGATTCGATCCAGGAGATCCAGGTGCTCGTCAACGGCTTCAAGGCCGAATACGGCCAGGCCTCCGGCGGCGTCGTCAACGTCATCACCCGCTCCGGGACCAACAATCTGCGCGGCAGCGGCCTGTTCCTGTTTCAGGATGACAGCCTGCGGGCGAGGAGTCCCTATGCGGATCGCTCCCTGCCGGCCGATCCGTTCCAGCGCATCCAGTACGGCGCGACAATCGGCGGACCGATTCAGAAGGACCGCACGCACTTCTTCGCAACCTACGAGCGCGAAGATCGCGATACGTTCACGTCGACGACCAGCGTGTACCCGTCGACCGCAGAGGTCAATGCGGCAAGCGCGTCGACGCGGGCCTTTCTGGCCAGCAACGACATCGACATTTCGCGCTTCGGCGCCGGCGGCCGGCAACGGCTCGTGCGCCCTGAATTCGTGGACGTCCACAAGATGACGGCCAGGGTCGACCAGCAGTTGAACACGAACCAGTACTTCACGATTCGCTACCTGCTCGACTCCAACGACCAGCCGTCGGGCCAGAGCGGCACGCTCTTCGACTACAACGGCGGCCGCACCTACCTCAGGACGAACTACGTCAACTTCAACCACAAGTGGCTGCTGTCTGCGAACAAGCTGAACGAGGCCTACGTGCAGTACGGCCACCATCACGAGCGCATCGACGCCATCTACACGACGATTCCCCGCGTGACGATCTCAGGCGGGTTCGACCTTGGATCGACCACCAACTACAACCCGGTCACCAATCACGTGGTGTCGTTCAACAACAACCTGACGTGGACGCTCGCCGGCACGCGCACCGGTGAGCACGTGCTGAAGATGGGCGCCCAGGTGAAGATGCTGAGGTCCGACAGCTTCTTCGATTCGAACTTCCGCGGCACCTGGACGTTCCCGAACAACGCCGCGTTTCTTGCCGGCACGCCCTCGCGGTTCACCCAGAACCAGGGGGACAGCAGCCTGAAGCGGCCCAACGAGCTGTACGGGTTCTTCGTTCAGGACGACTGGCGTCCGTTCCAGGATCTGACAGTCAACGCTGGACTGCGCTACGACTACGAGTCGGCCAAGACGCAGGCCCTCGTGAACGTGAATCCCGACGGCGAGCCCGGGCCGGGTGTGAGCAAGGACCGCAACAACCTCTCGCCGCGGATCGGCTTCGCCTGGTCGCCGCGCGGCGACACCAAGCAGGTCATCTACGGCGGCACCGGCATGTACTACGACCAGGTGATCCTGAACATCATCGGCAACGCGCGATTCACGCCGCCGAAGGTCATCGGCATCCAGATCGACAACCCGACGTGGCCGGATCCTTTCGGCAACATCGTCATCCCGCCGCCAAGCGTCTCGATCATCGATCCGGATCTCGTGACGCCACGCAACTGGAACTCGCAGGTCGGCTACCGTCGCGAGCTGATGCCTGATGTCGGCCTCGACGTCAGCTTCCTTTACAACCGCGGCTACGACCACGTCGGGATCGTCAACATCAACGCCGGCGTTCCGGGAACGGCGTCATCGACCGGTGCGAACCCGGTGCGGCCCGACCCGAACTTCGTCACGAAGAGCTTCTATACGAACTACGGCGACATCCGCTACAAGGCGCTTCTGGTCGATCTGAAGAAGCGCTTCAGCCGCGGCTTCCAGGGCGGCGTGGCCTACACGCTTTCGAAGACCGAGAACAACTCGTTCAACTTCGTCAGCACGCTGCAGGTGCCCTCGCAGCCAGACCTGAGCTGGGGACCGGACACGCAGGACCGGCGTCACCGCATCGAGGGTCATGCCGAGATCAACCTGCCCTGGGGCCTGCAACTCGGCACCATCGTGGATTACCGCTCCGAGGCGCCGCTCGACATCGTCGCCAACGGCCGCGACCTGAACGGCGACGGCATCACCGGCGACTGGGTGAACGAGAGCCTGTGCCTGCCGCGGACCGGCGTGGTCGCGTGCCCCGGCTTCAACTACGCGCGCAACAGCGTTCGCGAGCTCTCGACCGAGGAAGCCAACGCCCTGCGTGCGCTGTTCGGCCAGACGCCGATCGAGCGCTACGAGAACAACCCGAAGTACTTCAACGTCGACGCGACGCTGCAGAAGCAGTTCCGGTTCGGACGCCACGGCATCCGACTGACCGCCGAAGCGTTCAACGTCTTCAATTTCGCCCAGCGCACGGCGCCAAACATCAGCATCCTGAGCAGCCTGTTCGGCACCTACAGTGCGGTTGAAGGGCCGCGCGCCATTCAGTTCACGATGCAGTACGACTTCTAAAGAGCTGTCTAAAAGCTCGCGCCGTGGTCCGTAGTTCGTGGTTCGTAGCTCCGTAAAGCCCGGGCCTCCCCAGGGCTCTTCAAGCGACGAGCCACGGACCACGGCAGGCGCGAGTCCTGAGCGCCAGTCCACGCGTCATATAAACAGACTATGGCGCGTTCTCATTTCATCAGCGACAACAACCCCGATCGGAACCTGCTGGACGCCTACTCGCGGGCCGTCACCGAGGCCGTCGAGTGCGTCGCCTCGGCGGTCGTCAGCATTCACGTGCGTGGGAAGGGAGCGCCGGGCGGACGACGGTCGCCGGCGCAGGAAGGGACAGGCTCAGGCTTCGTGTTTTCAACGGAAGGGCTGGTCCTGACCAACAGCCACGTCGTTGACGGGGCGGCTGAGATCGAGGTCGCCCTGCCCGATGGCCAGACCCACGAGGCGGATGTGATCGGGCAGGATCCGGATACCGACATTGCCGTGATTCGAATCACCGCTGCTGAGCTTTCGGCGGTGGAGTTCGGTGACTCACACCTGCTGAAGCCCGGTCAGGTCGTGATCGCGATCGGCAATCCGTATGGCTTCCAGGCGACGGTTACGACGGGCGTCGTCAGCGCGCTCGGCCGATCGTTGCGCGCGCGGAGCGGCCGGCTCATCGATCACGTCATTCAAACGGACGCCGCCTTGAATCCTGGTAACTCGGGCGGACCGCTCGTGACGACTACCGGACAGGTCGTTGGCGTGAACACGGCGATCATTGCCGGCGGCCAGGGTCTGAGCTTTGCGGTGCCCATCCGGACAGTCACGACCGTGTTGCCAGCACTGCTCCGGGACGGCCACGTTCGTCGAGGCTACCTGGGCATCGCGGGGCAGGATGTTCCTCTGCTTCGCCGTATTACACGGTTCCACCGTCTGACCCAAGCGAGCGGCGTGCTCGCGACCTCCGTAGAGGCCAACGGGCCGGCGCGCACCGCGGGCGTGCACGATGGCGACATCATCTTGTCGCTCGATACTCACGCCGTCACAAGCATCGACGACCTGCATCGGCTGCTCGGCGAGGATCGGATCGGTACGGACGTCACGCTGGGCGTCCTGCGCGGTGGTGAACGCCTCGACTTCCGTGTGAGAGTGGCGAATCGTCAGCGCTGATCAAATGGGCGATGGGCAAGGGGCAATGGCCAGAATCTTTGCCATCGGCCATTGCCCGTTGCCCATCGCCCATTTTGTGGCGCCAGTATTGCCCCATGCGAGGGCGGGCAGGCGCGTCCCGCTCGGTTCCTTCACGGTCCCGTCAGGTCGAGCCAACCCGCAAATCACTAACAAAACGGGCCCTCCCGCGATCTCGCGGGTTTCGAGCTGAGATACGCCGTGGCGACACAGGCACGCGCTGCCGATTACAACTTTGAAACGCCGAAGCCAAGTCTGGCTGACGAGCGTGCCCCATCCGCACAGGCGCAGCCCGTTCGCGCGCCGGGCCGCGCCGTCGAACAGCCGGCGGCGCTCGAGTTCCTGCAGTTGCTCGGTCGTGCCATTCAGCAGTACCACACCTACCCGCCGACGAGCCCGATGTGCCGGAACGCCGTCGAGGCCTGCCAGCGGTCGCTGGTCGCGCTCCGCCGCGACCAGATTCTGTGCCGCGTGTCGCCGACCGATCTGATCGTCGACGAGATTCCGCTCGGCAAAGGCGGCATCGTCGAACAGGAACTCGCTCGAAGGCTTCACGCCGCGGCAATCGCGCAGGTGACGATCGACCAGTCCGTGTCGCTCCGCGAGATCGCGCACTTCTGCAACGACCTCCTGGCGAGCAGTTCGCGCACCAGCGATCAGCCGGGACTGATCGAAATGCTGACCGAGCACGGCGTGGACCAGATCGCGCTGCGGTCGGCCTATCAACCCGAGGTGCTGCAGGTCCGTCCTCCTGCCGCGCCGGTTGCCGAGCTGATTGATTATCAGCGCCAGAAGCGCGAACAGCTCTTCGCGACGGGCGGGCACATCGATCATCTGTATCCGCCGGACAAGGGTTGGGTCCGGGTGGATCCATCGGCAAAGTTCCCGACGGTCTCGCTGACCGATCTCGCGGTGCTCGCCGGTGAGCCAGCGACGCTGGCAACCATGCTGGTGCGGCTGACCGACGACGATGAACCGGCAGCCGCCGGCGACGCGCTCTCGCAGAAGTTCAGCGACGTGGCGACGCTGTTCTCGGCGCTCGATCCCAAGATCGCGCGCGTGATGTTCTCGAAGCTTGCGCGCGCCGTGCTCGATCTCGATACGGAGCGCCGTCAGGCCCTGCTGCGGCGGACGATTCTGCCGAGTTTGCTCGACGGACGCATCGACGGCACGGTTCTGCGCGACTTCCCCGACGTCGATCTCGCCGAAGCTCTCTGCCTCCTGCTGGACCTCGAGACCGCAGCGCCGGAGCTGGTCACGACCGCGCTCTCGCGCCTGGAGCTCGGGGCCGAGCGCGAAGCGGCAGTTCTCCCGTTGCTCGAACGCAACCTCCAGCAGCGCGGGCTCGACGATGGCGCGGACATCGGCCTCGATTCGCACGCCCGACGGCTCGTGCGGCTCGATCACGATCGCACGCGCAGCTTCGCGGAGTTTGCCGCTTACGACCTGGCCCTGGACGATGACGCCGTCAGGACGCTCGGCGAGATTCGCGACGGTATTCTTCAGACGGACATCATCGCCAATCAACTCGACTGCCTGTATCGGTTGACACGGCTGGAACCGAACCCCGATCTCGTTCAGCGCTTCGCCAGGCGCGCGCAGCCCCTACTCGACAGCCTCGAACGCAGCGGCCGCTGGGAGCACGTCGCTTCGTGGCTCTCGCGCTATCGACGGCTCGGGGAAGAGGTCCGCGAGACCCGGCCGGACGTCACGGACGTCATCGCGGCGCAGCTGGGCGAGTTGTGTACGGCGGCGCGGGCGCGCAAGGTATTGGAGCTTGCGGAAGGCGGCGACCGGGGACGCGTGCTGGCAGGTCAGATGATCGAAGCGCTCGGTCCGGCCATCGGTCCGGCGCTGCTGACCGCGATGCGCCAGGGGCACACCGCCCAGGCTGGCGGGGCCCCTGCGACAGAGACGCGAGCCAAAGGCCCGCTAAGCATCGTGCAGGTCTTGTGCGAGCACGCCACGCTCGTCGCGCCTGCGCTGGTGACGGCTCTCGGCCAGGGTGATGTCGCGACCGATCGCATCGTGGTTCGCGTGCTGGGGCTTGCGGGTCACGGGTACGAGGCAGCGCTGGGGCAGCAACTCGAGAGCGGCGATCAGCAGACGGTCCGGGATGCGCTCCGCAGCCTCGCACGGATCGGGACACCACAGGCGGCTGCCGTTGTCAGCAAGCAGGTGCAGAACCGTCGCGACTGGGTGGCAGCTGCCGCTGAAGAGACGCTGTGGCACTTCCCCGCCGCCGAAGCCCAGCGTGAAGTGAGATCCCTCCTGGCCAGCCGCGACTACATCCTGCAGCACCCGGCCGTTGCCGCCCGGCTGCTCGATCGCGTCACCCAGCACGGCACGCAGGGGCTCGAGCCAGTGCTTCGCGTGGCGGTCTCGCTGCAGTACCGCTTCTGGAACCCGCCGCAGATGCGCCTTGGCCGCAAGGCGAAGGCGTTGATGAGCCGATGACGACACCGCCGAGCGTGAAGAAACCCGCCCTCGTCGATCCCGATGAGACGCCGACGCTGGATCCCGTTGCACTGGTGAGAGGTTTCGCCAGCCTGCGGCGGCTGACCGGCATGTATCCGCCGGGACATCCGTCGATCGTGCAGAAGCTCTCCGAGATCGACGACGAAGTGCAGAAGCACCTGACGCGTGTCGCGTTGCTGCAACTCGACATCATTCACGGTGACGTGCATCTCGACGGGATCTCGTTCCGCCAGGATGGCGACACCCACGCGCAGGTGGTGAAAGAGCTGGCGGAACTTGGCGTCGACAGCATCCACATCAAGCGCGGCGTGACGCGTGAAGAGCTTCATGCGCTGTCCGAGTTCTTGTGGCAGCTGAAGGACACGCCCGCCACCGAACCGATGGAAGTCCGGCTGGCCAAGCGGCACATCCATCACATCAGCCTCGGGCGTCTCATCCCGCTCGACACCCGCTGGCGCGCACACGAGTGGCCG
>Ga0075420_100006067_pt1 | contig 10668 bp, 9 predicted proteins | sample SoiMetdeltSBSDD4_FD_75296 | JGI IMG/M metagenome (GOLD analysis project Ga0075420, IMG submission 75296) | Bulk soil microbial communities from a Populus tree surrounding site in Tennessee, USA - Soil MetaG P. deltoides SBSDD4 | ecosystem: Environmental > Terrestrial > Soil > Tree plantation... | reverse complement strand
TCCCGATCGGCGATCATCTGCGCGCGTGGCGACAGCGCCGTCGCCTGAGCCAACTCGACCTCGCGCTTGAAGCCGAGATTTCGACAAAGCATTTGAGCTTTCTCGAAACCGGTCGTTCGCAGCCCTCTCGCGACATGGTGTTGAAGCTCGCCGAGCAGCTCGAAATCCCGCTGCGCGAGCGAAACGTGCTGCTCGTTGCGGCAGGTTATGCGCCGGTATTTCCGGAGCGCCCCCTCGCCGATCCGGCCATGCAACCCGCCCGCAAGGCGGTCGATCTCGTGCTCAAGGGCCACGAGCCCTATCCGGCGATTGCGATCGATCGCCACTGGACTCTGGTAGCCCACAATGCGGCGGTCCCCCCGCTGCTCTCTGTCGCCGATCCTTCGTTGTTGCGGCCACCATTGAACGTGCTGCGGCTCAGCCTGCATCCGAAGGGACTCGCGCCACGGATCGCGAATCTCGCCGAGTGGCGAGCACATCTGCTCGCGCGGCTGCGCCAGCAGATCGACGTGACGGCCGACGCCGTCCTCACGAAGCTGTTCGAGGAGCTTGCCGCCTACCCAGGGCTGGATGGCGCGAGGTCTCCGCGGACAAACGTTAACGACGAATATGCAGGTGTCGTGGTGCCGCTTCAGCTTGCGACCGATGCGGGCACGCTATCGTTGTTTTCGACCACGACAATCTTCGGAACGCCGGTCGACGTAACGCTGTCGGAGCTTGCCATCGAGTCGTTCTTCCCGGCGGATGCCGCTACCGCTGACATGTTACGGGGTGTGAAACCGGGCGTCTGAATTGCATCGCTAACGACACAACAAGGCGCCACGTTGCGGCATCATGCCAAACGCCATGAAACCTGGACAAAGGCTCAGGGTTCGAGGACCGGGGAACATGACACCGTCCGACGGGATTGTGGGTGTGATGTCGGATTTGCCCTGAAGGATTCGTCCTATGGCGGGGGGCGATGTGAGGATATCAGCGAGTGAGGAACCCGATTATGAGCAAAATGGACTCCGTCGTTCACTTCGAAATGCCTTACGACGACCGCGCGCGTATGGCGAAGTTCTATAGCGACGCGTTTGGCTGGCAGACGCGGATGCTTGATGAGGAAATGGGCAATTATGTGCTTGCCATGACGACCGATTCTGATGAGAGCGGTCCCAAGCGCCCTGGCGCAATCAATGGCGGCTTCTACGCGCGAAAGGCCGACTGGCCGGCGCAACATCCGTCGCTCGTCATCGCGGTTGATGACATCGAGGCCGCGATGAGGAAAGTGGATCAGGCCGGCGGAAGGGTGCTGGGTACGCCGATGGAGATACCGGGCATCGGCCAGTACGTCTCCTTCATGGACACCGAAGGCAACCGCGTGAGCATCCTGCAGCCCAGCCCGCGCCGTTGAGTTTCGTCGAAACGGTAATAGGAGCAGCGCTAAAAGCGGTAAAAAATCAGCGCTGCCCCTCAATCTATGGGAACGCCTACTGAAACGACGAGCGTGTCGGAAGCAGCGCTCGAAGGAAGGCGTAGGCAGCTCGATAAAGTCCAGGCGCTTCGCTCTCACGGGGTCCGGCGATGTTAATCACCGCGGCCGAATGCTTCAGAGAAGCGAGCCACTCACGCGCGACGTCGAGACTGGCTCCGTCCTCGATATCGAGCACGAGGAACGGACGCCCTATCTCCCGGGCGATTTCCACTGCAAGACAGGCCCCCTTCGATCCATCCAGTCCAGCGCTCAGGGTGAGGAGCAAGGTCGCATCGCTGTCGCAGACATTGAACCGGGTTCGCTCGCCCAGATCGGCGGAGGCTGTTTCGCGGAGCGCCGGATATCGAGCGAGGACGCCGGGCGGCGAAGGCATGTCTTCCGCCCAACCGCCTCTCGGACACCAGCCGCCATACGGGAAATCAAGCGAGATCGCTGCGTCGAGTGCGGCGCGATCGGCGCCCGTCTGCCCGCCGGAAATGATCAACAGGGGAAATTGGGAGTGCCGCTTCACTATTGCCAGATTGACGACGTCCTCCTATTTCGGGGCGAGATCGTCCGGAGTGAAGCAGTCTACTCGGAAATGACAGCGGAGCCGCGGGAATTCCGAAGCTATCTGCACTCGGCAACCATGTGCTCACCCGGCCTGTCGCTGGAACAGCGCGAGCACCGTGTCGATGGTGTCCGCTTCGTCGGGCAGCTTATCCGTCCGGTAACGCTTGACCCGTGCGAAACGGAGCGCCACGCCGGCAGGATATTGCGAGCTGGCCTGAATTTCGTTGAAGGCGATCTCGACGACCAGTTCGGGCCGCACATGCACGATGTAGCTGTCGCCTGCAACGGCCAACGCCTGCAGGTGCTGCGTCTGCCACTGAAGCATGGCATCGGTCATTCCTTTGAAGGTCTTTCCGAGCATGACGAAGTTGCCCGTTGCGGGATCGCGTGCACCCAGATGCAGGTTGCTGAGCCAGCCGCTACGACGGCCATGGCCCCATTCGGCGGCGAGCACGACAAGATCGAGCGTGTGCGCTCGCTTGATCTTGAGCCAACCAGAACCACGGCCACCCGCCTCATATGGTGCATCGAGCGCCTTGGCCATGAGCCCTTCATGTCCTTGCTGGAGTGCCTGCTCCATGAATGCCTGCGCGGCATTCGTCTCGCCGGTAACCAGGTGTGGGATCGAAATCACCGGTGGCAGGAGTTCCTCCAGAGCCGCGAAGCGCTCGCTCTGAGGATGGTCGATCAACGGCGCGCCGTCGAGATAAAGGCAGTCAAAAAAACGTGCATTAAGAGGCAGGCTGTCGCGGATCGCGTCGACATCGAGCTTGCGGCCAAAACGTCGCATCGTCACCTGAAAGGGGTGTGGCATGCCGTCGGGACGCAGAGCAATCGCCTCGCCATCAAAAATTGCTTCGTTGACGGCAAGATTGGAAACGGCGTCGACGATCTCGGGGGCGGCGTCCGTCTTGTCATTGAGCTCACGTGTGAAGATGCGCACATCGCGACCGAACTTGTGAACCTGGACGCGTGCGCCGTCGAGCTTGTATTCGAAGTGAGCCTGGGGCAGGCGGACAAGAGCGTCGGCGACATCGTCAGCGGTCTGGGCGAGCATGGGGCGTACGGGGCGGAACAGTTCAATGGAGAACCGAGCAAGCCCCGCCCTGCCCTCTCTCGCCGCCACACCCGCGACGGCAGTCATCGAACCGGCGAGCATCACGGCGCGACGAACATCCGCGGCTGGCAAGTCCGCGGCGCGCGCAATTGCCTCCATCATCAGTCCCTCGAGCGCGCCTTGCCGCAGTTCGCCGAGGATCAATCGCAAGAGGAATTCCTGCTCCTCGCGCGTGGCGCGGCCGAACAAATCACGAAGCCGGCGCTGGCGTTCGGCTCCGGACCCTGAACCTCGCAACTGCTGCACGTGGTCGACAGCAGCGTCCACCTCCACGAGCGTGAGCACAGGGATGGAAGCGGCGGCAGCACCGATCGCTTCTCGCACGCCGCTATAGCCAAGGCCGATGCGACCCTGCCTCAGCCCGCCCGCCAGCCACGCAACAGCAATTTCGATTTCTTCTCCTCGCGCCCGGCGCAGGCACGCGGCCAACAGATCGATTTTTGCGAGCCGCCCCGATACCTCGCCGATGAGCCGAGAGGTTTCGACGATGTCTTTCAGCAACATGGGGTGATGATACAGGACTACCCAATCCGGAAGCCAGAAGCGGTCGGATGACCTCCGTTCCACCCCAGAGCTGATGTGGTCAGGTACCGCTTCGCCGGTGGGTACACCCAAACACGTTATGCTAGTCGTCGAGCTTCCAACGACCTATGTTTCGGGGACATGCCATTTCGGCGAAGGGTCCATGAGCAGACAGCATTCGGTCAAGGAGATGGGAAATGAGCGACGTCACTGACTTGCAATTCGATTTGACACCTCCGAGCCAAGAGCAGTTGCGGGAGTTGGCCAGGAATCTTAGCGAGGAAGAGCGGCAGGTTCTGCTCGAGCATGGGACGGAAGCGCCGTTTTGCGGAATTTTCCTCACCGAGAAGCGGGAGGGAGTTTATACGTGCCGGTTGTGCGGCCTGCCATTGTTCAGGGCGGGTGCGAAGTTCGAGAGTGGCACTGGATGGCCGAGCTTCACTGCGCCCTTCGCCACGAATCATCTCCGCAACATTCGCGACACCAGCTATGGCATGGTCAGAACGGAAATCGTTTGCGCCCGATGCGGTGCGCATCAGGGGCATGTCTTTCCAGACGGCCCGCCGCCGATCGGGCAGCGCTATTGCATCAACTCCGTCTCGCTTGCCTTTACCCCGAAAGGCCAGCGTCTGCCCGACAAGCTTGGGAGGGGCGCTCCCGAGGGCGAAGTGTGGAAAAGCTGAGGCGTGCTCGACCGGATCAGCGGGCCCACCCGCTCCGTCGCTGCCCACCCACGGTCTCATCGGATCCTCAGGCGAAGCGCTTGGCCCCGACGACGCAAAGAACGACAAGGCCCGTGGCCGCCATCATTGTCCAAGCAATCGGCTCGTGAAGCATTAGGCCGGCCAACATCAGGCCAAGGAAAGGCTGGAGCAATTGCAGCTGCCCAACGCCGGCAATACCGCCGAGCGCGAGGCCGCGATACCAGAAGATGAAGCCCACCAACATGCTGAAGATCGAGACATAAGCGAGAGCGAACCAGGCTGGACCTCCGATCCCGCTCCAGGATCCGGGCATCGTGATCAGCGCGACTGCCGCCATCATCGGCAGCGACAGAAGCAGAGCCCAAGAGATGACCTGCCAACCACCCAGCCTACGTGACAACGAGGCTCCCTCGGCGTAACCGAGGCCGCAAAGCAGGATGGCGGCCACCATCAACAGATCGCCCGTAAGCGAACCTGCACCACTGTTGAAAAGTGCAAAGCCCGCTACCGTTGCGCCACCGAGGCCAGAGAACAGCCAGAACAACGGCTTTGGCCGCTCGCCACCGCGCAGGACGCCGAACATCGCGGTCGCAAGCGGCAGCAGGCCGATGAAGACGATGGAATGGGCCGAGGTGATATGCTGGAGCGCAAGCGCCGTCAGCAACGGGAAGCCGACCACAACGCCGAATGCGACCACGGCAAGCGAGCCAAGATCGCCGCGCGAAGGTCTCACCTGCCGGAGGATCAGCAGGAAGGCAGCCGCAAGAAGCGCGGCAATCAGCGCGCGGGCGGAGGTCAGAAAGAGGGGTGAAAAATCGCCGACAGCAACCCGCGTGGCCGGTAACGAGCCGCTGAAGATGATGACACCCATAAGGCCACTTCCCCATCCCTCCGTTGTGCGATCCATGTTGCCTCGCTTCTGCTTCCGAAGGGGAATCTTTAGGAAATCGAGGCTGGCACTGACAGCGACAGTCCAATACAATTTCACCAAACTGTATGGATATAATAAACCACACAATCTATGGGATTCACGAATGCAGAGCGGGAGATTGACGCGCACAGGCGAGGTGATGGCGGCGATCCGATTAAAGGTGTCGAGCCGTGCCCTCATGCCCGGTGATCGGTTGCCCTCGATCCGGAGCTTCGCCGCGACCCTGGGCGTGTCACCGTCCACTGTCGTTGAAGCCTATGATCGTCTCGTTGCCGAGGGCCTCATCCGAGCCCGGCGCGGCTCCGGTTTCTATGTTGCGCGCACGGGTCTGCCGGCAATGGTGCTTGGGGAAGCCGAGCCGCGGCGCGACCGGGCGGTCGATCCGTTCTGGGTTTCGCGGCAATCGCTCGATGCAGATCCGACGGTGATGAAGCCCGGCTGCGGCTGGCTGCCGGCGGACTGGATGCCGAACTCCGCTCTTCGCCGCGGATTGCGGGCACTCGCGCGGGCCGAGGATGCTGTGCTCGCCGACTATGGCACTACGCGAGGCTCGCCAATTCTGCGCCGGTTGCTGCTCTCGCGGTTTGCCGAAGAGGGCATCGAGACTTCGCCCGACCAGCTCATGCTGACGGTTTCGGGTACGCAGGCGATCGACCTGATCTGCCGCTTCCTGCTGAGGTCCGGCGACACGGTGCTGGTCGATGACCCATGCTATTTCAATTTCCAGGCACTCCTTCGAGCCCACCAAGTCAGGATTGTCGGCGTGCCCTACACGCCCTCAGGGCCCGACGTGACCGTTTTCGAGGAGACCCTGACCGCAGAGCGACCCCGGCTCTACATCACGAACTCCGCGCTTCATAATCCGACTGGCGCCACGCTCTCGCCGCAGACCGCCCACAGGGTTTTGAGTTCAGCCTCGGCTCACGACCTTACGATCGTCGAGGATGACATCTTCGCCGATTTCGAGCCGGAGCCGTCGCCGCCTCTCGCCGTGCTCGACGGGCTCAACCGCGTTATCCGGATTGGCAGCTTTTCGAAGACCCTGTCCGCCTCGATCCGCTGCGGTTACATCGCCGCACGGGCAGATTGGATCAACGGGCTCGTCGATCTGCAGGTCGCGACTTGCTTCGGTGGACCAAGCTTGGTCGCGACCGAGCTGATCGCAAGCGTTCTGGCGGGCGGCGGCTACCGCAAGCACATGGAGGAATTGCGCCAGCGCCTGGCGCGGGCCAGACATGCAATTGCGACGCGCCTCGAGCCCCTTGGAATCCGGCCTTGGCTCATGCCACGCGGCGGCTTTTATCTTTGGTGTCGCCTGCCGGAGGGACAAGATTCCACCACGCTCGCTCGCAGGGCTTTAGAGGAGCGGGTCGTTCTGGCGCCAGGCAACGTGTTCAGCGTCTCTCAGACGGCAACTCCCTTCCTACGCTTCAACGTCGCCCAGTCGTACGACCCGCGCATTCTCGCGGCCCTGAAGCGAGCGATGGATCGTCGACATGCCGCGTGAATTTTCTCATACTTGCGCCTCCCCATGAGTCGAAGCTTCAGGCGCCGGTTATCACTTCCCGTGCCTCAGCCGCTCAGCGGTCAATTTCGCACGCCGATCCATGAAGGATTGAGTCCGACCATGCAGCGTCCTCACGGCTCGGTTGCGCGACCGCGCGAGGTGAACCGGGTCAATCGGCGCCCTTCCTCGACCGTCTGGACGGCTTCTGTCATCAGCCACTCGCGAAAGGCGGCAATCTTCGATTTATGGACCATGTCGCTGCTGCACAGGAAGTAGTAGCCCTCCTCGGTCTCGACCTCGATATCCGAGAGCCTGGCCAACCGGCCGCTAACCAAATCGCCATGGGCAAGCAGCAATGTGGTGAAGCAGATCCCCTGCCCCTGCACGGCAGCGGCGATCATCAGATTGGCGTCGCTGAAGTAAAGCGTGTCGCGGAAAGGCTTGCGGATCAACCCGCTCTTCTCGAGCCAGGCTGTCCAGTCCGGCTGGTTCAGCACCTGGAGCAGCGTATGGCCGGCGAGCTCGCCATGCGAGATCGATTGGTGGTCCTTGAAAAGGCTCGGGCTGCAGACGGGAATAAGCGCTTCATCCACGATCTTCTCGGCATGCATATTCTCCCATGTGCCCTTTCCCCACCGGATCGCGACATCGATATCCTGACGATTGAATGCTACCGGATCCGAGGATGCGAGAAGCGTGACCTTGATGTTCGGATTTTGCTCCATGAAGCCCTTGAGCCGCGGCGCGAGCCAGGAGGAAGCAAATGCCGGCGCCGCATTCACGCACAGCACGGCCGGCGCCGAGGGATCCGAAAGCTTGCTGCAAGCCCGCGCCATCATGTTGAGAGCTTCACTGACCGTGGCGCACAAGGCCGTCCCTTCGCGGGTCAGCTCAAGTCCGCGGGGCAGCCGACGAAACAGCCGAACGTCGAGGAACTCTTCGAGCTGCCGGATCTGCTGACTGATGGCCGACTGGGTGACCAGGAGCTCCTCGGCGGCAATCGTGAAGCTGGAATGGCGCGCCGCCGCCTCGAAGGCTCGAAACAGATTGAGCGGGGGCAGCCGGCGGTTGCGCTGACTAACCCGGGGCGGCGACGGGGACGGCCTCGTCTTGCCTCGAGCCGGCGGTGGCTTCTGATGCTCCATGAAAGTTCCTACGGGTCGGGGAGCAGATGGTCGAACCTCACCCTATGCTGCATCAGAAAGGCCGTCCTGCGCCAGCACCGATCCGAGAAGCGGCAGAACATCTGCGCCGAACCGCTCCATTGATGCCAATGTCTCGCGACGGCCAATGCCCGCAAACCCCATGAAGCAGGACAGATGGCTGGGTTTCATCGCAGAAATTTCACTGGCAAGCCGCTCGGCGCAGTCTTGCGCACCGCCGATCACCGCATTGTCCAGAAAATCGTCAAGTGGCGGTTCGTCATGAAACGGCATCAACCGCACAAATGGGCCGTCCTTATCGAATGTGGCGCCCTTGAGATTGCGATCGGCGCGAAACAGGTTCCGGACACATTCCGCGGCATGCAGCGCGTCACTGCGACGTTCCGTGACGTAGACGAAGCGCTGCACCGCCAGTGGCATGGTCTCCGCCGACCCGCCACCGGCCGTCCAGCCCTCGACGATCCGCCGACGCTGCTCCAGAGCAAGATCGAGCCCGCGATGCCCGAAGCTCATGAAGGGTGTGTGGCGGCCCCGCGCCGCCCGTTCGAGAACCGCCCGGTTTGTGCTGACGACATAGACTTCCGGCAGCTCCAGACCGAACGGGCGCATCGGCAGCTCGGTCGGCGGAATATGGAAGTTCCGCCCCGAATAGGTGATCGCGCCCGTCGAAAGACCCTGCTCCAGGATGTCCCACACCTCGAGCATGATCTCGTGCTTGCGCTCCGGATCGACGCCGAAGCGGCTGAACTCGTAAGGCTGGTAACCGCAACCGAGCCCCAGCACCAGCCGGCCGCCGCTCAGCAGGTCGGCGAACGCCACCTCCTGCACCAACCTGAGAGGATTGTGAAACGGCAGCGGCAGGACAGCCGGACCGAGGCGGATGCGCCTGGTCGCGGGGACGCAGCGCGTTACCATCATCAGCGCGGCCGGGCAGATCGAGTGATTGGTGAAATGGTGCTCGGCAAACCAGGCGATATCGAAATTGAGATCCTCGGCCATGGTCACCATGTCGATCGAGGTCTGGACCACCGCCGCCGGCGACGTGTTGCGGTCGTAGAGACCCATGAGGTTGAAGAGACCGAGCTTCACCATGGTGCGCCATCTTTCGAGCAGCATCTGTATCACCGCTGCTCGGGTTCACCCAAATTAGATGTCGTCACGTAGCCAACACGCATTAGTTCGACTAATCCCGACGCCTGCACCAGCCCTTCTAATGCCGGCATTATGAAACATCGTTTGTGCGTCGCTCCGGAATTTCCAAAACTCCGGGTGCCGGGCATCGACAGCGCGACCACAATCAAGGACTCGCGAATGGCTGCTTTGCCGGAATTCCATGGAAAATCTGCAATCGTCACCGGCGGGGCCCGCGGCCTTGGCCGAGCGATCGCACAGATGTTGGTCGAGCGCGGCGCGCAGGTCGCCATCATCGATCTGAACGGACAGGCCGCGGCCGAAACCGCCGACGAGTTGCGGCGCAACGACGGCATCGTGCATGACATCGCCGGCGACATCCGCTTTCGTGACGGCGCACGAGCAGCCGTGACCACGGCCGCCGCACGGCTCGGCGCGCTCGACATTCTCGTCAATAATGCCGGCGTCTATCCGCGAAAGCCCCTGCTCGAGATCGACGATCAGGCCTGGGACCATACGTTCGATGTGAATCTGCGCGGCATGTATCACGTGACCTGCGTCGCGGTGCCGTTGATGCAGGCGCGAAAAGGCGGTCGCATCGTGTCGATCGCCTCGATCGATGCGCACATCCCCTATCCCAAGAATGCCCACTACGCGGCTGCCAAGGCCGGGGTGATCAGCTTCACCCGCTCCTTTGCCGAAGCCTGCGCCGCTGATCAGATCCTGGTCAATGCCGTGTCCCCTGGTCCGATTGCCACCCAGCAATTGCGCGATCTCGGAATCCTTGCCGATCTCGAGAAGAATGCACCGCTCGGCCGTGTCGCGGCGCCCGAGGACATTGCTGAAGTCGTATGTTTCCTGGCGAGCAGTCGCAACCGCTTCATCACTGGCGAAACGATCATTGCCAGCGGCGGCATCGTGATGGCGTGAAATCAGAACCAAGGGAGGAATCCGTGAAACAGCGACAACATCTCAACCGTCGGAGTCTCCTGGCAAGTGCCGCCGGCATTGCGGTGGTGCTGCCGGTGATGGGCTTCCCGACCGTGCTGCGCGCCAAGCCCGAGCGCATGACGATCCCCAATCCAGGTGGCGCCCTCGAAGAGGCGCTGAAGGCTGCCTATTTCAAGACCTTCACCGAGAAGACCGGCATCGAGATCTCCGGCGCACCCTATGCCGATACCGCCAAAATCAAGGCGATGGTCGAGAACAATGCGGTGGACACCGACGTCATCTTCACCGACGCGGCTGATGCCGCGATGCTTGCCAAGCAAGGCCTGCTCGAGCCGATCGACTTCTCCGTGGTCGACAAATCGGTGCTCATCCCCGAAGCGGTGCACGAGCACTATCTCCTCGCCGACGTCGCCGCCTACGCCATGGCGTGGAACACCAAGAGCATGTCGGACGACAAGCGCCCCAAGACCTGGGCTGAGTTCTTCGATCCGGCGGCCAAGCCCGGTCAGCGCAGCCTATGGAAATATGCCGCCCAGACCCTTGAGGTCGCTGCGATGGGCGCCGGCCAAAGCCGCGACAAGCTCTATCCGCTCGATCTCGATGCCGCCTTTGC
>Ga0075420_100006066_pt1 | contig 10668 bp, 8 predicted proteins | sample SoiMetdeltSBSDD4_FD_75296 | JGI IMG/M metagenome (GOLD analysis project Ga0075420, IMG submission 75296) | Bulk soil microbial communities from a Populus tree surrounding site in Tennessee, USA - Soil MetaG P. deltoides SBSDD4 | ecosystem: Environmental > Terrestrial > Soil > Tree plantation... | reverse complement strand
GCGGGACGCGGAGGACGCGGATCGCGTGCCTGACGGCGCGCGACGGGAACAGCACGCGGAGAACGGGATGCCGCCCACGCCACGAACGGCATCGCGACCGCGAGGGCGCGGGTGATTTGCGGTAACGGCCTTCCAGGACAGCGGCATCCCGTGGGCCGTTCCCATCATGACGACGCGTCGGCCGGCTCGTAGTCCGGGCGTGGCGCAATGAAGCGTCCGGTTGTGCCGCGGCCTTCCGCGGCTGCCCGTCAGGCGCGGCTCCGCGTCTTCCGCGTCCCGGCTGTTCCGCGCATCGCCAACCTGGCAGCGGCCTAACGCTTCGTCAGCAGCTCCTCGAACAGGGCGATCGCGCGCGGGTCGTTCGACTGCCCGAGCCAGAAGACCGCCTGCTTCCGAACTTCGGGGTCGCGATGCGATCGCGCGATTCGGATCAACGCGGGGACGCCCTCGTCCTTCGGTCGCTGCGAGAAGGCGAACACGACGGCGTTCTGCACTTCGCGATCGACGTTCGCGTCGCGCGAGAGCGAGTCGAGCCCCGCCGTTGCCGCCTCGCCGGCTGCCTGGCCGAGCCAGAAGACCGCTTGCTTCCGCGTCTCGCGCGGACGTTCGTCGTTCCGCGCGATGCGGAAGAGTCCGGGCCACGGCTCGGCGCTGTCGGCGAGGGTGGCAGGAAAGATCGCGTCGCGTCCGGCCTTCCCCGGAAGGGTGGACGCGAGCGACACGAGATAGTCGGATGCTTCCTTCGCCGGCACGTTCCCCAAATCCGTCACGCTGTCGGCTTGACGCCAGCGTCCACCGATGTAGAAGCGGACCGACGCGATCTCGCCGTCACGCTTGTCGAGCACGAGTCGGCCCGGGCCGTAGTCGCAAACCGTGTCCCACTCGACGTCGCGCGAGTAGTTCCGGTCCGACCCGAAGTTGCCGTGCCAGTTTCCGCCGCGATGGATGTTGCCGCCGCGGCCACAGACGTCCGGCCGCGTCGCGAAGGTCATGCGGATGGTCCCGTTGCCCGCGCGCGAAACGCGGTCGGCAATGGACTGTGCGCCCAGTGCTGGCGTCGTGCACGGGAGGCCGACGAGCACTGCGATGGCAATGGCGAAACGCTGCGTCATTGGGAGATCCTCTCCTCGATGAACTTCGTTGCCCGCGGGTCCTTGCTCTGCCCGAGCCAGAACACCGCCTTGCGCCGGATCTCGCGATCGGGGTCGTTGCGGGCGAGGTCGATGAGCTTGTCCACCGCCGCCGACTCGTGGCGCTGGGACAGCACGAACACGTAGTGCTCGCGGAGGTCGCGCGAGTCGAGCCGTGGATACAGGTCGATCAGGTCGCCGAGCGCGATCGAGCGGTTCTGACCTCGCCAGAACAGCGCCTGCCGGCGGAGGTCGGTCGGCTGGCCGGTATCGATCACGAGGTTCGCCAGCCAGCGCTGATCCGCGGCCTCGTCCAGCTGGGCGACCGACTGAATGACCTTGTCCTTGAGCCGGTTGCTCTCGAGTCGCGTATAGAGCTCGCGCAGAAACGGGCCGTTTTCGCCCTGCTTGTCGAGGAAGCCGAGCGCGAAGATCGCCTGGCCGCGGAGGTCGAGCGCGAGGGTATCAGCCGACGCCAGCGTGCGGAGCGTCGCACGCGCGCGGTCATTGTTCGAGTTGCCGAGCCAGAAGATCGCGCGCTCGCGCATCCACCGCACGTCGGCGTCGCGTTGCGTGAACGCAATGAGCGTCGGTACGCCGGCGCCGTCGCGGAGTTGAGAAAGCGTCATGATCACGCCTTCCCGGAAGGAGCGCGAGTCCGACCCCGATCGCGCGAGCATTGCGAGCTGCTCCGCCGCGTCAGGCGGCGCGATCCCGCTCATCCAGTACAGGCTGGAGCTCCGCACGTCTGGCGGGCGATTGTCGTCGCGCGCGAGGGCGAGCACTCGCCGCCAGATGTCCACGCTGTCGGCAATCGCCGCCGCCATGACCGCGGAGCTCGCGACTCGGCTCGTGCCGGTCGACGCGAGCGTGAGGAAGTAGTCGGCCGCCGCGCGCGCCGGGACGACACCGAGGTCGGTCGTCGCAGCCGTACCTCGCCGCGAGCCGGCGATGTGCGTCCGGACGTTCGCCACCTCGCCGTCGCGGACCGTGACCACGGAACGCGCCGGGCCGACCGCGCAGTTCACGTCGGACCAGCCATGACCACGCATCGACGGATAGACCGTGATCAGCCTGCCTAACGCCACGACATCCCGGCCATCGCCGCACGCGTCCGGGCGCGACGCGTACGTCATCTCGACAGTGCCATCCCTCACCGCAGTCACGCGATCGGCGAGGGACTGGGCTCCCAGTCGCGGCGCGACGACGGCCGCGACCAGGAGAACGTAGATCGGCGCGCGCATCGCGACCTCCACCTACTTCGAGATGATGTCCTCGAGGAACTTCACGATGCGCGGATCCTTGCTCTGGCCGAGCCAGAAGATCGCCTTGCTGCGCATCTCGCGATCGCGGTCGTTCCGCGCGATGTCCATGAGCTTGTCCACCGCCTTCGTATCACGGCCCCGCTGCGAGAGCACGAAGATCAGCTGCTCCTTGATCTCCTGATCCGTCATCTTGTCGTAGAGCGACGCAAACTGCTCGGTGGCCGCACCGCTCTGCCCGGCCCAGAACAGCGCGTGCTTGCGCATGTCGATGCTCTCCTTCGAATCGAGCGCGATGTTCATCACCCATTCCGGATTGCCGAACCCGCGCTGCTGCGAGAGCGAGTAGATGATCTTCTCCTTGAGGCCGTCGCTCCTGACACGTCCGTAGAGCGTCTTCAGGTAGGTCGCGTTCTCCTCCGACCGCTTCTGGCCGAGCCAGAAGATCGCCTGCTCGCGCGACTCCTGATTCTCGCTGTCTCGCTCGGCGAAGTCGCGCAGAATCTGCCCGGCGCGCGCGCTGTTGTGCTGCGAGAGCGCGAAGATCGCCTTGTCCTTGATCTCGCGGTCGGGCGAGTTGCGGAGCACATCCGCGAGCAGGTCGACGGCGCGCTCCGAACGGACCTGCCCGAGCCAGAAGATCGCCTGCTCCCGCGTCTCGCGATCGGGGTCGTTGCGCGCCGCCTGCATCAGCAAGTCAGCCGCTTCATCGCCACCCTTCTGCGAGATGAGCCACACGGCCTTGCGACGCAGCACGTACGAGCACGCGTCGCGCCGCTCCATCACGCGCTTGAGCAGCGGCATCGCGCGGTCCGGATCCATCTGAATGAGCGCGTTCAATGCCTGGATGCGCTCGTCATCCTCGTCCTCCGAGCAGTTCGCCGGCTGGCTGCCCGATCGGTTCCCGCCGGAGCTCGTCGCGGGTGACTGATCGGCGGCACGGGCGACTTCGGCCGCACATTCCGCATCGCCGCGCTGCGCGAGCTCGCCGCAGACGCGGAGTCGCAGCGTTCTCGCGTCGGCGAGGTCCGCGTTGGGATAGTTGCGCGTCAACGCACCGAGCACGTCGCGCGATTCGCGCATGCGATCCAGGTTCCCGGTCTGGTAGAGCGAGAAGGCGCGGAAGTACATGGCCGACGGCGCCGACTGCGACCGCGGGTAGCGATCCGTGACCTGCTTGAACAGATCGGCGGCCTGCGTGTAGTTGCGTCGGTTCATTGCCTCACGCGCCCGGCGGTAGAGCGAATCCGCCGGATCGCCCTGACGGAGCTCGACGTCGGGGCCCGACTGCGGCGAGCCGAGGTCGGCCTGTGCGTCGCGCGTCGCCACGGCGGACGCGCGCGCCTCGGCGCGTGAGGCACGCGAGTACGTTCGGTCGTAGGTCGACCGGCCGGACGTTTGAGCGTCGGCCAGGGCCGGGGTCGCGGCCAGCGTCAGCGCGACTGCGATGGTGATCATCTTCATGGTCGTAGTCCTCACGTTCCCTTCTGTGCGGGAATCGCGGTGCGAAGTCTCGTCAGCACCTCGTCGTCGGTGAGCGCGCCCCTGATGAGGTCGCGGTCACGCGCCGAAGCGCTCGGAGAGAGTTGAACGATCTGAACGAGCACGAGCTCGAGGTCCTGCAACAGCTTCCGGCGGACGGGATCCGTCGCCACCGGTGAATCGAGGAGCAGTCTCGTGTTGGAGAGCAGCTCTTTTCCCCAGGAGGCCATCTGGGTGTCCATGCGACCCTGATTCAGGTCGCCCTTGAACGCGGTGAGCAGCGCTTCGGCCTGCGTCAGGTGCTGAGCGGCGACGAGGTTGTAGGCGCGGTCGGCACCCTCGGCGAGCTCGGTCGCGGCGCGCTCGGGTTCCGGTCGCGGGCGCGGCGGTCGCGGCCCCTTGCCGTCGTCGCTTCGTGGATCGATAACGACGACCTGCTCCTGCCCGGGCGGGACGATGATCGGCCGGTCCGAAGTCGGCCCGACGCCTGACGAGTCCTTAGCGAACTGCTTGTCGGGCGCCACCGTCGACGTCATCCGCCCGAGTTGCATACCAACCGCAAGGAGCAACGCGGCGGCAACCGCAAGATAGACCCAGCGTGGAACGCGGCCGAGTCGCGACACTCCGAACCGCCCGGCGCCGAGTCCCTTGTCCCCAGTCCCCAGCCCCTGCTGTATGGCGTCCCACATCTGCTCGCGCGGCACGATGTGCGGTGGCCGGTTGTACTCCTCGGCCGCCATCTGGCGCAACACCGCGTCCATTCGTTCCTCGTCACTCATGACACCCATTCCCCCGCGAAGTCGGCGAGCGCTTCGCGCAGCTTTGCTCGTGCCCGGAAGAGCTGCGCCTTCGAGGTGCCTGCCTGCACGCCAAGCGCGGCGGCAATCTCCTCGTGCGTGAACCCTTCCACGTCGTGCATCACGAACACCGTTCTGTATCCGTCTGGCAGCGCATCGATCGCCTGCCGCAACCGGTCCTTCAGATCCGGCTCCGCATGTCGCGTTGCCGCGCCGATGGTCAGGGCCTCATCGAGCGATGACTCGCGCGTCCGGAACCGCTTCACCTTTCTCAGCCCGTTGAGCGAGACCGACATCGCGATCGTGTGAATCCAGGTCCCGAACGACGAGTCGCTGCGGAAGTCCTTGAGCCGCTGGAACGCCCGAATGAACGTCTCCTGCGTGAAGTCGCGCGCGAGGTCGTCCTCTCCCGCCAGGCGAAACGCCAGGCGATAGACTCGGTCGACGTGCTGGTCATATAGCATTCGCTGCGCTGTGACTTCACCAGCCACTGCCGCGGCGATCAACTGACGTTCATTCACGCGGAGCTTCGGGTCGGGTATTCCGTTCTTTTTGCTTCCGGCTGGTTGACACGGTCCGCACCCGGATGGTTGCGCGAAACGGGCTAACCCAAGTGTGGTGGCGAGCGTACGTACGGACCAGCTGCGCGCCGGTCATCGCCGGCGTCAGGCTGGTTTGGTCGTTCAAGGGGTCAGGTTTCTTGAACGGAGTTCAAGAAACCTGACCCCTTGAACGACCCCTTGAACGACTGCGATTCCTCATCCGCCCGTCACGCGCGCACGCGGCTCGGAATGACCGCGGTCGATATGGCCCTGCCAGCCCCCTCGGCGGCATATTCCCCGCCCAATGACCGCGACCCCGGCCCCACCCCCGTCGAAGTCGTCCAGCGAACCGGCGGACGCGGGCTTCGCGCCGTCGCCACCTCCTGACCCGTCTCTCGGGCACGGCCCGTCAGAGGAGTTCAGCACAAAGGAGCGCCTCGTCCGCTGGGCGATCGTCGCCGTCGTGGTCGCCGGCATCCTCGTCGCGCCGAGGCCGCCCGGGATCACCGTCGAATCGTGGCGGCTGTTCGCGATCTTCCTCGGCACGATCGTGGGCTCGATGGTGCGTCCGATCTCGTCGAGCGCGATGGTGTTCCTCGGCGTCACGGCGCTCGCGCTGACCGGGACGCAGACGCCGGCGCAGGCGCTCGCCGGCTATGCCGACCCCATCGTCTGGCTCGTGCTCTGCGCATTCCTCATTTCACGCGGAGTGGTCAAGACCGGGCTCGGCCGCCGCATCGCGTTCGTGTTCATTCGGGCGATTGGGCACCGGTCGATCGGACTCGCGTACGCGCTCGCAGGAACGGACGTGCTGCTCGCGTCGATCGTCCCATCGAACACGGCGCGCGCCGGCGGTGTGATCTTCCCGATCACGAAGAGCCTGGCCGAAGCGTACGACTCGACGCCGGGGCCGACGCGCCGGCGACTCGGCGCGTACCTGATGATCGCGGTCTATCAGGCCGACATCATCGCCTGCGCGATGTTCCTCACCGGGCAAGCGTCGAACGTCCTGATCGCGAAGTTCGCGCTCGACTCGGCGAACGTGGACCTGACGTATGCACGGTGGTTCATCGGGGGCGTCATACCGGGCCTCGTGTCGCTCATCGCGGTGCCGTGGTTGATCCACCGCCTGTATCCGCCGGAGGTGCGACAAACGCCGGGCGCCGCAGCGTTCGCCGCCCAGGAGCTCAGTCGCATGGGGCGCATGGCGCGAGGCGAGCGGATCATGCTGGTCCTGTTCCTCAGCATCGCGGGGCTGTGGATGACGTCGCGTTTTCACGGGATCAACTACGCGGTCGTCGCGCTCGTCGGCGTGTGCGGGCTGCTGCTGAGCGGTGTGCTGACATGGGATGACGTGATCGGCGAGCGGGCAGCGTGGGATGTCTTCGTGTGGTATGGCGGTCTCGTGCAGATGGCCGCCGCCTTGAGCGAAACGGGCATCACGCGCTGGTTCGCGGAAACGACCGCCGGCTACACCGTCGGATGGGCGTGGGGAGCGGCACTCGCGGTGCTACTCCTCGTGTACTTCTACGCGCATTACGCGTTCGCGAGCATCACGTCGCACGCGACCGCGATGTACACGCCGTTTCTCGTCGTGACCATTACCGCTGGTGCGCCCGCCGCGCTCGCGGCGATGGCGCTCGCGTATTTCTCGAACCTGAGTGCATCGCTCACGCATTACGGAACGACGCACGCGCCGATCTATTTCGGCGCGAGGTACAACACCCAGCGCGAGTGGTGGCGCTACGGATTCATCGCGTCGGTGACGACAATCGTGATCTTCAGTACGATCGGATTCGCGTGGTGGAAGCTGCTCGGGTGGTGGTAGCGCCGGAGTGCCTGTCACGCTGAGGGGGCAACTCGAGGTCCGCGGCGTCTCGAAGCGCTACGCGACGCCGGCGGGCGTCGTTGCCGCGCTCGCGGATGTGTCCCTCGACGTGGCGAGCGGCGAATGCGTCGCGCTCGTCGGCGAGAGTGGATCGGGAAAGACGACGCTGCTCCGGTGCTTCAACCGTCTCGTCGAGCCGGATGCAGGGAGCGTCATCATCGACGGGGTCGATGTTCGACAGTCCGATCCGGTCGCGCTGCGCCGTCGCATCGGGTACGTCCTGCAGGACGGCGGCCTGCTGCCACACTGGACCGTGCGGCGCAACGTGGAGCTCGTCCCGTGGCTCACCCGGGCGCCTAACGTTTCCGGGCTCCGGTCCGAAGCGCTCGCGCTCGTCGGGTTCGGCGATGGGAGCTTCGACGATCGATATCCACGCCAGCTCTCGGGCGGCCAACGCCAGCGCGTGGCCGTCGCGCGCGCAATTGCGGCACGGCAGTCACTCCTCCTGCTCGACGAGCCGTTTGGAGCGCTCGACGCGATCACACGCGCGGAGCTTCAGGCGATGTTTCTCGGCATCCGCCGTGAGCGACCGATCACGTGCGTGCTCGTCACGCACGATCTCGTCGAAGCACGGCGGTTGGCGGATCGCGTGGCCGTCATGCGGGCCGGCCGCATCGAGCAGCTGGCTCCTTCGGCCGAGCTGATCGCGAGGCCGGCGACGGAGTACGTCGCTCGGCTGATCGAGAAGGCCGGGCTTCGCGAGGACGGCGTGCAGTGAGCCCTCTTCTCATTGCCGGCCTCTCGGCGGCGATCGCGCTGACTCAGCCTGCGCCGCAAGCACGGCCGGTCGTGGTCGCATCGAAGCCCTTCGGCGAGTCGTACGTGCTCGCGGAGATGTTCGCGCAACTGCTCGAGGCGCGTGGACTCCGAGTCGATCGACGACCGGGGCTCGGCGGGACGGAGATCGCGTTCGCCGCGCTGCGCACCAATGCGATCGACGTGTATCCCGAGTACACGGGAACGGGGCTGCTCGCCATCCTCGGAGACACCGTGCGTCGCACGCCGCTGCAAGCGTTCTCGCACGTCTCCGTCGAGTTCCGCGAACGGTTCGGCGTTCGGTGGCTCCCGCCACTGGGCTTCGAGAACACCTACGCGGTCAGCGTCCGGCGCGAAACCGCGACACAGTATTCGCTGCGCACGCTGTCGGACCTTGCCCGCGTGAGCGCGTCACTGCGTGCGGGCTTCACTGCCGATTTCATCGGAAGAAGTGACGGCCTTCCCGGTCTCGCGGGCGCGTACGGGCTGCGGTTTCGCGAGGTGCGCCCGCTGCTCGGCGCCGTGAAGTACAGGGCGCTCGCCTCCGGCGACGTCGACGTGATCGACGGCTACTCGACCGACGGGCTCATCGCGCGGTACGACCTCGTCATCCTCGAGGATGACAAACGGTTCTTCCCGCCTTACGAGGCGGCGGCCATCGTGAGCCCGGCGCTGCTCCGTGACAATCCGGCGGCGATCGCCGCTCTCACGGAGCTGAGCGGACGCATCGACGGGAGCATGATGCGGGCACTCAACCGACGGCTCGAGGTCGACGCGGTTCCCGTTGCCGACGTGGCCCGCGCAGCGCTCGACTCGCTCGGACTCGTACACGGCGCTCGCGACACGAGCGTCACACCCGAGCGCAACACGCGCGCGTCTCGACGTGGATCGTTCGTGCGGGCGGTCATCGACGATCGAGCGACGCTCGCACGGCGAACGCTGCGGCACCTCGTTCTGTCCGCGACGTCGCTCCTGATCGCCATGGTCGTGGCGATCCCGCTCGGACTCGCGCTCGAACGACGTAGACAGCTCGCCGAACCGGTGGTGCGCACGGTTGGCCTGCTGCAGACGATCCCCGGCATCGCCCTTCTGGCCTTCATGATCCCGGTGATGGGCATCGGTGTCGTTCCCGCACTCGTGGCACTGTTCATCTACTCGCTCTATCCGATCGTTCGGAACACCTACTCCGGCGTTCGTGACGCCGATCCGAGTGCCGTGAGCGCCGGCACAGCCCTTGGCATGACGGAGCGACAAGTGTTGCGGCACGTCCGTCTTCCGCTCGCCGCGCCGACGATCATGGCGGGCGTGCGCACGGCAGGCGTGATCAACGTCGGGACCGCGACGCTCGCCGCGTTCATCGGAGCGGGCGGACTCGGCGAGCCGATCGTCACAGGGCTCGCGCTCTCGGACACGGGACTCATCCTGTCCGGTGCCGTCCCGGCGGCGCTGCTGGCGCTGGTGGTAGACCTCGGCCTCGGCGCGTGTGAGCGTCTCGTCAGACCGAAGGGGCTGCAATAGAGACCGACAGAGACGGTGAGAGCCGGCGGTCGCGCCCATCCGGCCCACCTGCTCGACGTGATTCTGGTCCGTGACTAACTGTCCGTCGCGCGCACGCGCATATTGCGCGCGCCGGATCCGCCGTCGGGCCTGGCGGACGTTTTCCTCTCTACCTGCAGGATGCACCATGAAGCGATCGACCACTCAACGACGCGCGGCGTTCCCGACCCTCGATCCCGCCGAGCCTCCGAAGCAGGTGTCGGCGCTGGAGACGCCCGCGGCGATCGTCGACCTCGACCGGCTCGCCCACAACCTGGACCGGATGGCGTCGTACTGCATCCTGCACGGGCTGTCGTTGCGGCCGCATGTGAAGACGCACAAGTCGCCGCGCATTGCCGCGGACCAGATTCGTCTCGGCGCCATCGGACTCACCTGTGCCACGCCACGAGAGCTCGAGGTGATGGGCGACGTGTCGCACGACCTCCTGCTCGCGTACCCGCTGCTCGGTGCCTCGAAGCTCGCGCGCGTGATGTACATCCCGCATCAAGTGAAGCTGACGGTTGCGCTCGACTCGTCGGCGGCACTCGGCCAGCTCGCTGCGGCAGCGAAGGTCTCACAGCGTGAAGTGGACGTGTACGTCGAGCTCGATCTCGGGATGCATCGCGTCGGCGTCCAGTCGCCGGCTGATGCCATCACGCTCGCCCGTCAGGTCCTCCAGCATCCGCCGCTGCAGTACGCCGGCATCGCGTTCTATCCGGGCCACGTGCGCGAGCACGTGAAGGAACAGGACGCCCAGCTCGCGCAGCTGAGCACGGACCTCGGCCGGTACATCGCGGAGCTCGACGCGGCGGGCGTTCGTCCGCGCGTGGTGAGCGGCGGGTCGACGCCAACCGCCTGGCGCATGCACGAGGTGCCGGGTGTGACGGAAGTGCGTCCGGGCACATACGTCTACAACGATCGCACGACGGCCGAGTTGGGCGCGTGTGGCTGGGAGGACTGCGCGTTGACCGTGCTGGCGACGGTCGTGAGCCGTGCGGTGCCGGGTCAGGCGGTCATCGACGCGGGGTCGAAGGCGTTAGGCAGGGAGCCGATGCGCGGCGTCGCGGGCGAAGGCTTTGGCGTGGTGATGGATCAGCCCGACGTCGTGGTCGCCCGCATGTCCGAGGAGCACGGGATTCTCGACCTCAGGGCGACGGACTGGGATCCGCAGGTCGGTGATCAGGTGCGGATCATCCCGAACCACGTGTGCGTCGTGGTGCATCTCAACGATGTGATCTTCGGGGTGCGGGATTCCATTGTCGAGACGAGTTGGCC
>Ga0075420_100006060_pt1 | contig 10670 bp, 10 predicted proteins | sample SoiMetdeltSBSDD4_FD_75296 | JGI IMG/M metagenome (GOLD analysis project Ga0075420, IMG submission 75296) | Bulk soil microbial communities from a Populus tree surrounding site in Tennessee, USA - Soil MetaG P. deltoides SBSDD4 | ecosystem: Environmental > Terrestrial > Soil > Tree plantation... | reverse complement strand
TCCGTGTCGCCGGGCCAGGTCTTCTCGGTGATCGGTCCCAACGGCGCCGGGAAATCCACGCTCTTCAACGTCATCTCCGGGCTGCACCAGCCGACCACGGGGCGCGTGCGCTTCGCCGGCGAGGACATCACCGGCCTGCCGCCGGAGGCGGTCAATCGCCGGGGGCTGGCCAAGACGTTCCAGATCACCAACGTGTTCCCCGAGATCTCGGTGCTCGACAACGTGCGCGTCGCCGCGCAGTCGCGCGCGCCGGAGTCGGGCCGGCTTCGCTCGCTGTGGCGCCGCCCGGACGTCGACGACACCGCGCGGCAGCTGCTCGAGGCGTTCGGACTCGGCCGCCGCGCCGACGAGCTGGCCGAGAACCTGTCGCACGGCGAGCAGCGCTACCTCGAGATCTGCCTCGCCCTGGCCACGGCGCCGCGGCTGCTGCTTCTCGATGAGCCCACGGCCGGCATGACCCCGGGCGAGACGCGCGACGCGACCGCGCTCATCCGGCGTATCGCGCTGGACCGAGATCTCACCCTGCTGCTCATCGAGCACGACATGTCGGTGGTCATGGGGATCTCGGACCGGGTGGCGGTCCTGCACTTCGGCGAGAAGATCGCCGAGGGCACGCCCGACGAGATCCGCAACGACCCCCGCGTCATCGAGGCCTATCTGGGCGGCGCGGACGACTGACGTGTTCCGCATGCGCGACGTCCATGCCGGCTACGGCGCCACGCCGATCCTCTTCGGCGTGTCGCTCGAGGTGCGCCAGGGCGAGGCGGTCGCCCTGCTCGGCCGCAACGGAATGGGCAAGACGACGCTGATGAAGACGATCATCGGCTTCCTCAAGCCCTGGCGCGGCGCCATCGAGTTCGAGGGCCACGACCTCACGCGTCTGGCGCCGCACGACATCGCCCGGCTCGGCGTGGGCCTGGTGCCGGAGAACCGCCGCATCTTCCCGGGTCTCACCGTGCGCGAGAACCTGGAGCTCGGGCTCTCCGCCGTGCCGCGGCGGACGGCGGCCGTACGCGCGGCGCGCCTGGACGAGGTCTTCCAGCACTTTCCCCGGCTGCGCGAGCGGCTGGAGCAGCCGGGCAAGACGCTGTCGGGCGGCGAGCAGCAGATGCTCGCGATCGCCCGCGTCATGATGGCGGGCGCCCGCATCGTCCTCATGGACGAGCCGACGCAGGGGCTCGCGCCGGCATTCATCCGCCACATCCGCGACATGATCGGCGAGCTGAAGCGCCTTGGCGTCACCGTCCTGCTCATCGAGCAGAACGCGCGCGTGGCCCTGAGCGTGTGCGACCGCGGCTACATCATGGAAAAAGGCCTCATCGTGTTCGAGGCCTCGTCGCGCGAGCTGCGCGACAGCCCGGTGACGCGCGAGAAACTTGGCGTTTGAGACTCGGAGGGAGAGCGCTCGAACGCGGCATACTATCGGGCGATGAGGAGTTGGGCGCCGAGTTTTCGCTTCCCTGAGGTCGGACGCCAGCAGTTCATCCGCGTGGGGTTGGCCGTCGTGCTCATCGGTGGGCTGGTGTGGGCGCTGCCGGTCCGGCGGGCCGGAGAGGACGGGGGGCATCATGGGCGGCATGCGCCGGTGGAGCTGGATGCGTTCGAGCGGGCGGGGGTGACGGAGCTGCGGGAGGGACACGCCACGCCGGCGTTGCGGCTGCCGCGGCTGGACGGGGGCGTGACGGCGCTGTCGGATCATCGGGACAAGCTCGTGGTCGTGAACTTCTGGGCGACCTGGTGCCAGCCGTGTCTGACCGAGATGCCGACGCTGGAGGCGCTCTGGCAGCAGTACCGCACGCGCGGGCTGATCGTCCTCGGCGTCTCCGTCGATCGCGACGCCCCGCGGCCGTTGCTCGACCCGTATGTCGGCCGCCTGGGTCTCACCTTCCCGGTGCTGCTCGATGCCGATCTCAAGTCCGCGCACGCCTGGCGCGTGACGGGTCTGCCCGCCACGTTCATCATCCGGCCGGGCGGCCACGCCGTCGGCATGGCATTCGGCGCCCGCGAGTGGAACAGCGCCGAGATGCGTGCGTTGCTGGAGCCGATGCTGCCATTGAATGACATGGGGGGCCCCGACATGGCCCCCCAATCCCCCCAGCGCTCGGAAGCGCCCCGGCAAGCCGCGGCGCTCCTCGGACACCTGACTGGGCGCCCTTGATCCGAGGGCGGTCCTCAGAAACTCAGCTTGTCGCCCGGACTGATGGAGTGGACTTTCGTCGGGGTCTGCCCGAGCGCCTTGACATACTCCTCGGGTGTTCCACGCAGGACGGGGAAGGTGCCGTAGTGGATGGGGATGGCGTGCTTGGGTTTGAGCATGTCGCGCGTGGCCACGGCCGCGTCCTGAGGGTTCATCACGAAATGGCCGCCGATGGGGATCAGAATCAGATCGGGCTTGTAGTACTCGCCGATCCAGCGCATGTCGCCGAAGAGTCCCGTGTCGCCCATGTGATAGATCTTGAAGCCGTTCTCGAGCTCGACGATGAAGCCCGCCGGCTCGCCGCCGAAGTGCGTCTCGTCCTTGCCGGTGGCGGAGTTCTTCCACAGGAGCTCAGAGCTGTGCTCGGCACGCGTCATCGTGATCTTGATGTCCGGCCCGAGCGGCGTGACGATGCCGCCCTTGTTCATGCGCGGCACGAGATTGGCCGGCAGGACGCCGAGGGTCATCAGCAACTGATTCAGCCCGGCCGGCCCGATCATCGGCACGTTGTGCTTCCTGGCGAGATCCGGCGCGTCGCCGATGTGGTCACCGTGCGCGTGCGTCACCAGGATGAGATCCACCTTCCCTAGCGCATCCAGGTTCTTGTACTGCTGCGGCGTCTTCGGGTTGTTCGTCAGGAACGGATCGATCACGATGACCTTGCCGCTCACCGAGGTGATCTTCACCGCCGCCTGCCCGAACCACTGCAGCTCGATCTTGCCCTGTTGCTGGGCGCCCGCCGTCCCCAGCACGGCGGCCAGGATGACGAATGCAAGGACTGCCACCGCTGCTCTCGTCCCCATGAAATTTCCTCCGAGGCGATGCCATTCGCTGGCACCGAAGTTGCCCACCACTCTACATCCAGACTCAAACCCGCGAACGAGGAGGGCAGCCATGGCCAGCATCGAAGAGTCCATCGAAGTGAACGTTCCCGTTCGGGTCGCGTACAACCAGTGGACGCAGTTCGAGGAGTTCCCGCGCTTCATGGAAGGCGTCAAGGAAGTGCGCCAGCTCGACGACAAGCGGCTGCACTGGAAGGCGGAGATCGCCGGCAAGCTGAAGGAGTGGGATGCGGAGATCACCGAGCAGACCGCCGATCAGCGGATCGCCTGGACCAGCCGGTCCGGGCCCTGGAACGCCGGCGTCGTCACCTTCCATCGGCTGGACGACCAGCGCGCCAAGGCGATGCTCCAGCTCGACTACGATCCCGACGGCGTGCTGGAGAACCTGGGCGACGCGCTCGGCGTCGTGAAGCTGCGCGTCAAGGGCGACATGCAGCGGTTCAAGGAGTTCGTGGAGAGCCGCGGCCGCGAGACCGGGGCCTGGCGCGGCGAGATCAAGGAAGGCCGCGTCGAGCGCGCCTCGGAGCAGCAGCACCAGCAGCGCAAAGTTTCCTGACGAAGCCAACGCTCGGGAGCGCCCCGGGGAACCCGGGGCGCTCCTCGATCGCCTGACCACGCCGTTTCTTCGTAGTACTCTCCGCGGCGGAGGCGACCATGACCACACGGGAGATCGGGTTCATCGGCCTGGGCCGGATGGGGTTCCCCATGGCCCGCAACCTGGCGGCCAAGGGCCACACCGTCCATGTCTTCGACGTCGCCCCTGACGCGCTCAAGCGCGCGGCCGGCGTCACCGGCATGACGGCGCACGCGGCGCCGCGCGAGGTCGCTGCCCGCGCCACCATTCTGTTCACGGCGCTGCCGAACAACGAGATCGTGACCGAGACGTATCTCGGCGCCGCCGGCATCCTCGCCGGCGCGCGGCCCAGGCTCATCACCTGCGACTGCTCCACGGTCGGGCCGGAAGTGTCCCAGCGCATCCACGCGGCGGCACGCGAGCGCGGCGTCTCCCATCTCGATACCCCGATGCTCGGCTCCTCCCCGCAGGCGGAGAGCGGCGAGGTGTTCTTCATGGTGGGGGGCGATCGCGAGTCGCTCGCCACCGTGCAGCCGCTGCTGGACGTGATCGGGCGCCTGACGATGTACGTCGGCCCCTCGGGCACCGGCAACCGCATCAAGCTCCTGCACAACGCGCTCGGCGCCGTGAACGCGGTGGCGGTGGCCGAGTCGCTCGCGCTCTGCACGAAGCTCGGCGTCGATCCGCGGACGTATTACGAGGTGGTGTGCAAGGGCGGCGGCATGGCCTACTCGACGTACTTCGACCGGCGGGTCATGCGAATGATCGAGGGCAACTACGACGCCACCTTCACGGTGGAGCTCATGCACAAGGACGCCGCCCTCGCTGCCGAGATGGCCGGCGCCGACCTCGAGCACATGACGATCCTCAAGCAGGCGCTGGCGGCGTACACGGACGCCAAGACGCGCTGGGGCGGACAGGACTTCTCGGGCGTGACCCATGTCGTCGAGGAGCGCTTCGGCGTCAACGTCGCCCGGCCGTGAATCAGCCGGCCGACTTCACGGCCCGCAATTCTCGGGTTGCACCGCGAAGGACCTTCACTGCCGAACCGCCGAACAGCGCCGCAATGAGCAAGCCGATGGTGATATCGGGCCACGGCGATCCAGTCACCGCCACACCGCCGGCCGCGACCAGCACCCCCACGTTGGCCACGACGTCGTTCCGCGAGCACAACCACGCCGATCTCATGTTGATATCGTCCGCCCGGTGCCGGGAGAGCAATATCAGGCAGAAGACGTTCGCCGCGAGCGCGATCAGGGCGACGCCGCTCATCAGCTCCGCACTCGGCACTTCGCCGCGTGCGACCTTCATGGCCACCTCCACCAGCACGCCAATGCCGAAGGTCGCCATGATCGAGCCCTTCAGCACAGCCGCCCGGGCCTGCCAGTGCACCCCGCGAGCGACGGCATACAGGCTGAACCCATACACGATGGCGTCGCCGAGCATGTCGACAGAGTCCGCGAGCAGCGCCGTCGAGTGTGCCAGCAGCCCCAGCCCGAACTCGGCCATGAACATCGCGACGTTGATCCAGAGGACGATCAGGAGCACGCGCCGCTGGCCCTCCGGCACCTCGGCTCGGATCTCGCAGCAGTCCTTCATGAACTGATTATCCCGCCGCGCCTGTGGAAGGGGGCCATGGACGGCGATATCGACGCCGAAGAACGAAGGGGCTACGGAGCGAGTCCGTAACCCCTCGTTCGAAGAATGGAGCGGCCGACCGGATTCGAACCGGCGACGTCCAGCTTGGGAAGCTGGCATTCTGCCACTGAATTACGGCCGCTCGGCGCCCTCCATATTACTCCGGAACCCTACTTCCCGTCCTTGAGCGTCATCTCGGTGGCCTTGATGCGCTCGTCGCTCCGGGCCTTCCAGGTGATCCGCTTGTTGGCGCCGTAGAGATCGAGCTGCTGGTAGAGCGGGGCCGCCGCCGCGTCCTCGATCCAGATCTTGTTGATCCGGTGGTAGATCTCGCGCCGCTTCTTCTCGTCCACCTCCGTCTGCGCCTGCGCGACGAGGCCGTCGATGTCCGCGTTCATGTAGGTCGTCAGAGTCGAGCCGTTCGTGAAGAGCGGGCTGTAGACCGTCTCGGCGTCGAGCGTCGGGGTACCCCAGCCGATCAGCCACACCGGCCCGCCCTTGTGCTGGTACGTCAGGTTGTTGAGGTAGCTGACGAACTCGTGGGTTCTGATGGCCGGCTTGATGCCCGCCTTCGTGAGCTGACCGGCAGCGGCCTCGAGGACTTCCTTGTCGCGGACGTAGCGTCCCTGCGGGCCGTTCATCGTCAGCTCGAGGCCGTTCGGGAATCCCGCATCCGCCAGCAGCTTCTTCGCCTTGTCGACATCCTGCTTGATCGGCTTCAGCGCCGGATCGAAGCCGAAGTGCATGGGCGTCAGCATGGTGGCCATGCGCATGGCCTTGCCGTCGAGCACGTTCTTGATGATGTCGTCGGGATCGAGCGCGTACTGGATGGCCTGGCGCACCCGCTTGTCGGCCGTCGGACCCTTGTAGGGGCCGGTCGCCTTGTGGGTCTTCGCGTCGAAGTCGTGGGTCTGGAACATCAGCTGGATCGTGCGGATCGACGGCGCCGTCGAGAGGAACAGCTTCGGGTGATTGGCGATGGGGTTGGCCAGATGCGGCGGGATGTTCACCGCCAGGTCGACTTCTCCGTTCTGGAGTGCGGCGACGCGTACCGCGTCATCTGGGATCGGCTTGAAGACCACCGTCTTGACGCTCGGCGCGCCGCGCCAGTACGCGGTATTCGCCTCGAGGACGATCTCCTCGTCCTTCGCCCAGCGGACGAACTTGTACGGGCCGGTGCCGATCGGCTGACGCGAGATGTCGGCAGGCTCCTTGCCCGCGTAGGCCTTCGGCGGATACATCGCCGCCTGGGCGAAGGTCATGACGGTCAGGAACGTCGGCCACGGTTTGCTGGTGTGCACGCGGATCGTGTACGGGTCGACGATCTCGACGCGATCGATCGGCCGGAAGTTCGAGCTGGCGCGGAGCTTCGGATCCTTCACACGCTCGAGGCTGAACTTGGCCGACTCGGCGTTGAACTCCTCGCCGTTGTGGAACTTCACGCCCTTGCGGAGCTTCACTTCCCACGTCGTCGCGCCGATCAGCTTCGGCATCTCCGTTGCGAGAGCCGGGATGATCTTGAGGCTCGCATCGCGCTCCCACAGCGGCTCGTAAATGTGCGCCCCGATGATGTTGGCCGGCGCCTCCTGCTGGTTCATGATGTCGAGCGTCGTCGGATCGACGCCCTGCGCGATCGTCACCTTGCCGGCCGGCGCCGCGGACGTCGCGACCGGCAGCAGCAGTACCGCGAGCACTGCGAGAACGCTTCGCCAATGAATCATCGGACCCTCCTCACACGGGGGGTTGGATTTGCTTTGTGGTGCCGGTACTTTACGGGCCGGCCACCAGCGAGTCAAGGTAAGCGAGCGCTTCCTCTCGCGTGGCCACACGCCCGAGGTCCTGCGCCTCACGCGCCTGTGCGAGTAACCAGCCGATGCGCGGTCCCGGTTCCAGGCGAAAGCGCGCCATGACGTCCTCGCCGCGGACGAGCGGTGGCGTGGCCGCCACCGCCCGCTGCTCGGCCCAGCCGCGCATCAGCTCGCGCACCAGTGGTGACCGCCGCCACGTCGTCAGCGGGGAGGCACCGGTCACGGCAGCGGCGTCGACGAGGACGAGGAGCAAGAGGTCGCGCGTGTCCTCGCGCAGATCGCGATAGAAGCGGTACCGCGCCCGCGGCGTGACGCGGGCCGCGCTGGCCAGGTGCATCGGTCGCAGGTGATGGCGCACCAGGCGCTCGACGATGGCGACCGCGCGCTCCGGCAGCTTGAGACGCTCGCCGATCGCGCGCGCGCGGCGGGCGCCGATGACGTCGTGCTCGAAGAACCGGACGCGGCCGCGAATCCGCCGCCGCGTCTCCGGCTTGGACACGTCGTGGAGGAGGGCAGCCAGCTTGAGGGTGACCGCGCGAGTGACGCCGCCGCCGAGTGGCTCGGCCACGTGGGCCGCGAGCTCCTCCCCGTAGGGTGTCAGCGCGGCCAGGCGCGGCAGCAGGCGGTCGCACCCGGCCACCGCGCGCAGGGAATGCTCGAGGACGGGAAAGCGGTGCGGCGCCGGCTGCGCGGTCCCGCGCATCGGCTCGATCTCCGGCACGATGACGCCGAGCACCCCGAGCGCGTCGGCGCGCCGCAGGGCGCGCGCGCTGTCGGCCATGGCCAGCAGCGCGAGGAGCTCCTCGCGCACGCGCTCGGCGGACACGGCGGCGAGGCCGCCGGCGGCGGCGCTCACGGCCGACGCGGCGGCGCGTGTCAGCCGCAGCCCGAGGGAGGCCTCCAGGCGCACCGCGCGGAGCGCACGCAGCGGATCGTCGGCCAGCACGCCGGGCCCGGCCGGGCGCAGGCGGCGCGCGCGCAGATCCGCGAGCCCGCCGGTCGGATCGATGATGGGGCCACGGCCGCGCGCGACCAGCGTCGCCAGCGGCACCGCCAGCGCATTGATCGTGAAGTCGCGGGCGGCCAGGTCGCTCTCGAGCGTCGGCGCCCGAAAGTCGGCCACGTCGAGGGTGCGGCCGTCGGCGACGACGCGGGCGGCGCCGCGCTCGGCGTCGAGCACCACGCAGGTGCCGCCGAGTCGCTCCGCGCAGCGCTGCGCCAGTGCGAGGGCGCCCTGCGGGACGGCGAGATCCACGTCCACCGCCGGCCGCCGCAGCACCGCGTCGCGGACGGCGCCGCCGACCAGCACCGCCCCGCTCGTCGGCGCCACCGACGCCGCCACGCGCAGCAGCGCCGCCTGCCCGCGCGCCAGACGCGCGAGCCGGAGCTCAGCCACCGTCGAGCAGCCGCGCGGCGTTGTCGTGAAAGATCTTGCGCCGGACGGCGTCCGGAAGCGCGCGGTCCCAGGCCCAGCGGCGCTCCTCCTCGTAGTCGTAGGGAATCAGCGGGAAATCGGAGCCGAAGAGGATGCGGTCCTGGTAGCGGACGAGCGCCGCGTCGGTGATGGCGCCCGGATCGGCGCCGACGTAGCGCTGCGCGGCCGGCGCCAGCGCCATCGTGGTATCGACGTAGAGATTCGGATGGCCGTCGAGCAGCGCCAGGAAGGCGTCGCTCTCGAAGGCACCCATGTGGGCCACCACCACCGTCAGCCGCGGAAAGCGCGCGAGGACGCGACGGAAGGGCTCGACGCCCGTGAAGGCGTCGCGGTACGGCATGGTCCCCGCGTGCAGCACGAGCACGTGGCCGGCGGCCTCCGCCCGCGCGTAGACGCCGAAGAGGCGCGCGTCGTCCACGTGGAAGCGCTGCACGGAGTGGTGGAACTTGAAGCCCCGGAGACCGAGCCGCCCGGTGGCCTCGGCGGCGACGTCGTCGACGTCGGCGTCGTCGGGATGTAGCGTGCCAAATCCCACCGCGGCCGGCAGCATCGACGCCGTGCGTGCCACCCAGTGGTTCAGCTCGCGCGCCATGCCGGGCTTGTGGGCGTACGAGAAGAAGCAGAAGCGCTCGACGCCGCGCTCGGCCAGCGTGGCCGCCACCTTCGCCGGCTCGAACGGGTGGGCGGCCACCCAGCCCTCGCTCGCGAAGTGACGCTCGATGGCGGCGGCCAGCCGCGGCGGATGGAGATGGACGTGGACGTCGATGCAGGGAATGGGCGCGCGCCAGGCGGCGGTCGCCACCGCCCTACCCGATCTCGAGCCCGGCGCTCCCGATGCGGTACTCGACGATCTCGTCGCTCATCGCGCTGCCGCGGTGCTTCACCACCGAGAGCATCCGCGCGAGGCGGCTGCCCACGCGCTCGCTGCCCATGACCAAGATCGTGTTGGCCGTCGCCCCGATGTCGCCGACGGCGACCCGGCGCGCGAGCAGGTCCTCGAGCCGCGTCTGCTCGGTGGTGACCAGCAGCAGCGTCGTCACCGTCGCGTGATCGTAGAGGTGCGCGTCGATGAACGGGCGGTGCTTCCACACCGGCAGGCAGATCTCCATACCGACCGTCTCGGCGTCCCGATGGATCGTCTTGCGATAGAGCTCGTCGAACATCCAGAACTGGATGGAGTCGGCCGGCTGGTCCATGGGCTCCACGCCGTCGACGACGACGCGACGGGTCCCGGCTGTGAAATGAAAATAGAGAAACGGCCGCACCGTGTGCAGCGCGTGGTTGTACATCGCCTTCCAGTTCCAGTCGAACTCGAGCGAGCCGTCCGGCGTCGGAACCTGGAAGTCGCGCACGCGGCCCACCCACTTGAGCGCGTTGCAGTAGAAGGCCTCCATCTGGTCCACCGAGGGGTACGGCTCGGTCATCGGCGGCACCGTGTGCGTCCACTCCTTCAGCGACCAGTCGAACAGGCGCGCGGCGTACTCGTCGTGCTGCTGCGAGTCCCCGCGTCCGTTCATGTCCAGCACGATGCCGCGCGCGCCGTCGGCGACGCGTCCGTGATCGGCGAAGGTGAGGCCGAGATGCGTCTTGCCGATGCCGGTGGCGCCGTAGACCACGGTCAGCGTGCCGGGCAGCAGACCGCCGCCCAGCATGTCGTCGAGCTTGGGAACACCGGTGGAGACGCGCGCGATCATGGCGCTGGATTCTACACCACGCCCGCGGAGCGCCCCTTCGTGCGGAACTGCCGTTCGTAGAGGTCGCGGAGCTCACCGAGCGTGGTCACCTGCCCGGGCCCCTTGTCCTCGCGCACGCGCGCGATCCGTGCGAAGCGAAGGGCGAGGCCGGACGGGTACGTCGGGCTCTTCTGGATCTCGTTGTACTCGACCTCGACCACGATCTCCGGCCGCACGCGCACGGTGTAGCCGTCGTCGGCGGTGGCCAGCGCCCATAGCCGCCCGGTCATCGCCGCGAACTGCGCATCGGTAAGGCCCTTGAACGTCTTGCCGACATCGGCGAAGCCGTCAGCCTCGCGGACGGCCAGATGGTAGTTGGAGAGCCAGCCCTGCCGCCGGCCGGAGCCGCGGTCGACGGCGACGATGACACAGTCGACCGTCTCCGCCGCCTTGATCTTGAACCAGCGCTTGCCCCGGCCACCTGGCTCGTACCCGCTGGCGAG
>Ga0075420_100006059_pt1 | contig 10672 bp, 9 predicted proteins | sample SoiMetdeltSBSDD4_FD_75296 | JGI IMG/M metagenome (GOLD analysis project Ga0075420, IMG submission 75296) | Bulk soil microbial communities from a Populus tree surrounding site in Tennessee, USA - Soil MetaG P. deltoides SBSDD4 | ecosystem: Environmental > Terrestrial > Soil > Tree plantation... | reverse complement strand
TTCGGCGCGTGGCCGCGGGGGGCGTGGAGGACGCCGCTCGGCGACGCAGAGGTCGCGGAGGATCTCGTCCGGCGGCTGAGGGACGCGGCCCCGTATCTCGAGGAGGACGAGGCGGCGTTCGCGAGGGAGCATTCGGGCGAAGTCCAGGTCCCGTTCCTGCAGGCGGCGCGGCCCGACGTGCGGATCGCGCCGGTCTCGGTGAACGCGTGGGAGGGGAAGGAGACGGGCCGCGAGGAGCTGGCGCGCTTCGGCGTGGCGCTCGCGTCGGTCGTGCGCGACGAGCTGGTCGTGGCCACGACGGACCTGACCCACTGCGGCGAGGGATACGGGATCCCGCCGCCGGACGGCGTGCCGCCGGTCGAGTGGGCGCGCGCGCAGGACCGGTGGGTGCTCGACGCCCTCGCGCGGCTCGACGAGGACGCGTTCTGGGAGGCGGTCGCGGACCGGGGCGTCACGATGTGCGGCGTCGGACCGACGGCGGCGCTCCTCGCGTTCGCGAAGGCCCGCGGGGGCGCGTCGGCCGAGATCGTCGCGTACGCGACGAGCGCGGATGATGAACCGCGGGCCGACCGGGCGGTTGGATATCCAGGAGTGATTGTGAGGTGAGACTTCAGACTGAAGACTACAGACTTCAGAGAGAAACCGAAGTCTGCAGTCTGAAGACTGAAGTCCTTACCGAGAAACGAACATGTGGACACTCAAGCGAACGCACGCGTGCGGCGAATTGCGCGCCGCGGATGAAGGCAAGACCGTCATCCTGAACGGCTGGGTCGCCGCCCGGCGCAACTTCGGGAACCTGATCTTCGTCGAGCTGCGCGACCGCTCGGGCCGCACGCAGGTGCTCTTCAGCCCGGACCGCGCGAGCCGGCTCGTCGCCGCCGCCGACCAGCTCAAGGCGGAGTTCGTCGTCGCCGTGAAGGGCGTCGTCCGCAAGCGGGACGCCGACACGATCAACCCGAAGGTCCCGACGGGCGAGATCGAGATCGACGCCCACGAGCTCGAGATCCTCAACGAGGCGAAGACGCCGCCGTTCGAGGTCAGCGACTACCTGAACGTCTCGGAGGAGACGCGGCTCCAGTACCGCTACCTCGACCTCCGCCGGCCGTCGATGCAGAAGAACATCGTGACGCGCCACAAGATCACGCACGCGATCCGCGAGTCGATGGACCGCCAGGGGTTCCTCGACATCGAGACGCCGATCCTCGTGAAGTTCACCCCCGGCGGGGCGCGCAATTTCATCGCGCCGAGCCGCCTCTTCCCGGGGAAGTTCTTCGCGCTCGCGGAGTCGCCGCAGATCTTCAAGCAGCTCTACATGGTCGCGGGGTACGACCGCTACTTCCAGATCGCGCGATGCTTCCGCGACGAGGACCTGCGCGCGGACCGCCAGCTCGAGTTCACGCAGCTCGACCTCGAGATGTCGTTCGTCCAGCCGGACGACGTGATGTCGGTCATCGAGGAGACGGTCCGCCACGTCTGGAAGAAGGTGCTCGACGTCGAGGTTGCGGTCCCGTTCGAACGGATCGCGTTCGAGGAGTCGATGCGCCTGTACGGCGTCGACAAGCCCGACCTCCGGTACGGGATGAAGATCTGGGACGTGACGGCCGCCGTCGCGGGATCCGGATTCAAAGTCTTCTCCGAAGCGGCGAAGACGGGCGCGGTGCGCGGCCTGACCGGACCGGGCGCGGCGAAATTCTCGCGCAAGGAAACCGACGTGCTCGAGACGTTCGCGAAGGGGCTCGGCGCGAAGGGGCTGGTCCAGCTGAAGGTCGAGGAGGGGGGCAAGCTCGCGGGAGGCATCGTCAAGTTCCTGGGCGAGAAGGAGATCGCGGCGCTGCTTTCCTCTTCCGGCGCGAAGGCCGGCGACATGCTCTTCCTGGTCGCGGACGAAGCGGAGAAAGTCGCGACGGTCCTGGGCGCGCTGCGCGGACACCTCGCGGAGAAGCTCGGCGTCCTGAAGCCGGGCGAGTTCAAGTTCTGCTGGGTCGTCGAGTTCCCGATGTTCGAAAAAACCGAAGAGGGGATCGGCGCGCGCCATCACCCGTTCACGAGCCCCAAGGACGAGGACCTCGAGCGGCTCGAGAAGGAACCCCTGGCGGTGAAGGCCAAGGCCTACGACCTCGTCCTGAACGGCGTCGAGCTCGGCGGGGGCTCGATCCGGATCCATCGCCGCGACATCCAGCACCGGATCTTCAAGCTGCTCGGACTCTCCGAGGACTATCTCAAGGACCGGTTCGGGTTCCTGCTTTCCGCGTTCGAGTTCGGCGCGCCGCCGCACGGCGGGATCGCGCTGGGCATCGACCGCATGGCGATGCTCGCGCTCGGCCTCGACAACATCCGCGACGTGCTCACGTTCCCGAAGACGCAGAAGACCGTCGACCTGATGACGGGGGCCCCGGGAACGGTGACGGAGAAACAACTCCGGGAACTTCACATTCGGGTTGTCGATGAGCCTGAAGGAAAGAAAGAGAGCTCTAAGCTTTAAGCTCTAAGCTCTAAGCCAGAGAAGACTGATCGCCCGCCGGGTCAAGCGCCGCGAAGACGACGGATCAGGGCCCACAGCATCTTTCGAACCTCATCGTTCAGCGAATTCAGACGCGCGAACGTTTCCGGACTGAGCAGATTGAGGTCCTTGGCTACAAGAAGCTGGGTCCACAATTCGCAGGCCGATGACAGTGCCATCCTTGCGAATCTCCCGAATTCAACGTCGCCTCCCCGTGTCGCCCCTTCCGTGATGTTCGATTCGACTGAAAGGACCGAGGAGTGAATCTGGTCGATCAGCTTGAAGAATCCACGGGTGGCGATGACCGATGTCGCCCGCATGACATCTAATGTGAGCGCATGACTCTTCTGCCAGACCTTGAGGTTTCTTGGATCCTGCATCGGGCTGTCTCTAGCCCGGTGTGCGTGACGACGTGTGAAAGCCGCACTTTTTCTGGCTTAGAGCTTCTGGCTTAGAGCTTAAAGCTTAGAGCTTAAAGCTCACCCAGCGCGCACGATCTCGAGCTTGTTGGCCAGCTGTTCGATGCTCAAGCCGCCCGTGACTTCGCCGCCGAGTTCCGAGAGGGGGAGGATGACGCTGCGCGCGCGCGCCGGCGGAAGGTCCTTCAGCGCGACCGCGAGCTTGAGGTCGCCGTCCTCCACGATGACGAGCTTCATCAGGCCGCGCCCCGCCCGCTGGACCGCCATCTCGTAGACCTTCTTCTCGCCGTCGTTGAGATCGCGATGGAGCTTGCGGGTGTAGCGGCTCGGAACGTCCACGAGCCCCGGCTGGTCGGGCAGGTTCCCCGTCAGGTCGGCCCGGAGGCTCTCGTAGGAGAGCGTGACGGGAGCCGGATCCTCGTCGAAGATGCGGATCGCCAGGCCGCAGTCCGCGTCCAGGAGCACGATCCGCCGGACGCCCATCGCCGCGAGATCGTCCGGCTTGAACGTGGCGTGCTCCGCCAGGGCCGCGCGGACGAGCACCGCGTGGAGCTCGACTTTCGTCGCCCCCTCGAGCTTCCCCTTGCACTCGGCCGCGATCTTCCTGAGCTTGTCGTTGAAGGCGGGATCGCCGGCCATGAGGGGCTCGGCGCCTTTCACCATCAGGCGCGCGTTTCCGTCGGCCTCGATGATCGCCGAGGCGACGAGGGGCCCGTCCTTGAAGATGCCGCGGAGGATTTTCGGGTCAGCCATGGAGTTGCCTACCCTAACGCGATACGGATTACCCATCAAGGGATAAGGCGAGCGCCGCCTTCCATCATCGTTCCGTGAAGGGGTTGCGCCCGGCCCCCGCCTTGACCTACGTTGATGAGCCAAGTAAAGTCTGTCCCCCTCTATGAGCACGAAAGTGACGTTGCCCGACGGATCCGTCCGCGACTACCCGGACGGCGCCACCGGCCTGCAGGTCGCCGAGTCCATCTCGAAGGGCCTCGCCAAGCAGGCGATCGCCGTCAAGGTGGACGGCCAGGTCTGGGACCTCAACCGGAAGCTGCCGGCCCAGTGCTCCCTGGTGATCATCAAGGAGGAGACCCCCGAGGGGCTCGACGTGATCCGCCACTCGGCGGCCCACATCCTCGCGGGCGCCGTCCGCCGCCTGTACGGGGCCGGCGTCAAGTTCGGCTACGGCCCGCCCGTCGAGAACGGCTTCTACTACGACATCGAATTCCCCGACGGGGTGAAGGTCTCCGAAGACGACCTGGCGAAGATCGAGGAGGAGTGCCGGAAGATCATCGCGTCCGACTTCACGTTCGACCGGGTCGACGTCCCGCACGCGGAGGCCGTCGACCGGATGAAGAAGCTCGGCCAGCCCTACAAGGTCGAGACGCTCGAGAAGGACATCAAGGACGCGACGGCGTCGATCTACACCGACGGCGACTTCGCCGACCTCTGCGAGGGGCCGCACGTGCCGTCGTCGGCGCGCGTGCGCGCGATCAAGCTGACCAAGATCACCGGCGCGTACTGGAAGGGCGACGACAAGAACAAGATGCTCACGCGCATCTACGGCACCGCGTGGGCGAGCCAGAAGGCGCTCGACGAGCACCTCCGCCGCCTCGAGGAGGCGAAGAAGCGCGACCACCGGAAGATCGGCCAGGAGCTGGAACTCTTCATGTTCCACGAGTACAGCCCCGGCGCGGTCTTCTTCCTGCCGAAGGGCGCGGTGATCTACAACGAGCTCCAGGCCTTCATCCGTCGCGAGTACCGCAAGCGCGGCTACCAGGAGGTCGTCACGCCCCAGGTCTACAACAAGCAGTTGTGGCAGACCTCGGGCCACTGGGACCACTACCGCGAGAACCTGTTCCTCCTGAACGTGGATGACGTGGAGGCCTCGCTCAAGCCGATGAACTGCCCGAGCCACGTGCTGATGTTCCAGCACCGGCGGCGCAGCTACCGCGAGCTGCCGTGGCGGATCGCCGATTTCTGCCCGCTCCACCGCAACGAGATCCGCGGCGTGCTGGCCGGGATGACGCGCGTCCGCAAGTTCGAGCAGGACGACGCGCACATCTTCTGCACGCCCGAGCAGGTCGAGTCCGAGGTCGCGGGCTGCCTCGACTTCGTCCGGTTCGTCTACGACAAGGTCTTCCAGATGCCGTACGTCGCGAGGTTCTCGACGCGGCCCCCGAAGTTCATGGGCGAGGCCGCGACCTGGGACCAGGCGGAGGCGGATCTCAAGTCGGCCCTGGAGCGCTCCGGCATCTCGTACACGACCGCCCGGGGCGAGGGGGCGTTCTACGGCCCCAAGATCGACTTCTTCATGAAGGACGCGATCGGGCGCGAGTGGCAGCTCTCGACGATCCAGCTCGACTTCCAGCTCCCGCTCCGGTTCCAGGCGGAGTACGAGGGGGCGGACGGCCGCCGCCATACGCCGGTGATGATCCACCGCGCGATCCTCGGGAGCCTCGAGCGGTTCATCGGCGTCCTGACCGAGCATTACGCCGGCGAGTTCCCGCTCTGGCTCGCGCCGGTGCAGGCGGTCGTCCTGGCGATCGGCGAGGCCGAGGAGGCGTACGCGAAGTCGGTGCACGCGAAGCTCCTCGAGGCGGGCGTGCGCGCCGAATTGGATTTGAGCCCCCAGAGGGTTTCCTATAAGATTCGCGAGGCCACGCTCCAGAAAGTGCCCTACATGCTGGTGTGCGGCGCCCGAGAGGCCGCGTCCGGGTCCGTCTCCGTCCGCGAGCGGAAGGCGGGGGACCAGGGGGCGGTTCCCGCCGGGGAGTTCATCGAGAAACTGAGGAGGGACATTGGCGTTCAGACCGCGCTTTCCGGGCAAGCCTGATCGGAAGTACGACCACCGCATCAACGAGATGATCCACATCTCGAAAGTGCGCGTGGTGGACGAGAACGGGAACATGCTGGGGGAGATGGGGGCGGACCAGGCCCGCACCATCGCGCGCGAGCGGGGGCTGGACCTGGTCGAGGTGGCCCCGGACGCGCGGCCCCCGGTCTGCAAGATCCTCGACTACGGCAAGTTCAAGTACGAGGAGAAGAAGAAGAAGGCCAAGGCGAGCAAGCGCCAGCACGTGCAGGAGCTGAAGGAAGTGCGGATGCGGCCCCTCACGGGCCAGCACGACCTCGAGACGAAGCTCAAGCACGCGCGGGAGTTCCTCGAGCAGGGCGACAAGGTCCTCTTCACGATCCGGTTCCGCGGGCGCGAACAGGCGCACAAGGAGATCGGCCGCGAGGTGATGGGGAAGATCTCGCGCGCGCTGGAGGACATCGCCAAGGTGGAGCATGCGATCTCGCAGATGGGACCGCACATGCACATGACCCTGATGCCGAAACCCGGCCTGAAGCCGAAGCCGAAGCCGGAGAAGTCCAAGGACGAGCCCGAGAAGCCTTCCGCGAAGGGGCTGACGCAGGGCATCGACGTGCCGCCGCCGACCGACGGCGACGGCAAGGAACCCGAGAAAGGAACCCCGGATGTCCAACCGTAAGCAGAGCTCGAAACTCAAGAAGTACAAGATCAAGACGAACAAGGCCGCCAAGAAGCGGTTCAAGAAGACGGCCACCGGCAAGGTCTTCTTCTACCCGACCGGCCACAAGCACCTGATGTCGGCGAAGAGCGCCAAGAAGCGCCGCCACAGCCGGCGGATGAAGCCGTTCCTGGCCACCCACGACCGGACGGATGTCATCCGGATGCTCCAGGATGAGCCTGGCGTGTAGGAATGGGGAATGGGGAATTCGGAATAGGGAATGGAATGGGGAATCAGGAATCCCCGATCGCTGATCGAAACAGGAACACGTAAACAGGAATAGGAGTCCGCCATGCCACGGGCCGCACACGGCGTCGCACGGAAAAAGCACAACAAGAAAATCCTCGCCCGCGCGAAGGGGTTCCGCGGGGGTCGCCGCAAGCTCCTCCGCAGCGCGAAGGAGGCCGTCGCCCGCTCCGAGCGGTACGGCTTCTTCGGCCGCCGCCAGAAGAAGCGCGACTACCGGTCGATGTGGATCATCCGCATCAACGCGGCCCTCGAGCCGCTCGGGATCAGCTACAGCCGGTTCATGAACGGGCTCAAGAAGGCGAACGTCGTCCTCAACCGGAAGGCGCTCTCCGAGCTGGCCATCTCTGAACCGAAGGCCTTTGCGGAGATTGCTGAAAAAGCCAAGGCGGCCTTGGCGTAGGGGAGGTTGACAGTTGACGGTCGACGGTTGACGGTCAACGGTCAACAGTCAACCGTCAACATGGACTTGCACGCCAAGATCGAGGAGGCGAAGAAGCGCCTCCTTGAAGATCTCCGATCGGCTTCTTCCAAGGACCTCCTCGCCCAGGTCAGGAACCGCTACCTGACGGGCAAGGAGAGCGTCCTCCGCGGGCTCTTCAGCCTCCTGTCGAAGGTCCCCCCCGACAAGAAAGGCGAGGAAGGCAAGACCCTCAACGCCTTCAAGGGGTGGGTCGAGTCCGAGATCGACAAGGTCCAGGCCGAACGGGGGAAGGGCGCGGGAATCGCCGAGGATCCGACGCTCCCCGGCAAGATCCCGCCGCTGGGCCGCCGCCACCCCGTCTACAAGACGTGGGAGGACATGGTCGAGATCTTCGCGCGGCTCGGCTTCGACGTCGCGTACGGCCCGGAGATCGAGCACGAGCGCAACAACTTCGAGGCGCTCAACATCCCCCTCGACCACCCGTCGCGCGACGCGTTCGACACGCTCTACCTGGAGCGCCCGTGGCTCCTCCGGTCGCACACGTCGCCCGTCCAGATCCGCACGATGATGCGGGAGAAGCCGCCGATCCGGATCGTCGCGCCCGGCAAGGTCTTCCGGCCCGACAAGGCGGACGCCAGCCACCTCCCGATGTTCCACCAGGTCGAGGGGCTGATGGTCGGCGAGGACGTCACGTTCGCGCACCTCAAGGGGATGCTGCTGCTCTTCGCGGAGGCGATGTTCGGCGCGGGCACGAAGGTGCGGTTCCGGCCGAGTTTCTTCCCCTTCACCGAGCCGAGCGCCGAGGTCGACATCTCCTGCATCCTCTGCGGCGCGAAGGGGTGCCCCGCGTGCAAGGGCTCGGGCTGGATGGAAATCCTCGGCTCGGGGATGGTCCACCCCAAGGTCCTCGCGAACTGCAACATCGACCCCGAGAAGTACACGGGATTCGCGTTCGGGATGGGCGTCGAGCGCATCTGCATGCTGCGGCATGGCGTGACCGATATCCGGTATTTCCTGGAGAATCACTTTAGATTTCTGGAGCAGTTCTGAAGATGAAGAGCGGAAGCGGGAAGCGGGAATGTGGAATGGAATGCGGAATGTGGAACGAGGAATGAGGAACGAGGAATAAGGATCGAGGAACGAGGAACGAGGAATGCCGAGTCCGCTAGCCAGCCGGTTTGAGGAATCGGGAATTCCGCATTCCTCATTCCCGATTCCATTCCATATTCCATCTTCCACCTTCCACATTCCGAGTCAGCTATGAAAGTCCCCGTCAAGTGGCTCAACGAGTACGTAGAAGCCGGGGATGATCCCGCCGCTATTGCGCGCACCCTCGTCGGCCTTGGCGTCGGCATCGACTCCTTCGAGAACGGCGTCCTCGATCTCGAGATCACCGCGAACCGCGCCGACCTGCTTTCGCTGATCGGCGTCGCGCGCGAGTTGGGGCTCCTCGGCCGCGCCCGCAAGGCCGATCCGCCCGCGGACGTCGCCGAGTCCGGCGCCCCGGGCGGCGTGCCGGTCGAAGTGAAGGACGCCGCGTTCTGCCCGCGCTACATCGGCCGGGTCATCCGCGGCGTCACGCCGGGCGGCTCGCCGGAGTGGATGCGGTCCCGGCTCGAGGCCGCCGGGATCCGGTCGATCAACGTCGTCGCCGACATCACGAACTACGTGATGCTCGAATGCGGCCAGCCGCTCCACGCGTTCGATCTCGCGAAACTCAAGGGCGGGCGCATCGTCGTGCGCCGGGCGGCGGCGGGGGAGAAGATCGTCGCCATCGACGGAAAGGAGTACGCGCTGACGACGGCCGACGGTGTCATCGCGGACGCGGAGCGTCCCGTCGCCGTCGCGGGCGTCATGGGCGGGCGCGATTCGGAAATCGGCGCCTCCACGCAGGACATCCTCCTCGAGAGCGCGATGTTCGAGCCCGCCTCGGTGCGGGCGACGTCGCGGCGGCTGCGCCTTCCGAGCGAGTCGAGCTACCGGTTCGAGCGGGGCGTCGAGTGGGCGACGGTCGAATGGGCCTCGAAGCGGGCGGCGCGCCTCCTGGGGGAGCTGGCGGGAGGGAAGCCGGCGCCCGGGGCCGTGGATGTGGCGACGGCGGCGCCCAAGGCCCTCCGGATCCGTTTCCGGAACGAGCAGGTCAGGCGGGTCCTGGGGCTGGACGTTCCGGTCGCGAAAATCGACGACGTCTTCAAGGCGCTGGGATGCAGGCCGGCGAAGGGCGAGGTCGAGCTGCCGGCGTTCCGCCGCGACTTGAAGTCGGAAATCGACCTCATCGAGGAGATCGCGCGGATCGTGGGCTACGACCGGATCCCGACGGACCTCGACATCCAGGTGCGCGTCGCGCGGTCGCATCCGACGGATCCCGCCCGGCAGGAAATCCGCGCCGCGCTGTCGGGCTCGGGCGCGTTCGAGGTGCTGACGTCGAGCTTCGAGGAGGCGAACGCGCCGGGCCTCGTCCCGATCCGGAATCCCGAGGGGCACGTCGACCGGACGCTGCGCGCGTCGCTCGCGCCGTCCCTGAGGGCCGTCCTGCGGACGAACGAAGGAAGCCGCGAGCCGCTCCGGCCCGTCTTCGAGATCGCGAAAGTCTATCGCCGGGCGGGGAACACGCACTCGGATACCGACCTGGGCAAGGACCGCTCGCCGTTCGACGAGCGCGAGGTCCTGGGGATCGCGGCGCCGGGCGGGCAGGCCGAAGCCCGGGCGCTCGTCGGGCGCGTCCTGGAGCGGCTCGGCATCGCGCGGGAGCCCGAAGGAGCGGTGATCTATGACCGGGGCGACGGCGCGGTCGTGGCCGAGGCCGATTTCGCGGCCCTGGCGAAGGCGGCGACCCTCGTTCACAAGACCCGCCCGCACTCGATCCAGCCCGCCGTCGTGCGCGACATCTCGATGGCCTTCGAGGAGCGCGTGCGGTGGGGGGAGGTCGAGGCGATTGTCCGCGCGGAAGCGGGGCCGCTCCTGGCGGCCGTCGGGCTGTTCGACCTCTTCGACAAGGTCGGGAAGGGGCGCAAGAGCTTCGCCTTCTCGATGCGGTTCCTGGCGCCCGACCGCACGCTCGCCGGGACCGAGGTGGATCCCCTCGTGGAGCGGGTTCGCGCCGCTTTGAAGACCCGGCTGGGCGGCGTCGACCGGTAATTCGGCCGCCGCGGGTCGTTGAGATGCCTTATGCTTGATGCCTGATACCGGGTTCCTATAAGATTCTTCCGGTCCCCACAAAGGTCCCTACATGGAAGACAAGGCCCGGCTGGGTCGTCTCCTCGTCGAGTCCGGACTTATCACCGAAGAGCAACTCCGCATGGCCACGGACTTCCAGACGTCCGTGGGGGGCAACCTGGGGGCGATCGTCGTCAAGCTCGGGTTCATCGAGGACCACCGGCTCATCCAGTTCATCGCGAAGGACCAGGGGCTGTCGGTCATCACGCTCGACGACATCGTCCTGCCGCTGACCCTCGTCCGGCGCCTCCCGCGCAAGCTCATCGAGAAGCACCAGGTCCTGCCGATCCACTACAAGGACAACATCCTGACGGTGGCCACGGCGGATCCCTACGAT
>Ga0075420_100006058_pt1 | contig 10673 bp, 7 predicted proteins | sample SoiMetdeltSBSDD4_FD_75296 | JGI IMG/M metagenome (GOLD analysis project Ga0075420, IMG submission 75296) | Bulk soil microbial communities from a Populus tree surrounding site in Tennessee, USA - Soil MetaG P. deltoides SBSDD4 | ecosystem: Environmental > Terrestrial > Soil > Tree plantation... | reverse complement strand
CGACAGCAGCATCCTCGAATAGGGATGCATCGGCCGGTTGTAGACCTGGTCGGCGGGCCCCGCTTCGACGATATTTCCCAGATACATCACGAAGATCCGGCTGGAGATGTGCCGAACCACCGACAGATCGTGCGAGATGAAGATGTAAGACAGCCCGAACTCCTGCTGGAGGTCCTGCATCAGGTTGATGACCTGCGCCTGAATCGAGACGTCGAGGGCGCTGACCGGCTCGTCGGCAATCACGATCTTCGGGTTGGTCGCGAGCGCACGCGCGATGCCAACGCGCTGCCGCTGGCCTCCGGAGAACTCGTGCGGATATCGCGTGGCATGCTCCGGCGAGAGGCGCACCTTGTCGAGCAGCCAGCGCACCTTCTCGCGGCGATCGTCTTTTGACTGCGCGGTGTGCACCTTCAACGGCTCTTCGACGATGGCGCCCACGGTCATGCGCGGATTGAGTGACGAGTACGGATCCTGGAACACCATCTGAAGATCGGAACGATAGCGGCGCATCTCGGCACGGCCGAGTGACGCGAGGTCCACAACGCCATCGGGGCGGTGATACAGAATCCGGCCGTTCACCTCCACGCGATAGTTCATCGCGCGAAGGATGTTCACGATTGCGCGCCCGACGGTCGTCTTGCCGCAGCCCGATTCGCCGACAAGGCCAATCGTCTCGCCGCGCTTGAGCGTCAGCGACACGCCGTCGACTGCACGGACTTCTGCCTTCTTCCGCGGGATGATGCCGCCGAAGACCGGAAAGCGGACGTGCAGGTCCTGCACGTCAAGAATGACGTCGTCCGAAGTACCCATGACAATCATCGTGAAGATGGCACCGCACCCAGTGGCCCTGGGTCTTTTCGATGAGTGGCGGCTCGAGGTCGTAACACGGGTCGAATCGCTCGGGGCAGCGCGTCGCAAATTTGCATCCGGGCGGCAGACGATGAATATCCGGCACGGCGCCGGGAATCGTCGTGAGCCGCTTCGCCGGGGCGCCGTCAACGCGCGGCAGCGACGCGAGCAGCCCGCGTGTGTAGGGATGCAGCGGGTTGTGAAAAAGCTCACGAACCGGCGCTATTTCCTGAATCCTCCCACCATACATAACGGCCACGCGGTCGCATGTTTCTGCCACCACCGCAAGGTTGTGGGTGATGAGCAGGATCGCCCCTGCCTCGTGCCGCGCTTTCATCTCGAGCATGAGGTCGAGGATCTGCGCCTGAATCGTCACGTCGAGCGCGGTGGTTGGCTCGTCGGCAATCAACAGCGCAGGATTGAGCGCCAGTGCAATCGCGATCATCACGCGTTGGCGCATGCCGCCGGACAGCTCGTGCGGATACTGATCCATCCGCGTCGCCGGATCGGGGATGCCAACTTCAGTGAGCATCTTGATGGCGTGTGCCCGCGCCGCTTCCGATCCTTCGGCGGGGCGGTGAGCGAGGATGACCTCGGTGACCTGGCGGCCGATCGTAAAAACAGGGTTCAGGGAGGTCATCGGCTCCTGGAAAATCATGCTGATGTCCTTCCCGCGGACCTTCCGGATCTCCTCCCATGAGAGGTCGAGGAGATTGTGGCCGTTGAACCGGATCTCACCGCCGACGACGCGACCTGGCGGATCCGGAATCAGCCGCAGAATGCTGAGCGCCGTAACGCTCTTGCCCGACCCTGATTCGCCGACCAGCCCGAGCACCTCACCCTTCATGATGTCGAGGTCCACGCCGTCAACGGCTTTGGCGACACCCGATTCTGTGAAGAAGTGGGTTCGAAGTCCGCGGATCTGAAGCAGCGGCGCCGTCATCGCAGACGGGAGTACTCCTTCGGATCGAATGCCTCACGGACGGCTTCGCCGATGAACACGACGAGAAGGAGCGTGGCGAACAGCACGCCAAGAGGAAAAAAGACGAGCCACCACTTGGTGAGGTTCTCCATCCCCTGACCGATCAGCTCGCCCCAGCTTGGCGTGGGCGCAGGCAGGCCGAAGCCCAGGAAATCGAGCGCCACCAGCAAGGATATGTTCGCGACGATCGTGAAGGGCGCGAACGACACCACCGGTGTGAGGGCATTTGGCAAGATGTGCCGGAACATGATTGCGGGCTCCGACACACCCGTGACGATGGCCGCGGCCACGTAGTCCTTCGCTTTTTCGCGATAGAACTCGCCGCGCACGTAGTACGTAATCCCCATCCAGTCGAACGCCGCGAGGATGAACACGAGCAGCCAGAACGCCGGCTGCAGCACCTGCATGCGTCCTGGTACGTAAACGGGGACGACGATGGAGCTGACGATGATGATGGTGTACAGGAACGGCAGCGACGACCAGATTTCGATGATGCGCTGCCCGAGGAGATCCAGCTTGCCGCTCACGTAGCCGAGGAGGCCGCCAACGATCACACCGGTTCCGTCAGCGAGAAGCAGAACAACCACCGCGAATGTCAGCGAGACGTTGAATCCATATGCAAGGCGGACGAGGACATCACGCCCCCGATCGTCTGTACCGAGCGGGTGTGCACGCGACGGAGGGTGTGGAGGGTAGCCGGGCAGGTCGAGGATCGACTCATTCGGGCTGTACGGGTAGGGCGGCATGAGCACCCAATCACCCGTATTTGACGCGCCGAGCTCGGCGCGCAGCGCGCGATAATCGGGTTCGCCAAACGCCGCCTGTCCGAAAGTGGCAGCGGGATAAAACTGCAACATCGGGAAGTAGTACTCGCCCTTGTATCTGACGACGAGTGCGACGTTGTTGAAGACGAACGGCAGGAAAAACGAGAAGACGTAAGCTGCGGCAATCAGAAGAAACGAATAGTAGCCGCGCCTTATACGGCGGAACTTCCGCAAGCGCCGGCTGAAGATGGACTCGGGCCTGGCGGTGGGCAAAGCCTCCGGAACCGCCGCGGCGAGCTGCTCCGCCTCGTACGACTCGACCGCGGTCCGCGCCGCGATCTCCGACACCGGGTCGCGCTGGGGAAGTGTCACCGGGTGCCTGGCGTCCCCTCGGATTCAAGCCTGGCGAACTCGAGCCAGTACTTGTCGTCGCTGGGCCCTTCACCGAGCTGAATGGATTGATCGCGCCGCGCTTCGTCAAGTCTCCGGCTCCGCTCCGGATCGATCCACCAGAGATGCACGATGTCGCGGAAGCTGCCAACTCTCGTCAGATACCCTTGCGGGTAGCCGAACTTGTGCCAGTACGCCACCCGCTCATACGGCGCGGTCCAGTCGAAGATCCAGTGATGTTCTGCTGTCAGGATGCCGTCGAGCTCCTGAAGCAGCTTCGTGCGCGCCGCGATGTCGAATGTCTTCTGGTACTGCAGCATGATCTGATCGGCGCGAGCATTCTTGAAACCGGTGATGTTGTTGTTGTTCTTTTCATCGGCAAGCTGGGAGAGCCAGCTGGCGTCGGGCTTCGGAAATGTTTCTCCGGTATAGCCGATGGACACCATGTCGAATGCCCGATCGTCGAGAAGCTTGATCAGCGTTTCAAACGTCGTGAACCGCAAATTGAGCGTGATGCCAATCTTCCGCAAATCCTCCTGGTAGAGCGTGAGGTACCGTTCGGTCGGCTGCTGAGCGTAGACGACCTCAATCGTCAGCGGTCGCCCGTTTCGCACGAGGCGGCCATTGGCATCCCGCTCCTTCCACCCCGCCTCGGCGAGGAGCTGAACCGCGCGCTGCGGGTCGTAGCGGACTTTCTGGTTCGCCGGGTTCTCGTAGCGACTGGCCGGGAAGAACGAATCGATCAAGAAGTACTCGTTGAACATCAGCTTCTCGACCATCGATTCGCGGTTGTACAGATGCCTGAGCGCCAGGCGAACACGGACATCGTTGTACGGTTCGCGGCGGGTGTTTATCCCGAGTCCGGCGATACCGACCGGCTTGTGATTGAAAATCTTGCGCTTCTGGTTCAGGCCCCGCTTGATGTTGGGATAGTTCAGCTCCTGGACCCATTCCTGGGCGCGCGACACGAAGTAGTAATCGACGTCTCCGCGCTTGAACATCTCGAATTCCAGATTTCGATCGCGCACGACGACCTGCTGGACTTCGTCGAAATTCGACGTGCCGATGTTGCGGCGATGATTGGCCGCCCAGTAGTCGTTGCGCCGACGGATGCGGATCGATCGGCCGCGTTCGACGTCCTGCTCCCTGATCTGATACGGCCCGGTGCCGGGCGGCATGTTGTAATTGAACTGCTTGACAAAGGTCTCACCGGTCACGCCTTTCAGGACGTGCGCCGGCAGGATGAACATCCCGCCGATGTGTGCGCCGCAGGCGAAGTACATGAAGTTCTGCCAGTCGTCGGTCTTGGCGCGAACCGACACGATGTATTTGCTTTCAGCGACGGGCGGCTCGAAGTTGCTGTAGATCAGGTTCCTCGCCGGGTCCTGCAGCGACTTGTCCACCGAGAGCCGCCAGCTGGCCACGACGTCGTCCGCAACGACGGGCATGCCGTCGGACCAACGCGCATTGGGATTGATACGGAACCGGAACGTGCGGCGGTCGTCAGATATCTGCCAGTGAGTGGCGAGGCCGGGAATGTACTGCAGCGTCGTCGGATGCAGATACAGCAGGCCTTCGTAGACCATCTCGTAAAGCGACAGGTTCCACTCAGAGATGTTCGGACCGTAGAACCGAAACGTCGCAGGGAAGTCGGTCATCATCGCCTGCCGGAGCACACCGCCTTTGACTGCGCGCGGATCGCCGATAAGGTCGTAGTCGGTGTTTGTCTCCCATCCTTCGCCAGTGAAGCCGCGCCCGCCCTGAGCCGCAGGAACGGACGGGTCGGCACCAGCATCGGCGTCCGGGAAGACGGCGTATGCGGACTTGTCTGTCGCGGCGATTCGGCCGTCTGTGACGGGCGTCGCGCTGGTTCGGGAATTTTCAGGCTGGGTAGTGGATCCGCCGCACGCGCCTGCCGTGAGCCCAAGGCTGACGACAGCGAACAACCGCAAGGAGGCTCGCATGCGGAATCCCTTTCTCGAGTCGACTTTCATTTGAATCGAATCCGCGGATCGACGACCGCGTAGATGATGTCGGACAGAATGTTGCCGATGAGCATCAACAGGCTGCCGATCACCAGGATGCCCAGGGCGACTGGATAGTCACGCTGCAAAATCGACGTGTATCCCAGATAGCCCATACCATCGATGTTGAATACGCGCTCGATGAGAAAAGACCCTGCGAGTATCAAGCTGAAGACGTGCCCCAGGCCGGTGGCGATCGGAATCAACGAATTGCGCAGTGCATGGACGAAAATCACCCGGCGCTCGTCGAGCCCCTTCGCGAACGCGGTCCTCACGTAGTCCTGTCCCAGGTTCTCGAGCAGAGAATTCTTGGTCAGAATCGTGAGCGTTGCGAACGAGCCGACCATGTAGCACAGCACCGGCAAGAACATGTGCTCGAGCTGCCCCACAACCTTCTGCGGGAACGTCAGGAACTCCCAATCGTTGGGGCGGAATCCGCCGAGCGGGAAGACACTCCAGAAACTGCCGCCGCCGAAAAGCACCAGCAGCGCGGTGCCTAGAGCCCAGCCCGGCACCGAGTAGCCGAGAAAAACGAGAAAGCTACTGACGAAATCGAAGCGTGACCTGTGACGGACCGCCTTCAACACGCCAAGCGGCACGCAGATGAGATAGCTCAGCAGAAAGCCTGTAAGTCCGAGGCTTACCGAGATTGGGAACCGTGACTTGATCACGTCCCATACCGGCTCCTGGTAGATGTAGGAGTTGCCCAGGTCAAGGCGAACGACGTTGCCGAGCCATTCCAGGTAGCGGATGTGGACCGGTTTATCGAATCCGTAGAATCGGCGGATTTCCTCGATCGCTTCCTCCGGGAGCGCCACGCCGGCTGCGCCTGTGCTGCCTCCGACAGCGCCACCTTCGGTCATCGTGGCCATCCGGTACCGCATGATTTGCCGTTCGACGGGTCCACCCGGGACGAAATGCGTGATGACAAAGACGGCAAGCGTGATCCCGATGAATGTCGGGATCACGAGGAGGAGCCGGCGTATGAAGTACCCGATCACGTGTCTACTGATTACTGGGTTGCGACGGGCGACGGCTGCTTCTTGACCCAGTCTTCCCAGTAGTGGATGTCGGTTGGTCCAACCGTGAGCTTTGTTGAACTGTCGCGCATGGCCTGCGCGACCTGCTGTGCCTTCTGCGGGTCGATCCACCAGAGCGAGAGGGGGTCGCGACTATCGCCATAGCGCGTCAGGTAACTGTCGGGATGGCCGAACTTGTTCCAGTACCCAATGCGGAAGAACGGGGCGTCCCACCGGAGGACGAAGTGATACTCGTTCGCGAGGATGCCGTCAATCTCGCGAATGATGGCTTCGCGCTTCGGCTGGTCGAACGCCACGTCATAGTCTTTTAATAGCTGGTCCACGCGCGCGTTCTTGAAGCCGGTGATGTTGTTTGTGTTGTTCTGGTCTGCCAACGAAGAGTGAACCGACGTTTCTGGATTTGGAAACAATAGACCCGTGTAGCCGATGTAAACCGTATCGAACATTCGATCGTCGATCAGGCGGCCCATCGTCTCGAATGTGACCAGGCGCAAATTTAGGGCGATCCCGACCTTCCGCAGATCCTCCTGAAACACTGTCAGCGGCGGCTCAGATATCTTGCTGTAATAAATCAGTTCCATCGTGAGCGGCCGCCCGTTCTTGGCCAGTTGCCCCTTGGCGTCGCGAGTCCATCCAGCTTCGGTCAGGAGCTTCAGGGCCAACTCGGGGTCATAGGGGGTCTTGGGATTGTTGGGATTCGCGTAGTTGCCGAAGAAGTACGAGTTCTTGGGCCTGTATTCGTTGAAGAACAGCTTCTCGATGAACAGTTCGCGATTGAACAGATGCGCAACGGCGCGTCGCACCCGGATGTCGTTCCATGGTTCACGCCGCGTATTGAAGCCGATTCCTACCAGGCTCTGCGGATATTCATTGAAGACCTTCCGCTTTTGAATAAGCCCCGTCTGGATCCGATCGAAGTTCATCTCTTGAACCCACTGACGCGGGTCCGCAACCGTGTGGTAATCGAGGTCCCCGCGCTTGAACATTTCGAAGGCGAGGTTCTCGTCACGGACGACGACTTCCTGAATCTGGTCGAAGTTGTTGAGACCGACGTTGCGTCGGTACTTCTCGGCCCAATAGTCATTGCGCCGGCGGATCGTGATGCTGTTTCCCCTCACCACATCCGATTCATTGACGATGTAGGGGCCGCTGCCGGGAAGCATCTTGTAGTTGTATTCCTTGAGGTATCGAGCACCATCCAGATTCTTGAGAACATGTGCGGGGTACACGGGCATTCCGGAAAAGTACAGGAAGTTCCGCCAATTCAGCTGACGGCTCGTGACGCGCACGATGTACTTGCTCTCAGCGACGGGCTTGTCGAACTTCTCGAACACGAGCTGCGCCGATGGATCCTGCAGTCCCTTGTCCATCATCAACGTCCAGGTGGCTACGACGTCATCCGCGACAACCGGCTGACCGTCAGACCATCGCGCATTGGGATCGATCCGGAAGCGATACGTCATCCGATCAGGAGAAATCTGCCAGTGCGTCGCGATTTGCGGCATCCAGTCGAGCGTGCTTGGGTGAAGCGTGAGCAGGGACTCGTACACCAGATTGCTGACCATGTACCCAAACTCGGTCACGTTGGGGCCCCGGTACCTGAGGGTGTTCGGAAAGTCCGAGTACGCCTCGCGGAATCGTCCGCCCTTGACTGCCCGGGGATCGCCAATCAGATCGAAATTGGCATTTGTCTCCCACCCCTGACCAGTGAAGCCACGGCCTCCCTGGTCAGCAGGAACAGAGGGATCGGCGCCGCTGTCCGCATCCGGGAACACCGGGTACGCGTTCTTGTCCGTCGCGGCTTGACGTCCATCGGTTGCCGGTGTCGTCGAGCCGCCAGCTCGTTCCTCGGGCGCGGAGCTGCCGCCACAGGCGACCAACTGACTGGCGACGAACGTCAGAGCGACGAAGTAACGAGCTGTGCGCATCGGACTAACCTTTCGATAGTTCAGCAATAAGTGCATCTATACAAAAGACATGCTAACCGACGCGCACGCTTAAGCCTGCGCTACTGTCGAACTCTTCTGATTTCATCCACCGCGTGCGGATTTTCGAGCGACGACAGATCCCCCGCGTCCTGATCGAGATACGCCGATCGAATCACCCGCCGCATGACCTTTGCGTTCCGGGTCTTCGGGAGCTCCTGCACGAATTCAACGACCTGCGGCCGCAGCGGTTTGCCCAGCCGGGTCGCCACCAGCGTTTTCAGCTCATCTCCAAGCGTGTCGCTGCCATTGAAACCCGGACGAAGCACACAAAAGCAGGCGAGCGCCTGTCCCTTGGAGGCGTCGGGAACCCCAATCGCTGCGGCTTCTATCACCGCCGGGTGCTCCACGAGTACCGATTCGACTTCGGCCGGACCCAGCCGCTTGCCAGCGATCTTGATCGTGTCATCCGACCGGCCAAGGATGTACCACAGTCCGTCATCGTCGATCGCCGCCCAGTCGCCATGAACCCACACCCCGGGGAAGCGCGACCAATAAGTTTGCTCATACCGCTCGGGGTCGCGCCAGAAACCGCGGGTCATTCCGATCCATGGAGCGCGTACCACGAGTTCGCCAACCTGATTGCGCACCGGACGACCGCGATCATCGACGACATCCGCTGCGATGCCCGGCGGAGGGCCTGCAAACGAGCAGGGCTTCATCGGTGTCAGCACATTTCCGGCGACGAGCCCGCCCGATGTTTCCGTCCCTCCCGAGTAGTTGATGATCGGGATGCGGCCGCCGCCGGCCGTTTCAAAAAGCCACCGCCATGATTCCGGGTTCCACGGCTCGCCCGTCGAGCCCAGGATCCGGAGCGTCGACAGATTATGCGCGCGGACCGGCGCCTCGCCGTGGCGCATCAAGGCCCGGATGAGCGTTGGCGAAACGCCGAGGATACTAACATTGTGACGCTCGACGAGCGCCCAGAGCCGGTCCGGCCCCGGGTGGTCCAGAGCCCCGTCGTAAAGCACCATCGTCCCGCCGAGCAGCGTCATTCCGAACACTTCCCACGGTCCCATCATCCAGCCCATGTCGGTCACCCAGAACATGGTGTCGGTGTCGCGCGCGTCCATGCAGTGGACCATGTCTTGCGCGGCCTTGATGGGAAATCCGCAGTGGGTGTGAACGGCGCCCTTTGGGCGCCCGGTCGTGCCCGAGGTGTAAATGATCATCAACGCGTCTTCCGCGTCGGTGCGGACCGTATCGCAGCGGTCCGATTGACGCGCGACCAGGTCGGGCCAGCGGTAATCGCGTCCACCGGTCATCGGCACTGCCGTGCCGAGGCGCGGCACAACCAAAACGCATCGGAGTGACGAAGCCCCCTCGGCGACGAGGTCGGCCGTGGCCTTCATCGCGACAGCCTGGCCGCGGCGCCAGAAGCCGTCTGCGGTGACGAGTATGGTGGCTTCCGCATCACGCACGCGTGCGGCTGCGGCCTCGGCGCCGTATCCGGAGAAGAGTGGCAGGATGCTCGCTCCGATCTTGATCGTTGCGAAAAACGACACGATGAGCTCGGGGCACATGGGCATGAACAACGCGACGCGATCGCCCTTTTGCACTCCGAGCTCGCGAAAAGCGTTGGCGCAGCGGTTCACCTCGGCGTACAGCTCGCCGTACGTGAGCACACGACTGATACCCTCTTCACCCTCCCATCGCAGCGCAGCCTTGCGCTCGACTGCCGAGCCCATCCACTTGTCCAGACAGTTATGGACGATGTTGAGGCGGCCGCCGATGCACCAGCGTGTCCACGCAATCCCGCGCGACGTATCGAGAAGCTGCTGGTAGGGCTCGTAGAACTCGATGCGCAGGTCGTCGAATACGGCCTCCCAGAACCACTCGAGATCGTGGGCCGACCGGCGAACCAGGTCGTCGTAGCTCGAAATGCCATGACGACGCATGAACGCCGCGAGGCGGCTGCCGTCGCGGTATTCGGGAGTGGGTCGCCAGGCGATTTCACCGCCAAAGGCGAACTCGTCGGTCATTCGTGGCATCTTAACTATCTTAGGCCCCAGGGCTCAGGCCTCAGGGCTCACGGCTGCCAAGGCACCAGGCACCCGGCACCTTAGGCACCTCAGGCACTACTAGGCACCACTGATCTGATGCGCGTTCGACAGACAGTAATCGAGACAATCGTGGCCCATGCGCGACGGGACGTGCCGCGTGAATGCTGCGGACTGCTGATCGGGACCGATACCGAAGTGACGGAAGCCGTCCCTGCGTCGAACGAAGCGGACGATCCGCTTCGGCGATACGAGGTGTCTCCAATCGCGCATCTGGGGCAGATCAGGCGGTGTCGCGAGTTGGCGAAGGCAACAGGCGTCAACGTCGGTGTCGTGGGCGCTTATCACTCACATCCACGCAGCGCGGCCGAGCCGTCGCCCACCGATCGCGAGCAGGCGTTCGAGGACTTTCTGTACGTCATTGCCGGACCTCTCGAGGATGCGCTGCCGCTCGACGTACGCGCGTACCGGCTCAGGAACCGACATTTTGAAGCCGTGGAGTTGATCGTCGACGAACGTCCTGAAGCAGCGTCTCCACCCGGGACAGAACGGTAGGCCATCGGTACTCGCGATCGACGTACGCGAGTCCCTGCCGGCCCATGGCGTCGCGTTCGGCCGGCCGGTTCAAGAGGAAATCAG
>Ga0075420_100006056_pt1 | contig 10675 bp, 9 predicted proteins | sample SoiMetdeltSBSDD4_FD_75296 | JGI IMG/M metagenome (GOLD analysis project Ga0075420, IMG submission 75296) | Bulk soil microbial communities from a Populus tree surrounding site in Tennessee, USA - Soil MetaG P. deltoides SBSDD4 | ecosystem: Environmental > Terrestrial > Soil > Tree plantation... | reverse complement strand
CGAGCCGTGCGGCCGCGGCCGGATCGAGCTGCGCCAATTGCGCGTGCAGCGCCGGCCAGCCGTCCCGGGCGGCGTCCGCGTCGATTTCCGCGCGCAGGGCGGCGTCGGCCGCCGGCAGGTCCGAGAGTCCGTCCCTCAATGCCTTGAAATACAGCATCGTGCCGCCGGCGAGCAGCGGGATGCGGCCGCGCGCGGTGATTTCAGCCGCGAGCCGCAGCGCATCGGCGCGGAAGCGGGCCGCGGAATAGCTCTCCTCGGGCGACACGACGTCGATCAGGTGGTGCGGGCAGACCGCGCGCTCGTCGGCGGTCGGCTTCGCGGTGCCGATGTCCATGTCGCGATAGACCAGCGCCGAATCGACGCTGACGATCTCGACCGGCAGCGCGCGGGCGAGCGCGAGCGAGGAGGCGGTCTTGCCGCTCGCGGTCGGGCCGAGCAGGAGGAGGGCGGGAGGCGGCATCGGAGGCGGTTCGCAGTTCGCTGGGGCAGGGCGGCATTGTAGCGGCGAAGTCCGGCGGCCCGACGCGGGCCGGAACCGCCGTCGCGGCGCCGCCTCTGAGTCGACATGCGCCGTCTGTCGTCCGCGTTCCTCATGCCGCTGATCCTGTGCTGTGCCGCGCTGCTCGCGTCGGCGTGCAGCATGGTGTCGCTCGGCTATGCGACGGCGCCGACCTTGCTCGCGTGGCGCGCGAGCCGCTACTTCGATCTGGATTCGGCGCAGCAGTCGCAGCTGCGCGCGCGGCTCGAACACGTGCGCGAATGGCACCGGAGCGAGGAGCTGCCGCGGCTCATTGCGACGCTCGGCGACGCGCGGCGGCGCGCCGACGGACCGGTGACGCCCGCCGACGCCGAGTGGTTCATCGCGTCGGTGCAGGATCACTACCGCGTCGCGCTCGCGCGCGTCATCGACGAGACGATCGATCTCACCGCCGCGCTCGGACCGCCGAACGTGGCGGCGCTGCAGCGGCGGCTCGCCGACGAAGAGGACGAATTCGACGAGAAATGGATCGATCCGCCGCCGGACGAGATCCGCCGCGAGCGCTACGAGCGCGTGCTGGACGACGTCGAGGACTGGCTCGGTCCGCTGAGCCGCGCGCAGCGGCAATGGCTGAAGACGCGGCTCGACGCGCTGCCGCTGGAATATGCGGCGTGGCAGGCGGATCGCCGACGGCGGCAGCGGGAGTTCGTCGCGCTGTTGCAGTCGCAGGTGCGCAACGGTGTGCGGACCGTCGGGGCGGAGGAGCCGTTCGTTGCGCAGCTGCGGCGCTGGGCGCTGGACTGGGACCGCGGCCGCAGTCCCGAGGAGCTCGTGCGGGTCGACCGCTTCGTGCGCGACTATTGCGCGATCGGGGTCGAGCTGGTGAACGACGCGTCGCCGGCGCAGCGGGAGCATCTGCGGCGCCGGCTCGCGACGCTGATCGCCGACCTGTCGCGCGAACTGCGGTAAGCGCGGTCCGCAGCGCCGCGCCGTCCCGGCCAGTCTCAAAAGAAAATCCGGCCGCGGCGCTCGCGCGTCGCGGCCGGCAGGTACCCGGGGCACGCGGACCGTGCCCCGAGCGGGGGTGAGCTCAGAACGCGAGTCGATAGACGACGCCCGCCTGCACTTCCTTCTCGCCCGCGACGTGGTCGACGTCGTGGCGCAGCGCCGCGGCGTACGACAGGCTCGACGTCGCCGACAACGGCATCGCGTAGTCGACGCCGAGCCGCAGCTCGCGGCCTTCGCCGGCCAGCGACACGCGCCGCGACTCGAACACCGCGTCGCCGTCGGCGGTGACCGCGACGGGCATGCGGAGCTGGACGCTGCCGCTGGCGATCCGCATCGGGCTCGACAGCGTGACCGCAAGGCGGTCCTCGGCGACGAACGCGCCGCGGTTCGCGAACGCGATCGCGAACGCTGCCGAACGCACGCCTTCGGCGGCCGCGAACAGCCCGGCGCCGCTCGCGTCGGCGGTGCGTCCGACCGAGTACTGCGCGGCGAGCACGACGTCCGGGCTTAGGCGGTGGCTCGCCTGCGCGGTCACGGTGCGCGTATGCCCGCGGTCGAGCGCCATCGCGTCGCCGGCCGTCGCGCCGAGCCACGACCCGCCTTCGGCCACATCGGCAACCTGCAGGCCGATCATCGAATCGTCGCCGAGCAGGTAGTTCACTTCGCCGACCATCGCGTTGCCGCCAGTGGGCGTCGAGGTCCCCGGCCGGCTCGTCATCGCCGCGTTCAATCCGGCGTCGAGCACGCCGGCCTTGATGCGCAGCGGCCCGCGCTGCAGTCCGAGCGCCATCTGCGTCGCCGAGCCGGCGAGGCTCAGATACGGGTTCGCCAGCGACGCATCGGTCTCGGCCAGCCCGAAATAGCTGCCGGCCAGACTGCCGGTCGCGAATGCGAGCTCGTTCCCGCCGGCGAACTTCAATACCGCGCTGCTCGCGAGCAGCGTGCGCGCGGGGGCGTCGCCCGACAGCCGGTTCGACGGGCGCGGCTCGTCGACCGCGGCGAGGAAGCGCGAGCCGTCCTGCATCAGCCGCTCGGTGATCTGCAGCGTGCGGCCGGCACCGGCGAGCAGCGCGGCGACGCCTTCGCGCGACGGCGCGCGGATTCCCGCCGAGTAATCGGTCTGGAAGTCGCGGTTGAAGTCGTCGGTCGTGATGCCGCGGAACGCGCCGCTCGCCGCCGCAGCGTGCAGGCCGCTCCACGACGCGGCCGAGGTGTTCATCGACGCGGCCGCCTTGGCGAGCCTGGTCGTGCCCGACGTCGGGACGCTCAACGTGCCGACCGGCTGCATCGCGCGGTCGGCGTTCAGCAGGCCCCAGCCGTAGATCGCATCGACGCCGGCGGCGCCGAGGTCGGTCGCGGTCTGGAACAGGATGGACGCGACCTGGGCAGCGCTGAGCTGTGGCCACGCGCCCTCGAGCAGCGCCGCGGCGCCGGCGACGACCGGCGTCGCCATCGATGTGCCGCTCATATAGACGTAGCTGCCGTTGTTGTACGACGACAGCACGTTGACGCCCGGCGCGACGATGAACCACTGCGCGGTGTCGCCGGCGCGGTTCGAGAAGCTCGCGATTACGTTGTTCGCGTCGACGGCGCCGACCGCGATGATCTGGCCCTTCGCCCAGGACTCCCTCGCGTAGCGCGCCGGCCACAGCGGCGCGGCGCCGCCGGCATTGCCGGCCGCGACGACGACGAGCTTGTTCGCGGCGACGTTCGCGCGCAGCGCGTCCTCAACTGCATACCCCAGCGGCGAGCTGCCGCCGAGGCTGAGGTTCACGACCGACACCGCGCTCATCGCCGCCGTGTAGCGCAGGCCGGACGCCACCGCGGTGCTGCTCGCGGTCCAGGTCGAGCTGGAGAACACCTTGACCGGCAGGATCTTCGCGTCCGGCGCGATCCCGTAACTGTAGCCGGTGCCGGTCGACCCGGCGACGATGCCGGCGACGTGGGTGCCATGCCCATTGCCGTCGGTCTGCGTCACGTAGGTCCTGGTCGACGCGTCGAACATCACCGTGCCGGCGAGCTGTGTCCGCAGCTCGGCGTGCGTGCCCATCACGCCGGTGTCGAGCACCGCGACGGTCGCGCCGAGCCCGTAATACCCCCGGGAGTGCACTAGGTCGGCCTTGACCTGCCGCTGCATGCGGTTGTAGGCCTTTTCCTGGGTCGTCAGCGGGAGCGCGAGGAGTTCCGCGTCGTGCGCGGCGACGACGGGCGGGAATGCCGTTGCGACGCCGGCGGCGATCAGTGCGAGTCGAAATTTCATTTGCGCGTTCTCTTGTCGTGACGAAAGACGCCAAGAGCACATTCCCACTGCGAAGACGGCAGCCCCGCTGGCGTGGCCGAAGACGGCTTTAGCCCGGTGGATTTGCGACGCCGCCTTTCGACGGGTGTGCCCTTGACGCGCGATTCCGGCCCGCTCGCCGCGTGCCGATGGTTTGTTTACGGCGGTGGCGCAGCGGACTTTAGGTCTGGAAATGTACTCGCCTTCCGAGCGGAATCGTGGCCCGGGCGAACCGGTTTCGGCGGCGGTAACGCCTGCCGCTTCGAACTGCGCCGGCGCTTTCCGGCGACGGCGGATGAACGTGTCGAGCCGGTATAATCGCGCCCGGTCCGGGGTGGACGGTTCGAGCGGGAGAGCATTTTGGCAGGTGGCAAGGTCGGCCGGGCGGTGCGCGCAACGGTCGCGGTGCGGGCGGGCGGTCGCGGGCCGGTCGGGCATCGTGGCGACCGTCGAAGCGAGTCGATTCGGCGATGAGTCCGTCGTCGCTGACGCTCGTCCACCTGCCGGCCGCATCGCTGTCGTCGCGTTCCGCGTCGTGGTGGGACGGCGTGCTCGGCGTCGCCGCCTTCGGCGCCGTGCCGGCGGTCCCCTGGCCTGCGTCGGTGCCGGCGATTTCGGTGCGCATGCCGGTGCTGTCCGCAGCCGGTCCGGTCTGCGAAGCGTGGCGCAGCGACGAGCCGCTCGCCGCCGGTAGCCACGGCGCGATCCGTTACCGCACCGGCCGCTCGGTGATGTTCGGCAGCCTCGAGATCCCCGACGGCGCCCTCACGGTCGCCGGCGGGCCGACCGCGATCGCGCTGCAACAGGCGACCGAAGCCGCTTACCGCGAGCTCTTCGCGCTACTCGACGCCGCCGGCTTTCCCGGCCTGCTGCGGGTGTGGAACTGCTTTCCGGCGATCAACCAGGAGCACGCCGGCAGCGAGCGCTACTGGCAGTTCAACGCCGGACGGCAGGACGCGTTCGTCGCGAGCGGTCGCGCGACCGCCGGTGACGTGCCGGCCGCCTCCGCGCTCGGCACGAGCGGCGGCGGCTTCGCGCTGTGCTTCGTCGCGGCGCGCGAGCGGCCGCGCGCGATCGAGAATCCGCGACAGGTGTCGGCCTACGCATATCCGCCGCAATACGGTCCGCGCAGTCCGACTTTCGCGCGCGCGAGCCTCGCGCGGCCGACCGGCGGGCCGCTGCTGTTCGTGTCCGGCACCGCGAGCATCGTCGGCCACCGCACGCTGCATGCGGGCGACGCCGTCGCGCAGACCGTCGAATCGCTGCGCAACATCGACGCGGTGCTCGGCGAGGCGCGGGCGGCCGACCCGCAGGCCGCGCTGCGGCTCGACGAGCTTGCGTACAAGATCTACGTCCGAAACGCCGCCGACTACGCTGCGGTCCGCGCGGCGTTCCGCGAGCGCGTCGGGGACCGCGCGGCGGCGCTGTTCGTGCAGGCCGACGTGTGCCGCAGCGACCTGCTCGTCGAGATCGAAGCGTCGGGCGGGCACCGCGTGGAGGTCGCACGATGACGACGGTGCGCCGGCCGCGGCTCGCTTCGGCGCTGCTCGTGCTCGTCGCTGCCGCAGCTGCGCGGGCCGACGAGCAGCCGCTGTGGGAACTCGGCGCCGGTGTCAGCGTGCTGCAGTTCCCCGCCTACCGCGGCTCCGACGAGGACCGGCTGTTCGTGCTGCCGGTGCCCTACCTGATCTATCGCGGCGAGTTCGTGAAGGCGGACCGGCGCGGCCTGCGCGGCACCTTCTTCGACAGCGACCGCGCCGAGCTCGCCCTGAGCCTCTCGGCGTCGCCGCCGGTCTCGAGTGAGCGCGTCGACGCCCGCGCCGGCATGGACGACCTCGAGCCGACCGTCGAACTCGGGCCGTCGCTCGACCTGCGGCTGTGGCGCAGCACCGACGAACGGCTGCGGCTCGGCGCGCGCCTGCCGGTGCGCGCCGGCATCACGGTATCGTCGCAGCCGGAGTCGACCGGTTGGCAGTTTACGCCGCAGCTGACGCTCGACTGGCGCGACCCGGCCGGCCTCGACGGCTGGACGCTGGGCCTCGTCGCGGGACCGGTGTTCGGCGACCGCCGCCAGCACCGCTACTTCTACGGCGTCGACGCGCGCGACGCGACCGCGCTGCGGCCGGCCTACGATGCGAACGGCGGCTACGCCGGTACACAGCTCCTCGCGGCGCTGTGGAAACGCTTCCCGCGCTGGTGGGCCGGCGGCTTCGTCCGTTACGACACGCTCGACGGCGCGGTCTTCCGCGACAGCCCGCTCGTCACCGACCGCCGCTATCTCGCCGCCGGTTTCGCGGTGATCTGGCTGATCGGCGAATCCTCGCAGCGGGTGTCCGTCGATGACGATGTCGATGACTGAGCGGCGCGGCGGCCTGCGCAGGCTGACCGAATACCTGCGGATGTACCTCGGCCTCGGGTATCTCGGCGCGGTGTGCCTGCTGTGGACGCCGTTCGCGATGCTGCTGCTGCCGCTGCTGGCGCCGCCGTCCGGCCGGCGCCTCGGCCGGCGCGTGATCAGCGGCGTGTTCGACGGCTACCTGCGCTTTCTGACGCTGATCCGGGCGTGCCGCTTCGACCTCGCCGAGCTCGACGCGCTGCGCGGGCAGGGGCCGCTGATCCTCGCGCCGAACCATCCCTGCCTGCTCGATGCGGTGATGGTGATCTCGCGGCTGCCCGACGTCGCGTGCATCATGAAGGCAGGTCTGATGGACAACATCTTCCTCGGCGCAGGCGCGCGGTTTGCTCGCTACATCCGCAACGACTCGCCCTTGAGGATGGTGATGCGCGCGACCGAGGACCTCGCCGCCGGCAGCCACCTGCTGGTCTTTCCCGAGGGCACCCGCACGACTAGACTTCCGGTGAACCCGCTGATGAGCAGTGTCGGCCTGATCGCCCGGCGCGCGAAGGTGCCCGTGCAGACGATCTTCATCGAGACCGCCTCGCCTTACCTGTGCAAGGGCTGGCCGCTGTTCCGCCGACCCGACATGCCGGTCGTTTATCGCGTGCGCCTCGGCAAGCGCTTCGATCCGCCCGGCAGGAACGTGCAGGATTTCATGCGGGAGCTCGAAACCCATTTTGCGGCGGAACTGCAGCATGCAACGCTTCCCGACCTACCGGCAGCCGCAGCGGCGCCCCGACGGCGCTGAGGCGCCGCGGCGCGTCGTCGCGCCGGCCGAATCGGCGTCCACCCATCTCGTGCTGATCCCGAGCTACAACCCGGGCAGCCGCGTCTATGAAACGGTCCGCGCCGCGCGCCATGAATGGCTGCCGGTGTGGGTGATCGTCGACGGCAGCACCGACGGCAGCGCCGAAGGCCTGAAGGCGCTCGCGCAGGGCGATCCCGGGCTGCGCGTGATCGTGTTGCCGAAGAACGTCGGCAAGGGCGCGGCGGTGCTGCACGGCATCGAGCTCGCGGCCACGGAAGGTTTTACACACGTGCTGACGATGGATTCCGACGGCCAGCACCCGGCGGCGCAGATCGCGCGTTTCATGGCGGCGTCGCAGGCGCGCCCGGACGCGATGATCCTCGGCGTGCCGGTGTTCGACCGCAGCGCCCCGGCGCTGCGCGTGCGCGGCCGCCGCGTGTCGAACTGGTGGGCGAACCTCGAGACCTTGTGGACCGGCATCGGCGATTCGCTGTTCGGCTTCCGCGTCTACCCGATCGCGCCGCTGATGCGGGTGATGCGCGGCCAGCGCTGGATGCGGCGCTTCGACTTCGACCCGGAGGCCGTCGTGCGGATGAGCTGGTTCGGCGTGCCGCCGGTGAACCTCAGCGCGCCGGTGCTGTATTTTCGCGCCGACGAGGGCGGCGTGTCGCATTTCAACTACGCGCGCGACAACCTGCTGCTGACGTGGATGCACACGCGGCTGTTCTTCGGCTTCCTGCTGCGCCTGCCGATGCTGCTCGCGCGGCGCGCCCGCGCGAACGCTAAATCATCCCGCCGTTGATCGAGATCACCTGGCCGCTGATGTAGCCGGCCCGCTCCGACGCGAGGAAGCCGACCAGATCGGCGACCTCGTCGGGCCGGCCGGCGCGCTTCATCGGCACGATCCGCGCGATCGCGTCGGCGTCGAACGCGGCTTCGCTCATGGCGGTGTCGATGATGCCCGGCGCGACGACATTGACGGTGATGCCGCGGCTCGCGAGCTCCAGCGACAGCGATTTGCTCGCCGAATGCAGCGCGCCCTTCGCCGCCGCGTAGTTCGTCTGGCCGCGGTTGCCGGTGATCGCGGCGACCGACGATACGGTGACGATACGGCCCCAGCGCGTGCGGATCATCGGCAGCGTCAGCGGCTGCGTGACGTTGAAGAAGCCGTTCAGCGACACGTCGATGACGCGCTGCCACTGTTCCGCGCGCATGCCCGGGAACACCGCGTCGTCGTGGATGCCGGCGTTGTTCACGAGGATCTGGATCGGCGCGTCGGCGAGCAGCGCGTCGAGCGCGGTGCGGGTCGCGCCGGCGTCGGTGACGTCGAACGCGAGCGCGGTCGCGGTGCCGCCGGCCGCGCGGATCTCGTCGGCGAGCGCTTCGGCCGCGTCGCGGTTGCGGTTCGCGTGGATCAAGACGTGACGGCCGTCGGCGGCGAGGCGGCGGCAGATCGCCGCGCCGATGCCGCCGCTGCCGCCGGTGACGAGCGCGCGTTTCACGTGGGACTCCGGAGCGGGGTACCGCCGGCGGCGGCATCGAGGATCACCGCGGCGCGGCCGGACGCGACCGTTCGGCCGGCGCAGCCGACGGTGAAGCCGTACAGGATCTGCGCGTCGTTGCCGCTCAGGCGCTCGGCGCGGATCTCGAGCTCGTCGGCGAGGTCGTCGAGACGGGCGACCGCGAGCTCGACGCTGCGCACGCTCGCGAGATAGCCGGCGCGCGGCGCACCGTCGCCGGCCGCGACCAGCGCGCCGTGGACGGCCATCGCCTGCGCGGCGTATTCGATCGCGGCGGTCGCCGGCAAGCCGGCGTCGTCGCGCAGCGGATTGCCGGCGTCGCGGTGGCTCGTCGCGCGGCAGCGGATCGCGTCCGCATCCCAGCAGTCGACGACGGCGAGCAGGCACATCGAACCGTGGTGCGGGATCCGCGCCGCGATGCCGTCGCGGTCCAGCGTCGCGGGGCCGCTCATGCCGCGTAATCGACCGCGAGGCGGACGTGATCGAGGTAGTCGAGCACGACGCGGCCGGACTCGCCGCGTGCGATCGCCGCGAGCAGCGGCAGGCTGCGCGCGGCCGGAATCGCGCGGTGCAGCGCGTCGAGCGCCGGATCGGCGAGGGCGGACGGTGCCGCGTCGCCGAGTTCCGCGGCGATGCGACCGAAATGTCGGGTCCCCGGTTCGGGCGTCAGCAGCAGCGCGACGCCGAACGCGTCGGGCACCGGCCGCACCGCGCGCAGCGGTTCCGGATAGTCGGCGTCGTATGCGATCAGCAGGCAGGGGACGCGGTCGACGGCAACCTGCACCAGCGCTTCGAGCAGCCCCGCCGCGAAGCTGCCGTCGTAGGCGCACAGCACTGCCGACGGCGCCACCGCGCCGGTGGCGATGCTCCAGTAGCCCGCGGCGGCGTTATGTACCGAGTTGTGGAAGCGCGTCGGCGACACCTGCCGGTCGTCGGACGCGAGCGTCTCGCAGATCAGGTGGCAGTTCTGGCCGTCGCCGCCGGACGAGCTGAAGACCGTCGCGAGCTGCGTCGGATCGGCGCCGGCGGCGGCGAGCGCCTCGAGTCCGACCGTCAGCGCGAGCTTGACGACGCGCACCGACCGCCGCCGTTCGGCCGGGGGCAGCAGCGCCGGGGCGCTGAGCACGGTGCGCGCCGGTGCCCACGCCGCGTCGCCGGCAAGGACCGCGGCGCAGCCGGGCCAGTCGGGCAGGCCGGGACCGAGCAGGCCGATGCCGCCGATCCACGCGGAGGGGAGCGAGACCTGCGCCGTCGTCATTGCGCGCGGCCGAGCACGAGGCTGCAGTTCGTGCCGCCGAAGCCGAAGGAATTGCTGAGCGCGCGGGCGATCGGCGCCTCGCGGGTCGCGACGAGGTAGTCCAGGTCCGGCTCCGGCTGCCGCGTACGGGGGCTGCCCGGCAGAAAGCCGTCGCGCAGCGCGAGCGCGGCGATCACCGCCTCGACGCCGCCCGCGGCGCCGAGCGTGTGGCCGGTCGCGCCCTTCGTCGAGCTGCACGGCGCCGCAGCGCCGAACAGCGCGCGTACCGCGCAGCCTTCGGCCGCGTCGTTGCTCGGCGTCGCGGTGCCGTGCAGGTTGATGTAGTCGATGTCGGCCGCGTCGAGGCCGGCGGCGGCGAGCGCCGCTTCCATCGCCCGGCGCGCGCCGAGCCCTTCCGGGTGCGGCGACGACATGTGGTAGGCGTCGCTCGATTCGCCGACGCCGAGCAGCAGGATCGCGTCGGCGTCGAGGCTGCCGGGCGCGCGTTCGACGAGCGCGAAGGCCGCGGCCTCGCCGATCGAGATGCCGTCGCGCTCGCGGTCGAACGGCCGGCAGGCCTGCTTCGACGTGAGCTCGAGCGAATTGAAGCCGTAAAGCGTCGTCAGGCACAGCGAATCGACGCCGCCGACGAGCGCGGCGTCGATCAGTCCGGCGGCCATCATCCGCTGCGCCGACGCGAACACTTTCGCGCTCGACGAGCAGGCCGACGACGCGACGCTGGCCGGTCCGCGGAGTCCGAACGCCGCCTGCACGTACGCGGCGACCGAGAACGGGTTGTGCGAGCCGGCGTAGTCGAAGTCCGCCGGCAAGGCGCCGTTTGCCGGGTCGCGCCGGCGGTATGCGAGCTCGGTTTCGAGGATGCCGGCGGTGCTGGTACCGAGAAACACGCCGATGCGGTCGGCGCCGTAACGGCCGATCGCCGCGCGGACGGCGTCGTCGAACCCGTCCTGGCGCAGGCCGAGCGCCGCGAGCCGGTTGTTGCGGCAG
>Ga0075420_100006055_pt1 | contig 10676 bp, 6 predicted proteins | sample SoiMetdeltSBSDD4_FD_75296 | JGI IMG/M metagenome (GOLD analysis project Ga0075420, IMG submission 75296) | Bulk soil microbial communities from a Populus tree surrounding site in Tennessee, USA - Soil MetaG P. deltoides SBSDD4 | ecosystem: Environmental > Terrestrial > Soil > Tree plantation... | reverse complement strand
CGCGTGGCGAAGTTGATCGTCACCGCGCCGCTGCCGCCGACGTTCGCCGCGGCCGCCGCAGTCGTGACCGTGACCGCCTCGACGGCGTCCTGCCGCGGGGACACCGATGCGAAGAACGAGTCGGTCGACCGGTTGAAATTGTCGTTGTTGTTCACGCCGTCCATCGTGATGCTCACGAACGACTCCGGAAGACCGTTGATGCGCGACTCGCGGTTAGTCGTCGCCGTATTGATGCCTGGCAGAAAGGTCACGGCGTTCAGTGCGTTCCGGCTCGGCGTCGGCATGCGATTCAGCTGATCGGCGTTTAGCGTCGAAGACACCGTTGGTGTCTGCGTGTTGATCAGCTCGGCACTGCTGCTGACGGTAATCGTCTCTTCGAGCTGGCCGACTTCGAGCGTGGCCTTGATCGTCACCGGCGTGCCTGGCGAAATGCGCACGTCGTTGATGATGGCGGTCTTGAAGCCAGTCAGCGACACCGTGACGGTGTACGCGCCTGGGTCGAGCGATGGGACGGAGAACAGTCCCTCGGTGTTAGTCGTCGCCTCGAAGGAGGCGTCGGATGTGACGCTTTTCACCACGACAGTCGCCCCAGGCAGCACACCGCCCCCGCCGTCGGAGACGACGCCATTGAGCGATCCTCTGTTTTGGGCAAAACCAGGTGTTGCAGTGATTAAAGCAAAGATGGAGCACGCGGAAACGAGCCCGAGAACACGCTGTTTCATGTCTCCTCCTCCCAGAGACGTGAGTAACCGCGCCGGAGCCGTGGAATGCGCCTTTTTGATGGCGAACTGGCCGTCTTCAGGGACGGTATACCAGTGGCACACCGTAGCGCCACGGGCCGTTCACTGTCAACGGGTTTTCGATGAATCAAAAGAAATGCTGCGGGGGGTAGACTTTCCCCGTTTAGGCTTCCATATAATCGCCGGGCATGAACAGACGAATCGCGCTGCTGAGCTTTGTGGTGGCAAGCATTCTGACGCTGCCAGGCGGTGTGCTGTCGGCACAGACCCGTCAGACGCCGCCGACGTCCGGTCCCTATTTTCCGGAGCGATTCGGGTGGCAGACCCGGACGCCGGCCCAGGCGGGCGTCGACCCCGCCCGGCTCGAGGCGGCGATCAAGTTCGCGACCGAGAACGAGAATCCGGCTACGAAGGACCTCGCCGTGGACTTGGCGACGACGTTCGGCCGGGAGCCGTTCGACACACCGATCGGGCCAGTTCAGCCGCGCGGCGCGCTCAACGGGATCATCGTCAAGAACGGCTACATCATTGCGGAGTGGGGTGAGACCACACGGACGGACATGACATTCAGCGTCACCAAGAGCTTCCTGTCGACGGTGGTCGGCATCGCGTGGCAGAAAGGGCTCATCCGTGACGTCAACGATCTGGTCCGCGACTACGTGCCTGACGCCACACTCTTCGCGAGCCCGCACAACGCGAAGATCACCTGGGATCACCTGCTGCGTCAGACCAGCGACTGGCAGGGCACTCTTTGGGGGAAGCCCGACTGGGCGGACAGACCCGAAGGGCAGCGGCCGTCCGACTGGCCCAACCGGCCGTTGAGCGAACCTGGGACACGCTACAAATACAACGACGTCCGCGTGAACCTTCTGGCGCTGTGCGCACTGCACGTCCTTCGCCGGCCACTTCCGGAGGTTCTTCGTGAGGAAGTGATGGAGCCGATCGGCGCGTCCAGCACGTGGCGCTGGCATGGCTACGAGAACTCGTGGATCGAGCTCGACGGCCGTCGCGTCCAGTCGACGACCGGCGGAGGCCATTGGGGCGGTGGCATGTTCATCTCGGCGCGCGACATGGCACGCTTCGGATACCTGTTCCTGCGAAATGGCAAATGGAAGGATCGGCAGATCGTCTCGCCCGACTGGATCAAGATGGCGCGTACGCCAGGCCCCGCGAACCAGACCTACGGCTACATGAACTGGTTCCTGAACACGGACCGGAAGCCGTTTCCGAACGCGCCGGCGACAGTCGTGACGTTCCAGGGCAACGGGAGCAACATCATCTACATCGACTGGGACAACGACCTCGTCATCGTCGTCCGCTGGATCCAGCAGCGGGCGTTCAACGACTTCATCGGTCAGGTCCTTGCCGCGTTCTCGTCGTCCAAACCGTGATCGGGTCTGAGTGGTGACTCTGACTCCGGACCCGGTCGATCTGCTGTTTTTCGGCCCGCACCCCGACGACATCGAGATCGGCGCCGGCGGAACTGTCGCGCGGCACGCGGCACTCGGTCACCGTGTGGGGCTGTGCGATCTGACCGCTGGTGAAATGGGGAGCAACGGAACGGTCGACGAGCGCCTCGCTGAAGCGGAGGCGGCGCGGGCTGTCCTGGGCGCGCGATGGCGCGTGAATCTGCGCTGGCCCGATCGCGGGATCGGCGATGCCGAGCACGTCAGGCAGGCTGCCGGATTGATCCGCGCTGCGCGGCCCCGAGCCATTGCCGTTCCACACTGGTCCGATCGTCACCCCGATCACGTGGCTGCGAGCCAGGTGCTGACGGAGGCGGTGTTCAGCGCCGGGTTACGGCGTTATCGGGCAGCGGGCGAGGCGTGGAAAGCCGAGTGGATCTGTTACTACTTCATCAACGACTCGAGCCCGCCCGCCTTCGTCATCGACGTGTCGCAGTATTACGAGGTGAAGCGGCGCGCGCTGGCGTGCCACGTGTCGCAGTTCACGCCGCCCTCCGGGGACAGCGTCTCCACACGGCTCACCACGCCGCGTTTTCAGCAACTGATTGAAAGCCGCGACGCGCAGTTCGGCGCGCTCGCCGGTGTCACGTTTGCGGAAGGGTTCGTGGTGCGCGATCCGGTTGTCCGAGAATCGTTGTTCAAGAGTTGACATTCATGGCTGACAAAGCGTGCCGTAGTTCGTGGTCCGTAGTCCGTAGCTCGAAAACCATCGACTAGGCTCTGCGAGCTACGAACCACGAGCTACGAACTACGGACTACGGCAAAGGTTCATGAATATAGGCATTTTGTGTTACGCGTCGGTAGGCGGGAGCGGCATCGTTGCGACCGAATTGTCGAAGGCGCTCGCCGATCGCGGCCACAGCGTGCACCTCGTCAGTACCGATCCACCGTTCCGGCTGAACGAGTTTCATCCGGGACTGACGTTCCATCAGGTCAACACGCCCAGCTATCCACTGTTTCGTGAGCCGCAGTATCTGTTGTCGCTGGCGAACCGCCTGGTGCAAGTCGGACGTGAGTTCAAGCTCGATCTGATCCACGCGCACTACGCGATACCCCATGCGACGGCGGCTCTGCTCGCCAGGCAGGTACTCGAGTCAGGCGGCCACACGCCCGTCGCGCGCGTGGTCACCACACTGCACGGGACCGACATCACCCTGGTCGGCAGCGATCCGTCGTACTCGGAGATCGTGGCCTATTCGATCGAGCGCTCGGACGGCGTCACCGCGGTCTCGAAGAGTCTCGCAGCTTCGACCCATACGGAGTTGTGCGTCACGCGCGAGATTGCCGTGATCCCCAATTTCCTGGACTGCACGCTGTATCGACGGACCGAGGTGCCCGGCCTCCGCGCGCGTTTCGCGAAGGACGACCAGACGAAGCTGGTGATTCACGTCTCGAACTTCCGGCCGGTCAAGCGGATCGATGCGGTGATGCAGGTGTTTGCGCGGATCTGCCGCGAGGTCCCCGCGCGTCTGCTGCTCGTGGGCGATGGCCCGGAACAGGAAACGGCCTACCGCCTGGGCCGCGAGCTCGGGCTGACCAGCAAGGTCGACATGCTGGGCGCGCAAGAAGCCGTCATCCCGCTGCTGTCGATTGCCGACGTCTTTCTTCTGCCGTCAGCGCAGGAGAGCTTCGGGCTCGCGGCCCTGGAGGCGATGGCCTGTGAGGTGCCAGTGGTCGCATCTCGCGTCGGCGGGCTGCCCGAGGTGATCGAGCACGGCGTCACTGGTTTTCTGCACGAGCCAGCGGACGTCGACGGCATGTCGCAAAGCGCGATCGCGCTGCTGACGGACCGTCAACTGCATCAACGGATTGCCGAGGTGGCATGTCAGCGGGCGCGTGAACTGTATTGTGTGGATCGTGTCGTGCCAATGTACGAGCAGTATTACGATCGGGTATTGCACTCCTAGTTGTTCGATCTGACTATGGACGAGATTGCTTGCACACTTGACCCCGACGATCTGAATCGGCGGCGCGTCGATCTTCTGCCGGGCCTGATCGCCAGATCAGTGGGCCGCGAGGAGCTGCCGGACGGCCTGCGATGGCGCTTCATGCCGGAAGACGGGCTGCTCGCTCAGATTGCGACGGTTATTGATGCCGAACGGCGATGCTGCCGCTTCCTGCGCTTCGAACTGATCGTCGAGCCAAACGGCGGAGCGATCTGGGTCAGCGCTACGGGGCCCGCGGGGACAAGGGAGTTTCTGGGATCGCTTGTATAGCGACGACAACTACTTGTCACGAAACGCTCACGCAAAGAGCGCCGAGAGCGGAGCACGCGGAGGTCCGGCGAAACCGGCCGCGCCGCAGGCGCCAGGCAGCCAGTTTCGCCCGCTGTCTTGCTGTTCCAAGAACTCTCTCTGCGATCCCTGCTCGCTGCTATCTCTGCGAGAGCTCTTGATCTTGGCAAGCGACGGACATCGGAGCCGTCGCATGACTCGATTGCCTACCACCCAAATCGCACGAGGAGCTGCACCGTGCGCGGGAAGCCGCCCACCTGTGTGATCCGGCCGAAAGCCGACCGGCCGAAGCGGGTCTCCGGTCCAAGGAAGTTAGGATCGTCGAACACGTTGATCAACTCGATTCTCACCATGATCGTCTGCCCGCCGATGGGTTGTGTCTTCTGGAAGGCGATGTCCCAGTTCTTCTTGAACGGCGTGCGCGCTCTCGTATCGGTCCGTGGCGCGTCGCCGAACGTGAAGGGGTTAGCCTGCGACCACGCCGCCTGATTGAACCAGTTGTTGAGTCGATCCTCCGTGCTGCCGGATGTCGCCGGATCGGTCCCGGTCAGGTTCGGCCGCTGGAAGCTGCCGAGCAGGCCCGAGTTGTTGTTGTCTTGAGCAATGACATTGGGGAACCCGCTCTGGTAGCTTCCGATGGCGCTAATGGCCCATCCGCCGAAGAGCACATCGGTCACTCCCGGCTTCGACAGCCACCGCCTGCCCTGTCCGAACGGCAATTCGTAGATGCCCGAGATATTCAGCCGATGTGGCGTATCCAGGAGGGACGTGCCGTACTCGGCGTCCAGGTCGTAGTTGTCGAGTGGGCGGGCCAACGCGTTGTTGTTGTTCGAGAAGTAGTTGACCTCGCCGAACAGGTTGTCCTTGTTCGCGCTGTAGGTATAGTTCACGTTCGCACCCCAGCCGCGGGTGAAGCGCTTGTTGAACTTCAGCACCATCGCGTTATAGCGCGCCTTGCCTGCACTGACCTGGTGCGCCAGGATGTCGCCGAACTGCGGATACGGGCGCAGCAGTTGGCCGCGGGCGATCGTTTGCTGCCGGCTGAACGCGCCGAACACGGGGTTGCCGAAGAACGGGTTCGGCACCGCATCGAGCAGCGCCGTGCCGAGGGACTGGTACCTGACTTCGAGCTGGTTGATGTTGACGGTGTTCGAATTGGTGCCGCCAACCGCCAGGTTTTCGGACCGGCTTCCCAGATAGCCGATCGAGACGGAGATGTCGTTGCGGATCTCGCGCTGCAGATCGAGCGAGTACTGATGCACGTAGGCCGACTCGCGGAACTGATCGACGAAGTTGAGATTCCCGCCAGCGCCTGTCACCAGGCCGAGGCTGCTCCCGACAGGCTGCTCGATGCCGTTTGGAAACGGATTTGTCAGCGTGCACGTGGCGCACGGCGTCAGTCCCCCGTCATTGCTGGCGAAGTACGTCGTGATGGCCGTGAAGCCGCGCGTGCCGAGCCGGTTCTCGTTAGGAAACGCATACTGGTTCGGGGCGAAGAACAGACCGTAGCCGCCTCGCAGCACGGTCCGCTCATTCAGCGAATACGCGAACCCTCCCCGCGGAGCAAATTTCGTTGTCGAGGGATCGCTCTGGTGGGTCGGGTACCCGTCCTCACCGGCATACATCAACCCGCCGCGGAGGTTCAGGCCGGGAACCTGCACCGGGAAGACGCGGTCGCGATCGAACCCCACCGTGATTCGGTTGTCCTTCTCCTGCAGCCCCTGCTCGAATTCGTAGCGCAGGCCAAAGTTCAGCGTGAGGTTGGGTGTGACTCGATAGTCATCCTGGGCGTAGCCCGCGTAGTAGTGGATGTAGAAATCGCTCGGCGCGGCCACGGTGATGTCGCCGGTCGCCGGATAGCCCAGCAGGAAACTGGCCAGCGCATGCGCGGTTGTGCCGCCGACGAGCGGATTCGGCCCGCGCGTGAACCCTGGCGTGAAGTCGAAGTTGCCGCTCGGCTGTCCTCGGGCGAACAGTTTCATGCCGATGAGCCTGTACTCGCCACCCGCCTTCAGCGTATGGCTCCCGACGAGCTTCGAGACGCTGGCGTTGAAATTGTGCGAATAGTACGTCGTGTCCTGAGGATCGCGATCGCCAAACGTGTCGAAGTTCACGCTCCCGTACCCCTGGATGTTCAGAGAGGGGAACTTGTCGTAGGTGATCGCGTTCGTGAAGTTCGGCGAGAAGCCGAGCGTTGCCGGATCGAACGCGTTTGGCACATCGTCATCCACGAACTGCGTGAAGCCGTATCGGAATCCGTACACAGTCGAGCTGCTCGGAATGAACACATTGTTCAGCGTCAGGACGTGAACCGTGCGCAACAGAAGCCCCTCGGCAGGATCGGCCGGGTTGTCGCCGAGGTTTCTGCCATAGAAGCGCGATTCCGGCTCCTCGGAGTCGTACCAGGCATACATGCCTGTCAACGTGAACTTGTCGTTGAAGCGGTGGTCCATCTTGACGGTGAACTGGTTGGCCCGATCCTTCAGCTCGGCGACCGACGGCAGGTCGTTCCCCGAGCTCGGTCGTGGAAAGTACTGCGCAACCGCTGCGGCCACCGGGTTGATCATTCCTGGAGGGATGACGTTGCCCTGAAACGGATCGCGGATGAACTGGCCGGGGTTGCTCGGGTCGGGGCGTGTCGTGAGGGGGTTGAAAATGGTAACCCCGCTTTGCGAGAAATCTCCCCGGACCTCGCGCTCCGTGGGCAGGAAGAGGACTGTGCTGCGTGACGTCTTCGTCTTGTAGTTCTCGGTCGTTGTCCAGAAGAACGTCTTGTTCCTGACAATCGGCCCGCCTGCCGACCCGCCGTAGAGCCAGAAGTAGTTGTCCGGCTTGGGCTGTTCTTTGGCGAAGTAGAATTTTCCTTGTCCCCACGACGGGCGGTTCTGCAAGACGGCGCTTCCGTGGAAAACATTCGATCCCGATTTACCGACGGTGTTGAAGACCCCCCCGCCGGTACGCCCCATCTCAGCATCGTACGTGCTCACCTGCACCTTCACCTCTTCGGTGGCCTCGATCGAGGGAATGAACGTCGCCCGGTTCCGCAGGTCGGTGATGGACACGCCCTCGAGCGTGTAGTTGTTCGCGCGGCGCGGCCCGCCGCCAAGCGAGAGGAGCGACGAGTTCGTCTGGTCCTGCTGCCGGACAAACTGCGGATCCCCGGAGGGCACGACATTGGGCGTCGTGACTGCCAGGAAGAAGGGATTCCGCCCCGCGGTGGGGAGGGTCTCGAGGATCTTGCTGTCGAGCGTCGACGCGACGGACGCATTCGATCGCTCGATCATCGGCGATTGGCCGCTGACGGTCACTGATTCCTCGATGGTCCCGACTTCGAGCGTCAGGTCCAGCGTGATGAACGTCTGGGTCCCGATCACGAGTCCCCGGCTTTCTATCTTCTTGTAGCCGCTGATGGATGCTGTAACGGTGTACGTGCCAGGGAGCACGTTCGGGAAGGCGTACTCGCCTTCGGCATTGCTGATCGTCGTGCGCTTCGCGTTGGTGGCTTCGTTCACGAGGGTCACTTCGGCCCCGGGAACGATCCCGCCGGCGTCGCGCACGGCCCCTCGGAGGCCGCCTTGATACGATTGGGCACGGCTTTCTGTCGAACTGATTGGCAGGAGGATCGCGCAAAGGAGAGCGCACGTAACGATCTTCATGTGTTCCTCACTTTTGAAAGGTCGTGCGTTTTCAGGTCTGAAACGACACGCCGAAGCCAGGAACCGACCGAGTACGGGGGATGCTAGGCCGATCTAGCGCCGCATGCAACAGGAATCGTGCATGTACTGAGGAGGAGTTCGACGCCCGGGTCAGACGCTCAACTGCTGTCTTCTGATTGATTTCAAGAACTCTCTGCGATCCTGCCTTCTGCGCTCCCCCGCGAGAGCTCATGATCTTGGCAAGTGAAGAACGCTGATTTTGCCCTACCGGCCGACCTGAATGGTCAGCACCTCGAACCGGCCACCGGAGATCCGCACCCCAGTCTGGCGGACGGGCTTGCGGGCTTTGCCCGTCGGATAGATCACCTCTACATCCACTCGCGAGTGACCCGCGACCCCGAAGTGCACCGGCATCTCGTTCTGTGCGTCGTACCCCGAACCCGTGTCGACGAGACGAGCACCCAGCAGCGTGCGGGTACCCGGTTGATAGATCCGTACCTCCGCGCCGGCGAGGGTCGCGCGGCCACGGCCGTCCACGACCCTGACCTGCAGGGCCTGTCGCGCGCTCGCTGCCGGCAGCAGATTGCGGAGCAGAGAGTGCATGCCGTCCGGCCGCGAGCCGGTCAGCGCCAGATCCTCGTCCCCGTCTCGATCGAAATCAGCCCACTGCACACCGTGATCCGCCTGCAGCGCGCGAACGTTATCGGGGGTGACATCCTCGAATCGCGTTCCGGTGTTACGAAAGACGTGGTCGGGATAGCTGACGCCACCGGTGACCGTGCCGTTGACATAGACGTCGAGCCGGCCGTCGTGATCGATGTCGGAGAACGCGCACGCGTCGTAACGCGAGTCGATCGCGATCTGCCAGTCTGACGACACGTCGCGGAACACGCCCTTGCCGTTCAGAAAGAGTCCGAGCGGACCGTAGTTGGCCGTGAACAGGTCGAACGACCCGTCGCCGTTGACGTCAGCGGCACACGGACGGACCGTCCCGTTTGCGGGATCCTTGGGCGCCCTGCCTCCCCACGCGACGCCTGCGAGATCGGCAACATCCGTGAATCGCCCCGAGTCGTTTCGAAACAGGCCGTTGGCGTCGCCGTCCATATTGCCGGCATACAGGTCGAGATCGCCGTCCTCGTCGTAGTCGAACCAGACGGCTCCGACGGTGCGCCTCGTGTCTGCAAGACCAAGCTCACCGGCAATGTCGGTGAAGCGGCCGGCGTCGTTTCGATACATCGCGTTCGCCCGATCCCGAAACGCCACGAACAGATCCAGGTCGCCGTCGCCGTCGACATCGATCCATGACGGCTGTCGCACCGCGCCTGCGGCGACTGCCACCATCGCGGATGACGTCACATCCGCGAATCGCTCCCGGTCGTTTCGATACAGACGCAGGACCGACCCGGCACCGGGAGCGAAGCCGACCAGCAGGTCGGGATCGCCGTCGGCATCGAAATCGCCCCATGCTGCCGCCCTGGTCGCACGTGCGTCGGCAATCCCCAACGTCCGTGCGATGTCGACTAGCGTCCCGCGATCGTTTCGATAGAGCCGGTTCGGCTCGCCATTGAAGCCGACGAAGAGGTCCAGATCGCCATCGCGATCGACGTCAGCAAACGCATTGACGAACGAGCCGCCCGCCGCCAGGAGTTCCGGCTGCACCACCTCGAACGACGGCTTGGCGGTCTGCGCGCCGACCATCACCGACAGCGCGAGTGTCAGCACCGTGAGCAATTTCGGTTTCAGCAAGATGATCACTTTCAGGCCCCAGCTCCTTGCTGCCTGCCGGCCGCCAGCTGTCTTTTTTTGTGCGCGCGGGGCCCCGCGCGCTTCACGCGCTTCGCGCGACGGCCTTCGGCCTTGCCGCCTCCTCGTGATCGGTGCGAGGAGGCAGCCGATCGTCACTGTGGGGCCGCCCCGATAGCGCCAACCATGGCGACCGGTTCGCCCTTGCTGATCGGCGGCGTGCCGATGACGTAGAGGATTTCACCGCCGAACGGCGCCCGAATCTCCTCGACGACCTTGCCGTGAAAGTCGGTGATGCGTCCGATCAGCGTACCCTGCGCGACGGAATGCCCTCGTTCCACCGCGGCTTGGAAGATACCGGTGTTCGAGGCGCGCAGCACCTCGCTGCGCTGAATCCAGATCGGCTGTGCCACCGGCGGCGGGCCGTCCGCGCGCATGCCGAGATGTCGAAGCACACCCGCGATCCCCCGCTCGATGCGGGCAATCGACTCTTCGTCGGTGACCGCCATGCCGCCAGATTCAATCGTCAGCGCCGGCTTGGCGCGCGTGATGGCGGTGTTCGACACGTACACGGAAGCGTTCGCGTCTGCCGGCCGTTCGCGATCGACGACGATGTGATCCATGCCGAAGGCGAGGGCCATCTGCTTGCCGGTTTCGGCCACGGCCGGAGCGCCCGTCGTGATCCAGTAGGTGTACGGGCGCAGCGACTCGTTACCGTCCCCGCAGTGCAGGTCGATCAGGTGAGTCGCACGCTCGATCACCTCTCGTGTGATCGTCAGCGCAATCCGCTCCGACAGCGTGCCGTCGGCCTTGCCAGGAAACACGCGATTGAGGTTC
>Ga0075420_100006053_pt1 | contig 10677 bp, 6 predicted proteins | sample SoiMetdeltSBSDD4_FD_75296 | JGI IMG/M metagenome (GOLD analysis project Ga0075420, IMG submission 75296) | Bulk soil microbial communities from a Populus tree surrounding site in Tennessee, USA - Soil MetaG P. deltoides SBSDD4 | ecosystem: Environmental > Terrestrial > Soil > Tree plantation... | reverse complement strand
CCGGGCTCGATGCGGCTCATCACTTCGTCGATGGCCGCCTGGATCGCGCCGACCAGCGCGGTCTGGTGCGTGCGGATGTCGGCGAACGACTCGCGGATCGCGTCGATCGGTCCGAGATAGCGGCTGGTATGCGGGTCGAGCAGCTTCAAGACCGCTTCGTCGACGCTCGGGGAAAACTTCAGCGGATTGTTCTCGCCGGGCTGGATCGTCGTCTGGTTGAGGCGCATCCGGCTCTTCACGTCGGAGCGGGCCTTGAGAGACTCCATCAAGCCGAGCACGGTCTCGCGCAGCATCTGGCCGGCGAGCGTCAGCAGCGCGTTCTGCTGATCGACTGGCAGGCTCGCAGGGTCGATGCCTGCTCCGCGACAGAACGCTTCCAATCCTACGGGTGCTTCGGCACTGCCGTTCTCGGAGCGCCTTGCCGGACGCTCCGGCTCCGGCGCCTTCTCAGCTTTTGCCACTGCGGCGGCCGACGTGAGCGCTTGCAGCGCCTTGCGATCGTAGGGCCGCGTCTGCATGTGCCAGTCGTCCGCCTTGTGCGGCTCTTCCAGCTTGGGAGGAGCTTCCGCCTTGCGCGGACGCGCTACTGTCTTGTGCTCGCCGCTGTCACCCAGCAGCGAAGCGAATGCGGTCTTCGGTGCCTTGGCGGGCGCGGGCGCAGCCGGGACCGGGCCCATCGCTTTCAGGTCGTCGGAGTCCAACGCCAACGCGCTCTCGAGATCGAGCGGACTCGATGACGTGGGTGCGCGCAGCGGCGGCGGCATCGCCGGAGCCGGCGCAATGGCGGAATCGCTGATCAGGTCGGTGAGGTCGAGCTCTTCGCCGAGGTCGTTGTCCGTCGCCCGGGGGTGAGTCTTCACGCTCGACTTGTTGCGCACGCGCGGCGGCGCGGGCATCTGGCCGCTCGCATCGGCCGAGAAATCGTTGCGCTCGTCGATGCTGACGAGCACCTCGTAGTCGCCGAGGCGCAGCCGGTCGCCATCCTGCAGCGTATAGGCACCCTCGACCGAGGCCGGGGTGTCCGAGCCGTTGATGAAGACGCCGTTGGTGCTCGTGTCTTCGAGGAGCCACCGGCCGGCGCGGAACTCGACCTTGCAGTGGTGGCTGGAGACGTAGCGGTCGGGGTCCGGCAGGATCCAGTCGTTGTCCTGCGCCCGGCCGATCTTGCCCCCGGTGACGCCGAACAGGCGCGAGCTGCGCTTGCCGAGCGCCTTGTAGTGATCGCTGATGACTCGAAGTTTCAGTGCCATGGATCGAAGAACGCGCGCTCGGGTCCCACACAGATTATGGATAATATGGGGCGCAGCGTACCAACCCCTCCCGGAACCCAGATGGCAGCCAGTCACATTTTCAAGGTCGTTTTCGTTAACCAGGGCAAGGTCTACGAGATCTATGCTCGCAAGGTCAGCCACGGTTCTCTGTTCGGCTTCATCGAGGTCGAGGAGCTGGTGTTCGGCGAGCGCTCCGCGGTCGTCGTCGACCCCTCCGAGGAGAAGGTGAAAGCTGAATTCGAAGGGGTAAAACGCACGTATTTACCGCTGCACTCGGTGCTGCGCGTCGACGAAGTGCGACAGCAGGGCCAGGCCAAGGTGAGCACCTTCGAAGGCTCGAACGTCACGCCGTTTCCGGTGCCGCTGTATACGCCCGGAGACAAGAAATAGGGGGGTCTTTTCGGTATCATTCGCCCCCGCTCAATGCTGGCTCCAAGATGCTGATACTGCCCGGCGCGCCTGCACTCTCCGACTTCCGAACAACGAGACTTCTCGCCGCGGTGACAGCCCGCGGCCACGCGGTCGAACACTTAAGCGCACGCTTTGTCCATTTTGTGCAGTCGCGTCGCGACCTCGGCGCCGAGGAGCGGCGCATCCTGGCCGCGCTGCTCACCTACGGCCCCCGGTCCCCGGACTCCGGCACTGCCGCGGCGCTTTCCTCCGCGGGTCTGATCGTCGTCATTCCTCGTCCGGGCACGATCTCGCCCTGGTCCAGCAAGGCCACTGACATCGCGCACGTCTGCGGACTCGATGCGATCGAGCGCATCGAGCGCGGAATTGCGTACGAGCTGCGCGCTGGCGACAAGCTGACGCAAGAGCAACTCGGTGCGATCGCACCGGCCCTGTACGACCGGATGACCGAGGCTGCGATCTTCTCGCTCGACGCTGCGGCTCGGCTCTTCGTGCATGAACAGCCGCGGCCGCTGCGAACGATCCCGCGCGGCCGTGCCGCTCTCGTCGAGGCGAACCAGAGTCTCGGCCTCGCGCTCTCCGATGACGAGATCGACTACCTCGCGGCGAGCTTCGCGCGGTTGGAGCGCGACCCTACGGACGTCGAGCTCATGATGTTCGCGCAAGCGAACTCGGAGCATTGTCGCCACAAGATCTTCAATGCCGACTGGATCATCGACGGCGAGCGCCAGCCGAAGTCGCTGTTCGCGATGATCAAGAACACGTATGCGCACAATTCGCGCGGAGTGCTGTCGGCGTATCGCGATAACGCAGCGGTGATGGAAGGTGCGCAAGGCGAGCGCTGGTTCGCCGACGTGGACAGTCACGTCTATGCGCGCAGCGTCGAACCGATCGACATCCTCATGAAGGTCGAGACGCACAATCATCCGACCGCAATCTCGCCGTTCCCCGGCGCGGCCACCGGAGCCGGCGGCGAGATCCGCGACGAAGGCGCGACCGGACGTGGCGGCAAGCCGAAGGCCGGTCTCGCGGGCTTCTCCGTGTCGCATCTGCGTATTCCCGGTTTCGAGCAACCGTGGGAGCGCGACTACGGCCGGCCGGGGCGTATTGCCTCGGCGCTCGACATCATGACCGAAGGTCCGATCGGCGCAGCCGCGTTCAACAACGAATTCGGCCGGCCGAACATCCTCGGTTATTTCCGCACGTTCGAGACCGAGCTCGAATCCGGCGTACGCGCCGGGCTGCGCGGTTATCACAAGCCGATCATGATCGCGGGCGGGCTGGGCAACGTGCGGCGCATGCACGTGGAGAAATCCGACGTGCCGCCGGCCGCGAAAGTCGTGGTGCTCGGCGGTCCGGCGATGCTCATCGGGCTCGGCGGCGGCGCGGCGTCTTCGGTCGGGAGCGGTGCGAGCGCGGAAGATCTCGACTTCGCGTCGGTCCAGCGCGGCAACCCCGAGATCCAGCGTCGCGCGCAAGAAGTGATCGATCAATGCTGGGCGCTCGGCGCGGCCAATCCGATCCTGCTGATTCACGACGTCGGCGCCGGCGGCTTGTCGAACGCCATTCCCGAGTCGATCGCGCACAGTCATCGCGGCGGCCGGATCGATCTGCGCGCGGTGCCGTCGGTCGAGTCCGGCATGTCACCGGTCGAGATCTGGTGCAACGAAGCGCAGGAGCGCTACGTGTTGGTCATCGCGCCGGATCAGCTCGATCGCTTTGCTGCTCTGTGCGCGCGCGAGCGCTGTCCGTATGCAGTCGTCGGCGAGACGACGGACGACGGTTGGCTCAAGGTCGCCGATCCGCAGTTCAAGAATGCGCCGGTCGATGTGCCGCTGGACGTCATCCTCGGCAAGCCGCCGAAGATGCTGCGGGACGTGCGTCGCGTGCCGTCGCTTGCCGACGCGTTCGATGCTGCGCGCGTCGACGTCGTCGAGGCCGCGTACCGGCTGCTGCGCTTTCCGGCGATCGCCGACAAGACGTTCCTCGTCACGATCGGCGATCGCACGGTCGGCGGCATGATCAGCCGCGATCCGATGGTCGGGCCGTGGCAAGTGCCGGTCAGCGACGTCGCGGTCACGTTGAGCAACTACACCTCGCACACCGGCGAAGCGATGGCGATGGGCGAGCGCACGCCGCTCGCATTGCTCGATGCGCCGGCGTCCGGCCGGATGGCCGTCGCCGAAGCCCTGACCAACATCGCGGCGGCCGACATTGCTGCGATTTCGGACGTACGTCTGTCGGCGAACTGGATGGCCGCGTGTGGCGAGCCGGGCGAGGACGCGGATCTGTACGCAACCGTGCAGGCCGTGGGCGAGGAGTTCTGTCCGGCGCTCGGCATCACGATTCCGGTCGGCAAGGATTCGCTGTCGATGAAGACCAGCTGGATGCAGGGCGGCCGCGCGCGAAAGATGGTTGCACCGCTGTCGCTGATCGTCTCGGCGTTCGCGCCAGTGCGCGACGTGCGAAACACGCTGACACCGCAGTTGCGCACCGACCGCGGTGAGACTTCGCTGTTGCTGATCGATCTGGGCGCTGGACGCAATCGGCTTGGCGGCTCGTGCCTTGCGCAGGTGTACGGCAGTCTCGGCCGCGAAGCACCGGACTGCGACGATCCGGCGCGCCTCGCTGCTTTCTTCGCGGCAATCGGCGAGCTGCGCGCTGCCGGCCTTGCTCTCGCCTATCACGATCGCTCGGATGGCGGATTGTTTGCGACGGTGGTGGAGATGGCCTTCGCCGGTCGTTGCGGCGTGGAGCTCGACTTGGCCGCGGACGCGAGCTCAGTCGCGGCGGCGTTGTTCAGCGAAGAGCTCGGTGCAGTCCTGCAGATTCGCAGCAGCGATTCGCAAGCGGTGCGCCAGGTCCTCGAGCGTCACGGTCTCGCGCGCTTTGCGAGCGTGGTCGGTCGCGCCACGAGCGCCGATCGGGTCGTCGTTCGTGCAAGCGGCAAGGTCGTGCTCGACGAGCCTCGCACGGCGTTGCGCCGCGCGTGGTCCGAGACGAGCTTCCGCATGGTCGAGTTGCGAGACAACCCGCAATGCGCTCGCGAGCAGTTCGCCGCTGCACTCGAAGCGAATGATCCTGGACTGAATGTCCGGCTGACATTCGAGCCGCAACAGGACATCGCAGCACCATACATCGCCAAGGGCGCGCGGCCGAAGGTCGCGATCCTGCGCGAGCAGGGCGTCAATAGCCACGTCGAGATGGCCGCTGCGTTCCACCGCGCCGGCTTCACGGCGTACGACGTGCACATGACCGACCTGTTCGAACGTCGGCACAGCCTCGATGATTTCCGCGGCCTGGTGGTCTGCGGCGGCTTCTCCTATGGCGACGTGCTCGGCGCCGGCGAGGGCTGGGCGAAGTCGATCCTGTTCCACTCGCGTCTGCGCGACGCCTTCAGCGCCTTCTTCACGCGGCCGGACACGTTCGCGCTGGGCGTGTGCAACGGCTGCCAGATGATATCCGCGTTGGGCGAGATCATTCCCGGCACGCAGCATTGGCCGCGCTTCGTGCGCAACCGCTCCGAGCAGTTCGAAGGCCGGCTGAGCCTGGTCGAGGTCGTGGAGTCGCCGTCGCTGTTCTTCGCCGGCATGGCCGGCTCGCGCATGCCGATCGCGGTCGCGCACGGCGAAGGCCGCGCGGAGTTCGCGGACGCCGGCACGCTCGACGCGCTGGTTCGCGAGCGGCTCCTGTCGTTGCGCTTCGTGGAGAACGACGGCCGACCGGCAGAGCGCTATCCCGCGAACCCCAACGGTTCGCCGCGGGGCCTGACGGGCATCACGACGCCGGACGGGCGCGTAACGTTGCTGATGCCGCATCCGGAGCGTGTGTTCCGCACGGCGCAGAATTCCTGGCACCCGGACGAGTGGGGCGAGGACAGCCCGTGGATGAGAATCTGGCGCAACGCTCGCGCGTGGGTGGGCTGAGTTACTTCCAGCTGCCCGCGGCAGCCTTCGCTACGTCGTTCACCGGTCTTGCGATCAGCCCCGACTGCGTGATCGCAACTTCGTAGCGCGCGCCATCCGCCATCGGTAGATACACGGCGCTGCCGTAGACCGCATCGACGAACGGCAGCCAGCGCTTGTGGTCGATCGACATCGTCCACAGGTCGATGCCGGGATTTTCGCTCAGCGCATAGACCGTGCGCTCATCCTTGCGCTCCTGATCGATCGCGCGATAGCGGCCGCTGACGCGCTCCAGCCGGTATTGGGCATCGAGGCCGACCAGGTTCGCCCAGCCCTTCCACTTCAGCACGCGCGCATCGAGCTGCCATTCGTCGCCCGCGAGCATGAACATCTGCAGCTCGCCGCTCGGCACCTGCGCCAACGTCGCGCGGTAGTGCTGCGGACCGCGTGCTTCGAACACGATCTCGGCGACCGGCTGCTCGTAGGTGAGCCGGTTGTACGTGTGAAGGTTCAGCGAGACGACGAAGAACAGCGCTGCCCCAGCGAGCAGCAGCGCACCCATCATGCCGCTGCCCGCGGCCGCGACAAACCGCGCGCGGAACAGCCGCTGGCACGCAAGCGCTAGCAGCAGCAGACCGAAGATAGCGATGAGCAAGACGACTGCATCTGAGCTCATGTCACGAAACTCGTCAGCTCACGGCGTTCGATCAGTGCAGCCAGCGTCGCGATGTCGCGATCGAGCCGGTGGTCGTAAGGTCGGTAAGCCACGTTGCGGCGGATCAGCGCATGCACCTGCTGCAGCGGCTCGGTCGTTTGCAGCGGCTGCAACTTGTCGATCGCGTGCGCGGCAGCGAGCGCTTCGATGGCAAGCACGTATGCAGTGTTGCCGCACACGCGTTGCAGCTTGAATCCAGCCCATGGCGCCATGCTGACGTGATCTTCCTGGCCCGCCGAAGTCGTGACATTGTCCACCGACGCTGGATGAGCGAGCGTGCGGTTCTCGGAGGTCAGCGCCGCGGCGGCGACGTGCGCAATCATGAAGCCCGACTCGAGGCCGGGCTCGGTCGTCAGGAACATGCTCAGCGCCGGATTGACGCGGCGGTCGAGCAGGTCGGTGCGGCGCTCGGACATGCTGGCGATCTCCGCGACTGCGATCGCGAGGTAGTCGCTGAGCATCGCGAGCGGCTCGGCGTGGAAGTTGCCGCCCGAGAGGATGTCGCGCCCGAAGATCAGCGGATTGTCGGTCACACCGTTGATCGCAGCTCCCAGCACTTCGCGCGCATGAGCGAGCGCGCCTTCGACCGCACCGAGCACCTGTGGCATGCAGCGCACGGCATAAGGGTCCTGTACGCGGTCGCAGTTCTCATGATCGCTGTGAATCGCGCTGTCGGTGAGTAGCAGGCGGAAGCGTCGTGCGACTTCCATTTGATTCGGCGAGCGGCTCGCTTCGTGAATGCGCGCATCGAAGGGTGCGTAGCTGCCGGCGAGACCATCCACTGTCAGCGCGCCGATCACGATCGAGGCATCGAGCAGCGTCTCCGCAGCGAACAGGCCATCGAGCGCCAGCGCAAGGCTGAGCTGCGTGCCGTTGATCAGTGCGAGCCCTTCCTTCGCTTCCAGCGCGAACGGTTCGAGGCCAGCGGCGCGACACACTTCGGCGCCTTCGAGGCTGCGGCCGTTCTGCACTGCCTCGCCTTCGCCGATCAAGCAGAGCGACAAGTGCGCGAGCGGTGCGAGATCTCCCGAAGCGCCGACCGAGCCGCGGCTCGGAATCACCGGAAGCACGTCCTCGTTGAGCAGCGCGAGCAGGCCATCGACCAGCTCCGTGCGTACGCCGGAGATACCGGCCGCCAAGCTGTTGGCCTTGAGCAGCAGCATGCGACGCACGATCGGTGCCGCGAGCGGCTCGCCGACGCCGACGGCGTGGCTGCGCACCAGATTCAACTGCAGCTGACGAACTTGATCCGCGGAAATGCGCTTGTTCGCGAACGCGCCGAAGCCGGTGGTGATGCCGTAGCTCACGCGATCCGTGCGGACCGCGTCGCGCACGACCTCGATGCTGCGCTCCATGCGCCGGCGGGCCGCGTCGCTCAGGACGACGGCAGGACGCGAGCTTTCGAAGCGGCGCAAGACATCGAGTGAGAGCGACTCGCCATCGATCACCAACGCAGTTGCAGCCATGGCGACTCTTACCTATCCAACTTCTTGAACCGGATCCGATGCGGGCTGTCCGCGTCATCGCCCTTGCGCCGCTTCAGATCCTCGACGTACTCCGCATGGTTGCCCTCGAACCAGACCACTTCGCTATCGCCCTCGAACGCGAGGATGTGGGTCGCGATCCGGTCCAGGAACCAGCGATCGTGCGAGATCACCACCGCGCAGCCGGGGAAGCTCAGCAGCGCTTCCTCCAGCGCGCGCAGCGTTTCGACATCCAGGTCGTTGGTCGGCTCGTCGAGCAGGACCAGATTGCCGCCGCTCTTCAGCACCTTCGCCAGATGCACGCGATTGCGCTCGCCGCCCGACAGCTCGCCGATCAGCTGCTGTTGCTGCGTGCCGCGGAAGTTGAAGCGCCCGACGTAGCCGCGCGAGGAAGTCTCGTAGTTGCCGACGCGGATCATGTCGAGGCCGCCGGAGATTTCCTGCCACACGGTGTTCGCATCGTTCAGCGACTGCCGCGACTGATCGACATACGCGAGCTGCACCGACGGACCGACGCGCACTTCGCCGCCGTCCGGCTTTTCGTGCCCGGTGATGATGCGGAACAGCGTCGTCTTGCCGGCGCCGTTCGGGCCGATGACGCCGACGATGCCGCCGGCCGGCAGCTTGAAATTGAGATTGTCGAACAGCAGCCGATCGCCGTAGCCCTTCTTCAGGCTCTGCGCCTCGATCACCAGTTCGCCGAGACGCGGGCCGGGCGGAATGTAGATTTCGTTGGTCTCGTTGCGCTTCTGGAATTCCTGCGAAGCCAGCTCTTCGTAACGCTGCATGCGTGCTTTGCTCTTCGCCTGGCGCGCCTTCGGATTCGAGCGCACCCACTCCAGCTCGCGCTCCAGCGTCTTGCGCAGGCCTTCCTGCTGCTTCTCTTCGACCGCGAGCCGCTGCTGTTTCTGGTCCAGCCACGAGGAGTAGTTGCCTTCCCACGGGATGCCGTGGCCGCGGTCGAGCTCGAGGATCCAGCCGGCGACGTTGTCGAGGAAGTAGCGATCGTGCGTCACGGCGATCACGGTGCCGGGATAGGCTTCCAGATAGCGCTCCAGCCACGCGACCGATTCGGCGTCGAGGTGGTTCGTGGGCTCGTCGAGCAGCAGCATGTCCGGCTGCGACAGCAGCAGGCGGCACAGTGCGACCCGGCGACGCTCGCCGCCGGAGATCTTCGTAACGTCGGCGTCCCACGGCGGCAGGCGCAGCGCGTCCGCGGCGACTTCCAGTTTGCGCTCCAGCTCCCAGCCGCCCTTGGCGTCGATCGCGTCCTGCAGCTTCGCCTGCTCCTCGAGCAGCTTGTTCATCTGCTCCTCGCCGAGGTCCGGGTCCGCGAACTGGTCGCTGACGGCATTGAAGCGGTCGATCAGCGACTGGATTTCACCGACGCCCTCGACGACGTTGCCGCGCACGTCTTTCTGCGCGTCGAGTTGCGGCTCCTGCGACAGCAGGCCGATCTTGATGCCGGGCTGCGGCCGCGCCTCGCCTTCGATCTCCCGGTCGCTGCCGGCCATGATGCGCAGGAGCGTCGACTTGCCGGAGCCGTTGAGCCCGAGCACGCCGATCTTGGCGCCGGGAAAGAACGACAGGGAGATGTCCCGCAGGATGATCCGCTTCGGCGGGACCACCTTCGAGACGCGATTCATGGTGTAGATGAACTGGGCCATTGGGGAGTGACTGGTGGGGACTCGGACGGAGGGGGGCGAATCATACAGAACCCGTGCTACTGTCGGCACGGGGGAGGGGGCGCACTACCAAGAAGGCCCGCCGTGACGGAATCGGACTGCAACGTACTCCTGGTAGCGGGCGAGGAAATCGCGCGCTACGGTTTCGGCGATGGCCACCCTTTCGGGCCCGACCGGCACGACGCGTTCATGCGCGAGCTGCACCAGTGCGGCCTGGACGGGCGAGTTCAGCGCGGCTCCGCCCGCAGCGCTTCCCGCGAAGAGCTCGAATGGTTCCACACGCCGGCGTACGTCGAGCTCGTGCGCGAGCGCTCCGTGACCGGCTTCGGCTATCTCGACGCCGGCGACACGCCGGCTTGGCGCGGCGTCTACGAAGCCGCGAGCAATGTCGTCGGCGCCACGTTGAACGCCGTCGACGCAGTGCTGACTGGTAGCGCGCGGCGCGCATTCATCCCGATCGCTGGCTTGCATCACGCGTCGCGGGGCCACGCGGCCGGTTTTTGCGTTTTCAACGACTGCGGCGTGGCGATCGAGATGCTTCGACGCCGGCACGGCATCAAGCGCGTCGCCTATGTCGACATCGACGCGCACCATGGCGACGGCGTGTTCTACGCGTTCGAGGACGATCCGGATCTGCTGTTCGCCGACCTGCACGAGGACGGCCGGTATCTCTACCCCGGCACCGGCATGGCACAGGAAACCGGCGTCGGCCCGGCGGCGGGTACCAAGCTCAACTTGCCGCTGCCGCCGGGCGCGAGCGACGAGCACTATCACGCGGCGTGGCAGCAGGTGGAGGACTACCTGCGCGCCGGGCGTCCGGATTTCATCCTGTTCCAGTGCGGCGCGGACAGCCTCGAAGGCGATCCGATCACGCACTTGCGCTTCAGCGAAGACGCCCATGCGCACGCCGCGGCGCGGCTGTGCGCCATCGCCGACGAGCTGGGTCACGGCCGCGTCGTGGGGATGGGCGGCGGCGGGTATAACCGCCGGAATATCGCGAGGGCGTGGACTCGGGTCGTGCAGGCGTTCGTGGACGCCTGACTATCCCGTACAATGAGCCTCCCCAACGCGAGGCTCCCGATGTTCCCCAAGACCATGACCATTGCCGGGTTCGACCCCGAGCTGCAGGCTGCGCTCGACGCCGAGCGGCAGCGCCAGGAAGACCACATCGAGCTGATCGCGTCCGAGAACTACGCCAGCCCGCGC
>Ga0075420_100006052_pt1 | contig 10677 bp, 10 predicted proteins | sample SoiMetdeltSBSDD4_FD_75296 | JGI IMG/M metagenome (GOLD analysis project Ga0075420, IMG submission 75296) | Bulk soil microbial communities from a Populus tree surrounding site in Tennessee, USA - Soil MetaG P. deltoides SBSDD4 | ecosystem: Environmental > Terrestrial > Soil > Tree plantation... | reverse complement strand
GGCACCGCGTTCATCCACTCGATCATGATCCAGGAGAAACGGGGGATGCTGAAGGTCTGGAACGTGTCGCTGATCCTCGGCACGGGGATCCTCGCGATCCTCGGCACGTTCCTGGTGCGCTCGGGCATCCTCGAGTCGATCCACGCCTTCGGCGCCTCGACGCTGGGGATCCCGTTCGTCGCGCTGATCATCACGCTGATCGCCGGCTCGATCGCGCTCGTCGTCTGGCGCCTCGACCTGCTCCGCTCCGAGCACCGGCTCGACTCGCTGCTGTCACGCGAGGCGCTGTTCCTCTTCAACAACCTGGCCTTCGTCGGCCTCGCCTTCGTGATCTTCTTCGGGACGTTCTTCCCGCTGATGACCGAGGCACTCGGCAATGAGCGCAGCGTCGGGCCGCCGTGGTTCAACCGCATCACGGTGCCGCTGGCACTGGCGCTCGTCGGCCTCGCCGGGCTCGCACCGCTGATCGCCTGGCGCCGCGCCACGGCCGCGAACCTGCGCCGCAGCGTCGCCCGGCCGGCTGCCGTCGGCGTGACCGTCACGCTCGTCCTCGCCGTCACCGGCGTCGCCACCGACAGCCTCACCGCGCTGGCGATGTTCGGGCTCGCGGCGTTCCTGATCGCCGGCGTTGCCCAGGAGTTCTGGCGCGGCACCCGCGCGCGCCGCGCGACCAGCGGCGAGGCGCCGCCGCTGGCACTCGTCTCGCTCGTACGCCGCAACCGCCGCCGCTACGGCGGCTACACCGTCCACGTCGGCATGGCGTTGCTGTTCGTCGGCGTCGCGGCGTCGTCGGCGTTCCAGCACGCCCGCGACGTCCGCCTGCGGCCGGGGCAGACGGCGAACGTCGGCGGCTATCAGGTCCGCTACGACCGCCCGACCGGCGCGATCGAGACACGCGACGACCGGATCGAGAAGATCGTCCTCGGCGCCGACCTGACGGTGACGAAGGGCGACACGACGCATCACCTCAGCCCGTCGCGCGGCTACTACCCCCAGAACGCGCCGTTCGCGCCGGTCAGCGCGATGTTCGACGGCGAGGCGACGAGCGAGGTGCGGATGGTCGCGGGCCTGCGTCGCGACTTCTGGTCGGCGGTGCAGCCGGACATCGAGGCGAATCTCCTGCCGGCGGCCAAGCGCTACGACGCCGCGCTGCGCGAGGGCATCGACAACGGCCAGCTGAAGACGACGACGACCCAGGTGCTCGCGTTCCGCGAGCTGCTGGCGAGGCTGACGCAGGGCTACGCGAAGAGCAACGCCGCGGCGAACTTCCGCATCATCTCGTCACCGCTCGTCGCCTGGATCTGGATCGGCGGGATCGTCGTCTTCCTCGGCGGGCTGATCGCGATCTGGCCCGCGCCGGGTGACGCCGGGCGCCGGCGTGCCGGTGCTCGCTACGCCGCGCGCGTCGCGAAGGAGCTCGGCCGTGGGGAGCGCGACGACGCGCAGCCGCCGCGCGATCGTGCCGCCGCGCCGGTGGGTCTCTGAGGTGGACGCGCTCGTGGCGTTGATCGTCGTCGCGCTGCTCGCCGCCGTGGTGCTCTTCATCGCCGCGCCGCTGCGGCGTGGCGTCGCCGAGGAGGCCGAGGCCGACGAGGTCGGCCGCCGCGCCGAGCTCGAGGCCGAGAAGGAGGCCAAGTACCGCGAGATCCGCGATGCCGAGCTCGACCACCGCACGGCCAAGCTGTCCGACGAGGACTGGCGTGCGATCGATCGCCAGCTGCGCGTCGAGGCGGTCGAGATCCTGCGTGCGATCGATGCTCTCGGCGCTCCGGACCGCTAGCATCACGAGCGATGTTGGAGACGATTCTTTCGACGTTGCAGGTCGCGATCTCGGTCGTCCTGATCTTCCTCGTGCTGATGCACTCGGGCAAGGACGCCGGGCTCTCGGGCGCTTTCGGCGTCGGCTCGGGCGAGGGCAGCCTCGGCGGCGGTTCGCTCGTCGAGCGCAACCTCAACCGCTGGACGATCGCCTTCGCGATCATCTTCGCGCTCAACATCATCCTGCTGCTGAAGAAGCCCTGGGAGTAGCGGCAGGCCGGCGCGCGCGCCGGCGTCGCGTCTAGACCGGCTGCCAGAGGGCGTCGTCGGCGAGCGGCCGGCGCCGTGCCCGGCCCTCCGCGGCGGCCTCGATCAGCGACGACTCCGCGGCGACGCGGTCGACGCGCCCGAGCCGCTCGGCCATCACCGCGGCGACCTCCTGGCTCGTCAGCCCGTCGGGAAACGCCGTCAGCGCCTCGGCGGCGCCGGCCGCCGGCGGCCGGCGCTCGAGTTCCGGGGCGAGGTTGGCGAGGCAGACGTCGTAGGCCTCGACCGGCTGGAAGCCACCGGCGTCGAGACGCCGGCCGTCGAGCTCGAAGACCAGCGACGGCGCCGTGTAGCGAACCTCGCCGTCGCGGTTCGACGCGCGGCCCATCGCTTCCGTCGGAGAGCCCGCCGCACTTCGCGTCAGCGCGCGGTCGACCTCGTAGGCCTCGGCGACCTCGGGCGAGTCGAGCGCGCCGATGATCGCGTCGGCGTCGATTCCGGCGACGTCTGCGATCGCGGCGCGAATGCCGTCGTCGGTGTCCATCAGCAGCGTCGTCGTCGCCCAGCCGAACTGCAGCGCGCGGAACACCGCGTACTCACGGTCGGGCTGCCGCAGGCGGGTGGCGACGATCGCCCGGCAGGCGCGGCCGGAGGCGACGTGGCGCTCGCGCGCCGCGGTCACGAACGGCATCCCGAAGCGTTCGCGGAAGTCGATCCGTCGCGTCGCCGAGACGGTCGGCGTGAAGGGGCTGTTCTCGTAGCGCTTGAGGTCCTCGGAGAGTCCGATCGTCACGGTCTGCCACGCGAGCTGGTCGCCGAAGCGCCAGCGCAGCGCGGCGAGCGCGGGGCTCGCCGAGTACGCCCACGGGCAGGCGGGGTCGGTGAAGTGCAGCACCTTGACGCTCATGCGATTGCCCTCCGATCTCCGGCCTGGACGGCCCGAAGGTGTCGTTGTCCGAGCAACCACCATAGAGGCACACGCGCCTCGATGTACCGTCTGGCCGCGCGCTGTGTACCCCTGCTGGGAGCGCTTCGCGGCCGTGACGCGCGGTACTCTCGGCGACAGCCGAACCGGGCTCTCTCGGCCCGCGACGCATGGATGCATTGAACCGATGACGCCACCACACGATCTCGAGCACGAGGCTCCGACTCGAGCGGTCTCGCTGCAGGCGGCGCCGGGGTCATCGCACGACCACCTCGATCTCGACGATCGCCGCCGGCTGCTGCATCTGATGCTGACGACCCGCGCGATCGAGGAGCGCGGGCTGCTGCTCTACAAGCAGGGCAAGGTCCCTGGCTCGTTCTACGACGGTCGCGGCCAGGAGGCGACGGCCGTCGGAGCGACCTACGCGCTCGGTGCCGACGACCCGGTCTGCCCGCTGATCCGCGACATGGGCGCCCACGTCGTCAAGGGCACATCGACGGCGGGGATCCTCGGCCAGTACCTCGGCCGCGCCGGCGGCGTCAGCGGCGGCCGCGAGGGCAACGTCCACTTCGGCGACTGGCATCGCGGCGTGATCCCGATGGTCTCGATGCTGCCCGACATGATGGTCGTCGCGACGGGCATGGCGATGGGCTTCCGGATGCGCGGCGAGCGGCGCTGCGCGCTGAGCTTCTTCGGCGACGGCGCGACCTCCCGCGGCGACTGGCACGAGGCGATGAACTGGGCCGCCGTGCAGCAGCTGCCGGTGATCTTCGTGCTCGAGAACAACCAGCTCGCCTACTCGACCCCGCTGACCCAGCAGTTCCGCGTCAACCCGGTCGAGCGTGCCGCCGGCTACGGCATGCCAGCGGTCACAGTCGACGGCAACGACGTCGAGGCCGTCTTCGACGCCACCCGCGAGGCGCGCCTGCGAGCGCTCGACGGCGGCGGCCCGACGCTGATCGAGGCGGTGACGATGCGGATGCACGGCCACGGCGCGCACGACGACGCCGCCTACGTCTCGCCCGAGGTCCTCGCCGCCTGGCAGGAGAAGGACCCGATCGTCCGCCAGGCACAGCGGCTGTCGGCGCTCGGCGTCGATGTCGACGCGGTCGCCGACGAGGTCAAAGCAGAAGTCGCCGACGCGCTCGCCGAGGCGCTGGCGATGCCGGTGCCGGACCCGGCGACGATCCTCGACGGGCTCTACTGCGAGAGCGAGCCGCAGATCGTCGGCCGCGGCGACGCTCCGTGGAGCGGGCACGGCGATGAGGCCTGGGGCGGCGCCGATGCCTGAGCTGACCTACATCGAGGCGATCAACGAGGCGCTGCGCGAGGAGATGCGCCGCGACGACCGCGTCTTCCTGATGGGCGAGGACATCGGCGCCTACGGTGGCGCCTTCAAGGCGACGCAGGGCCTGATCGACGAGTTCGGTGCCGAACGAGTGCGCGACACCCCGATCGCCGAGGCGGCGATCATCGGCACCGCCGTCGGCTCGGCGATCGTCGGCATGCGCCCGGTCTGCGAGATGCAGTTCGCCGACTTCGTCTCCTGCGGCTTCGACCAGATCGTCAACGTCGCCGGCAAGCTCCACTGGCGGTCCGGTCTGGCCGCGCCGATCACCGTCCGCCTGCCGGCAGGCGGCGGCGTCTCCGGCGGCCCGTTCCATTCGCAGAACCCGGAGGCGTGGTTCATGCACGCGCCGGGCCTGAAGGTCGTCGCGCCGTCGACGCCGGCCGACGCCAAGGGGCTGCTGCTGGCGGCGATCCGCGACCCCAACCCCGTGATCTTCATCGAGCACAAGGCGCTCTACCGGCGCGCGCGTGGCGAGGTGCCCGCGGGCGACTACGAGACCCCGCTGCGCGCACGGGTCGTGCGCGAGGGCAGCGACCTGACCGTGATCGCCTACGGCGCGATGGTCCACACGGCGCTCGAGGCGACGCAGGACCTCGACGCGTCGGTCGAGGTCGTCGACCTTCGCTGCCTTGCGCCGCTCGACACCGAGACGGTGCTGGCGTCGGTGCGCAAGTGCTCGAAGGTGCTGGTCGTTGACGAGGCCAACGAGGTCGGTGCCGCCGGCGCCTACGTCGCCGCGGTCATCGCCGAGCGCGCGTTCGACGATCTCGACGGCCCGGTCCGCCGCGTCGCGGCGGCGCAGATCCCGATTCCGTTCGCGCCGCAGCTCGAGGCCGCCACGCTGCCCGATGCCGGCCGCATCCGCGAGGCGTGCCTTGACCTCCTCGAGTACTGAGCTGCTCGTCGACGTGACGATGCCCCAGATGGGCGTCTCCGTCGTCGAGGGGATGGTCGTCGCGTGGCACAAGCAGGTCGGCGACGCGATCGACGCCGACGAGGCGATCTGCGACGTCGTCACCGACAAGATCGACACCGAGGTCCCGGCGCCGATCGCGGGCGTCGTGCGCGAGATCCTCGTCGACACCGACGAGAACGTCGACGTCGGCACGGTGATCGCGCGGATCGGCACCGACGGCCCGGTGCCTGCCGGCCTCGTCGCCTCGGCGCCCGGGGGAGACCGGGAGCCGCTCGCGCGCACCGATCGGCAGCCGTCATCGCCGGCCGGGGGCGAGGAGGGCGCGCGGACCTCGCCCGTCGTCCGCCGGCTCGCGGCCGAGCACGGGATCGACCTGGACGCCGTCACGGCGACCGGCCGCAACGGCCGGATCACGAAGGAGGACGTTCTGGCCGCCGTCGAGCGGCGGGGCGGCGGCTCGGCGCCGCAGGCCCGCTCCGAGCCGCTTCCGGCCGGAGCCGTCGAAGTGGCGCTGACGCCGATGCGCCGGGCGATCGCACGGCACATGACGACGTCGGTGCGGACGGCGCCGCACTGCACGACGATCGTCGAGGCCGACGTCACCGAGCTCGAGGCGCAGCGGCGCGAACGCGGCCTGACGGCGCTGCCGATCATCGCCCGCAACGTGCTCGACACGCTGGCCGACTTCCCGGCGCTCAACGCGTGGATGCGCGACGACACGGTCGTCCTCCACGAGCCGGTTCACCTCGGCATCGCCGTCTCGCTCGGCGACGACGGCCTCGTCGTGCCCGTGATCCGCGACGCGCAGGCGCTGTCGGTCGAGCAGCTCGCGGAGCGGATGCGGGAGCTCGCCGGGCGGGCGCGCGCGGGCGAGCTGTCGCACGACGACATCAGCGGCGCGACCTTCACGCTTTCGAATCCTGGCGGCTTCGGAGCGCTGATCGCGACGCCGATCATCAATCAGCCGCAGGTCGCGATCCTCGACACCGAGGCGGTCACGCGCCGGCCGGCGGTCGTCACCGACGCCGACGGCAACGAGACGATCGCGGTTCGCTCGATGATCCACCTCTGCATGTCGTGGGATCACCGCGCGCTCGACGGCATCTACGCCGCGCGCTTCCTGACAGCGCTGCGCGAGCGCCTCGAGCACCCGGCGTAGGCGGGCCGGCGGCGCGCCGGCGAGGTGTTGAAACGATGTGAACGGCGTGCCGCCGGACGTGGCTATCGTCGATGCGCGTGAGCGATTCAGCAGCCGGTACGCCGACGACGACCACATCCTCGCGCTGGATCGCGCTGATCGTCCTCTGTCTCGGGACGCTGATGATCGTGCTCGACACGACCATCGTGAACGTCGCGCTGCCGTCGATCCGCAGCGACCTCGGCTTCAGTCAGAGCTCGCTGGCCTGGGTCGTCAACGCTTACCTGCTGACGTTCGGCGGCTGCCTCCTGCTCGGTGGCCGGTTCGGCGACCTGTTCGGGCACCGGCGCCTGTTCCTGATCGGCATCGGGCTGTTCACGGTGGCGTCGCTGGCCTGCGGACTGTCGAGCTCGCAAGGAATGCTCGTCGCCTTCCGCGGCATCCAGGGGGTCGGCGGTGCGATCGCGTCGGCGACGTCGCTGTCGCTGACGATGAACCTCTTCACCGAGCCTCAGGAGCGGGCCAAGGCGATGGGCATCTTCGGCTTCGTCGCCTCCGGCGGCGGCGCGATCGGGGTGCTGCTCGGCGGCGTCCTGACCGACCTGATCGACTGGCACTGGATCTTCCTCGTCAACGTCCCGGTCGGCGTCGTTGTCGCCGTCCTGTCGCTGCGGCTGCTGCCGGCAGGCCGCAACGAGGACGCGGTCCGTCAGCTCGACATCGCCGGTGCGATCACCGTGACCGCCTCGCTGATGCTGGCTGTCTTCGCGATCGTCGGCGGCAACGAGCATGGCTGGACGTCGGCCCGCACGCTCGGCTGCCTTGGTGCCGCCGCCGCGCTGCTGCTGCTGTTCCTGACGATCGAGTCACGGGTCGAGGCGCCGCTCGTGCCGCTGCGGTTGTTCCGCCGGCGCAACATCGCGGCCGCGAACACGATCGGCGTGCTGTGGGCGGCATCGATGTTCGCCTGGTTCTTCCTCTCGTCGCTCTACCTGCAGCTCGTGCTCGGCTACAGCCCGCTGCAGGTCGGGCTCTCGTTCCTGCCGTCGAACGTGATCATGGGCGTGCTCTCGGTGGCGGTCGCGGCACGGCTCGTGCTGCGCTTCGGCGTCCGGCCGCCGCTCGTCGGCGGGCTGCTCACCGCGGCGGTCGGCCTGCTCCTCTTCGCGCGGCTCCCGGTCGAGGGCGACTTCCTCGTCGATGTGCTGCCGAGCATGCTCCTGCTCGGGATCGGCTCGGGCATCGCCTTCACTCCGGTCCTGCTCTCGGCGATGAACGACGTCGAGCCGCAGGAGGCGGGGATCGCCTCCGGCATCGTCAACACCTCGTTCATGATGGGCGGCGCGCTCGGGCTCGCGGTGCTCGCGAGCGTCGCCGCGTCACGGACCGACAGCCTCCAGGCAGGCGGCGACAGTGCCGCCGCGGCGCTCGTCGGCGGCTATCACGTGGCGTTCCTGATCGGCGCGGCCTTCGCGGCCCTCGGAGCGCTGGGCGGGACGCTGCTGCGTGTCGCAACGTTCGCTCCCGAGGCCGCGCAGGCGCACGACGCCGACGCCGAGCCGGTCGCGGCCGCCGCCGGGGCGAGCTCGTAGGATGCTCGGCCCTGCGTAGCAACGCAATCACTGGGGCGCCGCGCGCCACAGTCACGAACTGAGGGGTGGGCGGCCGATGTTGAAGCTTCAGGTGATCGTCGGCAGTACGCGTGAGACGCGCGCCGCGGACCTCGTCTTCCCGTGGGTGGTCGACCGGGCTCGTGAGCACGGCGGGTTCGAGGTCGAGCTGCTCGACCTGCGCGACTGGAAGCTCCCGTTCTTCCAGGAGACGCGCGCGACGATCGGCGACCACGCCGATCCGACGTACTCCGAGCCGATCGTTCGCGCGTGGAACAAGAAGATCGCCGAAGGCGACGCGTACCTGATCGTCACGACCGAGTACAACCACAGCGTCCCGGGGGAGCTCAAGAACGCCCTCGACAGCGTCTTCGTCAGCTACGCGTTCCGCAACAAGCCTGTCAGCGCCGTGGCCTACGCCAGCGCCGTCGCCGCCGGCGCCCGGGCGGTCGAGCACCTCGCGATGATCATGGTCGAGGCGGAAGCCGTGCCGCTGCGCAACAGCGTCCTGATCCCGAAGGTCGCACAGGCGTTCGGTGACGACGCTCGGCCCAACGATCCGATGACCGAGGTCGCGATGTCGATCGTGCTCGAGGACCTCGCCTGGTACGCGAACGCGCTCGCTCGCGCTCGCGACGAGGGCGAGCTGCCGCCCGGAAGCCACCGGATGCAGGCCGCGGCCCGCGCCGCCCGCTGACTCAGGGGACGTCGATCAGGACCTTGCCGACGGCGCCGCCCTCGACGGCGTCGTGGGCAGCGGCGGTCTGCTCGAGCGAGAAGCGATGCAGCGGCAGCGTCGTCAGCGCGCCGGCGGCGAGCGCGTCGCTGACGCCGGCGACGGCCTCCGCGAGGCGCACGGGCCCGATCCCGTACAGCATCACGAAGCGCACCGCGAAGTTCGCCGTCATCAGCCGGCGAACCGGGAGCGTCACCTCGCCCGGGCCGGTGTCGGCGTAGACGACGACGGTCGCGTTCGGCGTGCAGACGGCGAGGTCGAGCTCGAGGTTGGCGGGCAACGCGACCTCGGCGACGCGGGCGACGCCATCGGGCGCAGCGGCGCGGATCTGCTTGGCCGCGTCGGCGGCGCGGTAGTCGACGACGACGTCGGCGCCGGCGGCGCGGGACAGCTCACGCTTTTGGTCCGTCGAGGCGGTGGCGATGACGCGGGCGCCGTTGTGGCGGGCCAGTTCGATCGCGGCATGGCCGACCGCACCGGCGCCGCCGGCGACGAGGACGTCGCGGCCCGCGACCGGGCCGTCGCTGAACAGGCAGTGATACGCCGTCAGCGCCGGAACGCCGATGCTGGCACCGAGATCGAACGACGCGTCGTCCGGAAGCCTCACGGCGCGCTCCTGCGGCACGACCGACCACTGCGCCGCGGTGCCCCAGACCCGCTGGGCGACCGCGAGGTAGATCCAGACGCGCTCGCCGACCCGGGACTCGTCGACGCCGGGGCCGACGGCGTCGATCGTGCCGGCGCCGTCCTGGTTCGGGACGCGCGGGCCGTCGATCGTGATCGTCATCCCCGTGCGCTGCTTCCAGTCGGTCGGGTTGACGCCGGAGACCGCGACCCGCACGCGGACCTCGCCGGGCCCGGGCTCCGGCCGCGGGATCTCCTCGACGCGCAGAACCTCGGCCGCCGTGCCGGCGCGATCGTAGCGGGCGGCCAGCATCGTCGCGGAGCTCATGCTCCGGGTTCTACACGACTGCGACCGCGGCTGGAGTCGTCCAGCGCGCGGTCGCGGTACGGCGTGCTGTCGGCTGCTTCGTCAGGCGGTGATGTCCGCGACGGCGGGCTTGCCCTCGGCGACCCAGCGGCGCAGCGCGGCGAGTGTCGCGATGACGACGGCCTTGTAGTCGTCGGACATGCGATCGGAGTACTCCTGCTCCTCGGGGCCGCCCTCGGCGACGTCGGGGAGGATCAGGTCGTAAGAGAACGTCAGCGTCAGGTTCCCGTTGTCGTCCTCGCCGATGATGTTGTAGATGTCGCCGAGCACGTCGCCGCCGATGCGATGGAACTGCACCTTCTCCTTCGGCGTGAACGACACGAGCTCGCGAGCCTCCTGGCCGCGATAGACGATGTCGCGAATGATCGAGCCGTCGTCGGTGCGCTCGATGAACTCGCACTTCGTCATCGCCGGAACGAACGGAAGCGCGTTCTCGGCCTTCAGGTTCAGCCCGTGCCACACGTCGTCGCGCGTGAGCGGAACCTCTTCGCCCGGCTCATTGACCAGGACCGTGTTGGATACCGAGATCATTGCTTCCTCCTAATGCGGAAAATCGATGGTCGCGAGCGGACGGGCGGCCGACGATGGGTCGACGACGGTCGGCGCGCACAGCGTGGGCCACAAGTTCCCACGGCGGGCACGACGAGTCAAGGCGCGTGACCGCCTCTCTGGCGGGTCAATCGGCGACATCGTTCCGACAGGACAACGACCGTCGTCGCGTTCATAGGAGTCCGCCTATATGAATGTGCGGATTTGCTATTGGGCATGCAAGAATGGCGTACTAATGTGCCGACCTCGGGCTGTCCGGGTGCATTCTTCCTGTCCCAAAGGCAGGTCATGGCCCCGGCGAGGGGAGTCCGACGCCGCAAGCTGTCGCGGAACAACACTGGAGGTAGAGGAACTGTCTAGGACTGGAGCATCGGCTCAACGGTGCTCGCGAGCTGCTGAGTGGCGTTGGCGACGGGTCACCGTCGTTGCCACGCGT
>Ga0075420_100006050_pt1 | contig 10679 bp, 11 predicted proteins | sample SoiMetdeltSBSDD4_FD_75296 | JGI IMG/M metagenome (GOLD analysis project Ga0075420, IMG submission 75296) | Bulk soil microbial communities from a Populus tree surrounding site in Tennessee, USA - Soil MetaG P. deltoides SBSDD4 | ecosystem: Environmental > Terrestrial > Soil > Tree plantation... | reverse complement strand
CGCTACGTGCGGCCCGAGACGCTGTTCGTGGGCGCCATCGCGACCGGCTTCGCGCTCCTCCTCGTCGGGGTGATCGAGGACCGCCGCCTCGCCGTCGCCCTCGGGCTGGCGGCGTTCGGCGTCGCCGGCCTCGCGAAGGATCCGCTGGGCGCCCTGCTGCCGCCGGTGGCCATCGGCCTCGCTCTCGCGGCGTGCGGCTGCGCGCGGCCGGTGCGCCGCTGGCTGCCGGCGTCCGGCGTGGCGGCGCTGGTGCTGCTCGGGCTCGGCTGGTACGTCGCGGCGAGCCTGGCCACGCCGGGATTCGCCTGGTACACGATCGTCGACAATCACCTGCTGAACGTCGCGCGCGCCCGGAGATTTCCCGACGAGGACGTGCCGCTGTCGGCGGCGGAGTTCCTCGTGGTCGGTGCCGTCGGCGCGCTGCCGTGGCTGGCGCCGGCGTCAGCGATCGTATGGCGCCTGGCCCGCGCGCGCGCGTGGCGCGACCCCGCGGAGGCGGCGTGGACGGCGCTCGCGCTGTGGGCCGTCGGCGTCTTCGGCGTCACCGCGCTCTCGGGCTTTCGTCTGCCGCATTACGGGCTGCCGGCTTACCCGGCCATCGCGCTGCTGGCCGCGCGCGGATGGGCCGAGCTCGATGCGCGCCGGCTGGCCGCGGCGCACGCTGCTCTGTTCGCGGCACTGGCCGGCATGTGCGCGTACGCCTGGGCGCGCGGGCCGGCGGCGCTCAGCGGCGTGCTCGACGCCACCGACGTGGCCACGCGCAAGGCGGCCAGCACGGGCGGCGTGGTCGTCGACGCGACGATGTTCGTGCCGCTGCTCGGCGTCGGCGCGCTGGTCTTCGCGGCGGGGGCGACGGTGCTGACGGCGCTCGTCTTCGTGCGTCGGGGGCCCGCGCTGCCCGCCTACGCCGTCATCGCCACGCTGCTGCTCGTCCTGCCCGCGGTGGCCACCGGCCTCGCCGCCTCCGCCTCGGCGCGCGCGGTGAAGAGCATCGCGCGCGAGGTGGCCGCGCGATTCGAGCCCGGCGACGTGCTCGTCCACGAGGGGCCGCTCGAGAACTCCGGCGCGCTCGAGTGGTACTCGGGCGTGCGCCCGGTGATCGTCGACGGCCGCCGCAGCGTCCTCGCCTTCGCGGCGAGCCGCCCGGACGCCGCCGACGCGTTCTGGGATCAGGCGCGGCTTGCCGCCGTCTGGCGCGGTGAGCGCCGCGTGTGGCTCGTCACCGGCCGCCGCCCGGGGGCGAGTCTGGTGACCACGCTGCCGGCGGCGCGGCTGCTCGCGAGCGGCGGCGGACGGCGGCTCTACGTCAATCGCTGAGCGAATGGATCGTTTAAGATGGCGCCCATGATCTCGTATCTGCGAACGCTCTTCCTGCATCCTCCGTCGTTCCAGGGTTTCGACGGTGGCGCCGGCGCGCGATATCAGGCGCGCCGCGAAGTTCGCTCGTTCTGGTATCCGACGTGGCTGGCGCAGCCGGCGGCGCTCGTGCCCGGCTCGCGCCTCGTGGACGCGCCGCCCGCCGATCTCACGCTGGCCGACGTCCTGCCGCTGGCGCGTGAGTACGACCTGGCCGTGCTGCACACGAGCGCGCCCTCGTTCGCGCACGACGTGAAGGTGGCGGAGGCGCTGAAGGGCGAGAACCCGCGCCTGCGGCTCGGCCTGGTCGGCGCCCACGTCGCCGTCGCGCGGGAGGCCTCGCTGGTCGCCTCCTCCGCCCTCGATTTCGTCTGCGGCAACGAGTTCGATTTGACGATCCGCGAGGTGGCCGAGGGGCGGCCGCTGTCAGAGGTGGCCGGGCTCTCCTACCGCGACGCGGGCGGTGAGCTGCGGCGCACGCCGGAGCGCGCGCCGCTGGAGGACATGGACCGCCTGCCATGGGTGGTCGACGTGTACAGGCGAGATCTCGACATCCGCCGCTACTTCATCGGGTATCTGCAGCATCCGTACGTCTCGCTGTACACGGGGCGGGGCTGCCGCTCGAAGTGCACGTTCTGCCTGTGGCCGCAGACGGTCGGCGGCCAGCGGTATCGCACGCGCTCCGTCGACAACGTGGTGGCCGAGATCGCGCACGCCACGCGGCTGTTCCCCGAGGCCAAGGAGTATTTCTTCGATGACGACACGTTCACCGACGACCTGCCGCGCGCGGAAGCGATCGCGCGCGGCCTGGGCCGCCTCGGCGTGACGTGGTCGTGCAACGCCAAGGCCGACGTGCCGTACGCGAGCCTGAAGATCTTCCGCGACAACGGCCTGCGCCTGCTGCTGGTCGGCTACGAGTCGGGTAGCCAGGTCATCCTGAACAACGTGCGCAAGGGCATCCGGCTCGACCGCGCGCGCGAGTTCAGTCGCAACGCGCGGGCGCTCGGCATCACCATCCACGGGACATTCATCCTCGGCCTGCCCGGCGAGACGCGGGAGACGATCGAGGCCACCATCCGCTTCGCGCAGGAGATCGATCCCCACACGCTGCAGGTCTCGCTGGCCGCGCCCTATCCGGGCACCGAGCTGTACCGCGAGGCGCGCGCCCGCGGCTGGCTGGACGCCCGCGCGCTCGTCGACGGGCAGGGCGCCCAGGCCAGCGTGCTCGGCTATCCGCATCTGCCGCGCGAGGAGATCTTCGCCGCCGTGGAGACGTTCTACCGCCGGTTCTACTTCCGCCCGCGCAAGATCGTCGCCCTCGGCGCCGAGATGCTGCGCGATGGCGCCGTCATGCGGCGTCGGCTCGGCGAGGGCGTGGACTTCGTGCGATTCCTGGCGCGCCGGCGTCAGGAGGCGAGCAGCTCGCTGACCGTGCCGAAGCCGTAGCCGGCGGCGGCCAGCCCGTCGAGCATCCCCGGCAGCGCCGCGCACAGCCGCGCCGGCGCCCCCGGTGTGCCCTCGGCGTCGTGGAGATCGACGATGGCCCCCGGATGCGCGCGCCGCAGCACATGGGCGCGCTGGGCGGCGGCCGCTGCCGGCCGCAGGCCTTCCGGCTGGATGGACCAGAACACGCACCGCTGCCCGTGTCGTCGGAGCGCGCCGAAGAGCGCCGCGTTCACCATGCCCCACGGCGGACGGAACAGTGCCGGCGCGCGTCCGCTCAGCTCGCCGAGCGTCGCGCGCGTGCGGCCGATCTCGTGGTCGGTGCGGGCGGGGCCGCAGAGCCAGAGGCTGCGATGCGACCAGCCGTGCGAGGCCACCTCGTGGCCGGCGGCGGCGATGGCGCGCACGAGGTCGGGCGCGCGCGCGGCGCGCTCGCCGACCAGGAAGAAGGTGGCGCGCACGCGACGGGCGGCGAGTAGCTCGAGCACCTGCGGCGTGAACTCCGGATCCGGCCCGTCGTCGAACGTGAGCGCGATGCGATGGCCGGCTTCCCGCGGCGCGCGCCACACGCACCCCGGCGTCAGGAGGTGAGGCGCCCACGCATAGCCGATCCACGTGAGGGCGCCCCCCGCCGCGGCCAGCCCGAGCGCGCCGCCGATCATCGGTGACGCGCCGCCCGGCGCAAGGTGAGCTCGGCGATGACGCGGGCCGCGTCGGGGCGCCGATACGAGCGCATCCGCTCGCGCAGCGTCTCGAGCAATCCAGCGTCGCCGAGCGCGCGATCGATCAGAGCCGACAGGTGACGACGATCGCGCGCGACCAGCGCGATGCCCGCCCGCGAGGCGAACCGCTCGTTGCGACGCTCCTGGCCGGGAAGGGAGCCGTACAGCAGGAGCGGTGTCTCCGCCGCCAGCGCCTCCGCGATGGTCATGCCGCCCGCCTTGGTGATCAGCAGATCGGCCGCCGCCATCAATCGCGGCACGTCGCGTACGAAGCCGACCGCGCGCAGTCGCGAGCCCGCGGTGAGGGCCGCCAGCGCCGCCTGGAGCCGCGCGTCGTGCCCGGCCACGAGCACGCCCTGGACGGGGCGACCGCTGGCCAGCAGCACGCGCGCGATGTGGGGCAGGCGGCCGAGGCCGCCCCACGACCCCGACATCGCGAGCACCACCGGCGCGCTGTCGGCGAGTCCGAGCGCGTGTCGGGCCTCGGCCCCGTCGCCGGCGACGCCGAACGCGGGTCGGACCGGGACGCCGGTGACCTCGATGCGCTCGCGCGGAATGCCGCGGGCGACGAACTCGCGGCCGACCTCGTCGGCGGCCACGCAGTAGCGGTCGATCCCGGGGGCCATCCACTGACTGTGCGCGACGAAGTCGGTGACGACGGTGACGTGGGGCGGCAGCCGCCGCCCGCTCGCGGCCAGCTCGGCCATGACCACGGCCGGGGTCGCATGCACGGTGAGCACGGCGTCGGGCGTGAGGCGCTCGAGCAGCGCGCCGAGCGGCGCGAGCCCGACGCGCGAGGCGCCGAAGGTCAGCCAGGAGTCGCTGGCGAGGCGATCGCCGAGCTCATAGGCGAGGCCCCACACTCCGGGCGCCCGCCGCAAGAGCGCGACGTAGAGGGCGCGCGAGGCACGCTCGAACAGCGGATGCGCGCACGCGCCGAAATGATCGACGACGATCGGCTCGGCACCCTGCGCCACGAGCGCGTCGGCCAGTGCGCGAGCCGCCTCGTTGTGCCCCGAGCCGTAGCTGGCGGTCAGGATCAGGACGCGCGGCATCGCGCCCTATCCTACCCGGCTTCAGCGCCTGCGCGGCCGCCGAGTCGTCGCGTGCCCGTTCATCGAGGCGAGGTCGCCCAGCGGCGTCTTCAGCGCCTGGGCCACGCGATACAGACTGTCGATGGTGATCGACTTCTCGCCGCGCTCGACTTCGCCGATGAACTTGCCGCTCAGGCGGGCGCGCCGCCCCAGCGCCCGCTGCGTGTAGCCGAGGTCCTCGCGGAGCGCGCGCACGCGGCCGCCGAGGACGACGCGGACTTTCTTGACGGCCCGACTGCTCATCGCCGCCTCCCGGCGAGCTGGCTGGCCCGCCGATTGAACTCGTGGGGACCTTGTCCGTTCCGGCGCTGGTCTTCGTGGGTCATGAGGTCCAGTGTCGAACGCCATCCACCGTCGTGCAGTACGGCGCCTGACGCCCCGAGGTTGCGGGCGTACACTGCGATGTACGGTGGCGTACGGCCCGCGCGCTAACCGTCACGGAGCAGGAAATGCCATCGATCGGCGATCGCGATCCGAGACGCAACACGCTTCTGAAGGCGCTTCCCGCCGAGGAATACGCACGTCTCGAGCGCCACCTTCAGGTCGTCGCGTTCTCCGCCCGGCAGGCCGCCTACGAGGCGAACGATCCGTTGACGACATTGTACTTTCCGCTCACAGGCGTGCTCGCGCTGGTGACCCTGCTCGAGGGCGGCCAGACGCTGGCGGTGGCGAGCATCGGCAACGAAGGCTTCGTCGGCCATGCCCTGGTGCTGGGCACAGCGCGCATGCCCTACCACGTCATCTGCAAGGTGGCCTCGACGTGTGCGGCCGTCCGCGCCGACACGCTGCGCGACCTGCTCCGCGCCGAGGGCCGTCTCCAGCCGCTCCTCCTGCGCAACACCCAGGCGCTGTTCAACCAGGTGGCGCAGATCGCCGCCTGCAACCGCGTGCATGCCGTCGAGCAGCGTCTGGCGCGCTCGTTCCTGATGATGCACAACCAGACGGGGATGAGCGAGTTCCCGGTGACGCACGAGTTCCTTGCCGACATGCTCGGCGTCCGGCGCGCCAGCATCACGGGGGCGGCGGCCGCACTGCAGCGGGCCGGGCTCATCCGGAACGCGCGCGGACACATCGTGATTCGCAACCGGGCGGGCCTCGAGGCCGCGGCCTGCGAGTGTCATCGGGCCATCGAGCGCCAGTACGAACGGGTCCTCCGGGCGGCCTAGCACGACCCCCTTGCGCTCCCCGCCACTTGTGCTAGATTCGCCCTCGTTCCGGCACCTGCCGCCTCAAGTGCGGGGGCGGGAAGCCAGGTCGGGACCAGATCGACGGCCAGAGCAGACGCGATGCGATGCCGGCCACACGATCTGCCCGCGGACGCGCTAGCGGGCGCTGAGGTCAACCTCAGTGCCCGTTTTTATTTTACGGGGCGCCGAGCCGGGCACGGTGACATGGCGTCACGCGGCGGTGCCGTCCGGGCAGGCCGCCTGCGCAGCATCGCCATCGATATCGCGGTGTTACGCGTGGAGCCGGGCTTGCATTCCTCCCGCGCGTCATGCGCACGCTCCTGCCACTCGTCGCCGCCGTCGCCCTGCTTGCCGGTGGTTGCGCCACCATCCACGGATACCCCGTCCGGGAGTCGCGCGGCGTCGAGACGCGTCAGGTGGGCCAGATCCTGGATCCGTTGCTGGCCGCGCTCGAGCTGCCGTCGCTGAGGGCCATCAGCACGTCGAGCTGCAAGATCGGCTTCGCCGTGGTGCGCACCGACAAGGTGAACGTGTGGAGCACGCCGGGCACGACGGCGCCGTGTCTGCACTTCAGCCTCTTCGTCACCGAGGGCGCGCTCCGCGCGCCCGCCGACGAGCTCACCGCCATGATCGCGCACGAGCTCGGGCATCTCGTCCTGCAGCACGTGCCGCAGACCGGCCAGCGGACCGCGCCGTCGACGGAAGCCTGGCAGGCCATCCAGCTCCAGGAGCTCGAGGCGGATCGCTTCGCGGTCGCCCTCCTGAAGCAGCTGCCGGCGGCGCCGCGCGCGGCGTGCGAGGCAATGGGACGCTTCCTGCGACGCGGCGCCGCCGACTGGTACGGCGAGGCCATGTCGCCGCGCATGGAGGCCGCCGTGAGCGAGCGGGCGGAGTCGGCAGATGCTGCCTGCTCGTCCGCCGAGGTGAGTCTGCCCCGCCGCGTGACGCCCGTCTCGCTCGTTCCCTGACCGACGCCCCGCCTCGCGATTGAACGTGCCCGCCCCCGGTGGCATACTCCTGCCCACGGCCGATTAGCTCAGTTGGTTAGAGCGCGCGCCTCACATGCGCGAGGTCGCTGGTTCGAATCCAGCATCGGCCACCATCAAGTCGCCGACTCATGATCCTTCCTCGCCGCGCGATGTTGAAGCTGGGCGGCGCCGCGACGCTGGCGTCGATGGCGAGCGCGCTGCGACCGCGGGCGACCGCCGCCCAGGGCTGGAATCAGGCGGCGTTCAGCGGCAAGAGCCTCGACGAGATCGTGAAGGCGCTCGGCGGCAGCGGCTACGCGCCGACCAAGGCCGTGTCGTGGGGGGCGACGCCCGACATCGCGGAGAACGGCGCCGCCGTGCAGGTCTCGGTCAGCAGCGCGCTCCCCAGGACGCAGTCGATCGCCATCGTCATCGAGAAGAATCCCGGCCCGCTGGCGGCGCAGTTCGAGGTGCCGCCGGGCACCGATCCCGCGGTCGTCACGCGCTTCAAGATGGCCCAGACCTCGAACGTTCACGCCGTGGTCAAGGCGGACGGCAAGTACTTCGTCTCCACGCGCGAGATCCGCGTCACCTTCGGCGGCTGCGGGTAGGGCGGCGCCGTGGGCGATCCCACGCGGATCCGGGCGAGCATGCAGGGCGACAAGGTGCTGGTGCGCATCCTGATGACGCACGAGATGGAGTCCGGCCAGCGCAAGGACGCCGACGGCAAGCTCGTGCCCGCGCACTTCATCCGCGAGGTGAGCGCCCGCCACAACGGCCGGCCCGTGCTGTCGGCACAGTGGGGACCCGCCGTGTCGAAGAATCCGTTTCTGCAGTTCACGTTCGCAGGCGGCAAGCCCGGCGACAAGATCCAGGTGAGCTGGGTGGACAGCAAGGGAGACACGCGAAGCGACGAGACGACGATTTCGTGACGTGGCCGGCCATGGTACGATTCCGCCGACGACCGGGTCCTTTGTTCTGAACCGATTCCGCCAGGGAGCCGCGCATGAAGATCTGCATTTTCTTTGACGGTCAGAACTTCTATCGCTCGCTCCTGCGCTACGACGAGAGCCTTCGCGTCGACTACGATCGTCTGGCCGCCTGGATCACGCAGCAGGTCGGCGGTGGCGGCGCCATGTTCGGTGGCGCGTACTACTACGTCGGCGTCTCGGCGGGGGCGCCGCCGCTCGTCGAGGCGTTCCTCAAGGGCCTCGAGCTTCGCCCCGGCTACTTCGTGAAGCGGGAGCCTCGCGTGCGCCGGACCGGGCGCTGCAACGTGTGCAGCGGCGAGTACGAGTACACGACCGAGAAGCGCGTCGACACCCGGCTGGTGGCGGACCTCATTCACTACGCGGCCAACGGGGCCTACGACGCCGCGGTGCTCGTCTCGGGCGACGACGACTTCGTGCCCGCGGTGGAGGCGGTCAACGCCCTCGGCAAGCAGGTCTGGGTCGCCACGTGGTCGGCCGAGGAGCTCTCGACCGATCTCCGGGTGCGGTGCTTCGGACACATCCACCTGAGCGAGGGCATCAGCGCGTTCAGGGTCGAGCGTCCGCGCGTGGCCGAGCGCGAGCGGAGCGCCGTCCCGCTGCGCGGGCTCTCGCGGCCGCCGCTGACGCGGGTGCCGCAGCGCATGAGCACCGAGGAATCGCTCGAACGCGGCGTCTCGGAGCTCCAGCGGGCGGAAGCCCGGCTGCCGCATGTGAGCCGCGGCTACTTCGTGATGCGCTGGAAGTCGCATCAGCTGCCGCCGGCAGGACACGAGCGCGAGGCGCTCGTCCAGCAGATGCTCGACGCCGGCTTGATCGAGGAGATCGAGGTCACCGATCCCGAAGGCCGCCAGGTGATTGCCCTCCGCACCCGCGAGCGCAACGGCAACATCGCCCTCCCCGGGTAAGACGAAGAGCGAGTAAGACGAAGAGCGGGCAAGACGCTACGATTGCCGAAAAGCTCGCGAGCTTCGCGGCGGCGTTACGGTTCGATGCGCTCCCCACCGAGGTCGTCGACAGCGTTCGACTGCGCGTGCTCGACGCCCTCGGCCTTGCCCTGGCCGCCTCGCGCGCCGATTTCACGCGCGCCGTGCTGGCCGTCGTCGCCCGCGAGCAGGGGCCGTGCACGGTGGTTGGCACCGACCGCACCGCTTCGGTCCCGCTGGCGATCCTCGCCAACGGCGCGCTCGCGCACGGACTGGACTTCGACGATACGCATCCCCCCTCCATCACGCACGCCTCCGCGGTCGTGCTGCCGACGGTGCTGGCGGTGGGCGAGGCGCTGCATCTCGACGGCCGCGCCGTCATCACGGCGGCCGTGGCCGGCTACGAGACGATCACGCGCATCGGCATGGCCGCCCCCGGCGCATTCCACGACCGCGGCTGGCATGCGACGGCCGTCTGCGGACCGTTCGCGGCGGCGCTGGCCGCCGGCCGGTGCGCAGGGCTCGACGCGCCTGCGCTGACCGCGGCGCTCGGCATTGCAGGGAGTTGCGCCTCCGGAGTGATGGAATTCCTCGAGGATGGCTCGGAGGTCAAGCGGCTGCACCCGGGCTGGGCCGGGCATGGAGGAGCCGTGGCGGCCACCCTCGCCGGCGCCGGCTTCACGGGGCCGGCCACGATCTTCGAAGGCCGGTTTGGCTTCTACTCGACGTTCGTCGGGAAGGCGCCCGATCCCGGGCCGTTCGAGACCCTCGGTCACCGCTGGGAGACCCTCGACATCGCCTTCAAGCCGTACCCGTGCTGTCACTACAATCATGCCTACCTCGACGGCGCGCTCGAGCTGCGCGCGACGCATGGCGTCGACGCGGCCGCGATCGAATCCATCGAGTGCGGCGTTCCGGCCGGTGAAGTCGCCGTGATCTGTGAGCCCGCGGCGAGCAAGGCACACCCCCGCACGACGTACGAGGCGCAGTTCAGCCTGCCGTACTCCGTGGCCGCCGCCTTCGTGCACGGCCGCGTCGACATCGCCACGTATGCCGCGTCGCGCCTGGCGGATCCGCGCGTCCTCGCTCTCGCCGCACGGATCCGGTACACGATCGACCAGGAGTCGCGGTTCCCCGCGGTGTTCCCTGGGCGGGTGCGCGTGAAGCTGCACGACGGGCGCGTGCTCGAGGCGCGGGTGGACGGCGCCCGGGCGCCTCGCCGCGAGGCGATCGTGGAGAAGTTCCGGGTCAACGCCGCATGCGCCCTGCCACCGCATCGCGTCGCGGACCTCGAGCGCGCTGTCCTCGGGCTGGACCGCGCCGCGTCGATCGCCCCGCTGCTCGCGCTCTGCCGCGCCTGACGGCTTGGTGGTGAACGCCGGAAGCTTCGGTAGAATGGATGCATGAGGATCCTGCTGGCGCTGGCCGTGGCCGGGATGGTGGCCTTCGGGGCTGCCGCGGCCGAGGCACAGGTGAAGATCGAAACGACCAAGCCGCAAGCGCCGCCCGCAGCGCCCGAGGCGCGGGTGGTGCCGCCGCCGCTGCACTACGAGCAGACGCGCCCCCGTGACGCCGACTTCTATCCCTACGGCACCCGCGTCGAGCACGACCCGGCCTTCATCGAGCCGTTCGCCGGCTCCTATCAAACACCGACCACGAGCGGCCGCTTCGGACTGTCCGGCTGGACGGCGCCGAACGCGCCGGTGGGCTCGGAGGCGACGCTCTGGCGGCAGACGAACGGCTGGTTCGCGCTCGGCTTTTCCGTCACCTGGGACGGTCCGCCAGCGCGTCCGGCCGCGGCGCCGCGTCCCCCGCGCTGACCTCCGCGGGCGGCGCCGTCGCCTGATGGCTCTCCTGCGCGGCAACCTCCATGCGCACACGACATTTTCGGACGGCGTCCGCACGCCGGCCGGCCTCGTCGAGGAGTACGAGCGTCGCGGCTACGACTTCCTCGCGATCACCGACCACTTCGGTCACGAAAACCTGATCGAGCC
>Ga0075420_100006049_pt1 | contig 10679 bp, 8 predicted proteins | sample SoiMetdeltSBSDD4_FD_75296 | JGI IMG/M metagenome (GOLD analysis project Ga0075420, IMG submission 75296) | Bulk soil microbial communities from a Populus tree surrounding site in Tennessee, USA - Soil MetaG P. deltoides SBSDD4 | ecosystem: Environmental > Terrestrial > Soil > Tree plantation... | reverse complement strand
CGATGCGCTGCAGGTCGGGAAGGCTGGCGTAGCGCCACAGCCCGCGGTAGAGCCCGAGCGCCCAGAACGCGACGGCGTGGATCGCGAGCACCCACGGCAGCCGCGACACCATCAGCTCCTCGTACTCGGCGGGAATCTCGAAGTTGAAGCGCAGCCAGAACGCCAGCATCCACGCCAGGCCCGCGGCGACCAGGTCGTGGACGAAGACCAGAGCCCGGCGCGCGGTGACGTTCACGCCGCGGGCTCGGCCTGGCGGTTGTGGCGCGCCCAGCGCAGGTCGACCCACGCCGCCGCGGCGCCGAGCGCGACGCTGGCGGCGACGAACACGCTCGCCTGCACCGCGGGCGCCTCGGTGCGGCCGAAGAGCGCGGCGCCGGCGCACATCAGCATCGCCGCGTAGCCGGCGCAGGCGCTGCCGCGATGGCCGAAGCCCATGCGCACGATGCGCTGGTAGTAGTGCTCGCGGTGCGCGTGCCAGACGCGCTCGCCGCGGATCAGGCGCCTGAGCAGCGTGACGGTCGCGTCGGCGATGAACGGCGCGAACGCGAGCACCGGGAACCACAGCGGCCACACGTCGTCGCGCCAGCCGACCACGCCGAGGCCGCCGGCGAGGAAGCCGAGCGGGATCGAGCCGACGTCGCCGAGGAAGATGCGCGCCGGGTGGAAATTGTGAAGCAGGAACGCCGCCGCAGCCGCCGCGACCGCGACGCACAGCGCGGCGAGCGCGACATGCCCGGCGAGAACCGCGGCCACGCCGTAGGCGCCGAAGCCGATCAGCGCCATCCCGCCGGCGACGCCATCGGCGCCGTCCATGAAGTTGTACAGGTTGGTGATCCACACCACGGCAAGGATCAGCAAGGCAAGCTCGACCCCGTGCATCGGGCTGAGCACGTACCAGCACAGGGCGCCGGCGGCGGCGAGATGGCAGGCGAGCCGCACCACGGTCGGCAGGCCCTTGCTCACATCGTCGGCGAACGACACCCCCGCGAGGCCGAGGGCGAGCGCCATCGGCAGCCACAGCTGGAGCGCGCCGAATCCGGTCGCCACCGCCGCGCCACAGATCAGCGCGATGCCCCCGGTGCGCGGGACCGGCTGTTCATGCAGCGAGCGCGCGTTCGGCTGGTCGAGCGCCAGGCGAGCGAAACGGGACAGCAACACCTTCGTTGCAATAAGACTTACCAGAAAAGAAACCACAGCCAGCGCCGCCAGGCTCACGCCGCGCGCCTCGCCGCCTCGTCGGCCCAGGCGCGGTTGTCGAGGTACCAGCGCACGGTCTTCGCGAGGCCCGAGGCGAAGCTCTCGCGCGGCTTCCAGCCGAGCTCGCGGCCGATCTTGGTGGTGTCCATGGCGTAGCGCCGGTCGTGCCCCGGGCGATCGGTCACGAAGCTGATCAGCTCGGCGTATTTCTGTTTCTTCGGAAAAATCTCGTCGAGCAGCGCGCAGATCGTCGTGACCACGTCGATGTTCGCCTGCTCGGCGCCGCCGCCGACGTTGTAGGTCTCGCCGAGGCGGCCGCGCGCGAGCACCGCGTGCACCGCGGCGCAGTGGTCGCGCACGTAGAGCCAGTCGCGCACGTTGCGGCCGTCGCCGTAGACCGGCAGCGCCTTGCCGGCGAGCGCGTTGCCGATCATCAGCGGGATCAGCTTCTCGGGAAACTGGTAGGGGCCGTAGTTGTTCGAGCAGTTGGTGGTGAGCGTCGGCAGGCCGTAGGTGTGGTGGTAGGAGCGCACCAGGTGGTCGGCGGCCGCCTTGGACGCCGAGTACGGGCTGTTCGGGGCGTACGGCGTGGTCTCGGTGAACGCCGGATCGTCCGGGCCGAGCGAGCCGTAGACCTCGTCGGTGGAAACATGGAGGAAGCGCACGTCCTTCTGCTTTTCCGAATAGGCCTTGAACTCCTCCAGCAGCGAGAAGGTGCCGACCACATTGGTCTGGATGAACGGCGCCGGGCCCGAGATCGAGCGGTCGACGTGGCTTTCGGCGGCGAAGTGGACGATTGCCCTGGGTCTGTGTTTTTTCAGAAGGTCGCGCACCAGGGCACGATCGCCAATGTCCCCTTGCACGAAAATGTAGCGCGGGTCGTTGCGCAGCGACTCGAGGTTGCGCGGGTTGCCGGCGTAGGTGAGCTTGTCGAGGTTGACGATCGCCTCGCCCGTGGCCTCGAGCGTCGAGAGCACGAAATTCGAGCCGATGAAACCTGCGCCGCCGGTCACGAGAAGCATGGCCGCAATTCTATTCTTATGCCGCCGCGCGCTCGGCGGCGTACTGCATGCGGTAGAGCTTGGAGTAGACGCCGTCCTTCGACAGCAGCTCCGCGTGCTTCCCGGCTTCGACCACCCGGCCGCGCTCGAGCACCACGATGCGGTCGGCGCGCTCGATGGTGGAGAGCCGGTGCGCGATCACGAGGGTGGTGCGCCCGCGCATCAGCGCCTCGAGCGCCGCCTGCACCAGGCGCTCGGACTCCGAGTCGAGCGACGAGGTCGCCTCGTCGAGGATCAGCAGCGGCGCGTCCTTGAGGATGGCGCGCGCGATGGCGAGGCGTTGGCGCTGCCCGCCCGACAGGCGCAGGCCGTTCTCGCCGATCAGCGTGTTCAGGCCCTGCGGGGTCTCGCGGATGAACGCGAGCGCGTGCGCCGCCTCGGCGGCGGCGATCACGTCCTTCTCGGCGGCGCCGCCCATCCCGCCGTAGGCGATGTTGGCGTAGATCGAGTCGTTGAACAGCACGATCTCCTGGCTGACGAGCGCGATGTTGGCGCGCAGGCTCTCCAGGGTGAGCGTCTGGATGTCGTGGCCGTCGAGCAGGATGCGGCCGCTCGCCGGCGAATAGAAGCGCGGCAGCAGGTTGACCAGCGTGGTCTTGCCGCCGCCCGAGCCGCCGACCAGCGCCACGGTCTCGCCCGGGCGGATCTGCAGGTCGACGTCCGTCAGCGCCGGCTCGGTGCGCGTGGGGTAGGTGAAGCTCACCTTTTCGCAAGTCACCTGGCCCTTCGCCCGACCGATCCTGACCTGACCCCGGTCATCCTCGATCGGCGTGTCGATCATCGCGAACACGCTCTCGGCCGCGGCGAGCCCGCGCTGCAGCGCGGTGTTGATCTCGGTGAGGTGCTTGAGCGGCGCGAGCAGCATCAGCATCGCGGTGATGAACGAAGCGAACGTGCCGACGGTCATGCGGTCGGCGAGCGTGTCCTGCATCGACAGGTAGATGATCACCGCGAGGGCGAATGCCGCCAGGGTGTGCGTGATCGGCGTGGTGAGCGCGGCGGGCACGTCGGCGCGCATGGTGAAGCCGCGCAGCACTTGGGCGCTCTTCTGGAAGCGCCCGAGCTCGTAGTCCTGGCCGCCGAACACCTTGACCACCTTGTGGCACTCGATGGTCTCCTGCAGCACCTGCACCACGTCGCCGAGCGAGCGCAGCACCTCGCGCGACATGCGGCGCAGGCGCTTGGAGATCAGCCGCACGGTGAGCGCGACCGGCGGCCCGATCACCAGCGCGACCAGCGTCAGCTGCCAGTTCAGGTACAGCAGATAGCCCAGCAGGCCGACGATCGCGATCGAATCCTTGACCAGCACCGTGAGCACGGTGGTGGCGGCGCCGGTGACGCCCGCGACGTCGTAGGCCACTTTCGACAGCAGCGCGCCCGAGCTGTGGTCGTCGAAATACTTCATCGGGAAGCGCACCAGGCGGGAGAACATCGCGGCGCGCAGGTCGAGCACCACCTTGTTCGCCACCCAGGTCAGGCAATAGGACGACGTGAACGTAAAGAGGCCGCGGATCACGAACACGCCGATGATCGCCGCGCCGAAGGCGAGCGGCGGCCAGGTCGATCCGCCTTGCGCGAAGCCGCCGTCGAGCAGCGGCTTGATCAGCGCCGGCAGCAGCGGCTCGGTCGCCGCCGCCAGCATCATGGCGAGCACCGCGAGCGCGAACAGCTTCGCGTACGGCCGCACGTACGACAGCAGCCGCGCGTACAGCTTGAGGCTTTGTCGGTCCAGGGACTCCATCAGCGCCCGATTGTAAGCTCTCGGTAAAATCCTTCGTGGCCAAGCTCTTCATCGACGAGTTCGCGGGCATCTCCAACCGCTTCGAGACGCTGCCGCTCGCCTTCGCCATCCGCCAGCACCACGGCCACGACATCGTGCTCGACTGGCGCGAGCTCGACTCGTTCTCGGTGGCCGACACCGCGCGCGGCAAGGTGCGCATCCTCGCCAGGCTGGGGGCGCTGCGCGTGCGCGACTGCGACCGGCGGCTGTTCGATACGCTCGGTGGCCGCAAGATCATCCTGCGCTCGCTGAACGGCCCCGCCGAGCTGCTCGACCCGATCTACCTCGAGGCGGCGCGCAAGATCAGGCTGGCGCCGCATCTTGCCGAGGAAGTGCGCGCCGCCTTTGCCCCGCTGCGCGGCCGGCCGGTGGTGGGCGTGCACATCCGCTACGGCGATTTCGAGCTCGAGGACACGAACGTGTACCGCGTCGAGCGCGAATGGCCTGCGGTGCCGGTCTGGTGGTACGCCGCCGCCATGGCCGCGATCCAGCGCGTGCAGCCCGACGTCGCGTTTTTCCTGAGCGGCACCGGCGATCCGGGGGCGCTGCCTGAATTGCGCGGCTTCGATACCTTCACCCTCGGCGTCAACTCGCATTACGCCTACAAGGGCGAAAGCCACGGCTCGAGGGCAAATCCGGTCGCCGATCTGTTCGCGCTCGCCTGCTGCCCGGTGATTCTCGCGACGCCCATTTCGGGATTTTCGCACTGGGCGGCGAATGTGCTCGGCCCGCCGACCGACTGCATCGTGCCGCTGCCGGGGGCGTCGCGCGACGATCCGCGGCGCGCGCTGGTGCGCATGTACGGCGCGCGCCTGCCGCGCTGGCGCGCGACTGCGCGCAACGCCGCCGCCACCCTGCCGCTCGGCGCCGACTTCGCCGGCCTCGATCTCGGGCGCGCCGCGAATACCCGCTGGCTGTGATCTTATTCACGGAGAGTTCTCCCAACCTCGGTGGACAGGAGTTGCAGCTGCTGCAGCAGGCGCGCGGCCTCGCCAGGCGCGGCGTCGAAGTGCTCCTCGCGTGCCCGGCGAACAGCCGGATCGCCGCGATGGCTGCAGAGTTCGGCGTGGCCGTTTCGCCGGTCGAGTTTCGCAACAGCCTGCATCCGCCGAGCGTCCTGCGCGTCATGCGCCTGATATCGCAGCGACGGCCCGATGCCATCCTGTGCCACAGCGGTCACGATGCCGACGTCTGCGCCGTCGCGGCACGCTTGACCCGCAGGCGCCCACGGCTGGTTCGCATGCGCACCTATCAGCACGGCTTGCCGCACGCCTGGACCTACAACCGCCTGTTCGACCGCACGCTCGTGCCGAGCGAGGAGATGCGCAAGCGCCTGCTCGCCAATCCCCGGGTGCGCGCCGAGCGCATCGCCGTGCTGCGCCCTGGAATCGATTTTGCCGAGCTGGAACAGCGAAGCCTGCGGGATCCCGGGATTCCACTGGCGGGTTTCCCCCCGCGCCTCATCACGCACGCGGCGATGCTGCGGCCCGAGAAGGGACACCTCGTGATGCTGGAGGCGTTGGCGCGCCTGCGCCTGCCCGACCTGTGCTATGTGATCGCCGGCGAGGGCGAATTGAAGGAAATGCTTCAGCGAAAAACCCAAGAGCTGGGACTGGAGGCCACCGTGTGCTTCGCCGGGATGGTGCGCAACCTCCCGGCGCTCTACACGAGGAGCGAGCTGGTGGTGATGCCGTCGCTCGACGAGCCGCTCGGGATGTCGCAGATCGAGGCGCTCGGCCTCGGCGTCCCCGTGGTCGCGAGCCGCGTGGGAGGCATCCCGGAAACCATGGAAAATCTCCTGGTGAGCCCTGGCGACATCGACGCATGGGTCGAGGCGCTCGCCTGGGCGCTCGGGCACCGCGACGAGATGCGCGCGTACGCCGCGGCCGGGCGCGCCGACGTGCGCCAGCGCTTCGCGCTGAACCACGTCCTCGACCAGCTGGCGGGCCATCTTGCCTAGGTTCCAGAACCTCGGACGCTATGCCGTGATCGCGCTCGGCGCGTCGATCCCGATTTCGGTCGCGCTCGACAATCTGCTGTTCGTCGTGGTGCTGCTGGCGTGGCTCGCCGGGGGCGGGCTGCGCGAAAAGCTTGCGGCGCTGCGCGACAGCCCGGCGGCGCTCGCCGCGCTGGCATTCTTCGGCCTGCTGATCCTCGGCATGGCCTGGGGGCCCGGAAGCGCGCACGACGGCCTGCACTACCTCGCCAAGTACAAGGAGCTGATCCTGGTCGCGGTGCTGGGCGGCCTGGTTGCCGGCGAGCGCGACAAGCACCTGGCGCTCACCGTATTCCTCGGCACGATGGCGGTGACGCTGGTGCTCTCCTTCGCGATCTGGCTCGGGGTGCTGCCGGTGGAGCACCTGCGCAACCGCTTCCAGGAAAACCCGTACGTCTTCAAGCTGCACATCACGCACAGCGTGCTGATGGCGCTCGCCGCCTTCCTCGCCGCTGAGCGGGCGGTGCGCACGCGCGAGCGCCGCTGGCGGGTCGTCTATACCGCCGGAGCGCTGCTCGCCGTATTCAACGTGCTGTTCATGGTGCAGGGGCGCATCGGCTACGTGACGATCGGGGCGCTCGCCCTGTATTTCGGCGCGGTGCACTGGCGCTGGCGCGGCGTGCTCGGGGCCGCGGCCGCGAGCGTGGCGATGCTGGTAGCGGGCCATCTCGCCGGCGCGCCGCTCTTCGGCCGCGTAGCGGTGGTCGGCAGCGAGATGCAGGCGTGGGAAAAAGGCGGCGCGGGTGAAACCTCCACCGGCCTGCGCATGAACTACTACAAGACCACCGCCTCGATCGTGCGCGAGCACCCGCTCCTCGGCGTCGGCACCGGCGGCTTCGTCGCCGCCTACCGCGAGAAGGTGCGCGGCACCGACCTGCCGATGGTGTACAACCCGCACAACCAGTACCTGTTCACTACCGCGCAGCTCGGCGTGGTCGGACTGGCCGCGCTGCTCGCGATGTTCGTCGCCATGTGGCGGCAGGCGGCTCGGGTGGAACCCGCGGCGGGGATCGCGGTGCGCGGGCTCATCCTCGCCATCGCGCTCGGCTGCCTGCTCAATTCATTCCTCATCGATCATGTCGAGGGCCTGCTGTTCGCCTGGATGGCCGGGGTGCTGCTCGCGCGGCCGGCGGTGCGCCCGCCGCGCAGCATCGTGGTGCTCGCCCTGCGGCGGCTGGGAGACGTGCTGCTCACCACGCCGCTCCTGCGCTCGCTGCGCCGCGCGTATCCCGACGCGACCATCGACGTGGTCGTGGTTGCCGGCCAGGAGGGAATGCTGCAAGGCAATCCCGACTGCAGCAACGTGATCCCACTCGACCCTTATCCCGACGGGCCCGGCTACGCGCGCTTGCTGTGGCGGTGGCGGCGCTACGACCTCGCGCTCACCACGCAGTCGAACGACCGCAGCCATGTCTACGCCTGGCTGTTCGGGCGGCGGCGCGTCGGCCTGGTGCCCGACCTGGGCTGGTCGTCGGCCTGGAAGCGCGCCTCGTGCAGCGCATACGCGGTTCTCGACGACATGAACACGCACACGGTGGTACAGAACCTCGTGCTTGCGGACTTGCTGGGTATCGCCCGCCATTACGAAGTGGTTCCTCCAATAGGAGAGAAAACCAACCTCTCTCTCGAAAACTACGTGGTGCTGCATCCGTACCCCAAGTTCAACTACAAGCAGTGGACGCGCGAAGGCTGGACCCGCCTGATCGCCTGGCTGCGCGGCCGCGGCCTGCGCGTGGTGCTCACGGGCGGCCCGGACCCGGAGGAGAAGGCGCACAACGCCGCGCTCGCGGCTGGCGACGTCATGGACCTGACGGGGAAGCTTGCGCTGGCTGAGCTGAGCGGGCTTTACCGGAAGGCGCGGCTCTACGTCGGGCCCGACACCGCGACCACGCACCTCGCCGCGGCCTGCGGGGTGCCGACGCTCGCGATTTTCGGGCCGACCAACCCGGTGAAATGGGGTCCGTGGCCTGCCGGATACGAGGGCGCGAGCCCGTATCAGCGGCGCGGCCGGCAGCGCGTCGGCAATGTCATCCTGCTGCAGGGCGTGCAGCCGGCGGACCTCGGCCGCTGCCTGCCCTGCCACCTGGAAGGCTGCGAGCGCCACGTGCGCAGCGCGAGCCGCTGCCTGACCGAGCTAACGCCCGACCCGGTCACCGCGGCAGCCGATGAACTGCTGAGATAATCCACTGCGATGCCGAAAAAAGCGCTCATTACCGGAATCACGGGCCAGGACGGCGCCTACCTGGCGGAATTCCTGCTCGCCAAGGGCTACGTGGTGCACGGCATCAAGCGGCGCAGCTCGCTGTTCAACACCGACCGCATCGATCACCTGTTCCAGGACCCGCACGACACCGGACTGCGCCTGCTGCTCTACCACGGCGACATGACCGATTCGAGCAGCCTGTTCAACGTGATCGAGAAGGTGCGCCCGGACGAGATCTACAACCTCGCGGCGCAGAGCCACGTCGCGGTTTCCTTCGAGGAGCCCGAGTACACCGCGAACGCCGACGGGCTCGGCGCGCTGCGCATCCTCGAGGCGATCCGCAGCCTGCGGCTGGAGAAGAGCACGCGCTACTACCAGGCTTCGACTTCCGAGCTGTTCGGGCTGGTGAAGGAAACCCCGCAGCGCGAGACCACGCCGTTCCATCCGCGCTCGCCCTACGGCGTGGCCAAGCTGTACGCGCACTGGATCACCGTCAACTACCGCGAGGCGTACGGCATCCATGCGTGCAACGGCATCCTGTTCAACCACGAGTCGCCGGTGCGCGGCGAGACCTTCGTCACGCGCAAGATCACGCGCGGCCTGGCGCGCATCGTGTCCGGGCTGCAGGACTGCGTCTATCTCGGCAACCTGGACGCGCGCCGCGACTGGGGGCACGCGAAGGATTTCGTCGAGGCGCAGTGGCTGATCCTGCAGCATCCGCAGGCCGAGGACTTCGTCATCGCCACCGGCGAGCAGCACAGCGTGCGCGAGTTCGTGGAAGCCGCCGGCGCGGAGCTCGGCCTGAAGCTGCGCTGGCAGGGGAAGGCCGGCGCCGAAACCGGCGTCGCGGACGGCAAGACCATCGTGCGCATCGATCCGCGCTACTACCGGCCGGCCGAGGTGGATACGCTGCTCGGCGATGCGACCAAGGCGCGCGAGAAGCTCGGCTGGAAACCGAAGATCTCCTTCAAGGCGCTGGTGAAGGAAATGGTCGAGGTCGACCTCACGCTGGCGCGGCGCGAGGTGCACGCGCAGCACGGCGGCTTCAAGGTCCTGCCCCGCACGGAATGAAAATGCGCGTGCTGCTGACCGGCGGCTCCGGGATGGTGGGACGGAACTTCCAGGAGCACCCGGCGGCGAAGGAGTTCGAGGTCCTGGCGCCGCGCCGCGCCGAGCTCGACCTGCACGATTTCCCGGCGGTGCGGCGCTACCTGGACCAGCACCGCCCCGACATCGTGATCCACGCCGCCGGCAAGGTCGGCGGGATCCAGGCCAATATCCGCGAGCCGGTGCAGTTCCTGCTCGAGAATCTGGACGCCGGCCGCAACCTGGTCGCGGCGGCGCAGGCCTGCGGCGTGCCGCGCCTGCTGAATCTCGGCTCCTCCTGCATGTATCCGCGCCACGCCACTAATCCGCTGCGCGAGGAAGCGATCCTGGCCGGGGAGCTCGAGCCGACCAACGAGGGCTACGCGCTGGCGAAGATCACGGTCGCCAAGCTGTGCGAGTACATCACGCGGCAGAATGCAGGGGTGGGGTACAAGACCCTGGTGCCCTGCAACCTCTACGGGCGCCATGACGCGTTCGACCCGAGCCGCTCGCACCTCATGGCGGCGATCATCGACAAGCTGCACCGCGCGGTCGCCGCCAACGCCGGCACGGTCGAGATCTGGGGCGACGGCGCCGCGCGGCGCGAATTCATGTTCGCCGCCGACCTGGCGGATTGCCTGGTCGAGGCGGTGCGGCGCTTCGACGCCCTGCCCGCGCTGATGAACGTCGGCACCGGGGTCGACCATTCGGTGCTGGAGTATTACGCCGCCGCGGCGTCGGTGATCGGCTTCAAGGGAAAGTTCGTGCACGACCTGTCCAAGCCGGTCGGCATGGCGCGCAAGACCCTGTCGGTGGACAAGGCGCAGCGCTGGGGCTGGCGCGCCGCGACCCCGCTGCGCGACGGGCTGGAGAAGGCCTACCGCTATTACCTGGAGTACAGGGGAAGCGCGGCGCGATGACCGGATACCCGCTCGTCGCGAGCACCTGGGACGGAGCCGAGCTCGCCGCCATGCAGGCGGTGATCGCGTCGGGCAACCACACCATGGGGGAGCAGGTGCGCGCTTTCGAGGAGCAGTTCGCGCGCCTCGTCGGCAGCCGCTACTGCGTGATGGTGAACTCGGGCTCGTCGGCCAACCTGCTCGCGGTCGCCGCGCTGTTCTACCGCGGCGAGCGCCCGCTGCGCCGGGGCGACGAGGTGATCGTGCCGGCGGTGTCGTGGTCGACGAGCTACTTTCCGCTCCATCAGTACGGGCTGCGCATCAAGTTCGTGGATATCGACGAGCGCACGCTCAACTACGACCTCGGCGCGCTCGAGAGCGCCCTGTCGGAGCGCACGCGCCTCGTGCTGGCGGTGAATCTTCTCGGCAACCCGAACGACTTCGGCGCGCTCGAGGC
>Ga0075420_100006048_pt1 | contig 10679 bp, 7 predicted proteins | sample SoiMetdeltSBSDD4_FD_75296 | JGI IMG/M metagenome (GOLD analysis project Ga0075420, IMG submission 75296) | Bulk soil microbial communities from a Populus tree surrounding site in Tennessee, USA - Soil MetaG P. deltoides SBSDD4 | ecosystem: Environmental > Terrestrial > Soil > Tree plantation... | reverse complement strand
TACCACAGCGTATGCGCGAGCAGTCCGGCCACGGACGCATCACCGCCGTTCAACTGTGCCTTGCCCGCCTCGTCGACCTGCTCAGCGGCAAAGCCATCATCCAGCGGCGCACGACGCACCCACTGCATCACTTCCGCCGCGTCGGGTCCGAGGAGTCGAGCACATTGTTGAACGAGAAACCTCCGGTCGGTCGAAGCCGCGCGCACCGTGCGGCGATATGTCGATTCGTTGCGATCCACGACCTCGTACACGGGCAACCAGAACACCGAGGCGAGCGGATCGTCGTCGAGTACCGCGCCTCCGTTGAGATCGACGGCTGACGCATACACCGACTTGCCGTCGCGGTCACGCGAGAAATGGCGCTTGAGCGCGGCGCGCACCGCGTCGGGGTCCTGCACGTCGCGGGCAGTCTGCTCATCGAGCGTCCGACGCAGGACATCGAGCGCCTGGGCAACGACAGCGTTGCCATGCAGCGTGTACGGAAGCGGCGCCGGATTGCCGCTCGGCGCAACTTCCGTCGTGTAGAGCGGCACGCTCGAATTTCGTCGCGCCGCGATATCCTCGGACGCCAGATACAACGTGTCGGCCAGTACCGGCTCTTCGACGATCTGGTCGTCGTTCGCCTCACGGATGTAGCGATCGACGGCGAGTGCGTACGAGGCCGCGGCCTCGAGACAGAATCCCGGCTCGAACAGCGTGCCGTCGAAGTAGCGAACGCCGCTGCCCGGTGCGTAGCCGTGTACCTCGCACGCGCGCAGGATGAGCTCACGGGCGAGGCCGGCGTCCGCGAGCTGCACCGCCGGCAGCGTCCACGTGAGCGACTCCCACTCTCGAAACGTGACCCCGCGCCCATGCCAGGGCGTCCGTGTGCGCACGAGATAGAAGTGCGCGTCGTCCAGCGCTCGCCCGACTCCGTAGAAATAGGCGAGGAGGAGGTTGCGGTTGATCAGCCGGTCGAGCGCATCGTGCCCGGTCGTTTGCTCGAGGTCCCGCAATGCATCGCGCGTGGCCGACAGGAGCTCGCGCCATCCGCGACGGCGCATGACGCTGGTAGTGGCATGCGCGCCGTCCTGCTCGGGACCGGCGGCGATGTAGAAGGCGACGTCGGCATGCTGGCCCGCGGCGACGCGTACATCGCGCCGAATGGCGTAGGTCGCCGACTCGGCCGTTCCGGTTTCCACGCGCGCCGGCCCATCGCTGCCGATGCCGAGCGCCGCCAGCCCCGGGAGCGCCGCGCCCTTGAGGACGACGACGTCGTCGGGCGCGCGGACCACGGAGTGCGCATCCTCGAACGCCCGAGGCGTACGCACCCGAAGCTGCCGGTACCCGAGCACGCCATCGAGCGTGATGGAGACATCGATGTCGGTGGATCCGCGGTTCTCGACCGCGATGGCGTACACGATGCCGGCGGTGTCCGCATCGCGTCCGTAAGGAGCGAACACCGTTCCGCGAATCACCACGGACTCTGCGCTCGCGGTGAATGTCGGCAGCCACTCCATCGCCCGCTCCCAGGCGAGCCCCCCGCGCGCGAACGACAGCGGAGCACCATCAATGGCGAACGACAATCGCGCGAGCGGTGGCGCCGTACCGTCTGCGAACGACGCGCCTCCCGCGAACTCGACAGCCGCGCGCGCACCGCGGTGGAGCATCCCGATGGCATGGATCGACCCGTCAGCCGGATGGATGCACGGCAGGGCCAGCCAGTGGTTGCCCGTGCGAAGCCAGGGGACGGAGGGGAGTGGCGTTGCGGACACGAGGTGGTGATGTTCAGGGGGCTTACCGTTACCCACGCATCATAACGGGCCGTGGTCAGCCGGGCGACCGCCGGGCCCCGATGTGCTCCCTTCACGAGAACTGTCTCACGACGTGCGATTACGCTCGACTCATCGCAGGATCCTGGTGTGCGCAGCGCTGTCGCTCGTTGCGAGTGGTTCACGGATCGTTTCTGCCCAACGAGTTCTCGGTCCAGGCGAGGACGCGACAGTCCTGCCGCGTGGCGCCGTGCGGATCTCGGCGCAGGGTGCCTGGTCGACATACAACGAGCTCTACGGTCCGGGCGGGAAGCTCGAAGCGCTCGGGGCGCCGTTCTCCAGCGACTCGCTCGGAGCGGCGCAGCTGGAGTTCCTGCGCCCGCTACAGACCACGCTGCGCGCGCTGGCACAGCAGCCGGATGCCAATGTCTCCCTCGGCACTGCGCGAACCGACTTCTCGGCGCGCATTGCGCGCAGCTCGGTTACGCTGGACCTCGGACTCACATCGCGGGTGATGATCACCGCCCGCCTGCCGTACGAGCACACCATCTCGGAAGTCGCGATGGATGTGAACCCGCGAGGCGTGCAGAACAACGGGGCGAACATCGCGCCGAACCCGGCTCTGGTCGCGACCAGCGCGGCTGCAAGGCAGAACGCGGAAGTCGTCGATTCGTTGCGGCGGGCCGTTACCGAGCTGACCTCGCGTCTCGCTGCGTGCGGCACCAATCCGGGTGACGTCGTGTGCAACCAGCGCCCCCAGGTCGAGGCACTGCTCCAGACCGCGCAGGGCTTCGCGACGGGAATCGCCACAACCTACGGCACGGGGGCGGTGGCGACTCCGGGGCGCGCTTTCGTCCCGTTGGTGGGGAGCACGATCCAGAACGCGATCGCCGCCCGCGTCGCTGCGCTCAACGCATCGTTCAAGAGCTACATTCCGGCGCTTGGCGTGTGGAAGACTCCGTTTCCTGCGCAGGCGCCCATTACCGCCGGGCAGTTCAGCGCGTTGGCACCGGATGTTCTTGGGATCGCGCCCATCGGGCTCGTGGACCGGAGCCACATTGGGGATATCGAGGTCGGCGCGAAGTTACTGATCATCGACACGTTCGGTGGTCTGGCCGCCGCTCGCGCCGCAGGACGGCGCAGCGGATTTCGCCTCGCGTTAGGCGGGCTCGCGCGGCTGGGAACGGGGCAGGTCGACCGACCGAACGAGCTCGTCGATGTCGGCACAGGCGACGGCCAGACCGATGTCGAGGCGAACGGCACGGCCGATTTCGTATTCGGGCGTCGGTTCTGGGCGTCGGTGGCCGGACGGTACGGCATCCAGCTCGAGGACGAGAAGCTGCTCCGGATTCCCGACGTGCCGCGCAACCCGTTTCAGCCGGCGTATCGCGAGCAAACGGTCACGCGCGACCTCGGAGACTACATCGAGCTCGAAGCGAACCCGCGGTACGTCTACAACGATTACCTCTCCGCCTCGGTGCAGTGGCTCTACCGGCGCAAGGGCGAAGACACGTACTCCGGCACGTTCACGGTCGAGAGCCCGGATCAGGAGCCGGTCGCACTGGATGCCAGCATCCTCGGTGTCGATACGGAGCAGAGCGAGCAGCGAGTGGGCGCGGGCCTGACATTCTCGACGTTGCGGGCGTTCGATCGCGGCCGCGCGAACCTGCCGATCGACGTCCAGGTGTTCCACTCGCAGACCGTGAGCGGCGAGGGCTACGTCCCCAAGCGGTTCACGACGCAGGTGCAGCTCCGCTACTACTCGCGCCTGTTCGGCGCGCCGCTGCGGCCGCGGCGGACGCCGCCGCCTCCGCCCCGCTAGCGCCTAACGCTTTCGCGTCCGGCGGGGCGGACGCGACGGCTCAGGTGCCGCGGCGGTCGCTAGCAGCTCTCGCGCGTGCGCCTGGCTCACACCGCTCTCCGGATCCCCGCCGAGCATCCGTGCGATCTCGAGCACGCGATCGTCGCCGTCGAGCACGCGAATGTCGGCGGTGGTGACGCCCTCGCGGGCTCCCTTCGCCACGAGAATGTGGTGATGCGCCCGCGCGGCAAGCTGCGGCAGATGCGAGATCGCGAACACCTGATGGTGAGCAGCGACGCGTCGCATCGTTTCGCCGACCTGCAGTCCAACGCGGCCGCCGATGCCCGCGTCCACCTCATCGAACACGAGCGTCGGGACGTGGTCGAGCCGAGCGAGGATCGTCTTCAACGCGAGCATGACGCGTGACAGCTCGCCGCCCGACGCGACGCGAGCGAGTGGTCGCGCGTCGTGGCCGACGTTCAATGCCACTCGAAACTCGACATCTTCGGCGCCGGCTGGACCGATCTCGGCCCGCCTGGGCAACGCGGCGATGAAGTGGCCGTCGGCGATGCCGAGGTCCGGCAGCACCTGATCCACCGCGCGCGCGAGCCGATCGGCGGCGGCGACACGCAGCTGCGACAGCGCGGCCGCTGCCTCGTCGAGTCGCGCCACCGCGGTCCGTTCACGCTCGGTGAGCTGGCGGATGTCGAATGCGGCGGAGTCGACGAGATCGAGCTCCGTGCGCGCGCGATGTCCCGTCTCCATGACGTCGGCGAGCGACGGGCCGTACTTCTTCGTCAGGCGAAAGAGCAGGTCGCGGCGCCGCTCGACCTCAGCGAGACGCTCGGGGTCGAGCTCGATGCCTTCCTCGTACGCGACGAGCTCTCGGGACAGCTCTTCGAGCCCGTAGAACGCCGCATCGAACGTCTCCTGAAGTCGGCCGAGCGACGCGTCGATCCGCTGGATGCTCGCGAGCGCACGCTGCACGGCGGCGAGCCGTTGCAGCACCGCCTCCTCATCGCCGTCGAGCACCATCGTCATCGTCTGTGCGAGCGAGCGGAGCTCCTCCGCGTGCTCGAGTCGACGCGCCTCTTCTTCGAGCCGCTCATCCTCGCCCGCCGTGACGTGCGCAGCGTCGATCTCCTGCACGACATGGCGGAGGTAGTCGGCACGGCGCTCGGCGTCCGCGCGCCGCGACTCGAGGGTCTGAATGTCCTTGCGGACGCTGGCGAGCGCGTCGTACGCCGCCCGGAGCTGGCTGGCCTGCTCCGTCGCGCCGCCGAACGCATCGAGGATGAGTCGCTGCGCGTCGGGGTCGAGAAGTGTCTGGGCCTCGTGCTGACCGTGGAGGTTCACGAGCAGACGGCCCACTTCGGCGAGCACGGCGGCGGTCACCGTGGAGCCGTTGATCCAGGCCCGCGCGCGGCCGGTCGCGTTGATCTCACGGCGCAGGATGACTGTGTCGTCCTCGACGTCGACGCCCCGCTCGTCGAGGATCGACGCGGCCGATCGATGGCCCGCGATGTCGAACACGCCTTCCACGGTGGCGCGGTCGGCTCCAGTCCGAATCAGATCACCGCTCGCGCGCTCGCCGAGGAGCAGGCCGAGTGCGCCGACGATGATCGACTTGCCCGCGCCCGTCTCGCCGGACAGCACGTTGAAGCCCGGCGCGAGCGGCAGCGTGAGCGATTCGATGATCGCGAAGTTCCTGATGCGAAGCTCGGTCAGCACGGCTGCTTCTCGTCCCGATCGGCAAGCCCGCCCCACCCGAGCTTCCGCGTGAGCACGGAGAAGAACGTGGAACCGGGAAAGCGCACGATCTGCGCGTGACGGTCCGCGCGGCGGACGACGAGCGTCTCGCCGATCGCGAACGTGGTACCGACCTGGCCATCGACCGTGACGAGCAGCTCGTCGGGGCCATCGTCCGTGTGCACGCGGAGCTCGGTGTCAGCGGCCAGCACGAGCGGTCGGATCGCCAGCGTATGCGGGGAGATGGGCGTCAGGCCGATCGACTCGAGCGTCGGCACCACGACTGGCCCGCCGGCCGACAGGCTATATGCGGTCGATCCCGTCGGCGTCGAGAAGACGATGCCGTCCGCGGCGTACGTGCCGACCGGATCCCCGTTGGCCGAGACGCTCAGGTGGAGCACGCGCGCGAAGCCACCCTTGTGGAGCACGACGTCGTTGAGGGCGAACCAGCGCTTGCGGGTGACCCCTGACCCGTCGAGCGCTCTCGCCTCGAGCTGCATGCGTCGCTCGGCGAGATAATCCCCCGACGCGAGGCGGCGCAGTGCCAGCTCGGTTTCGTCGCGCCCGCAGCTCGTCAGAAAGCCGAGGCGCCCGAGGTTGATCCCGAGGATGGGAACAGGGCGGCCTGCGAGCAGTCGTGCGCCCCGCAGCAGCGTGCCATCCCCGCCTAACGTGACGAGCGCGTCGATCTCGGTCTCTGCCTCGAGGCGGCTCGCGCCCGGCGCAACATCCGACAGGTCTGGCTCGACCAGCGGGTGGAGATCGAGCTCGCCCGTGAGCCGGAAGATCGTTCGGACGACGTCGCCAAGTCCATCATAGGCGCGGTGGCCGATGATCCCGAGACGAATCACCCGGCGAGCGCCTCGCTCTCGTGCAGCGCCCGTACCCGGGCCGCGATCCCCACGGCATCGAGGCCACAGGCCGCGAGCTGACGCGCCCGGGACGCGGCGTAAATGACACGATCCGGGACCCCGTGAACCGCGACACGCACGTCGGGATCGAGCCGCTGGACGACCGACGCCATGTAGGCGCCGAATCCATTCACGACGGTGCCCTCCTCTACCACCAGCAACCGCTTGTGCTCGGACGTCACGGCGGCGAGGGTGAGCTCGTCGTACGGCTTGAGGAACCGGCAATTGACGACGGTGACATCGAGGCCCTCGAGCGCCAACTGGTTCGCGGCCTCGACCGCGGGCTGCACCATGGTGCCGACCGCGAGGATCGCGACCTCGGCGCCGGGACGCGCGCGCCTAACGACTTCCCAGGTCCCGTACGGCACGGCCTCGGTGTCGGCCATCGACGGCGCAGGCTTCGGCACCGGTGCTCGGGGATAGCGCATCGCCACCGGGCCCTCGTCGTGCGCGACAGCGGTCCGCAGGAGCCCGAGCATCTCGCCGCCATCTTTCGGCGCGACGACGGTCATACCCGGGACGGCGAGCATGTAGGCGATGTCGTAGAGCCCCATGTGCGTCTCGCCGTCCTCGCCGACGAGTCCCGCGCGGTCCATGCAGAACACGACGGGCAGGTGCTGGATCGCGACGTCGTGGATGATGTTGTCGTAAGCCCGCTGTAGGAACGTCGAGTAGATCGCGACCACCGGACGCACGCCGCGCGTCGCCAAGCCGCCGGCGAACGTCACCGCGTGGCCCTCCGCGATGCCCACGTCGAAGAACCGCTTCGGATGCGCCTTCGCGACGGCACTCGTGCCTGTCCCGCTCGGCATCGCCGCGGTGATGCACGCGACATCCTCACGCTCCGTCATGAGCGCGGCGAGCCCTTCGCCGAACACCTTCGTGTACTGCGGGTGGCCGGCAGCGGGCGTCAGCTGGTTGCCGGTGGCCGGATCGTGCCCGGGCGGCAACGCGTGCCACTTCTCCGCCGCGCCCGCCCCGACCGCGCCGGCGGGGAATCCCTTCCCCTTCTGCGTGACGACATGCACGAGGCGCGGCCCGTTCATGGCGCGCACGGCGCCTAACGTGTCGACCAGCGTGCCGAGGTCGTGGCCATCGATGGGACCGAAGTAGCGGAAGCCGAGCTCCTCGAACAGCACGCCCGGCGTGAGGAACGCCTTCACGCTCTCCTCCCACTTCCGGACCATCGCGCCCGCCGTCGACAGCACGCCCGGCCCGTGGTCCTTCAGGTGGTCCGCCACCTCACCGATCTTCGAGCGGAGACGGTTGTAGAGTGGGTTCCGCTGCACGGAGTTCAGATACTTCGAGATCGCGCCGACATTGGGCGCGATCGACATCTCGTTGTCGTTGAGCACGACGATGATGTCGCGATCCGACGCGCCGGCGTTGTTGAGCCCCTCGTACGCGAGGCCGCACGTCAGTGCGCCGTCGCCGAGAACGGCAACGACCTTGAACTTTTCGTCGCGCAGGTCGCGCCCCACGGCGACTCCGAGCGCAGCAGAGATGGCGGTCGCCGCGTGGCCTGCGCCGAACACGTCGTAGTCGCTCTCGGATCGCTTGAGAAAGCCGGAGAGTCCGCCTTCCTGTCGCAGCGAGTCGAGGCGCTCGTTGCGGCCCGTGAGAATCTTGTGGGGATAGCCCTGATGGCCGACGTCCCACACGAGTTGGTCGGTGGGCGTGTCGAACACGTAGTGGAGCGCGATCGTCAGCTCGACGACGCCGAGGCCTGCGCCAATGTGGCCGCCAGTGCGCGAGCACACGTCGATGAGGCGCGCGCGCATCTCGCCGGCCAGCGCAGCCAGCTCCTCACGATTCAGCGCCTTGAGGTCGGCCGTCGAATGAATGCGATCGAGAAGAATCATGTCGGGGTCACGAGCGCCGCGCGACGACGTAGTGCGCGATCGACTCGAGGGGTGAGGTCAGGAGCCGCGCATCGCGCAGCGCCGAGGTCGCGTCGTCGATGAGGGCAATGGCACGCTGCCTGGCGCCTTCCGTGCCAAGTAACGCCGGATACGTGCTCTTCCGGAGCGCAGCGTCGCGCCCCGCGGTCTTCCCGAGCTCGTCGGTCGTCGCGGTCACGTCGAGGACGTCATCCATGATCTGGAACGCCAACCCGACCGCCGCGCCGTATCGGTCGAGCGCAGCCAACTGGATCGCGTCCGCGCCGGCACCGAGGGCGCCCACGCGTGCCGCGGTGGTGATCAGTGCACCGGTCTTCGCGCGGTGAATGCGCTCGAGCTCGGCCAGCGGGAGCGACACGCCCTCCGCCTCGAGATCGAGCAGCTGCCCACCGATCATTCCCCCTGCCCCGGCCGCACACATGAGTTCACGAACAATGTTCGCCGCCGCTGCCGGCGGCAACCCGAGGGCGAGCGCACCTCGGTAGGCGCTCCGCGCGGCCAGCGGCACCATCGCGACGCCTGCGCACGCAGCCACCGGGACACCGAACGCGCGGTGTACCGTGGGACGGCCGCGGCGCACGTCGTCGTCGTCCATGCACGGCAGGTCGTCGTGCACGAGCGAATAGGCGTGGACGACCTCGACGGCCGCCGCGAGGAGCCGACAGTCTCTCGTTCCTCCCGCGGCTTCGTAAGCCGCTGCAACGAGCATGGCGCGCAGTCGTTTCCCACCACCAACCAGGCTGTAGCGGATAGCGTCTGCCACGCGCGGCTCGATCCGTCCCAGCTCCGACGCACACAGCTCGGCGAGCGCGTCGTCGATCGCGACGCGGTCGACCGCGAGACGCAACGCGGCAATGTCAGGCACGCAGGTCGCTGACCTTGAAGACTCCCGCCGCCGACTCGTTGAGCTGCTTGAGCCGAGACTCCGCCGTGGCGAGAAAGGCGGATGCGGCGCGGAGCTCGGAGATGCCTTCCTCGAACAGGGCGAGGGCCGCGTCCAGATCGAGCTCCTCGGCCTCGAGTCGCGACGTGATCTCCTCGATGCGGGCCATGCTGGTCTCGAAGCTCATGACGCACCTCCTGCCCCGTCCTGAGTCAATGGTGGAGTCGCGGAGATGGCGTCGACTTTCGCGCTCGCGACGCCATCACGAAGCACGATGTCGACGTCGGCTCCGGGTGCGAGGGTGCGCACCGACCGAATGGTCTTTCCTGCCCGATCGCGGGCGATGGCGAACCCGCGCTCGAGCGTGGCCAGCGGACTCAGGGCATTGAGCCGTCCGGCAGCCGACTCCAGATCGCGACGACCGTGATCGACATGCCTAACGACGGCGGCGCTCAGATCGTCCGCCGCGCCGGCCGCGTACGACCGCGCGCGCGCCAGTCGTTCCGCGGAGAGCACGCCCATGGCATCCGCGTAGAGCCGAACGCGCTCACGCAGCTCCGACTGAACGGGAACCGCCGCCTCGGCCGCGGCCGAGGGGGTCGGTGCGCGGAGGTCAGCCACGAGGTCGCAGATCGACATGTCGATCTCGTGCCCGACCGCGGAGATCGTCGGAATGGGGCACGCGGCAAGCGCGCGAGCGACACGCTCGTCGTTGAACGCCCAGAGGTCCTCGCGCCCGCCGCCTCCACGCCCGATGATCAGGGCGTCGGCCTTGCCCCAGCGTGCGACCTGGTCGAGCGCGTAGCAGAGCGACTCGGGTGCGGAGTCGCCCTGTACCGCGGCGCTCACGAGCACGACCTGCACCGCCGGGCAGCGTCGCTGGACCACGGCGTAGATGTCTCGCAGCGCCGCGCCGTCGCGGCTCGTGATCACCGCGATACGGCGCGGGTAACGCGGAAGCCTCCGCTTGCGCCGCGGATCGAGCAGCCCATCGGCCTCGAGCCGTGCGCGCGTGAGCTCGAGTGCCTTGCGATAGAGCCCGTCGCCCTCGGCCTCCATGCGCGTCACCGTGAACTGCATCTCGCCGCGCGCAGGGTAGACCGTCAGCTGCCCGAACGCGGCGATCTGCATGCCGTCATCTGGAGACGCAGGAATGCGGCGGTCGCGCGCCCAGGCGACGCAGCGGATCTGCGCATCGCCGTCGCGAAGACAGAAGTACCAGTGACCGTTGCGGTGTGCCTTGAAGTCGGTAACCTCGCCCCGCACCCAGAGCGGAGGGAACGCTCCCTCGAGGACATCGCGTGCCGTGGCCGTGAGCGCCATCACCGAGACCGCGGCAGCGGCCGTGGCGCCCGGAACTGCATCCTCGACGACGGGGACGCGCGGCGGGGGCGGCGGAACCTGACGTGCCGCCCGCGATGGGGTACGAGGCGACTCGGCTCGGCGCGGCGGCGGGTCGGGCGTGAAGAGCTCCAGCTCGCCTAACGATTGCGACGGGCTCCGCCCGTCGCCGCGGCGCCGCCCGTTCACACGCCGGCGATCTGCGCCGCCGCGCGCACGGTGTTCTTCATGAGCATGGCGATCGTCATCGGACCAACCCCACCGGGAACAGGCGTGATGAGCGACGCGACACGGCGCGCCGACTCGAACGCGACGTCGCCGACGAGCCGGTAGCCTTTGGGC